>Ga0209435_100036_pt1 | contig 126970 bp, 121 predicted proteins | sample AraplaCL_Col_mLB_FD_184260 | JGI IMG/M metagenome (GOLD analysis project Ga0209435, IMG submission 184260) | Arabidopsis root microbial communities from the University of North Carolina, USA - plate scrape CL_Col_mLB (SPAdes) (version 2) | ecosystem: Host-associated > Plants > Roots >... | reverse complement strand
CTGGCAAATGGAAACAGGCCTGTTCACGGGCATAGGCTTAGAACCTGGATATCAAAAGAGCTTCGAAAGGAAACGTGGCATGGACGACTAAAAGCTATTGACCCGGCAATCCCCATGTGAGTTCGGGATACTCCCAAGGGCGCAACAACGACGCGCCCCTCCTGGTCTTTCAAGCATTAACAGCGATTAACGCGTGCGGAACAGACCGCGATCGACCTGACGCTGACGATATTCAAGGTCAAAACGGTCATGCGAGCCGTTCAGATAAGCCATTTCGCGTTCTTCAACACTCGGAACACGCAGGGCACGGGCGATTTTCTTGATCGGGGTAAACATTGTCTTCTCTCATCTCAGTTTCGTTTCTTCGATGATCAAAAGATAGGCTCGAGAGAGGTTAATTACCACCGCTCTAAAATATACACAGCCATGCACTAAATGCATATCTATCCGGAAAGGCGCTCGATTTTGGTCATAAAATGATCACAAAATATGCAGACTGCATCGGATCGACAGCGGCGCCATGCGGCGTCACTCGTAGAGACGCTTTACGGTCGCGATGCAATCGAGCTCCTTGAGCTGCACCAGAAGCTGGTTGAGCTGACGCAGATCCCAGACCTCGACATCCAGCGCCATCTCGGTGAAGTCGGCTGCGACACGAACCGTGTTGAGCACGCGGATATTGACGTCCACGTCCGCGACTGTCTGCGCCACCTTGGCCAGCGTGCCCGGCTCGTTCAGCGCATTGATGAGGATGCGTGCGGCAAAACGGGACTTGTTGGCCTCGTCCAGATCCCAGCGCACATCGATCCAGCGTTCCGGCTCGTCATCGAACCGCTGCAGAACCGGCGACTGGATCGGATATATGGTGATGCCCCTGCCCTTTTCCATGATGCCGACAATACGGTCGCCCGGAACGGCGCCGGTCGATGCGAAATGCACCTCGACATTAGCCGAAATGCCGCGGATCGGCGGCGCATCGATATCGGCGCCGTCGGAAACCTCGGCCTTGTTCTTGCCGGGGATCTTGAAGATCATGCCGGAGGCGCTGCGGACGTTGAACCAGCCCTCGTCGCCGGCCGGCTTCACCGTCACGCGTTCGTCCTGATGATCGGGATAGACCGCGCGCAGTACGTCGAGCGACGACATCTCCCCTCGCCCGACGGCGGCGATCGCGTCCTCTACGTCCTTCTGGCCGAGGCGATGGAGAGCCGGCTTCAGCGCATCGCGCGAGAAGACCTTGCCGGCGCGCTCGAAGGTGCGCTCCAGAATGCGGTGGCCAAGGCCGGCATATTGTTTGCGGATGGCAAGGCGGGTCGCGCGGCGAATGGCGGCGCGCGCCTTTCCGGTGACCACGATTTCCTCCCAGGCGGCCGGCGGCACCTGCACGCCGGAGCGGATGATCTCGACTTCATCGCCGTTGTTCAGACGCGTCACCAGCGGCATGATGCGGCCGTTGATCTTGGCGCCGACGGTCGTATCGCCGATATTGGTATGGACCGCATAGGCAAAGTCGATCGGCGTCGCGCCGCGCGGCAGGGCGATCAGCTTGCCCTTGGGCGTGAAGCAGAAGACCTGGTCCTGGAACAGTTCGAGCTTCGTGTGCTCGAGGAACTCTTCCGGACTGTCGCCTTCGGCCAGCGCCTCGATAGTATGACGCAGCCAGGAATAGGCGTTGCTTTCCCGCGAGAGCAATTCACCGTCACCATTGGCGCTGGCACCGTCCTTGTAGAGCGTATGGGCGGCGATGCCGAATTCGGCGATCTCATGCATGCGCTTGGTGCGGATCTGCAGCTCGATGCGCTGACTGGAAGGACCGACGATCGTCGTGTGCAGAGAACGATAGTCGTTCTGCTTCGGCGTCGAGATATAATCCTTGAAGCGGCCGGGCACAACACGCCAGCGGGTATGCACGATGCCGAGCGCCCTGTAGCAGGACGGAATGTCATCGACAAGGAGGCGGAAACCGTAGACATCGGAAAGCTGCTCGAAGGACAACGACTTCGACTGCATCTTGCGGAAGACCGAATAAGGCTTCTTCAGCCGGCCCTTGACCATGGCATTGGCAAGGCCATTGGCAACAAGCAGGTCGCGCAGCTCGGTTTCGATCTTCTTGACGAGACCCTCGTTGCGCCGCGAGAGCTCCTCGAGACGCTTGGTGACGGTTTCATGCGCCTCCGGGTTGATATGGCGGAAGGAAAGCTCTTCGAGCTCCTCGCGCATGTCCTGCATGCCCATGCGGCCGGCAAGCGGCGCATAGATTTCCATCGTCTCTTCGGAAATACGGGCGCGCTTTTCCGGGGACATATGATCGAGCGTGCGCATATTGTGCAGGCGGTCGGCGAGCTTGACCAGAAGCACGCGCACATCGTCGGAAATGGCGAGCAGCAGCTTGCGCAGGTTTTCCGCCTGCTTCGCCTTCTTGGTGACCAGATCGAGCTTCTTAATCTTCGTTAGGCCTTCGACCAGACGGCCGATATCCTCGCCGAAAAGTTCGTCGATTTCGGCGCGCGTCGCCGTCGTATCCTCGATCGTGTCGTGGAGAAGAGCGACCGCGATGGTCGATTCATCCAGACGCATGTCCGTCAGGATGGCAGCAACTTCGAGAGGATGGGAAATATAAGGATCGCCGCTGGCACGTTTCTGCTGGCCATGCTTCTGCATCGCATACACATAGGCCTTGTTGAGAAGAGCTTCGTTGGCATCGGGCTTGTATTTCTGCACGCGCTCGACAAGCTCGTATTGCCGCATCATTCCAAAGCTACTCCAGCAAAAACAAAAGCGCGCCAGTCAGCTGACCGGCGCACGCATCTTGCCATCATATCGCTCCTGCCCGGAGCATCAAGATCAACGATCAGTAATCGTCGCTTTTTTCCGGCGGAACAAGACCTTCGATACCCGCCAGAAGCTCTTCTTCCGACATCTGATCGAAAGTAACGGTTTCCGGCAGATCTTCTTCCTCTTCGCTAGTGGCGGAAGCGCCGGCCGCCAGAAGGCTTGCCGGATCGGGCTCGGGCTCATCCACTTCGACATGCTTCTGCAGCGAATGGATCAGGTCTTCCTTGAGGTCGTCCGGCGACAGCGTCTCGTCGGCGATTTCGCGCAGAGCAACGACCGGGTTCTTGTCGTTGTCGCGGTCGATCGTGATCGAGGAGCCCTGCGAAATCAGGCGGGCGCGATGGCTGGCGAGCAGCACGAGCTCGAACCGGTTCTCTACTTTATCAATGCAATCTTCTACTGTGACACGGGCCATTGCCTGTCCTTTGCGGTCGTGATGTCGTCATCATGTCTCGGAGTAGCACGCCGATACAAGCAAACGATGGCAAATTCAAGTTTTTCCTGTTTGAGCGTCTTTTCACCCTTCGTGAAAGTGTTAAAATTCTCCTAGACAAACGATGATTTCTACCTTTGGTTGCTTGGAATATTGCATTTCGTGCCCTAAATCTCGATTATATGAATAATTCATAAAGTACTACGAATTATTCTGCAGCGGCCCACAAGGCATTGTTTTAGCTGACTTTGAATGAAGTGATTACGTTTTTATAACAGTGGATATGTAAGCGATGTTTGACCCACGCGAAAAAATTGCACTCTTTATCGACGGCGCCAATCTTTACGCTGCATCCAAGAGCCTCGGTTTCGATATCGATTACCGCAAGCTCCTGAAGGCATTTCAAAAGCGCGGATATCTGCTGCGCGCCTATTACTACACCGCCCTCATCGAGGATCAGGAATATTCCTCCATCCGTCCGCTGATCGACTGGCTCGATTATAACGGCTACAAGGTCGTCACCAAGCCGGCCAAAGAATTCACGGACTCCATGGGGCGCCGCAAGATCAAGGGCAACATGGACATCGAGCTGGCGATCGATGCCATGGAGCAATCCGAGACCGTCGATCATCTGGTGATCTTTTCCGGCGACGGCGACTTCACGACCTTGGTGGAGGCCCTGCAGCGCCGCGGCCGCAAGGTTTCGGTCATCTCGACCATGTCGACACAGCCGCCGATGATCGCCGACGACCTGCGCCGCCAAGCCGACCATTTCATCGATCTCGTATCGCTGAAGGCGGAAATCGGCCGCGAAGTCTCGGAACGCCCTGCCCGGACTGTGGAAGCTAGTCACGCCCCGGCGGATACCGAGGAATAATTTGGGGCTGCATCTGAGAAGTTAGGTTTGCCGCAGCGGAATCATTTCGCCTTAGCCGCGGCAGCCGGCCCTCGCTAAGGCATACTGAGCTTGCCGAAGGGGTGTTCGTCGCTGCAATCGACTAAGGGGCGGCTGCGTTGCCCAGGGATAGTTGCGCACGACGGACGCCTTTTGCGTTCGCCGCAACAGCCGGCCCTTCGCTAAGGCTCAGGGCGTTCGTCGCTGCAATCGACTAAGGGGCGGCTGCGTTGCCCAGGGATAGTTGCGCACGACGGACGCCTTTTGCGTCCGCCGCAACAGCCGGCCCTTCGCTAAGGCTCAGGCGTTCGTCGCTGCAATCGACTAAGGGGCGGCTGAGTTGCCCAGGGATAGTTGCGCACGACGGACGCCTTTTGCGTTCGCCGCAACAGCCGGCCCTTCGCTGAGGCTCAGGGCGTTCGTCGCTGCAATCGACTAAGGGGCGGCTGAGTTGCCCAGGGATAGTTGCGCACGACGGACGCCTTTTGCGTTCGCCGCAACAGCCGGCCCTTCGCTGAGGCTCAGGGCGTTCGTCGCTGCAATCGACTAAGGGGCGGCTGAGTTGCCCAGGGATAGTTGCGCACGACGGACGCCTTTTGCGTTCGCCGCAACAGCCGGCCCTTCGCTGAGGCTCAGGGCGTTCGTCGCTGCAATCGATTCACTGGATCGATTGCTCGGGCTTCGCCCGATCGCTCCTCACCCTCACCCGTTGTCTTTGAGCAGCCGGCTCTTCTGCCGGTTCCAGTCGCGTTCCTTTTCGGATTCGCGCTTGTCGTGGAGTTTTTTGCCCTTGGCGAGAGCCAATTCCAGCTTCGCACGGCCGCTGTCGTTGAAATAGATCTTCAGCGGCACCAGCGTCATGCCCTCACGGTTGATGGCTGAACGCAGCCTGCCGATTTCGCGGCCGGAAAGCAGCAGCTTGCGGCGGCGGCGCGGCTCGTGATTGAAACGGTTGGCCTGCAGATATTCCGGCAGATAGGAGTTGATCAGCCAGATCTCGCCGTCCTCATCCGAAGCGTAGGATTCGGCGATATTGGCCTTGCCCTCGCGCAGCGACTTGACCTCCGTGCCCTTCAGCACGAGGCCTGCCTCATAAGTATCGATGATCTCGTAGTTGAAGCGGGCCTTGCGGTTCTCGGCCACGATCTTTTTTACCACGCGCTGGCTGCCTTTGGGTGCCATGTTTCTTCTTCTTTTCTTAGATCATACCGGCAGCGGCCGGAGGCGCGCCAAGTTCCAGACCCCTAAATAAGCGAGACCGCCCTCCTTGTGAAGAGAGCGGTCCGGCGGAGTTTCGGCAACGGGCACGCGATGACTTCAGTTCAGGGGCCTTCAGTTCAGCAGGCCAGCATGGCGCAGGCCGGCATCGATCGCAGCTTCCGTGCCCGGCTCCAGGATCGACAAGAGCGGGGAACGCACATTGCGGCTCATGCGGCCAAGGCGGGAAAGACCGTACTTGGCGCCGCAAACGCCGGGCTCCAGGAAAATCGCCTTGTGCAGCGGCATGAGGCGGTCCTGATATTCCAGAGCCTTTGCATAGTCACCGGCAAGTGTCGCCGCCTGGAATTCGGCGCACAGGCGCGGCGCGACATTGGCTGTGACAGAGATGCAGCCGACGCCGCCATGGGCATTGAAGCCGAGCGCGGTGGCATCTTCGCCGGAAAGCTGGCGGAAATCGCGGCCGCAGCTGATGCGCTGCTCGGAAACGCGCTCGATCTTGCCCGTCGCATCCTTCACGCCGACGATATTGCTGTAGGCTTTGGCGAGCGCGCCCATCGTTTCCGGCGTCATGTCGACGACCGATCGGCCGGGAATGTTGTAGATGTAGATCGGCAGCTTCACGGCTTCCGCAACGGCGGCGAAATGGGCGTAAAGCCCCTTCTGGGTCGGCTTGTTGTAATAGGGCGTGACGACCAGAACCGCATTCGCGCCGACCTTTTCGGCATGCTGTGCCAGCTCGATCGCCTCGCGGGTATTGTTCGACCCCGCTCCCGCCATGACAGGGACGCGCTTGTTCGCAATCTCGATGCAGAGTTCGACGACGCGCTTGTGCTCATCATGCGACAGGGTCGGAGATTCGCCCGTCGTTCCCACCGGCACCAATCCGCTGCTGCCCTCTTTTATCTGCCAGTCGACATGCGAAGCGAAAGAAGCCTCATCCACCTTGCCGGCGTCTGTGAATGGCGTAACGAGTGCGGGAATGGATCCCTGGAACATGCAAGTCTCCTAGCGGCGCGGCATCCATGCTTCAGCCGCAATCCATGGTTATGAATCCGCGCACCATAAAGCGCCGGCTTGGCCGCGACAAGCACGCTTTGAATGGTGAAGGGCAGTTTCCGATATCATAATTGATTGAAATTCGGACCACCGGTAAGGTTTCGTTAATATTGCATTTGGCAAATGAGAGGGGCCTGTTTGTTTTGTGAGTAGCCGGATGAAGAGACCCATCATGATCTGGACCGCTGTGGGCTTGGCGGTCGCGTGGGGCACGCTTGCCTCGCAGCTTCCCGGCCAGCAGGCATCGACACCCGCCGGCGCCGACGTTGCCTTGGCGACGGACCCGATGAACACGGCCGCAATCCGGGGCAGCGGCGCCATCGCGCCTGTCAGCGGAGACCTGAAAGCCGGCCTTGACGCCCTTTCCAACAAGAACCCGATGCAGGCCCTTGCCATCCGCAACGGCATGGGTGACGGCACGCTCGATCGCCATATCCTGACCTGGGCGATCGCGACTTCGGGCCAGCCGGGCATTCCCTCCGGCGAGATTGCCGCCGCCGCCCGCGAGCTTGCGGGCTGGCCGGGACTCGGCAGCCTGCGTGCCAATTCCGAGCGGGCGCTCTACAATGAAAATCCGGCGACGGATCAAGTTCTCGCGGCGTTCGGCAACACGCAGCCGGAGACTGTGGAAGGCGCCATTATCCTCTCGCGCGCATACATGGCGCGCGGCGCTTCCGCACAGGCCGGCAGGCTGATCCGCAAGATCTGGCGCGACGAGCCGCTCGACAAATCTCTCGAGGACAAGATCCTCGCGGAATTTCCGAACCTGCTTTCGCCTGCCGATCACAAGGCGCGCATGGACTATCTGCTTTATCGCGACCGGACCGCACAGGCCAAACGCTTCGGCGACCTCGGCAGGGCGCAATCGCTCTACAAGGCGTGGGCGGCGGTCAATGATCGCTCGCCGAAAGCCGACGCGCTGATCGCAGGCGTCGATACGCAATGGCGCAAGGACCCCGCCTATCTCTTCATGCGGATCGAAAACCTGCGCCGCCAGAACAGATATGACGAGGCTGCCAATCTTCTGGCGCAGATGCCGCGTGATCGCAGCCTGCTCGTCAGCCCCGGCGCATGGTGGGGCGAGCAGCGCATCGTCAGCCGAGGCCTGGTAGATCAGGGCGACTTCAAGGATGCCTATCGTGTCGTCGACGCGAGCGTCGCGGAGAGCCCACAGGATATCGGCGAGGCCGAATTCCATGCGGGCTGGTACGCGCTGCGCGGCCTGCAGGACGGTATGAACGCGGCGACCCATTTTCGCAAGATCCTGCAGGTTTCGAACGGGCCGATCTCGCAATCGCGCGGCTGGTACTGGTTAGGCCGGTCAGCAGAGGCAGGTGGCCCGGGCAAGGCGACCGATTTCTATGCGAAGGCCGCCGCCTATCCGAGCACGTTCTACGGCCAGCTTGCCGCCGAGAAGCTCGGACGCCGCACCTTGAACGTTACCTATCCCTCTCCCTCATCCGACGATAGGCAGCGCTTCCAAGGGCGCGAGGCCGTTCAAGCGATCTCGCGGCTTGAGGCGGCAGGTCACGGCTGGCGTGCCGAAGCGCTCTATCGCGCCCTGGCAAAACAGCTGGATAGTCCCGGCGAAATCGCCATGCTGGCCGCGCGGGCTGAGCGCTCCGGCAACCATCAGCTTTCGCTGCAGGTCGGCAAGATCGCCTATGGGCGCGGTATCGACGTCGTCGCACTCGCTTTCCCGATCGGCGTCATTCCGGACAATGCCAATATTTCCGGCTCCGGCAAGGCGCTCGCCTATGCCATTGCCCGGCAGGAGAGCGCTTTCAATCCGGCCGCCATTTCCTCGGCCAACGCGCGGGGCCTGCTGCAACTGCTGCCGAAGACGGCAAAGGCGGTCGCCGGCCGGCACGGCATGGCCTACTCCGCCGACAAGCTGACGCAGGATGCCGGCTACAATGCCACGCTCGGCGCCCACTATCTCGGCGAGCAGATCGATGCGTTCGGTGGGTCCTACATTCTCACCTTCGTCGCCTACAATGCGGGGCCGAACAAGGTGCCGGAATGGATCGCCCGCTATGGCGACCCGCGCGGCAAGTCGCTTGACGACGTGATCGACTGGATCGAGCGCATTCCCTTCCCCGAAACCCGCAACTATGTGCAGCGAGTCATGGAAAACTATCAGGTCTACAAGGTGCGGCTGGGACAGAAGACCGACATCATACACGATCTGGTCGACGGCCGAGGCTAAAACGTGCCATGGCAGCAAGGCCGCAACATTGCGCCGCATGACCTGCTTTCGGCGATAGCTGCGGTTGTGTCGGCTGCGGAAATGACGTTACATCCCCCGCAATATCGGAAGCACGAGGGATGACGCATGGGCAGCGACGACGAAAGCGGTTTCCTTGCCAAGACCATTCGGGCCGAGGACGGCCTGAAGCTCCATGTGCGCGACTATGCCGGTAACGGGACCGCTGTGCTCACCGGGTTGCCGATCATCTGCCTGCCCGGCCTGACGCGCAATTCGCGGGACTTTCATCAACTGGCGCTGCTTCTTTCGCGGGATGCTGCCGCGCCACGCAGGGTGATCACGCTCGATGCCCGCGGGCGCGGCTCGTCCGAATGGGATAAGGACAAAACCCGCTACAATCTTGCCGTGGAAGCGCAGGATGTCCTGACGGTCTGCTCGGCGCTCGATATTCGGCAGGCCATCTTCGTCGGCACCTCGCGCGGCGGGCTGGTTTTGCATGTGCTTGCGGCCAACCGGCCTGACATCCTCAAAGCAGTCATTCTCAACGATATCGGCCCGGTCCTGGAAAAGATCGGGCTGGCGGATATTCGCGATTATCTCAATCGTGACAGAAAACCGGCCGACTGGACTGATGCGGCCGCAATCCTGCGGGAGAATCACGGCAGCGCCTTCAACGCGCTTAGCGAAGACGACTGGCAGGATATGGCGCGGGCGATCTATGCTTTTTCCGGCGGCAAGCCCGTCGCCGATTATGATCCCGCCATCGCCGTCCAGATGCAATCGCTCGATCTCGAGGCGCCGATCCCCGACCTGTGGCCGCAGTTCCAGGGCTTTCAAGACATCCCGCTGATGGTGATTCGCGGCGAAAACTCCAAGCTTCTCACCCAGGCCACGACGGACGAGATGGCAAGACGCCATCCAGGCACGGTCGTCAAGATCGCAACGGGGCAAGGGCATGCGCCCCTTCTTCATTTCGGCGATATTCCGGAGGCAATCCGGCGCTTCATCTCGAGGCTTTGACAGCGGGCGGTCAAGGCACCCGATACCAGCACGACATGAAAAATGGCCCCGTTCCGGCGAAGAACGGGGCCTTGCTCTTCCGATCGGAAGATCTGTCAAATACCATTCGGCGGACCGAATTAGAAGCTGCGCTGGAAGCGCAGGATACCAGCCCACTGATCCTGATTTACAGAATCGAAGTTGGTGTAGGTAACTTCCGGCTCGATGAGCAGGTTCTTGACCGGGTTCCACTTGACGTTCGTGGTGGCTTCGAAAATCTTCGAGTCGGTGTAGGCGAGCTGGAGGTTCCACTTCAGCTTGTCGTTGATCGGAACGCCAACGCCGCCCCAGACAGCCCAGTCACCCCAGCCGCAGAGATCGCCACGGCCAGCCGGGCAAGCAGATGCGTTCAGGTTCGAACCGGCATATTGGTTGAGCTTGGAGCCATCGGTGTTCCAGCCGCCCATCAAGAAGGCCGTGAGGAAACCGAAGTCCGCGTCGATACGAGCCTTGACAGCACCTTCTTCGACGATCGAGTCGTAACCGCCGACGACCTTGAAGCCAAAGTTGCCAGCCTTATAGCCAACACCAGCTACAACGTTCGGAGCGTAGTGATTGGCTTTCGACTGAACCCAGGCGCCGCCGTAGGAAGACGCATCCGAACCGGAATTGCTGTCTTCGAGCGAGACTACAGCCGAGAAGCCGTTGCCGGCATCATACTTGTAAGTCAACTGGTTGAGTTCGTACGGGCCGTCATAGATTACGTCGTCGTTGATGACGTCGCCAGCATAGCCGGCGAACAGGTTGTACTGCGAGTCCTGCTTACCGACGAGGAAGCCGCCGAGGCTGATGTTAGCCCAGAGCAGCTTGGTGGTCGTGGCGTTGCCGTCGTTCCAGTCGAAACGGTAGACGGTGTTGGTCTTGAGCGGACCGTATTCAGTGTCGGATGCCGTGTCGATGCTCAGCTGAGCGCGGGTATGCCAATACGTGCCGCGGTCGCCGCCAGGGCCTGGATTGTAGGCATTGTACCAGCCGCCTTCGGTACGGACCATGCCGCCGATCTTGAGGCAGGTTTCGGTGCCCGGGATGAAGAAGTAGCCTGCACCATAAGCGTCGCAGATGCGAACGTATTCCATCGGCTCCGGCTCAGCAGCGACGATAGCGTCAGCAGCATGAGCACCGGATACTGCTGCCAGCGCAGCAGCGGAGCCAAGAAGAAGGCTCTTGATGTTCATAGTAACTCCAGTTCCAATATCGATTAGGTATGACAACTCACGTCGAGAAGATCGACATGCCCTACCCCACCTGGTTTTAATGTTGACCCCTGATCTGGGAGAACCAAGACGACGAAGTCTTGTTTCCGATTTGGAACCTACAGATCGTTTTTTTCAGAACAATATCAGAGGTAAACTATGATCATTTGTGACGCGTGTTTCAAAAAGTGCGTTGCACAAAAATCACGTCGCAAAACTGTCATATCGCCGGCATGCCAACAGCCGAAATCTACTCGATATTACTTCGAAAAATACACAACTTAAGGCAAATTATTTGCAGAGAAAGATGCGGCATACTAAGAACCGTGATTCATCCTGCCGATTCCAATAAACAGAAAGCCCGGCCATTGGCCGGGCTTTCCGTCACCGTAGTGAAAATCAGATAGACCGAAGTCGATCAGATTAGAACGAACGCTGGAAGCGGAGGATACCTGCCCACTGATCTTCCTTGATGGAGTCCCAGTTGGTGTAGGAAACTTCCGGCATAACAAGAAGGTTCTTGACCGGATTCCACTTGACGTTCGTCGTAGCAGCGAAGATCTTGGAGTCGGTGTAGGCGAGCTGCAGGTTCCACTTCAGCTTTTCGTTGATCGGAACGCCAACGCCGCCCCAAACAGCCCAGTCGCCCCAGCCGATACCGCTTGCGTCGCCACCGCCGTTTGCACCGGCATACTTGTTGAGCTTGGAGCCGTCGGTGTTCCAGCCGCCCATCAAGAAGGCCGAGAATACGCCGAAGTCAGCATCTACGCGAGCCTTGATAGCACCCTCTTCAACGATCGAGTCGTAACCGCCGACGACCTTGAAGCTCCATGCGCCAGCCTTGTAGCCAGCACCGGCAACGACGTCAGGAGCGTAGTGGTTGTGGCTGTCTTCGCCGTTGGCGCCGGTAGCACCGGTGCCGGAATTGGTGTCTTCAACCGAGATCACAGCCGTGAAGCCGTTGCCGGCGTCGTAGTTGTAGGTCAACTGGTTCAGTTCGTACGGGCCGTCATAGATCACGTCGTCGTTGATGACGTCGCCGGCATAACCGGTGAAGACGTTGAACTGCGAGTCTTCCTTACCAACGAGGAAGCCGCCGAGGCTGATGCTGGCGTGCAGCAGGTTGGTCTTGGTGACGTTGCCGTCGTTCCAGTCCCAACGAATTTCGGTGTTGGTCTTCAGCGGACCGTATTCGGTGTCCGAAGCCGTCTGCAGCTGCAGCTCAGCGCGGGTGTGCCACTTGGTGCCGAAGTGAGTGTTCGGGTTGTAGGGGTCGAACCACTGACCTTCGGTACGAACCTTACCGCCGATCTTGAGGCAGGTTTCCGTGCCCGGGATGAAGAAGTAACCAGCACCGTAGGCGTCGCAAATGCGAACGTATTCCAGCGGCTCAGGCTCAGCAGCGACAATTGCGTCAGCTGCGTGAGCACCGGAAACTGCTGCCAGTGCAGCAGCGGAGCCGAGAAGAAGGCTCTTGATGTTCATATTGACCTCCAGTCAAAGTTTTATATCGAGAATGAGAACTACCCGAAGGTATTCCCTGTCCCATCCTCGCGTTTCAAGAAGTGGACGATCAATCGCCCTCGCTTCCGAGAGTGAAAATACAAGACGCGGCCTGTCACGCAATCGACATCTTCTCGGAAAGGGGGATTTGCGTAAGCCTTCCGCAATTCCTGTTGCTGAAAGGACACAAGTCGGCAATCTGGCGGCCGCATTTATTTAGACTTCGTTAAGAAACCCCTTAATCTACCGGTACTTACGCGGACTTCCAAAATGGCTCCAGTCGGCCGGAAAAAGGCAGCCAAATGGCCATTCGATGGCTGAGCGGCCAAGTTTTGTGCGGTTTGGCAAGCTCTTTCCGACGCTTGCCTTCCTTTGTCGCGAGATGAGCAGCTGCCGATGAGTTCGACCCGCGTCCCAAAACGAAGCAGGGACGCGGGTGATTCCGACATGAGCGATTCGGACAGCTGCGACTGACATGAGCAAGGACGTATCGCCAAGGGCAAACGCGCGCCGAACCATCATGTCCTTCGATAGAGGATCATTCCGGCGTGATGGAGCACTCCATCGATAAAGTCACCGTCGGCGGTGAAGCCGGTATCATCCCAGTAGTCGATATGATCGTTCGTCACGATGTAGCGTCCCTGATAGGCACGTTCACGGCTGCCCCGCGCCTCTATGTAACGGCCATTCGGCAGGAGCTCATGGCGAATATGGTTATTGGCCGTTGTCCACATGCCGACGTAAGAGTTTGTCAGTTTCTTCATTTTGATTCGATCCTCGGAAAAATGTCGGCGAGGCAAACGGGATGCCCGCCGGGATAAGAATGGCGGCGAATCAATGTGCCGCCCGCGTCGGGCGCACGACGATCTCATTGACATCGACATCATCGGGCTGTTCGATCGCGAAGCGCACCGCCCGACCGATGGCATTCGGGGTCAAGGCAATGGCTCGATAGGACTTCATCGCTTCAGCCGCGACTGGGTCCGTGATCGTATCCGCCAGTTCGCTCTCGACGACGCCAGGATGAATACAGGTGACCCGGATATCGCGGCACTCCTGGCGCAGCCCATCGGAGATTGCCCGAACGGCGTACTTGGTCGCACAGTAGACCGCGGCGGTCGGAGAGACTGCAAGCGCCCCGATCGAAGCGATATTGATGATGTGACCAGAGCCGCGCGCTGTCATTTCCGGCAGGACGGCAGCAACACCATGAAGCACGCCTTTGATGTTGACGTCGACCATCCTGCCCCATTCCTCGACCTTCATCGAGGTCATCAGAGAAAGCGGCATGATACCGGCATTGTTGACGATCACATCGATGCTTCCCCAGGCCAGGCGCACCGCATCTGCAAAGGCAGCAACGTCAGCCCTGTCGGTTACATCGAGCTGACGGGTCATCACCGCGCCGCCCATTTCTCGGATTTCGGCCGCCAATGCTTCCAATCTGTCAAGGCGCCTCGCGCCAAGCATGACCCTTGCGCCGGCGGAGGCGAGTTCGCGGGCGATGCCAGCGCCGATGCCACTGGAGGCACCCGTGATGAGAATGACTTTATCGATAGGCATGTGACCACTCCTTGCTATGTGAACGGTTCTCCGCTGGAACCGGCTGCAAGGAGGATACAGAGCTTCATTGTCGTGATAAGGCATCCATTCAATAACAGCTTGGAAAGCAGAAGTTACCAATGTGGCCCGATCTTAATGCTCTCTCCGTGTTTATTCTCGTCGCACAGGAGCGAAATTTTCGCGCTGCGGCCGATAGGCTCGGCGTTACACGCTCAGCGGTCAGCCAGACCATCCGGCGATTGGAGGAGAGCATGGGCATTGCGCTGGTGCAGCGCACAACCCGCAGTGTCAGCCTGACGGAGGCTGGCGAACGGCTTTATGCAGACGTGGAGCCGGCGGTATCGGACATACGCACAGCAATGGAAAAGATGGATACGTTGCGGAGGCAGCCTCGCGGTCAGTTACGGCTTGCCGTTTCCTCGATCGCCGAGCGGTTTCTCGCCGGCGACTTTCTCGCAGGCTTCGCGGATGCCAATCCCGAGATACAGCTCGACATCACCGTCACGGACGAAGAATTCGACATCGTCTCGGAAAGCTACGACGCCGGCGTCCGCCTGGGCGAAGTCATCGAGCAGGACATGATTGCCGTACCCGTCGGCGGCAACGAGCGGCAATTGGCCGTCTGTTCCCCTGCCTATCGCACCCGATTCGGCATCCCCAAGCATCCGAAGGAGCTCTCCATGCATCGATGCATCGGCTGGCGCCCCTCGCCGAAGGCAGTTCCCTATCGCTGGGAGTTTGCGGAAGAGGGCAAGGAATTCCGGGTGGAGGTCGCACCAGAGGTAACGACGAATGACATGGGCGTGATGATCAAGCTGGCCGTCGCCGGAGCGGGAATCACATTCGGGATGGAGGAAAGCTTTCACGCCTTCATCGGCAGAAACGAGCTGGTGCCGATCCTGGAGGAATACTGCCCCTATTTTCCTGGCTTCTATCTCTACTATCCCAATCGACGAAACATGGCTCCGAAGCTTAGGGCGCTGATAACATATCTGAAGCGCTACGAGGGCTTTCCAAGCCGAAATTCCCGATAATATCTGTCTTTGGGATTTGGCGGCTCACACTTCATCTGCAGTTAGCGGATGCGGGCAAATGAGCCAAAATGGCGGAGAAGATGGGATTCGAACCCACGATACCATTTCTGGTATACTCCCTTAGCAGGGGAGCGCCTTCGACCACTCGGCCACCTCTCCGGTGCGGCCCTGATAGGGCCATTCATTTATCGACGCAAGCGCTTTTTCGCCTTTATGTACGTTCTTTCCATGATTCAGCAACAGGCGATTGCCGGCCGAAGCATGCTCCGGCCAGCTTGAAATTTACATCAAGCCAGCAGCTGCTTCAAATCGGCGGCTGGGTCGGAAAGGATGTCCTTGGAAGGGTTGGAACCGGTTTCCAGAAGCTTCTTGCCGGTAACATAGGCCTTTGCATCGTTGATGGCATCGACGGCGACGAAGCGGCCCTGCTTGAAATACCATATCGACGCAGCTCCCTCGCGGGTGCCTGGACGCAACAGCGTCTCGTCGTAACCCAGATTGAAACCGGCGATCTGCAGCTTCACATCATATTGATCGGACCAGAACCACGGCTTCGGATCGTAGGCTTCGTCGCCGCCCGCTATGATCGCGGCGGCGGCTTCCGCCTGGTCGACCGCATTCTGGACTGATTCGAGACGGGCGCGCCCGCCCTCCCACGGCAGCTCCACGCAATCGCCCATCGCAAAGATGGAGGGATCGGAGGTGCGGGCGAACGAATCGACGACGATGCCGTTGCCGACTTCAAGGCCTGCTTCCTTGGCAAGCCTGTCGTTGGGAGCGACACCGATGCCGACGACAACGAAATCCACATCGATTCTGGACCCGTCGGACAGCTCCGCGGCCGCGACATGGCCGTTGCGATCGATGAGCTGCTTCAGCCCCGTCTTTTCGCGAATGACGACATCGTGCTGCTGATGGATGGCCCTGAAAATATCGGCCGTTTCCTTGGCTGCGACACGCTGCAGGATACGATCGCTCATTTCGATGAGGGTTACCTCGAGGCCACGATGGCGCGCGACAGCGGCAGCCTCAAGACCGATATAGCCGCCGCCGATGATGAGAACCCGGCGCCCGGGGCGCATTTCAGCGCCAAGGCGATCGGCATCACGCTTGTCGCGAGCCAGATAGACGCCTTCGAGCGCTCCACCGACGGACGGCGGAAGGCGGCGCGGGGTCGAGCCCGTCGAAAGAGCCAGCGTGTGGTACTGCAGCGTCGAGCCATCCTGCATGACGATCCGCTTTGCAGCGCGATCGATCTGTTCGACCCAGGTGGACAGGCGAATCTCGACATTATTGTCCGCGTACCAATGTTCCGGCCGGAACAGCAGGCGATCGAAGGCCATTTCGCCGAGCAGATACTTCTTGGTCAATGGCGGCCGCTGGTATGGAAGGTTCTCCTCGGCGCCGACGATGGTGATCGGCCTGAGATCACCCAGCCCGCGCAATTTGGCTGCAAGCGCGAAACCCGCCTGCCCGGCTCCGACAATGACCAATCTGCCCGTCACGATCCGTACTCCCTCATTTTATTATCGCGATCCGAACGGCGCGAAGACGATCGGATACGCTTGGATTCAAGGGGTAACGCTTGCGCCCGCAAGCGTCAATCACGACTGACCCTGCGCCCCGGATCGGGAGAAAGTTAGGCCGGCGGGCTCGGATGCCTAGTTGATTTCAACCCAGCGCCGTTCGTGGAAGGATTGCGCCATGGCATGCACGGATCTTTCGATGCGCAAGCCGTCTTTGAAACCCACGACCGACGCAGCTTCGCCCGATATGGCACGAATGAGTTCGCGGCATTCAACGATCTTCAGGTCGTTGAAGCCAAGGCCGTGGCCGGGTGCGGGAATGAAACGATCATAGGGTTTGTGGGCCGGCGCCGCGAGAATCTTGCGGAAACCCTGCTCACTGTCCCTGCCTTCGGCCTGATAGAGCTCGAATTCGTTCATGCGCTCCTGATCGTAAGAGATCGAGCCCTTGGAGCCGAATATCTGCAGAGCGATCCGGCCCTTGCGGCCCCAGGCGGAGCGATTGGCCATGAGCACCGCGGAAATGCCGCCGCCGAGCCGCATCAGCACATTGGCAAGATCATGATTCTCGACGGCGCGGCGGCCGCCGTCCTTCAGCGGCCGTTCGGCATAGGGCTTCACCATGTCGGTGATGACGGCTTCAACGTGACCGAAGAGGAACCAGAGCAGCGAAAGCGGATGCACGGCGAAATCATCGAGGGCGCCGTAGCCGGAGGCAAGCTCGCTCTTCCAATAGAAAAGGCCGTTCGGATCGGCCATGAAATCTTCGTCCATCTCGACGCGGACGTGGTTGACCGCACCGATCGCGCCTTCTGCAATCAACGACTTGATGTGCCGCATCACCGGGTTCTGAATATAATTGTAGCCGAGGATGGCGACCTTGCCGGAGGCGCTGGCCGCAGCCAGCATGCGCTCGGCGTCGCCATAGGACGGCGCCATCGGCTTCTCGCACCAGACATGCTTGCCGGCCTCAAGCGCTGCGACCGCCATTTCCGAGTGGAACTGGTTGGGGGTCGTGACCGAGACGACGTCGACATCCGGGTCCGCAATCAGATCCCGCCAGTCGGCCGTTGCCTTCTCGAAGCCGAATTCGTCACCGCGCGCCTTTGCCAGATCGGCATTGGCTTCGGCGAGATGCACCAGGCGCGGCCGCGCGACATCTCCGAACACGGTTTTCACCGCATTCCACGCCAGCGCATGGCATTTCCCCATATAGCCGGTTCCGATCAATCCAACGCCCAACGGCTTCATCGCCTGCTCTCCTCAAAATACTCTCCCAAAGTCGGTGATTTTTGGAATATTTGGACCGTTTTGACAAGCGGAGCCTTGCAAGCAAAATCTCTTCAAGAAGGCAGAATTCATGTTTATTCTTTTAAAATCAACAGACTAAAATTATTCGTGCCGAGTTATCCAAAATCCGCTATCGTTGCGAATATGGAACATTTGTTTCATTGAGAGCATTGGGGGAGCTGAAGGACGGCGCATGGACAACAATGTCGGGAAGCAAACCAGAGTGCCGCGCGACTTCGAGAGTCTGCGCAGCACCATCATCGAGCGCAAGAACGCCATGCCGAAACGTCTGGCGCAGGTTGCCGCCTTTGCGCTCGGCAATCCCGATGAAATCGCCTTCGGCACGACCGCCAGCATAGCAGCCGCCGCGGAGGTCCAGCCTTCGACGCTGGTACGCCTTGCCCATCATCTCGGTTATGAAGGCTTTTCCGACCTGCAAAGCATCTTCCGCGAAAGGCTGCGCGACCGAACGCTGAGCTATGAAGAGCGGCTGGTGACGCTCGAACAGTCCGGAATCAAGGATGAAGAAGCCGGCATTCTCTCCGGCTTTCTTTCCGCCGCAAGCCAATCCATCAACAAGCTGGCCGCAACCGTCGAAACAGATAGTTTCGCCAAGGCGGTCGATATCCTTGCCTCGGCCGAAACGATCTATCTTATCGCCAAGCGCCGCTCCTATCCGCTGACGGCCCATCTGAGCTATGCCTTTTCCAAGCTGAACATCCGCCATCAGATCGTCGCCTCCCCCAACGGCATCGATGGCGAGATCGCCCGTTTCGCCACGGAGAAGGACGCAGCGATCGCTGCGAGCTTTTCGCCCTATGCCGCAGACAGCCTAGCGCAGGCGCAGGATCTCGCCGCACGCAACGTACCCGTCATCGCCATCACCGATTCGGCCTTCTCGCCCCTCAGCGCCTGCGCCACCCGTTGGTTCGAAGTGGCCGAGGCCGACTTTGCGGGCTTTCGCTCATTGTCGGCCTCCATGGCGCTTATCATGGCCTTTCCGGTCGCCATCGCAGAGCGCCGGCGCAAAGGAGCGACAAAAACCGACAAAACGAAAATGGAATAAACATTCCGAATTGACAAAATCTCGGAACCAATGTTTCATTATTGCAAGGATCGCGGCTGCGGGAGATGGCCATCCGATCCATCGCAACCGGGACGAAACGCATACCGGCACTATCAATAACGCATGACCTCGGCACAGGCTGTAGAGCAAGAGAGGTCATGCCCCGACGGGAGGACATTATGGCACACGACAATCCTGGCGCACAGCCAGAGACAAAACTCGATGTGATCACCATCGGCCGGTCCTCCGTCGACCTCTATGGTCAGCAGATCGGCTCGAAGCTCGAGGACATCGCTTCCTTCGCCAAATCGGTCGGCGGCTGCCCGGCCAATATCGCCATAGGCACCGCACGGCTCGGCCTGAAATCCGGCCTCATCACCCGCGTCGGCGACGAGCAGATGGGCCGCTTCATCCGCCAGCAGGCAGCCCGAGAGGGCGTTGCCGTCGATGGGATCGCGACGGACAAGGAGCGGCTGACGGCGCTTGTTCTGCTGGCGGTCGAGGCCGAAGGTGTCTCGCCGATGATCTTCTATCGCTCCGACTGCGCCGACATGGCGCTGGACGAAGGCGATATCGATGAGAACTTCATCAAATCCTCTGGTGCCGTTCTGGTATCCGGCACGCATTTTTCCAAGCCCAACACCGAAGCGGCCCAGCGTAAGGCGATCCGAATCGCCAAGGCGAACGGCCGCAAGGTGATCTTCGACATCGATTACCGGCCGAACCTCTGGGGCCTTGCCGGCCATGCCGAGGGTTTCGAGCGCTACGTGAAGTCGGATCGCGTATCCTCCAAGATGAAGGAGACGCTGCCGGACTGCGATCTGATCGTCGGGACCGAAGAAGAGATCATGATTGCCTCGGGCGCCGACGACGTACTCGGCGCCTTGAAGGAAATCCGCCGCCTCTCATCCGCTATCATCGTGCTGAAGCGCGGCGCCATGGGCTGCATCGTTTACGAAGGCCCGATCTCGGACGATCTCGAAGCCGGCATCGTCGGCCAGGGTTTCCCGATCGAAGTGTTCAATGTCCTCGGCGCGGGCGATGCCTTCATGTCCGGCCTCCTGCGCGGCTATCTGCGTGGCGAACCGCTGAAGACCTGCGCTACCTGGGCAAATGCCTGCGGCGCCTTTGCCGTTTCCCGCCTGCTCTGCTCTCCGGAATATCCGACCTGGGCGGAACTCGACTTCTTCCTGAAAACGGGCAGCAAGCATCGGGCGCTGCGCAAGGACGAGGCGATCAACCACATCCATTGGGCGACGACCCGACGCGGCGACGAGATCCCGCTGCTGATGGCGCTTGCGATCGACCATCGTTCGCAGCTCGTCAGCGTCTGCGATGAGCTCGGCATCGGCCACGACAGGATCGTCGCCTTCAAGCGGCTTGCCGTCGAAGCAGCGGCGCGGGTAGCCGATGGCCGACGCGGCTACGGCATGCTGATCGACGAGCGCTTCGGGCGCGATGCTTTCTTCGATGCCGCCACCAAGAATTTCTCCTGGATCGGCCGCCCCGTCGAACTGCCGGGATCGAAGCCGCTGAAATTCGAATTCAGTCAGGATATCGGCTCGCAGCTCGTCGAATGGCCGCTCAATCACTGCATCAAATGCCTGTGCTTCTACCATCCGGACGATCCGAAGGAATTGAAGGCGGAGCAGCAGGAGAAGCTGCGCACGCTGTTCGAAGCCGCGCGCAAGGTCGGCCGCGAGCTTCTGATCGAGATCATCGCCGGCAAGAACGGACCGCTCACCGACGACACGATCCCGACGGCGATGGAAGAGCTCTACGCACTCGGCATCAAGCCGGACTGGTGGAAGCTGGAACCGCAGGAATCGACTGCCGCCTGGAAAAAAATCGATGCCGTGATCGCCAAAAATGATCCATGGTGCCGCGGTATCGTGCTGCTTGGCCTGGAGGCGCCGGCGGAGGAACTGATCCGCAGCTTCGAGGCGACGCTGGCGGCTCCCTCGGTCAAGGGTTTTGCCGTCGGGCGGACCATCTTTTCCGATGCGGCCCGCGCGTGGCTATCGGGCGGCATGAACGACGAGGAAGCGATTGCCGACATGGCCGGCCGCTTCCGGCAACTGACGGATGCGTGGCTGAAAACCCGTGGACGGTGACATTAAAGCATTTGGGAGGCGCCCGATGGGCAAGACGATCCGATTGACGATGGCACAGGCCGTCACGCATTTCCTCAAGAAGCAGATGACCGTCATCGACGGGCAGAAGCTGCCGATCTTCGGCGGTGTCTGGGCGATCTTCGGTCATGGCAACGTCGCCGGCATCGGCGAGGCGCTTTATCAGGTGCGCGAGGAGCTGCCGACCTTCCGCGCTCACAATGAGCAGGGCATGGCTCATGCCGCCATCGCCTACGCCAAGGCGAGCTTCCGCCAGCGCTTCATGGCCTGCACGACCTCCATCGGTCCTGGTGCGCTGAACATGGTCACGGCCGCCGGCGTAGCCCACGTCAACCGCATCCCCGTTCTCTTCCTGCCGGGAGATGTCTTTGCCAATCGCGCGCCCGATCCAGTGCTGCAGCAGATCGAGGATTTCGGCGACGGCACCATCTCCGCCAACGATGCCTTCCGCCCCGTCTCCCGCTATTTCGACCGCATCACCCGCCCCGAACAGATCATGTCGGCGCTGAAGCGCGCCATGCAGGTGCTGACCGATCCGCTCGATTGCGGCCCTGTGACGCTTTCGCTCTGCCAGGACGTGCAGGCCGAAGCCTTCGATTATCCGGAAAGCTTCTTTGAAGAGCGGGTCTGGACGCAGCGCCGCCCGCAGCCGGATGCCGACGAACTCGCCAACGCCATTTCGCTGATCCGCCGTTCCGAAAAGCCGGTTATTCTGGCCGGCGGCGGCGTGCTTTATTCGCAAGCGACGAAGGAACTGACAGCTTTCGCCGAAGCGCACGACATTCCCGTCGTCGTCACTCAGGCCGGCAAATCGGCCATTGACGAAACGCATCCCCTCGCGCTCGGCTCTGTGGGCGTGACCGGCACGTCTGCGGCCAACGCCATTGCCGAGGATACCGATCTGGTGATCGCCGTCGGCACCCGCTGCCAGGACTTCACCACCGGCTCCTGGGCGCTCTTCAAGAACGAGAAGCTGGCGATGGTCGGCCTCAATATCGCGGCCTACGATGCGCTCAAGCACAACAGTCACCCGCTGGTGACGGATGCGCGCGAAGGGTTGAAAGCGCTCTCCGCCGGCCTGACAGGCTGGCGCGCTCCGGCCTCGCTTGCCGAAAAGGCGACGAAAGAAAAGCAAATCTGGATGGAGGCTGCCGCCAAGGCAATGGCAACGACCAATGCTGCCCTGCCCTCCGACGCCCAGGTCATCGGCGCGGTCACGCGCACGCTTGGCGGCAAGGACAGCATCCTGGTTTGCGCAGCCGGCGGCCTGCCCGGTGAGCTGCACAAGCTCTGGCCGGCGACGGCACCGGGCAGCTACCATATGGAATACGGCTTCTCCTGCATGGGCTATGAGGTTGCGGGCGGGCTCGGCATCAAGATGGCGCGGCCGGAGAAGGATGTCGTCGTCATGGTCGGCGACGGCTCCTACATGATGCTGAATTCCGAACTGGCGACTTCGGTCATGCTCGGCCTGAAAATCACCGTCGTCCTGCTCGACAACCGCGGCTACGGCTGCATCAACCGCCTGCAGATGGCGACCGGCGGCGCGAACTTCAACAACCTCTTGAAGGACTCGCGGTTCGAAGTGATGCCGGAGATCGACTTCCGGGCGCATGCGGCCAGCATGGGTGCCATTGCTGTGAAGGTTTCCTCCATCGCCGAGCTGGAACAGGCCATCGAAGCATCGAAAAGGAACGACCGCAGCTCGGTCATCGTCATCGACACCGACCCGCTAATCACCACAAACGAAGGCGGCCATTGGTGGGACGTTGCCGTTCCCGAGGTCAGCCCGCGCGCCGAAGTCAACAAGGCGCGCGCCGCCTACGAACAGGCCCGCGCCAGCCAGCGCATCGGCTGATCCATTTCCGTCATTTTTCTGGAGGAGCTTGCGGCTCCTCCAATCATGCTTTCAAGGAGACCATTGATGAAGGCCAAACTCGGCATGTCGCCCATCGCCTGGTGGAACGACGACCTTCCTGAGCTCAGCGACGACGTATCCCTCGAGGAATGCCTGCGCCAATCACGCGGTGCGGGCTTCACCGGCATGGAACAGGGGCGGCGCTTCCCCAGCAATCCCGACGAGATGCTGCCGATCCTGCGTGCCGCCGACGTGACGCTCTGCGGCGGCTGGTTCTCGGGTACGCTCGTCAACGAGGAGCTTGCGGCCAACAAGGACCGCATCGCGCCGATGATCGAACTGTTCAAGGCGGTCAACGCGCCCTGCATCGTCTATGGCGAAGTCGGCCGCTCCATCCAGGGCGATCGCTCCAAGCCGCTCGCCACAAAGCCGCGCCTTTCCGATGACGAGATGAAGGCCTATGCCCGCCGCGTCACCGAGTTCGGCGAATGGTGCGCCGCGCAGGGCATGCCGCTTTCCTATCACCATCACATGGCGGCCGTTGTGGAAACCGAGCCTGAACTCGACGCTTTCATGCGCAATTCCGGCGAAGGCATTCCGCTGTTGCTCGATGCCGGCCATCTGGCCTTTGCCGGCGGCGACGTTCTGCGTGCTATCGACAACCACCATGCCCGCATCAACCATGTCCACGTCAAGGATATCCGCAAGTCCGTGGTGGATAGTCTGGACCGCAGCCGGCAGTCCTTCCTCGATGCTGTGGCGCTCGGGGCGTTCACCGTGCCGGGCGACGGCTCGCTCGATTTCGGCGCCATCGTCCAGCGCTTCGCCGATTACGGCTATGAAGGCTGGTTCGTGGTCGAAGCCGAGCAGGATCCGCGCAAGGCGCCACCGCAAAAGATGGCCGAGATCGGCCATGCCGAACTGATGCGCGTCATGACGGCCGCAGGCTATACGGTGGAAACCGAAGGCTTTCCCAAGGGATAGCTAGAGCGCTTCCGCTTTTCTTCGAATCGCGAAAACGCTCAAGCTCTTTGTCATCTAGCAATTCCGGACGAAAAACCGCTGCGAACTTTTCCTGGAATTGCTCGAGAGATGAACGCCCCTCTCCTGCGTCGAAGGATGGCGAGGGGTGTTTTCCAAGCAATGGAGGAAGAACCCATGCCCAATCTCAAGGTCAGACCTGACGGCTCGCACGGCCGCGTCACCCATGTCACGCCGGAAAGCGCCGGCTGGACCTATGTCGGCTTCGATCTCCACCGCCTGAAGGCGGGCGAAACCGTTTCGGCCGAAACAGGCGATCGCGAGGTCTGCCTCGTCTGGGTCAGCGGCAAAGGAAGCGCCAGGGCCGGTGCGAAGGATTTCGGCTTGCTCGGAGAACGCATGAGCCCCTTCGAGGGCGCGCCCTACGCGCTCTATATTCCCTCTGGCTCGAGCTGGTCGGTGACCGCCGAGACGGATCTGGAACTGGCCGTCTGCTCGGCACCCGGCGGCGGCTCTCATGAAGTCCGCGCCATCCCGCCCGGTACCCATCCGGCGCTGACGCGCGGCAAGGGCACCAACGTCAGATACGTCAACAACATCATGCCGGAAGACGATGGCGCGGCGCACTCTCTGTTGGTGGTAGAGGTGATCACGCCAGGCGGACATACCTCTTCCTATCCTCCACACAAGCACGATCAGGACAATCTCCCGCACGAAAGTTTCCTGGAGGAAACCTACTATCATCGCCTCAACCCGCCGCAGGGCTTCGGCTTCCAGCGCGTCTATACGGATGACCGTTCGCTCGACGAAGTCATGGTGCTGGAGGATGGCGATGTGACGCTGGTGCCGAAGGGATACCACCCTTGCGCCGCTTGCCACGGCTACGATCTCTACTATCTCAACGTCATGGCCGGCCCGAAGCGCATCTGGAAATTCCACAATGCCGTGGAGCATGAATGGCTGCTCAAGGGCTGAGATGAGCACTCGACAAAAAAGACCGCCCTCTTTGGCACGGCCTTCTTTATTTCATGCGGGCAGCAGGCCGTAGCGCCATTTCCAATCCCTGGCATTACGCGACAGCACCAGCCAGGTGAGCAGGATCATTCCCGCTTCCGAGAAGATGGGCGTCATCCAGATCCCGCGTTCACCGAAGACAAGCGGCAAGATGAATGTCAGCGGCACGGTGAACAAATAGGTCCTGGACAGACCGAAAAAGGCCGCCCTCTTGGGCGCGGCCTTCTTCATTTCATGCGGGCAGCAGGCCGTAGCGCCATTTCCGATCCCTGGCATTACGCGACAGCACCAGCCAGGTGAGCAAGATCATGCCCGCTTCCGAGAAGATGGGCGTCATCCAGATCCCGCGTTCACCGAAGACAAGCGGCAAGACGAATGTCAGCGGCACGGTGAACAAATAGGTCCGGGACAGACCGAAAATCGCGCCGCGCTTCGCATCGCCGATCGACTGGAAATAGGACGACAGAATGACCGCCTGCCCGAAGACGAAATAGGCGCCGATCGTCCAGGGCAGGATACGGCCGACTTCATCGACGATCACGGGATCGGCGACGAAAATTCCGCCCAGATGTGCCGCAAGCAGTTCGACGACGAGCTCGACGGCCGCGCAGTAGATCAGCGCCGAAACCATGGCGATGACAACGCTATGGCCGACACGGGCGGGAAGCGCAGCACCGTGATTGTGACCCGATATGGTCTGCAGAGCGATGCTCAAGCCGAGAAGCGGCAGATAGGCCAAGGTCATCACCCGGGTGACGATGCCATAAGCACCGACCGTTGCGACATAGTCCCCCTCGTGCCAGATCGACAGGTTGAAGAGGATTGCGGCCGAGCTCAGCGAAACTCCAATGAAGCCGAGGCTCATCGGCGCACCGAAGGCAAAGATGCCGCGCCACTCGCGAAGGTGCAGCCCTATATCGACCGACAACGCGCCAGGGCGGCGCAGGCGATATGAAAAGATGATCGCCAGGCAGATGAATTGTGCCAGGATCGAGCCGCCGGCGGAGCCGACCACGCCCCAATGGGCAACCGCCATCAGCAGCCAGTTTGCGAGCATATTGAGCAGCGTGGAGGCAATCGTCACCAGCATCATGAAGCCGAGCTTGCCGTCGCAGCGCAGTCCATCGACATGCAGCGAGAGCAAAAAGCTGACCGGCGCGAAGGCGACCATGATGCCCATAAAGGCCTCGGCACCTTGGGCGACATCGGCGTTTCCGCCCGCCGCAGCGGCGATAAGCTGCCGCCCTGCGAGCCAATAAACGAGATTGACGACCAGTACGATGGCGATCGCCAGCCCATGCGCGCCGGTGAATACCGCTCGTGCCCCGATGCGATCTCCAGCTCCGAGACGGCGCGCGAGAATGCTCGCCATACCGTTCGAAACCAGTGTCTGAAGCGCAATCAGCAGCATGAGCGCGGGAAAGATGAGGCTCACCGCCGACAGCGCATCGGCCCCGACATAGGCGCCGAGGAAATAGGCGTCGATGACGGCAAAGAGGCCATTGACTGTCGTGATGACGACGATTGGCGCGGCGGTTTTGGCAAAGACACCTGGCAGCCAGCCTGTGAGGAACATATTGTTTTCGAGAGTGTGCGTCATGGGGGAATCCGGACGAGAATGCTCGCTATCGGCAAAGATAGCCGCCTATCGATGAAAGATGAAGTCAGATGTCGAGAACCAGATGGGGCACGCCGTTCGACGTCCTGCGCGGCGAAATGCCGTCGGCGTCGATCTGCGCGTTGATGCGCCGGCGGAATGCCGAGAAGCTCTCGAATTCCACCACGTCGACCGGTTCGTCGAAGTGAATGGTGATCCGGTAGAGCCCGCCGGATTTTGCCGACATCGCCAGAACCTTGCCTGTGAAGGGCTTGTTTAGGTAGCGTCCGCGCACGGCGGAGCCGACATCGAAGGGCGCATCCGGCCCATCATTCGGTTTCGCCGCCAGTGCCGACAGTGTGTTCCAGTCGCGCAGCCCATGCTGCTTGGCGATCAGCTCCAGTGCCGTGCTGTGGCTCATATCGTCGCCGCGCTCGGTCATGGCCTGACGCAGACGCCGGGCCTGAGCCTTCAATTCGTCTATGGACGGATACGTCGTCATAGGATCAGCCTTTGCTAAGGCACGCACTTACGACCGTGAAACGGAGCTCGCGTTACCGTCGATCAGCATGCCCTATATGGCTGTGACCAAGAACAGCGAGGACTTCACCTTGGATTTTCATCCGCGAGCGGCAGGCGCCTCGAACCGAGCATTCCTATGATCGAAGCCGATCCCAGTGTCAAGATGCGCTAAAATCGATACAAAAGACGAACCCGTTAAAATTCTATCTATGGAATTGACGCTTCCGCAAAACCTCCGTGCAAGGTTCATGGAGTAACCGAGATGAATTCGGTCTGTTCTTCAACAGGGAATGACAATGCTTCGCGCGACTCATCTGGCGAAAGTCAAATCCGAAGTCTACGAACGCAGCTGGGAACGCTTCTACGTCCAGAGGCCGGCGCGCCTCGTGGCGGTCCGTCCCTGCCTCACCGGCATCTCCGTGCGCAGCGCCGAGATTATCGACATCTCGCGCGGCGGCGCCAGTTTCGTCGTCGGCACGACCGTCGGCCTGCCGAGCCACTACTACCTGAACATCCTCGGCCTTGCCTATCGCATCGCCTGCGCCGAGGTGAACCGCAACGGCAACCGCGTCCACGTCCGCTTCATCAACCTGATCGAGCCGGAGACATTGCGCCGCGTGGTGCGTGCCGATTTCATGATCGGCAATACCGAAGCGCTGGCTGCGCGCGGCAAGAGGCAACTGGTATAAATTCCATGAGAAATGGCAGGGCCGCCGATGGCTGCGTTCGGCCTTGAGCCGCCATTCCCATATTCGTCTGGCGGGACCGTCTCTTAGCGCTAGTTGACGACTTCACGTCCTCAGTCGTTTCTCACGTCCCCACGGGCATATCGAGCAGGCGGCATGCCTGCATATCGCGCAAAGGCGACGCTGAAAGTGCTTGCTGATCCATAACCTACGCGTTCGGCCACCTGATCCATGCCCAATTCGCGACTGCGCAATAGCTGCTTTGCAAGAGCCATACGCCAGGCCAGTAGATATTCCATTGGAGGCAAGCCAACGACGCGGCTGAAACGCGCAAAGAAAGCCGATCGAGACAGGGCCGCTTCGGTTGCAAGATCCGCCACGGTCCAAGGATAGGCAGGACGCGCATGCATCGCGTGAAGTGCTGCAGCTAAGCGTTCATCCGCAAGGCCGCGGCTCAGGCTCGGCGTGACGGCTGTTTCCGCGCCGGATCGCAATGCCTCGATCAACAGTACTTCCAGCAGCCGTTGCAGCACGAGTTCGCGCGCCGGCCGCCGCTCACGTGTTTCCTCGCCGACCAATTGCATCAGTGTAGCGAGTCGGGGCTCATCGCGAACGATAACCACGTCAGGCAGGAGGGAAACGAGCAAGGCCGCATCCGGCGCGCCGAAGCTGCAATGCCCGATGCGCAGGCGCACATCGGCCGGCTCGCCGAGGCGGCCGACACGGAAATGGCCGCCACTCAACTGCATCGGAACCATGGGAGACAGATCGGCCGGTGCATCGACGCTCTCGTTGATAAGGTCGCGCATGGCCGGCACGAGCACGAAATCACCGGCCTGGAGAATAAAAGGCGGATGCCCTTCAAACGTTACGCGGCAACGCCCCTCAAGGATTGCGCAATAGAATGGTTCGCCCGTGGCCTCCCGATGAATTCGCCAGGCGCCGGCGCATTCCACCAGTTTCGAAAAGCGTGCGGCCGGCTGCAACAGCGTGACGATTTCGGCAAGAGGATCAATTGTCATCATCAGGACTAACGCTAAAGAAATGGAGACTGCAGCGTATATAAAGTCTCTGGCTTGGTCACTACCATGGCATCATTCCTTTCGTTTGGAGAAGCTCATGTCCACGATATTGATCACCGGTTGCTCGTCTGGCTTCGGCCTGGAGACTGCGAAACTGTTTTTTGAACGAGGGTGGGATGTGATCGCGACAATGCGCACACCCAAACCCGAGCTACTGCCGGTTTCCGAGCGCCTGCGTATTCTCGCGCTCGACGTCGCTGACCCGGCAAGCATCGGGGAGGCTGTGAAGGCTGCCGGTCCGATAGACGTATTGGTCAACAATGCCGGTTTCGGAGCGCCCGCACCGGTCGAGCTGACCGCACCGGAGACGGTGCAGTCGCTGTTCCAGACAAATACGATCGGCACACTGGCGATGGTTCAGGCTGTATTGCCCCAGATGCGTCAACGCCGGACCGGAGTCATCGTCAACGTCACGTCCACGGTGACCGTTAAGATCTTACCGGTAATTGGGGTCTATCGAGCAAGCAAGGCAGCGGTGAACGCCTTCACCGAGTCCTTGTCGGTGGAGATGGAGCCGTTTGGCGTCCGGGTGCATATTGTCTTGCCAGGCCGCTCACCGGAAACACGTTTTGGGGAGAATGCGCGTCCGCATTTGCGTGGTTTGGACGATCCGGATTATGCGCCACTGATCCAGCAATTCGTAAAGAATGTGCAGGACGACACCGGTCCAGTGACTTATGCTCCCGACGTGGCGGAGGCGGTTTGGCGGGCTGCCAACGATCCATCCGCGCCGCTGCGAATTCCGGGAGGTGCGGATGCCGAGCTTTGGATGGCCGAGGCAGGTTTGTAACCGGAAACCGTGGCCGCCGAAAAACTGCTGTTCCAACCGACCATGCATTAACAGGAACGCGCAGCCGTCCAGCGAAGCGCGTTTACGCTGCCTTATGAATTGTCGAACAGGTGATCCTTCATCGGTTGCGATGACTGCAAATAGCGCAAGGTGGACGAATGTCTTTCCACCTTGCAACCACCTGCCAAGCGCCTATTCTGCTGCGTCTTGCAACTGCATTCGGGAAACAAAGCCAGCATGTCCGCCTTCTCGCGCTTCACGCCGCTGATCAGCGCCCTTTCCTCCACCGTGCCCTTCGTCGGCCCCGAAGCGCTGGAGCGTCAGCGTGGGTTGACGGTCCGAGCCCGTATCGGCGCCAATGAAAACGGTTTTGGACCAGCGCCTTCCGTCATTGCGGCCATGCGCGAAGGGGCGGGCGATATCTGGATGTACAACGATCCGGAAAATTACGAGCTGAAGCAGGCGCTTGCCGCGCATCTCGGCGTACAGGCGGCGAGCATCGCCGTCGGTGAAGGCATCGACAGCCTGCTCGGCCTGATCGTCCGTATGGTCATCGAACCGGGCACGCCCGTCGTCACTTCGCTCGGCGGTTATCCCACCTTCAATTTCCATGTCGCCGGTTTCGGCGGTCGCCTCGTTACCGTGCCTTACGTCGATGACCGCGAGGATCTCGGCGGGCTGCTTGAGGCGGTGAAGCGCGAGAATGCGCCGCTCGTCTATTTCGCCAATCCCGACAATCCGATGGGCAGCTGGTGGGATGCCGACAAGATCGTCGCCTTTGCCCGTGCGCTGCCGGAAAACTGTCTGCTGGTGCTCGACGAAGCCTATAGCGAAACCGGACCGGCCAGCTCGCTGCCGGCGATTTCCGATCTGATCGGCCTGCCGAACGTGCTGCGCACCCGCACCTTCTCCAAGGCCTATGGGCTGGCCGGCGCCCGCGTCGGCTATGCCATCGGCGCGCCGGAGACGGTGCTGACCTTTGACAAGATCCGCAATCATTTCGGCATGAACAGGCTCGCGACCGTGGCGGCCCTTGCTGCCCTGAAGGATCAGGCCTATCTCGCCGAGGTGGTCGGCAAGATCCGGGCCGCGCGCGAAGAGATCGGTACGATCGCCCGCGACAATGGCTTGCTGCCTCTTGCCTCGGCCACAAACTTCGTCGCCATCGATTGCGGCCGGGACGGCACCTATGCCCGCGCGATCGTCGACGGGCTGATCCAGCATGGGGTCTTCATCCGCATGCCGGGCGTAGCCCCGCTCAACCGCTGCATCCGCGTCAGCGTCGGGCCTAAGCAGGATCTGGAGCTGCTTGCCGAAGCGATGCCCAAAGTGTTGAAGGCGATCGGTTAAGGCGTAGAGCGTTTCATGGAAGCGCTCTACATCGATATTCTCACGCAATTCCGGACGGAAAACCGCCGCGCACTTTCCTAGAATTGCTCTAAACGACGAAACCGCGCCAGCCTTGTTCCGGCCGGTCGCGGTTTTCATCATTCGGCGGCTCGCCTCTCCGTCGGCCGCCGACACCCCCTCTTTCGAGGTCAGGAAGTCTTATGGCTTGCGGCAGGCCTCAGTGCGTGGTCATCCATTCGCGGGCGGCGCGCAGCGCTGCTGCGAGCTGCATCTTGGTCAAGGTCGCTGCGACGTCGGCACGAAGTTCGGCGGCGCGCTCGCTGCCTCGGATGGCCGCGATATTCAACCATTTGTGAGCGGCAATGAGGTCCGCGGTGCAGCCCCTGCCGGTCGCGTAGTTCACGCCCAATTCGCAAAGTGCATCGGCGCTGTTACCACCCATCATGGCATTTCCAGACATCGTCGTTTCGAAGCGTGCCATTGCTATTATCCCTGTTTGACTTCTGTTCGTATCTGCCCTGTTTTCCGTCCGAACCTTGCCGTCATCCGCGGCTTTCCGGTTCTTCCGGCCGGCGGGTTTGCCCCGCTCGTTTGATGGCTTCACTATCGCAGACGGCTTTCAAAAAACGCCTAAAATGCATGATTAATTCGATGCAAACAAAGTGCAAATGCTTGGTAAACTTGGGATTTTGTTAAACATCATTTCCCTTGCGAATTAAGGATTTTCGGGCAGCCTTTACATTTTGTTAGGATTTGGATTTAAACTTTTCCTTCACCACAAAAGGAACGCGTTCCGATTGGATGAAGTATTCAACAAGGCTGATGGACGAGACGACAGAGGCGATCTGCGCTCCGAAAACCATATTTACCTTTACGTTCGCGTCAGATAATCTTGACCTTATGCCCGTCTGGAATGCCGGGCGGCGTCCGGGAGAGAAACAACATCATGATCCGTGCCACCATTCTTGCTGCCGCGCTGCTGCTGGGCGCGAGCGCGGCTTTTGCCGAAGAGCCGATCGTCGGCAACTGGAAAACCGTCGAGGGCGATACCGCCGCCATCATGCCTTGTGCGGACAGCTACTGTGTAACGCTGAAGACCGGAAAATATGCCGGCAAGCAGATCGGCAAGATGCAGGGCAAGGGCGGCAGCTATACAGGCGAGCTGACAGATCCCTCCGAAGACAAGACCTATAGCGGTTCCGGCACCGTGAGCGGCAATAGCGTGAGGATGAAGGGCTGCGTGCTGAAGGTATTCTGCAAATCGCAGACCTGGACGAGACTTTAAAAAGGCGTTTGCCTCTTACAAAATGCATGTCAGGCCTGCCCGCTATCGCCGGCAGGTCTTTTGTTATTTGCCTGCGGATAAAGGCGGGCGACCATTCGAAACCGGTAATATTTCTGAACGCCGGATGAACCGGTATCTCAGCACCTGTTCAGCCTGACCATGGCAAAACAATGTCCAGTATAGGGCACTGGTAGGGCCAGGAACATGGACTCGATGATTATCGCACGGCGTTTTGTTGTTATCATGCTGTTTGCCGCCGTCTTTGCATTCAGCTTCTCGGTTGCGGTGGAGCATGCGGGCCGCAGCGGTGCGCAGTCGCATTTCGGTGCAAGCTTCACTTGCCTGCAAACCGGCACCCCTTACTGCACGACCGTGCAGTAAGGGACTATCTCCGCGCCCGATGCGCGGAGGACCCGATGTGGCCGCAAAATAGCTGCGAGAATTCGGATCATGAGCCGCAACGTCGTTTGCTTGTAACCAATGACACTCTATAATGGCTCATGAGCAACAGAATCTCTTCTTTTTCACCCCTCGACATCTCCTCCCCCAGCCCGTTCCAGCCCCGGACCTTCGATGATCCGGGCAAGGCCGTCGATGCGCTGGCCGAGCTTTATGAGCGCAATACCGCGTTTCTGATCGACAATTTCGCCAAGCTTGCCAAGGGCGCGCCAATCACGGCGCGCTATCGCGCCTTCTATCCGCAAGTCAGCATCGAGACGACGAGCTTCGGCCATGTCGATTCGCGCCTCTCCTACGGGCATGTCACCGCGCCAGGCGTCTATACGACGACGATCACCCGCCCGCAGCTCTTCAAGCATTATCTGAAAGAACAGCTGACGCTCCTGATGCGCAGCCATAATGTTCCGGTGGTCGTGTCGGAATCGACGACGCCGATCCCGCTGCATTTCGCATTCGGCGAAGGTGCGCATGTCGAATCCTCTGCTGCCGTCTTCGAAGACATTCCGCTGCGCGACCTCTTCGATACGCCCGATCTGAACACGACCGACGACGAAATCGCCAACGGGGAATATATCCCGCCACCAGGCGAGCCCTCGCCGCTTGCACCATTCACGGCGCAGCGCATAGACTATTCTCTGGCTCGCCTCGTCCATTACACGGCGACCAGCGCGGCGCATTTTCAGAACTTCGTGCTGTTTACGAACTACCAGTTCTATATCGACGAATTCTGCACTTGGGCACGCGACCTGATGGCACGCGGCGGCGACGGTTATACCGAGTTTGTCGAACCGGGAAACATCATCACCAAGGCTGGCTTCAGTCATCCCGAAGGCGACACCACGCCGCCGCGACTGCCGCAGATGCCCGCCTACCATCTGAAGAAGAAAGGCCATGCCGGCATCACCATGATCAATATCGGCGTCGGTCCCTCCAACGCCAAGACGATCACCGACCACGTCGCCGTGCTTCGCCCGCATGCTTGGCTGATGCTCGGCCATTGCGCCGGCCTGCGCAACAGCCAGCGCCTCGGCGATTATGTGCTCGCCCATGCCTACATGCGCGAGGATCACGTTCTCGATGACGATCTGCCGGTCTGGGTGCCGATCCCGGCGCTCGCCGAAGTGCAGGTGGCGCTTGAGGCCGCCGTTGCCGAGATCACCGGCTATGAAGGCTTCGAGCTGAAGCGCATCATGCGCACGGGCACGGTCGGCACCATCGACAACCGCAACTGGGAATTGCGCGATCAGGCAGGCCCGGTGAAGCGGCTGTCGCAGGCCCGCGCTGTCGCGCTCGATATGGAATCGGCAACGATCGCCGCCAACGGCTTCCGATTCCGTGTTCCCTACGGCACGTTGCTCTGCGTTTCGGACAAGCCTCTACATGGCGAGCTGAAACTGCCTGGCATGGCGACGGCCTTCTACCGCACGCAGGTGAACCAGCATCTGCAGATCGGCATCCGCGCCATCCAGAAACTGGCCGCAATGCCGCCGGAAGCGCTGCATTCGCGCAAGCTGCGCAGCTTCTTCGAAACGGCATTTCAGTAAGCGCCAACAGGCAATGGGGCTTCACCCTATTGCTTTTCTGCTGACACCGATTGCTCCTGGTGAACGGCCGCGACTTGCGGCCGTTCGTCGTTTGGCGCCGCCCATAAATTCAGACCAAGGATCATCACGGCAAAAATAGCAAATCCGATCATCGTGCGGGCAATCACTTCGCCGGGATTTGACATTTGCAATAACTCTTCATCCGACAGGGTCTTCTTGTGCCAGTTGTGGATGAGGGCTGCTTCAAGATTGTACATGTCCGTTTCTCCTTTTTGAGATGACGGAACTGGTCGTCCGGCCTCGAGCTTTTTCGACAGCACCGGAAATTTTTGTCATGCTGCGGATCGGGATGTCGATTTGCTTCGCAGCCACTCGTCTATGGCTGTCAGCAAATTGAAGAGGAGACGCTGCGATGAAATATCTCTGCCAGGTCTGGTTCGATGGCACGAGGCTCGATGCCATGGCCAAGGAGGAAAAGCACAAGCTCGATGCGGATTCGCTCGGCTATGACCGAGATCTGATGGCGAGCGGAAATATGATCCATGCCGAAGCGCTGCAATCGCCGAAGTCTGCGGTGACAGTGCGGGTCCGTAATGGCGAGACATCGGTGACGGACGGTCCCTTCATCGAAACCAAGGAGTACCTAGGCGGCTTCATCCTGATCGAAGCGAAGGACCTGAACGATGCGATCCGGATTGCCGCCGGCATTCCGCTGGCCAAGCTCGGCGCCATAGAGGTGCGGCCGATCTATTCCTTCGGCCCGAACGTTTGAGGAGGCGACGATGAAATTCCTTTGCCAGGTGTGGTTCGAGAGCGCGGAAATCGCCAAGATTTCCGAAGAGGAAGGGCGAAAGCTGACGCAGGATTCGATCGACAACGACAACCGGCTGCGCCACAGCGGCCATCTCATCGTCGCCAATGCCTTGCGCGAACCGGAGACGGCGAGAACGGTTCGTGTACGCAAGGACGGAACCACCGTTACCGACGGCCCATTCGCGGAGATCAAGGAACATCTCGGCGGCTTCGTGCTGATCGAGGCCCAGGACATGGAGGAAGCGACCCGTATCGCCGCCACCTTCCCCGTCGCGCACTACGGCATGATCGAGGTTCGCGCGGCCTTCGACATCCGCTTTCCGGACGAATGATTGAGAAAGGAAAATAGATGCGGTTTCTATGCTTGATCTACATGCCCGTCGATATCGACGGAAGACTGACGCAAAGGGAGATGAATCATCTGGTCGCCGAGCATTTCGTCTTTGACGAAGCCTTACAGCGGGACGGCACCATGATCGTTTCGGAAGCGCTGGCGCTTCGGGACAAATCGATCGTCATCCGCCCGGACGGCAAAGGATTTTCGGTGACGGACGGGCCGTTCGCGGAGACGAAGGAGCATCTGGCCGGCTTCTATCTCATCGAAGCCCCAGACATCGAGGGCGCTGCCGATATCGCCAAGCGCATTCCCTCAGCGCGTTACGGCGCCGTCGAGATCCGCCCGGTGCGCATCCTGACGCTTCAAGGCGATCTCGCGGAGAATAATTGACGCCCGTGTCGCTGAACCAGACCATCGATAGTATCTATCGCAGTCACTCACGCCGCGTGCTGGCAACGCTGATCCGTCTGCTTGGCGATTTCGATAGGGCCGAGGAGGCCCTTCACGATGCCTTTGCAGCAGCGGCGCAGCAATGGACGGAGGAGACGATCCCGGCCAATCCCTATGCCTGGCTCGTCTCAGCCGGCCGCTTTCGCGCGATCGATCACATCAGGCGCCGAACGCGCTTCGATGCTGCGCAGGCCGATATCGCTGACAGTCTCTATCCGGAGGGCGAAACAATGGAGACGTCGGAAAACGAGGAGATCGAGGACGACATGCTGCGGCTGATCTTCACCTGCTGCCATCCCCTCGTACCCGCCGAGGCACGTATGGCCATGGCTTTGCGCGAAGTCTGCGGGCTGACGACGGAAGAGATCGCCCATGCCTTCCTGATCCCGGCTCCGACAGTCGCCCAGCGCATCGTCCGCGCCAAGAACCGCATCCGCGCCGCCCATATTCCCTATGAAGTGCCCGATAAAGCTCATCTGCCGGAGCGGCTGGCGCAGGTGCTGCATGTCATCTACCTCGTCTTCAACGAGGGCTATTCGGCATCATCGGGCGCTGCGATCGTGCGCGCCGATCTTGCCGCGGAGGCCATACGGCTCGGCAGGCTGCTGCTGCAGCTATTGCCGGATCCGGAGGTCGAGGGGCTGCTGGCGATCATGCTGCTGCAGGATTCGCGACGAGATGCGCGCACCGATACATCAGGCGATCTGGTGCTGCTTGTCGACCAGGATCGCGCGCTTTGGGATCACAGTCAGATCCGCGAAGGCCTGGCGCTATCGGCGCGGGCCATGTCAGCGGAGAGCGTAGGCAGCTACACCCTGCAGGCCGCGATTGCGGCGGAACATGCGCGCGCCGTGACCGCTGAGGATACCGACTGGCGGCAACTCGTGATGCTCTACGACCTGCTGCTGATCGCAAGCCCCTCCCCGGTGATCGAACTCAATCGGGCAGTCGCCGTCTCCATGCGTGACGGACCGTCGGCGGCGCTTTCCATTGTCGACGGATTGCTGCAAGAGGAACGCATGGCGCGGTATCATCTCACCCATGCGGCGAAGGCCGATTTTCTGCGCCAACTTGGCCGGACGGACGAGGCGCGGCAATCTTACCAAACCGCGCTTTCGCTGTGTCAGCAGGCGCCGGAGCAGGCATTCCTGCGCAGGCGATTGGCCGAGCTTGAGAGCAAGACGCTACAGTAGCCGGTCAGCCGCGCTTGCGCGAGATCAACAATCCGATCGCGGTTCCCGTCAGCGCGGAAACCACGATCAGCAGGTGAGCATTGATGCTGGCCTGTGCGAGATTTTCGATTGCCTCCTTCGCGCTCGAAGCGCCGAAGGCCATCGCGCCGGCGGTGATGCCGGCCGGATAGGTGCCCACACCTCCTGGCGCATGCACGGGCAGGACTGACGACAGTTCGCCGCCGAGCGCGCCGCCGAAGCTTGCCGAGAGCGGCGTCACGTTCATCAGGCCGAGCGCCCAGGCAAGCACCACGACCTTGACCAGCCAGTTGACGATGGTCGTCAGCCAGGCGCGCGCAAAGGCCCGGGCGTTGACCGGCAGGCCGCGTTCCAGCTCATGCACCACCCCTTGCGCCTTCTTCGGCAGAACGCGGGCTGCAAGACGGATCAGAGGCCGGCGAGAGGCAAAGCCTGCGACCGGCAGCAGCAGAAAAACCGCCCACAGCATCCAGGCCAGGACATGATAAGACGAAGCAAGCGCAAGGCCGACGCCGGCTGCGGCCAGCAGCGCATGCAGGTCGAGCAGCCGCATGACGAACAGCGCCGAGGTTCCCCGCGCCAGCGGAATGCTGAACTCCGAGCGCATCAGTACCGGAAAGCTCGTTTCCCCCGTGCGGAACGGCATCATGATATTCAGCAGATTATGAACCTGCGTCACGCGGAACAGCGCCGCGAAATGGCCCGATGTTTCCTTCGGAAAGTAGTCATAGATGCGCCAGGTCCGCAGGAAATAGGTGCCGGTCAGAAACGCGAGAGCGAGAAGGATGGGCAATGCGCCGACCTTGCCCCATTGCGCCAGGATCGAGCCCCAGCCCCAGAACCATTCGATGAAGCCGGCGTAGGCTACTACGACCGCGAGCGTCAGCAGCGTCATTCGGTTGCGAATAAACCAATTCTGTCGGCTGGCAACCGTCGGAGTCTTCATGTAGTTAGGGCACCCAAATGCGAGCGGAAGGCTGAAACCGGACTTCTCGCTCGTTCCGTCCGGCAGGTTCTGCCGGTCTTTTAGGAGAAAGAAGTGTTGCAGACAACGGCAGAGTCGCCCCTCCCCCAGGCCGATATGGCGAGTCCCCTTGAGCTTTCGGTGGTCGTGCCCGTCTTCAACGAGGAAGAAAGCGTCGGCCCGCTCATCGAGCGCATCTGTGCAGCCATGACCGGCTTTGCCAAATCCTGGGAGCTGATCCTGGTCGACGACGGCAGCACGGACGCGACGCTCGTCAATGCCCGACGGTCGCTTTCGCAGGAAGGGTTGATCCTGCGCATCGTCGAGCTTCAGCGCAATTTCGGCCAGACCGCGGCCATGCAGGCCGGCATCGATGCGGCCAACGGCCGTCTGATCGCGACCATGGACGGCGACCTGCAGAACGATCCGAGGGACATCCCCTCCATGGTCGAAGAGCTTGAACGGCGCCAGCTCGATCTGCTCGTCGGCTGGCGCAAGAACCGCCAGGACGGCCTCCTGCTGCGCAAGATTCCCTCATGGTGCGCCAACTACCTGATCGGCCGCATCACCGGCGTCAAACTGCACGATTATGGCTGCAGCCTGAAGATCTATCGTTCCTCCATCATCAAGCAGGTGAAGCTGATGGGCGAGATGCATCGCTTCATCCCCGCCTGGGTTGCCGGCGTCGTACCGAGCTCGCGGATCGGCGAAGTCCCGGTCACCCACCATGCCCGCCAGCACGGCACGTCGAAATACGGGATCTCGCGCACCTTCCGCGTCATCCTCGATCTGCTGTCGGTGATGTTCTTCATGCGCTACAAGGCGCGGCCGGGACACTTCTTCGGCTCGCTCGGCCTCGGCCTCGGTGCGCTTGCCGGCGTGATCCTGCTCTGGCTCTTCATCGATAAATTCATCTTCGGCGACGATATCGGGAGCCGTCCGCTACTGATGGTCGGCGTCGTGCTGCTCCTGTCGTCGGTGCAGATGATCACGACAGGCATTCTCGCCGAAATGATCGCCCGCATCTATTATCGCGACGACCTTTCGCCGAACTACATCGTGCGCAAGATCTTCGATCGCGATCATCAGGACGCCTAGGCATATTGCGCCCATGCACGGGCCTATCCGCAACAGGAGCTGAACCGTGATGGGTCCGAAAGAGGATATCAAGAGCCAGCTATCGGACACGGCGGACTTACCATCATGGCGGACGACAAGCTCAACGCATCTTGTTCAAGGTCGCTGGCTGAAGGTCCGTGCCGATCACTGCGTGACGGCAGAGGGCGTCGAGATCGCGCCCTACTACGTGCTGGAATATCCTGATTGGGTCGAGATCATCGCGCTCGATGCCGAGGATCATATCTATCTCGTCCAGCAATATCGTCACGGACTCGGCGTCGTGGCGCTCGAGCTTCCCGGCGGAGCTATGGATGCAAGCGATGCAAGTCCGGTCGAGGCGGCAGCGCGCGAGCTGCGCGAAGAAACCGGGCTTGCATCCGCCGATTGGGATTATGTCGGCAAGCTTGCGCCCAATCCGGCTACGCATACCAATTTCGCGCATATCGTCGTTGCCCGCAATGTCGAGCTTGCCACCGATCCGGCGAACGATCCGACCGAGCGCATCCGCCTGATCCGCATGCCGATACGGCAGGCAATCGAGCTGGCGCTGGAAGGGAAAATGATCCAGATGATCCATGTCGCGGCACTGACCCTTGCCCTTCACAAGGCGGGCAAGTGGGAAGTGCCGGCATCAGCGCCGAGGCGCTGATCACGGTTTCACTTCCGCCCAGACAGCGTCGAGCGCGCCCCGCGCGATGCGCACCATGGCATCTACTTCCTCAAGGCTGATGACGAGCGGCGGCGAAGCCAGCATGCAGGATATTTTCAGTGAGCGGTATCAGCGGCTTTACGGAGATACGAAGCACAAGGAAGCGATCCGCCATCTGCGCTGCGGATTTCGACTATCGGACCTACGTGCCCCGCCTTTGAGCGATCAAATAGCCACGCTATCGATGATACCTTCACGCTTGACGCTGGCGGCGGTCCCTTGCCGGACCATGACCCTAAGCTCGCCGGGGTGCACCTTCAGCGTCACGTCCCGCTCGAGCGGCAGCAATTCACCATCCATGACGCAGTTCGAAAGGTGCCGCAGCTTCGGGAAATGCAGATGCACCTCCGGCGCATGCATGACCATGACGTCCGTGTTCTCGCGAACCCGGCCGCGCAGCATATCAAACGCGAGGCGGGCAACGCCGAGCGGCCGCAGTGGCTTTGCCGTGTAGAAACCGAGCTCGCCGCTGCGCAGGCTGTCGGCGTAAAGCAACGCATTGGCGCCGAAGGGATTGTTGGAGACGGAGATCGCCGACACATGCCTGCGCTCGCGAATGCCGCCGGCCTCGAAATCGACATCGAATTCCGGCGGATTGGCGATGACGCCGAAGGCAGCCCGAGTGCTCGCCGACATTTTGCCGATGCGGGAGCGATAGGTATAGGCGTTGCGATAGCGGACCATGCGCGCATGCAGGCCCGCCGAAAACTGATGAATGAAGGCGCGGCCATTAGCGCTGCCGATATCGACATTGTCGACCTCGCCTGTAGCCAGCACGACGAGCGTCTGCCAGATGTCGAGCGGCAGGCGCAGCGAGCGGGCAAAGAGGTTCATGGTGCCGGCCGGGATAACGCCAAGCGCGACGCCGTTCTTCCAGGCGATGGCGGCGGCCGCCGAAATCGTGCCGTCTCCTCCGCCTGCGACGATCCCGTCGATGTCGTCGCGGCGTGCGGCACGCTCCATCGACGACACGATGTTGCGCCCCTCCACCACCACAGCTTCGAAATCGTGGCCGGCGTCGCGAAAGACCTGTTCCGCTTTTTTCTCGTAAGCAGCCATATCGGTTGTGCGGAACGTGCCGCCGTCGCGATTGAAAAAGCCGATCAACTTCATTGGGGCTCTCGGTCTTCCCGCAAATTATCTCTGAGGGGCTGAAACCCCGTGCGCTCCTTGTCAGATGGTTTCGGTTGGAACGATTTCAAGCATGGCGGCCGCTTCGCCCGACCGGCGGCAACGGACTTATGCATGATCCGACATACTGCGCTGCAAAAAATGCACACGACAGAAATAATGCGCTCATTGATAGTATCAACGGAGGCATGTCCATGCCCCACCAGTCCCTTATTCCATTTTGATGCACTGAGCGCCGTGCCGGGATTTGCCGCCTGATTCTCAGCGCATGATCCGATTTGCCGCCCAAGGAGTTTTCGTGAGCGATATTGCCGTCGAGGTCCTCGATACCCAAACCTCCCTCGAAGCGCCCTCACGCGCCACGATCGCGCTGGTGACATTGGCTCTGGCGGTCGGCAGCTTCGGCATCGGCACGGGCGAATTCGTGATCATGGGACTTCTGCCCAATGTTGCCGGCACTTTCGGCGTCACCACGCCGGAAGCGGGCCACGTGATCAGTGCCTATGCCCTCGGCGTCGTCGTCGGTGCGCCCATTATCGCCGTGCTTGCCGCCAAGATGGCGCGCCGCACGCTGCTCCTGCTGATGATGGCGATCTTTGCCGCCGGCAATATTTCCAGCGCCTTTGCGCCGACGTTCGAAAGCTTCACCGCGCTGCGATTCATCACCGGCTTGCCGCATGGCGCCTATTTTGGTGTCGCGGCGCTCGTTGCCGCCTCGATGGTGCCGGTCCACCGCCGTGTGCGCGCCGTCGGCCAGGTCATGCTTGGCCTCACGATCGCGACGCTGATCGGTACGCCGATCGCAACCTTCCTTGGCCAGGTTCTCGAATGGCGTGCGGCCTTCATGATGGTCGGCGGCGTCGGCCTCGTTACTATGCTGCTGATCGCCCTCTTCCTGCCGAAGGACAAGGTCAAGGAAGGCGCCAGCATCACCCGCGAACTCGGCGCGCTGAAGCGGATACAGGTCTGGCTTTCGCTTGGCGTCGCCGCCATCGGCTTCGGCGGCATGTTTTCGATCTTCAGCTACGTCGCCACGACGACGACCGAGGTCGCCGGCCTCGGCAGCGCCATGGTGCCCGTGGTGCTTGCGCTCTTCGGCATCGGCATGAATGTCGGCAATATCGTCGGCTCCCGTCTCGGCGACCTCTCGATCAGGGGAACGATCGGCGGCATGATGATCTTCAACATCGTTATCATGACGCTGTTCTCCCTGACCGCCGCCAATCCCGTCATGCTCTGCATCTGCGTCTTTCTGATCGGCTGCGGCTTTGCCGCCTGTCCCGCCGTGCAAACCCGCCTGATGGATGTGGCTGCGGATGCGCAGACGCTGGCCGCGGCCTCCAATCACTCCGCCTTCAATATCGCCAATGCGCTCGGCGCCTGGCTCGGCGGGCTCGTAATCTCCTGGGGCTTCACCGCGGCCGCGACCGGATATGTCGGCGCGTTTCTCTCTGTCGGCGGCCTTGCCGTCTTCGCCCTCTCGGTTGGCCTGGAGCGGCGCACCGGTTACGTCTGAGACTGTGGATTCAAACGGACGATATCGGCTCGATCGCCGCGGGAAAATGATGAGCTGGCCATCATCACCGGCTTCCGAGCCGGCGAAATCCCCGAAAAATCGAGCCGGACGCGTGTCGTCCGCTTACGCTACTTTGGCGGTTCGGCAACGAATTTCGGTGCATTGCACAAGCTTCAGCCGCCTAAGCAAATTTTTCTTGCGACATTGGCCCTTAAACCGCGTCCACCTCTTGACTTTTCATTCCTTCGGCGCGACTTCTCCGCACGTGGGGAACAGCGTTTTCCATACCGATTAACCGGAGTCATCTTTCGATGCCTAGCGACAGTAGTAGTCGATTGCCTTTGCCGTCAGTAGCATTCGTGCACTAACCGACTCCTGTCGGCTCGCCACGATCCGCTACGACGGCGGATCGACCGGAAAGGCGAGCTATAATGAACATCAACAGCTTTCCCACGCGGGCCGGCAATGCCGCGCGCGCATTCATCAATAACAATCGAGCCGTCACCATTGCGGAACGTGTCGAGGCTCTGAACGCAGTAGATGTGGCAGAGGCTGCCCGCATTCTCGCCAAAATGCCGGAAGAGCGCGCTGTGCGCATTCTCGACCGGCCGGAACTGCGTAACGCTCCCGCCATTCTCGAAGTCATGGGCAATGCGGACGCCGCACGCCTGCTGCATGGCATGTCCAACGACCGCGTCGCCGACGTGCTCCTGGAAATGGATGTCGAAACTCGCGCCCGGCTCTTCGCAACATTCGACGAACATGCAAGGCAGGCGATCCAGGGACTGATGGGCTATCCGCCGCGCACGGCAGGCGGCATCATGACGACGGAATTCGTCAGCGTGCCGGCAAGCTGGACCGTGGCCCAGACGCTCGACCACGTTCGCCAGGTCGAGCGCTCCCGCGAAACCGTCTACGCCATCTATGTTCTCGACGACGAAACGCATGTGCTGCTGCATGTCGTGACGCTGCGCCGTCTCATCACCGGCGAGCCGGATGCCTGCATCCTAACCGTGGCCCAGAAGGGCGTGCCGGTCACGGCGCCGCCGCTGATGAAGCAGGAGGATGTCGCGCGCCTGATCCGCCGCCACGATCTGCTGGCGCTCCCGGTCGTCGACGACAAGGGCCACATGCTCGGCATCGTCACCGTCGACGACGTCATCGACACGATGATCGCCGATACGACTGAAGACGCCCAGAAATTCGGTGGTATGGAAGCCCTCGGCCAGCCCTATATGAAGATCAGCTTTGCCGGCATGATCCGCAAGCGTGCCGGCTGGCTCGCAGCCCTCTTCCTCGGCGAAATGCTCACGGCAAGCGCCATGCAGCACTTCGAAGGCGAGCTGGAGAAGGCCGTGGTGCTGACGCTCTTCATTCCTTTGATCATGAGCTCCGGCGGCAATTCCGGCTCGCAGGCGACCTCGCTGATCATCCGAGCGCTGGCGCTTGGTGAACTCAAGCTTGCGGACTGGTGGCGCGTTGCGTTCCGGGAACTTCCGACCGGCATCGTACTCGGCGCGATCCTCGGCCTCGTCGGCTTCGCCCGCATCGTGCTCTGGCAAAGCCTTGGCCTGTTCGACTACGGTCCGCACTGGCAACTGGTCGGCTTTACCGTATTCGCGGCGCTGATCGGTATCGTCACTTTCGGCTCGTTGGCCGGCTCGATGCTGCCTTTCATCTTACAGAAGCTGCGGCTCGACCCCGCCAGCGCATCGGCGCCGTTCGTCGCGACGCTGGTCGATGTCACGGGCCTTGTGATCTATTTCTCGGTCGCGCTGCTGATCCTCAGCGGCACGATGCTCTGAGAATAATCAGACTCTCCTCGCAAAGGGGCCGGCGACGGCCCTTTTGTGTTTTTACTCCGGCTGTTTCATTCAGGCTGTGGCAGTTTCAAAGCACCATTGGTCTTGATCGTGCGGATCGCAAAGTTGGAACGCAGGTCGACCACGCCCGGAAGCACCAGAAGCTTTTCCGACATCACCTTCTCATATGCAGCCAGATCCTCGACCACGACTTCCGCCAGGAAATCGGCCGTGCCCGAAATTAGATGGCAGGCGACGACTTCCGGAATGGCGAGCAACGCTGCCTGCTGCGTCTCGGAATTCTCCTTCGAATGATGGCCTACCTTGAGTTCCACGAAGACCGTGAGACCGAGACCGGCCCGCTTGCGATCGATATCTGCGCGATAGCCGCGCAAGAGCCCCGATTTTTCCAGATTTCGGATGCGCCTCAGGCAGGGAGACGGCGAGAGATTTACCCGCTCGGCAATCTCGACATTGGTAGCACGCGCATCCTCCTGCAGGCAATTGAGGATCGCGATATCGAATTTATCCAGTTTTGGCATATCCGAAAAGTCCAATTATCGATATTGGCAGATTATTGCTGATAGCACGATTTTAGAGACATAACTAGCAAGGACATGCCTCGGCCTTCGGCGCTATCTTCTCTTCATTCGAAAGAGAACCGGATCGTTGGAAAGGATATGTCGATGACCGCTTTGTCTCTCTCCACCCGCAAGGCAACCCCCACCGTGGTCGGCTATGCCGGTGCCATCGTCACAGTCCTGATCTGGGCGAACTGGATTCTGGCCACCCGCCACACGGCCGAAGCGCAGATGGGCACCATCGACCTAGGGCTGATCCGCTATGGCGTGCCGGCGCTGGTGCTCGCTCCCGTCTGGTGGCGGACAGGCCTGCTGCCGAAGGGCGTGCCGCTGAAGCTGCTGGCGCTGATGGTCTGCGGCTCGGGCGCCCTCTTCTTCCAGCTCACCACCTTCGCCATCCAGTTCACGCCCGCCTCATCGGCCGGCATCCTGCTCGGCGGCTCCATGCCGCTGGCGGCCGCTCTGATCGGCGTGCTCCTATTTCGCGAACGGCCCGATATCACGCGCTGGCTCGGCCTTGGTGGCATCATCGCCGGCGTCGTCATCCTGCTTGCCCGCAACCTTTATGGCGTGCAGATCTCCTGGGAAGGCTTCACGCTGCTGCCGCTTGCCGCTCTGCTCTGGGCAACCTACACCCACGCTTTCCGTCGCTCGGGCCTCAGCGCCGTGCAATCGAGCGCCATCATCGCCGTCTGGTCGTTCCTGATTCATGCCGGTCTGGCCGCCATCTTCGGCAGCTCGCTGACTTCAATCCCCCTGCCGGAAATCGGCCTGCAGATCGTCAGCCAGGGGCTACTATCAGGCCTTGCCGCCACGCTTGCCTACGGTCTTGCCGTCCAGGCTCTCGGTGGCACGCAGGCCGCAGCGTTCACCGCGATCACTCCGGTTCTGGCCACGATCGGCGGCGGCTTTCTGCTCGGCGAGGAAATCGGAATGGCAGGGATTGCAGCCGCAATCGTGACCGGCGTCGGCGTTGCCCTTTCCACAGGCCTGCTCGCCCGGAAGGCCGTCCAGCATTAAATCGCATCTTGCTGAGATATGGAGCGGTTCAGCGAAGTGCTGAGCCGCTCTTTCTATTTGCCTCTGAAATTCATGGAGCTAGGATCAAAATCGAAGCGCCATGGCTACGCGTCTGGCCAGATCGGCGCCGTGGGCCAATTCACTCTCCAGGATCTGCGTGAGAGCGGCCGACCTTTCTCCATCATCGAGGATTTGAAATCCTAAGGACGCATAGAATGGCGCGTTGAAAGCCACGTGCCGGTCCGTCGTCAAAGTGACGCCAGCGGCCCCTTGCGTTCTCGCCGCCGCAATCGCAGCTTCCATCAGCCGCCGTCCGACACCCTGTTTCTGCCGGCGCCTGACGACATCGACTTCGGCGATGTGAACCGAGCCATCTTTCATAACGCTGGCCAAAAAGCCGAATGGCTGATCTTCATCGTCGACGGCAACGAACAGCAAGCCTTGCGCAAGGGATTGCTCCAACACGTCGAGAGGCAGCGACGTTGGCTCACAGGCGACCGCGCCGGTCTCATGCAGAGCCCAAAAGGCATCGATCTCGATGGCAGCGAGCAGATTCAGTTCGTCTGCCCTGGCCGAACGGATCGTCCAGGCGCCTTGTTCGATCTCCGTCATTGCATCTCACATATTCGGATAGACCGGCCCCTCGCCGCCCTGCGGCGGCACCCAATTGATGTTCTGGTTCGGGTCCTTGATATCGCAGGTCTTGCAGTGGACACAGTTCTGGGCGTTGATGACGAAGGTTTCCTTGCCATCCTTCTCCACCCATTCATAGACGCCGGCCGGACAGTAGCGCGTCGACGGACCGGCATAGACGTCATGTTCCGACGATACCTGCAGCGCCATGTCCTTGACCTGCAGATGCACCGGCTGGTCTTCCTCGTGGTTGGTGTTCGACAGGAACACCGAGGAAAGGCGGTCGAAGGTCAAGACGCCATCCGGTTTCGGATAGTCGATCTTCCGGTGCTTGGAGGCCGGTTCCAGCGATTGAGCATCCGTCTTGCCATGCTTCAGCGTGCCGAAGAAGGAGAAGCCGAACAGCTGGTTCGTCCACATGTCGAGACCGCCGAGCGTCACGCCGACCGCCGTGCCGAACTTCGACCAGAGCGGCTTGACGTTCCGAACGCGCTTCAGATCCTTGCCGATGTCAGAGATGCGCCATTCGTTCTCGATCTCGATCACTTCGTCGTTGCCGCGGCCTGCTGCAATCGCCTCGGCGATCCTGTCCGCCGCCAGCATGCCCGAAAGCACCGCATTGTGGCTACCCTTGATGCGGGGAACATTGACGAAGCCGGCCGAGCAGCCGATCAGCGCGCCGCCCGGGAAGGTCAGCTTCGGCACCGACTGGTATCCGCCCTCGGTGATGGCGCGCGCGCCATAGGAAATGCGCTTGCCGCCCTCGAAGGTGCCGCGGATGGCCGGATGCGTCTTGAAGCGCTGGAACTCCTCGAAGGGATAGAGATAGGGGTTCTTGTAGTTCAGGTGCACGACGAACCCGACGGCGACCAGATTGTCTTCCAGATGATAGAGGAAGGAGCCGCCGCCCGTCTTCATGCCCAGGGGCCAGCCGAATGAGTGCTGCACAAGACCCTTTTTGTGGTTCTCCGGCTTGACCTCCCAGAGCTCCTTGATGCCGATGCCGAACTTCGGCACATCGCTGTTCCGCGCCAGATCGAACCTGGCAATGAGCTGCTTGGCGAGCGAGCCGCGCACGCCCTCGCCGATCAGCACATACTTGCCTAAGAGCGCCATGCCGCGCGTATAGTTCGGGCCGGGCTCGCCATTCTTCTCGATGCCCATATCGCCGGTGGCGACGCCGGTGACGGCGCCCTCGTCATTGTAGAGCACTTCAGTCGCGGCAAAGCCGGGATAGATTTCGACACCCAGCGCTTCAGCCTTTTCGGCCAGCCAGCGACAGACGTTGCCGAGCGATACGATGTAATTGCCGTGATTGCTCATCAGCGGCGGCATCATGAAATTCGGCAGCCGGACGGAGCCGGCCGGGCCTAAGAACAGGAAGTGATCGTCCGTAACCTCCGTCTTGAAGGGATGCCCCTCCTCTTCGCGCCAGCCGGGCAGCAGGCGATCGATGCCGATCGGATCGACGACGGCGCCAGACAGGATATGCGCGCCGACTTCGGCCCCCTTCTCGAGCACCACAACGGCCAGATCCGGATTGATCTGCTTCAGCCGGATCGCAGCCGACAGGCCCGCTGGACCCGCCCCGACAATCACAACGTCGAATTCCATGCTCTCGCGTTCCGGCAGCTCGCTCGCGTCAGTCATTCACTCTCTCCGCTTGGCCGCATCCGAATATCTGACACAGCCTTGTCCCTTTGGACGTCTTCCCCATTCGGTTATCTCTTGTCAAAACGGGAAGGAATTGTCGAGCCGGGAAGCGACAGGCAATCTCCCAATTCGTCCAGCGCGCAGAACAAGTTAAATAACTCTTACGTTAACGTCAATATTCTGATGCGACCTTTACGACAGGCGCCTTTCATAGTTGGGGCATGGCGCTTTATAAATGTCGATCGGGAATTCCGAACAGCATGAAGGATAATCAAGATGGATCTTCGTATCGGCGGAAAGCGAGCGCTGGTGCTTGCCTCATCCAAGGGCCTGGGGCACGGCATCGCCGTGGCGCTCGCCCGCGAGGGCGTGAATGTGCTGCTTTGCGGCCGCAGCGGCGAACGGCTTGAAAGCAATTGCAACACCATCAATGCCGAGGGCAAAGGCCGGGCGGACTGGATCTGGGCCGACCTGAACGACGAAAACTTCATAAACGTCGTCACCAAGGCCGTCGCGGAAAAACTCGGAGGCATCGATATTCTCGTCAACAACAGCGGCGGTCCGACGCCCGGGACGACGGAGGATATGACAGCGGACCGGCTGGAGACCTATTTCATCTCTATGGTCTCGCGGATCATTACGCTGACCAACGCGCTGCTGCCGAGCATGAAGGCGCAGAACTGGGGTCGCATTCTCACCATCGCTTCCTCAGGGGTCATCGAACCCATCCCCAATCTCGCGCTTTCCAACACGCTGCGCCCCGCCCTTGCCGGCTGGAGCAAGACGCTTGCCGGCGAAGTGGCCGCATATGGGATCACGGTGAACATGCTCCTGCCGGGCAGCATAGCGACCGACCGTTTGGCCGAGCTTGACACCGCTGCCGCCAAGCGCGGAGGCAAAAGCCTGGAAGATGTCAGCGCCGAGCGTCAGCAGCGCATCCCTGCCGGCCGTTACGGCCGCGTCGAGGAATTCGCCGAGACTGCCGCCTTTCTCTGCAGCGAACCGGCCAGCTATGTGACGGGAACAATGGTCCGTTGTGACGGCGGCGCTGCCCGCTCACTTTAAAGCCGTCACGCGGATAAAGGACGGGTCTTTGTAAACAGGCCCGTCAACACGATTGCGTGAGCGCCGAGAGGGGCCGCTATGAGCATTGCAGCCCCTCTTTCCACTATAAATGCCGCTTGGAGCTGTCTTGCCGTCCAATTATTACATAACGGCAATCAAAAAATAGTCATTTGACTTGCTTGTTGCACCGCACAAATCATAACAATCCGAAAGCTTTCCAACCTTTAATTTTTCGCGTTGCGGAACTGTGATAGATTGCACTGGATCAGCGTTCACGTATTCACGTTATAGGGACAGAATTACCGAACGTTAGCGGTAACGGCGATGTGATGGATTGCGGCGAAGCCCGTTTATGTTGTGCGGCGCAATAAATACACTTCAACGTCATCGCGCTTCCCGCAACTCGCCTCGACCGGTTCTTTTAATATGAAAAAATTTTGGCTTCCCCTCGGCCTTCTTCTCGTCGCAGCCCTCACAGCCTGGGGCTATCGCGACCGCATTCCCTTTCTTTCCGCATTTGTCGATCAAGCCTCCGCAGAAACCAAAGACAACAGCAAGGCAGCACAGGCAGGTGGCCAAAAGCGCCAGGCTCTGTCCTCAGTCGTCAAGACAGTCGCAGTGGTGAAGAGGCCGCTGCCCAACGATATCACGGCCACCGGCTCGGCCGTCGCACAAAACACCACGACGATCGCTGCGCAGGAATCCGGCATCATCACATCGATCGAGGCTCAGGACGGCGTTATGGTGAAGGCCGGAGATCTGATTGCAAAGCTGGACGCACGTACCGCTCAGGCCTCAGTCGACAAGGATCAGGCGACCATAGCCAAGGATCAGGCGACACTCGTGGCGGCAGAATCAGCCCTGTCCCGCGCCAAGAGCCTGCTCAACAATGCCGGAACGCAGCAGACGGTCGATCAGGCCGTGGCAGCGCGCGATACCGCGGCCGCCGACGTCAATGCCGACAAGGCGCAGCTTGCATCCGACCAGGTCCTGCTGGAAAACACCCAAATCAGGGCACCTTATGACGGACGTCTCGGGAATGTCGTCCCCAGCCCCGGTGCCTATGTCACGCCCGGCACGGCGATCGTGACCATCACGCAATACAATCCGATCTATGTGCAGTTCCATATGCAGGAAAATCAGCTTCGTGAGCTGGAGGAAGCAATGAAGGCCGGCGCGGTGCCGGTCAGTACCGTTCCGAACTCGAGCAAGGGTAAATCCCGCCAGGGTACGGTCAGCTTCTTCGACAATGCGGTCGATACCGCTTCCGGCACCATCCTCGTCAAAGCGAAGTTCGACAATGCCAATGGCGCCATCTGGCCCGGCCGATCGGTCAACGTCGTCGTTCATCTCACAGACAATCAGCCTGTGATCGTCGCTCCGACAGTTGCGATCAGCCCCGGTCCGGAAGGCTTCTATGCCTATCTCGTCAAGGACGGCAAGGTTCATTTGACGCCGGTGACGGTAGAGCGGCAAAACGGCGGCTTCACCGCGATTGCCAAGGGCCTTTCGGAAGGAGATCATGTCGTCGTCGAAGGGCAGGTGCAGTTGGTCGACGGCCAGAAGGTCGTCGAACAGTTCAACGACGAAAAGCCTGAGAACCTTGCCGCAGCCGGCGATCAATCAAGCGAGAAGAGCGAAACGATTTCGGTTGGAGCACAGCAATGATCCCGCAATTCTGTATCCGACGACCGGTAGCGACGACGCTTCTGGCGCTGGGTGTGGTCATGGCCGGCCTGGCCGGCTATCAGCTGCTGCCCGTTGCCGCCCTGCCCCAGGTGGATTTTCCGACCATCAACGTTTCGGCGCAGCTGACAGGCGCCTCGCCGCAGACGATGGCGACCTCGGTTTCCACGCCGCTGATCAAGCAGTTCGAAACCATCCCCGGAATCAGTGAAATTTCGGCAACCAACTCGCTCGGCAATACGAGCATCGTGCTGCAGTTCGATCTCAACCGCAGCATCGATGCAGCAGCAGCCGACGTGCAAGCCGCGATCTCGAACGCGACGCGCCAATTGCCCAACAACCTGACGACGCCGCCGGGCTACAGGAAAACAAACCCGGCCGATGCTCCTATCATGCTGCTTGCCGTACAGAGCGATACGATGCCGCGCAGCAAACTCGACGAAATTGCCGAAGACATTATTTCACCGTCGCTGTCGACCCTTCCGGGTGTCGCGCAAGTGACCGTCTATGGCGCTCAGACCTACGCAGTGCGGGTCGAGGTCGATCCGAACAAGCTGCTGGCCCGCGGTATCGGTATCGATACCGTCAATTCCGCAATCGTCAGCGCCAACAGCCAGGTCCCGGTCGGTACCCTGCAGAACAGCAAGCAGAGCATGACGCTCAATGCCAACACGCAGAGGACGAATGCCCAGCAATTCAAGTCGCTGGTCATTGCCAACCCCAAGGGCGCGCCGATCCACCTGAGCGATGTCGCCGACGTGCAGGACAGCGTGCAGAACGTCAATGCGGGCTCATGGTACGACGGCAAGCAGGCGATCATTCTTGCCATCCAGCGTCAGCCGGACGCCAACACCGTCGCGGTGGTCGATGCCATCAATGCAAAGCTGCCGCAACTTCATGCGGAAATTCCAGCTTCCGTGCAGACGCATATCATGAACGACTCGGCGAAGCCGATCCGCGATGCGATTTCAGACGTCAAATTCACCCTGCTCCTGACGATCGGCCTCGTCGTTCTGGTCATCTATCTCTTCACCGGCCATGTAACCGCTACGATCATCCCCGGCCTTGCCGTGCCGCTGTCGCTGATTTCGACCTTCGGCATGATGTATGTGCTCGGCTACAGCATCGACAACATATCCCTGCTCGGATTGACGCTCGCCGTCGGTCTCGTGGTGGACGATGCAATTGTCATGCTGGAAAACATATTGCGGCATGTCGAGGAAGGCATGCCGGTGCTGCAGGCGGCAATCAAAGGCTCGGCCGAAGTCAGCTACACCATCATTTCCATGTCTATCTCGCTGATCGCGGTGTTCATCCCGATCCTGCTGATGGGCGGGGTGGTCGGCCGTATCTTCAACGAGTTCGGCATGGTCGTCGCCATCGCCATCGTGTCTTCCGCGGTCGTCTCCCTCACGGTCACGCCGATGCTCAGCTCGCGCCTGTCGGCAGGTCACGATCAGCCGCCGTATCCGGTGCGCCTCTTCAACCGCGGTTTCGATTGGACCCAGCGCGGCTACGACAAGGGCGTCGCCTGGTGCCTGCGCCACCGCGGCACCGTTCTCCTGAGCTTCCTCGGCTCGGTTGCGCTCTCCGCCTATCTCTTCATGGTACTGCCGGCGAGCTTCTTTCCGACCGAGGACATCGGCCGCCTGCAGATCTCCACCCAGGCGCGCCAGGACATATCCTATCCGGCGATGCGTGACCTGCAGAACCAGGCAGCGGCGCTCGTCAGACAGAATTCCGCCGTCGACCACGTCATGTCGATCGTCGGCGGCAGCATCCGTCAGCCGTTGAACAACGGGACCATGTTTGTCCAGTTGAAGCCGAAGGAACAGCGCCCGCCGCTGGACCAGACGCTACGCGAACTCCGTGCCGGCATCGGCAAGATAGCCGGCATAAAAGCCTATATCACACCACAGCAGAGCCTGCGCTTCGGCGGCCGTCAGACGGCCAGCCAGTATCAGCTAATCATTCAAGCGTTGAGTGCCGACCAGACCAACCTCTGGGCCAACAAGATGCTGGACGCGATGCGCCGCGATCCGCGCTTTACCGACGTTGCCTCGGACGAGCAGAACAACGCGCTGCAGGCAAACATCGTCATCGACACCGAAAAGGCGGCGCAATACGGGATCAACAACAATCAGCTCCGCACAACGCTGGAGGAAGCGTTCGGCGGCTATAACGCCGCACAGATTCAGACCACCGGCGACAGCTATGACGTGATGGTCGAATTCGACACCAGCAAGCCCTGGGATGACCAGAGGCTGCAGGATATCCACGTTGCTTCGTCAAACGGCGTGCTGGTTCCGTTGTCGAACTTCGCCCATGTGCAACGCACGACCGGCCCCGTTACCATCAACCAGACGGGGCAGCTCGTTTCGACCACGGTCTCCTTCAACCTGCCGGCCGGCGAAGCGCTTGGCGACGCCACGGCGCGGATCGATCAGATCAAGAAAGAGATCGACATGCCGGCGGATATCTTCACGTCCTACGGCGGCACCGCCCAGATCTTCCAGCAGTCGCAGGGCAGCACGCCCTATCTGATCCTTGCCGCCGTGCTGACGATCTATGTCGTTCTCGGCGTTCTCTACGAGAGCTTCATCCATCCGCTGACCATTCTGTCGGGCCTCCCGGCCGCAGCTCTCGGCGCGCTGCTTGCCCTCAAGGTCTTCGGCTTCGACCTGTCGATCATCGCGCTGATCGGTCTGTTGATGCTGATCGGTATCGTCAAGAAGAATGCGATCATGATGATCGACGTGGCGCTGGAAACGCTGCGATCGACAACGGGCATATCGCCCGCGGAAGCGATCCATGAAGCATGCGTCCGTCGTTTCCGTCCGATCATGATGACGACCTTCTGCGCGCTGCTCGGTGCGCTGCCGATCGCCGTCGGCGGCGGTGCAAGCTCCGAACTGCGTCAACCGCTCGGTATTGCCGTCGTCGGCGGTCTGGTGGTCTCACAGCTTCTCACGCTGTTCATCACGCCGGTCATCTTCCTCGAAATGAACCGCCTGAGCGACTTCCTGGGGCACCTCGGCAAGCGCAAGGACCACGACCCGCACGACAAAGAACCGCCAGCGGCCATCGCTGCCGAATGACATCAGCGGGCGCCGAAAGGCGCCCGTTTCATTTGCGAGAGGTTCGAAGCACAGCGGATGCCGATGTGCTGCCGGCGGATGCGGAGGAAGCGGAAAATAAAAGCGTTCCAACGTCTTGAACTTGACGTTCAGCCATGTCAAGACGCGCCCTCTTTGCGGCAGGCGCGCGTCTTGCGCCTGATAGAGGGGCTTGGCCCCAATCCAGACAATTTCGACGGAAAGGAGTGCGGGCATGGCTCGGGCGCTTGGTTTCGACTTCGGCACGACGAATACGGTCCTGGCGATGGCCGACGGACCCTCGACCCGATCGATCGCCTTCAACAGCGCTGCCGGCACAGCAGACAGCATGCGCACTGCGCTTTCCTTCATGAAGGACCCGGGATTGGGTGCGACCGCGCTCAAGGTCGAGGCCGGGCATGCGGCCATCCGGCAGTTTATCGACAATCCCGGCGACTGCCGTTTCCTGCAGTCGATCAAGACGTTTGCCGCGAGTGCGCTCTTTCAGGGCACGCTGATCTTCGCCAAGCGCCATAGTTTCGAGGATCTGATGGAGATCTTCGTGCGCCGTCTGCGCACCTATGCCGGAGAAGGATGGCCTGAGAACGTCTCACGCATCGTTACCGGTCGACCGGTGCACTTTGCCGGCGCAAATCCCAACCCGGCTCTTGCCACCGAGCGCTATAATGCCGCTCTCGCGCGGTTCGGTTTTCCCGAAATCCATTATGTCTACGAGCCGGTCGCAGCCGCTTTTTACTTCGCGCAGCATCTGAAGAAGGATGCGACCGTTCTGGTCGCCGATTTCGGCGGCGGTACGACCGACTATTCCCTCATCCGCTTCGAAAGCCATGGCGGAAAGCTGGCTGCGTCCCCGATCGGCCATTCCGGTGTCGGCATTGCCGGCGATCATTTCGATTTCCGGATGATCGACAACATCGTCTCACCGGCCATCGGCAAGGGCAGTTTCTTCAAGAGCTTCGACAAGCTTCTGGAAGTGCCTACCTCCTATTACGCCAATTTCGGCCGCTGGAACCAGCTTTCGATCTTCAAAACCTCGCGCGAATATGCCGACCTGAAGACCCTGGTGCGCAGCAGTCTGGAGCCCGAAAAGCTCGAGACTTTCATCGAGCTGGTCGAACATGACGAAGGCTACCCGCTCTATCAGGCGGTCTCCGCGACGAAGATGGCACTTTCGAGCGAGGAAGAGGCCGAATTCAACTTCCCGGCTCTCGGCAAGGCCGGCCGCAAGCACGTTCGCCGCGCCGATTTCGAAAGCTGGATCGCCGAAGATCTCGCCCGCATCGAAGGCGCGCTTGACGACGTGCTGACGACCACCAACACACCGCCCGACGCGATCGACAAGGTATTCCTGACCGGCGGCACGTCCTTCGTGCCGGCGGTACGGCGCATCTTCACCGAACGTTTTGGCCGGGAGCGGATCGAGACAGGCGGCGAACTGCTGTCGATTGCCCATGGTCTTGCCCTGATCGGCGAGCGCGAGGACATCGTCCAGTGGACGGCCTGAGACAGCCGGGCACCCTGCCCTTCATTCGTACGCCGCTTTGGCTAGGGCCGGATGATTTCAGGTCGAATCGGCCAAGGATTTGAATCCGCGCTAAATTCAAATAGGTAGAGCATGATGTCGTCCGAAAACCGTTTACACTTTTCGGCATCATGCTCTAGAGTCGGCTCATGATTTCCGCCAGCGACCTTACACCGGCCGAGCTTGCCGCCCTTCTGCATTTCCATGCGGATGCCGGCGTAGACTGGCTGCTGGAAGAGCAGCCGGTGGACCGCTTTGCCGAATTCGAAGCCATGCGCGCCGCTCGACAGGGCTTGCGGGCCGCGCAGCCCCGGCCGGAAGCTCCGACAGCACCGGCGGCAAGATCGCAACCGGATCGTCGCCAGGCTGCAAGGCCAGCCGCTCCGCCGGCAGCGGCACCGCCGCGCGCCACACCGGCAATTCCCGACGAGCAGGCGGTGGAACAAGCCCGGTTCGCAGCCGAAAGCGCACGTTCGCTCTCCGAATTGAAGACTGCCATCGAAGCCTTCAATGGCTGCAATCTCAAGAACAGCGCGCGATCGACGATCTTTGCGAGCGGCACGCCCGAAGGCCGAATCATGGTGATCGGGCCGATGCCGAGCGCCGACGACGACCGCGAAGGTGCGCCGTTTGCCGGTCGGGCCGGTCAGCTGCTCGACAGGATGCTGGCCGCCATCGGCCTTCAACGCGACGCGATCCTGCTCACGAACGTCATCCCCTGGCGGCCGCCGGGCAACCGCGCCCCGTCCCCACCGGAAATCGAGATATGCCGTCCGTTCATAGAACGGCAGATTGCGCTTGCAGAGCCTAAGGCCGTATTGCTGCTTGGCAATTTCACCGCCCGGCATTTCTTCGGAGGTGCCGAAACCATCCACGGATTGCGCGGGCAATGGCGGGAAATCAGCATTCTTGGCCGCACCGTGCCGGCCATCGCCAGCCTTCATCCGCAAGAACTCCTGACCGCACCGATCAATAAGCGGCTGGCATGGAATGATCTTCTGACATTCAAGAATTATATCGCCGCTGAAATATTAGGCTGAATCCTGCAGGCGTTAACGGAAAATGACATTAGCCATGCATTTTTCGCATGGCAGTCTTGGCGCGTTGTGCATTGCAGAATCGATGTTGCACTGCAATATAGGAAGTGTCTTGGGAGGAATCTCGAAAGGAACCAAGGCAATGACTGCACGTTTTCGTCCCATACATTGTGGGTTTGATACCCTGCGCCGCGCCATCGAGCCCGTGCGCGCCACAAACGGCCATCGCAATCTCGGCATCGCTGCCAATGAGCAGATGACTGCGCGGGGCACCGGCATATCGGCTCGCGTCAGCCGGCCGACGACCCTTTTCGCCGATTTCCGCGCCTGCTGACCAAGAGGCGCGAATAGCGCGACGGCTATTCGGCACAGCGTTTGACGAGAGCTTTTCGCTTTTCTTTCGAATCGCGAAGACGCTCCATCCCTTTGTTTTTTACGCACTTCCAGGCGGAAAACCGTCGTGCACTTTTCCTGGAATTGCTCCATCAGGATCCGCATCATGTCTTCGGGTTTGCGTCCCCTCATTGCCCTGTTCGATTCGATCAGCCATATCGGCTGCGCGGTGCGGGCGGCCGAGGAATTCGAAAAGGCACGCAATTTTCGCAAGGGTGAATGCCGCGAAGCGGGTGCTGCACGGACCGCCGCCAGCATTCCCCTTTGAACTTCCGCGGATCTTCGGCCGCAGCACTGCGCCTGAGTTGGAGCATGATGCCGAAAAGTGCGATCGGTTTTCGGACGACATCATGCTCTGCTTCTTTGTTTCTAGAGCGGATCAGAGCCCTTCTTGATGGATTGCGCCCAGGCGAAAGCCTCATCGACCGCCGCCAGTTTCACCGCCTGCCATCCGCAGTACCGATCCAGAAAATTACGCGATACCCACATGCGGGTCTTCTTGACCTCATCATGCCAGCCGATGTCTCCGCGTTCGGCAGACTTGCGCAAGAGGCGCTGCAGATGGGTTCGCGATATCATGAAGTGCATTGCCAGCGCCCGTGCATCGACGCGCCCTATGTCGATTCTTTCGCCGACCAGCTCATCGAGATCCAGTTTCGACATGATGTGATCGACGACCAGGCCGCCGGCTTCGGTCCACAGAAACAGGCCGACGCTCTCGGGCGGCTCGCGCCAGATTTCCGCTTCCAGGCAGTTGCGCGCCATGCGCGGCTGCGCAAGATCCAGCAGCATCGGCGAGGCGGCCAATGCGGCTGCGCGACCGCCATCGTCAAGCAAATCGAGCGCCGCCAGATTGGCGAGATACCAACCGAACATTGCGGTGAAACTCATGTCGGTCGGCACGTACCTGCGCGGACGCCGCACCGGCCCCGGCGCCAGCTCCAGAAAGCGATAGGTCAGCAATTCCTCGATGAAGCTCAGGACCGTATTGCGGCTGGCGATACGATAATGCGTAATGAGATCGCGCAGCGCGACAACGGTCAAACCCGAGCCGGGAACTGCCGGATCGTGTTCAAGATGGAGCGCATAGGCCGTTTGCGTCAGAAGCCAGCGCTGATGCGAGGCGAGCATACGCGCAATCCTCGGGCCGCTGTCGTAGCGGTTGCGCAATGCCTCGGAGAGAAAGCGCAGCGACGCTACGAATCTGGGATGGCGAGCTAGCTGCTCGATGGAAAAGCTCAATCGGGCCTCCTTGGGGTGCCCTTCTCAATATGCGACAAATGGGATGTTTCATTTTTGTGAACAATGTCACGCGGAATCGATCATAATTCCGACATTTAATAGCATGCTATAGTTATGCAGGTGCCGTTATACCGCAAGAGGTTAAACAAATAATTTACTTTAAATTACTGTTTCCCTGCTTGAAGAGCCTCATTCGGCGTTAGAGCATAATTCCAAAAAATGTCAGGGGGATTTCGGAGGACATCATGCTCTACTTCCTTGATTCTAGGGTGGATTCTGATCTTAGGTCGAACAGACCTAAAATCATTCGGCCCTAGCGAAACAACGTCGATCCCAAGGAGCGCATGGTAGCAACTGTACTGCCATCCGCAAATGCAGACCAGAAATTGTTGCTCATCCGCTCAATATCCATTCTAGAGCCGCGCTTGACCTGAAACAAGGACAGACAGATGAGCAAATACTTATTGTGCCGTAACAAAACATACCGAAGTCATGACATGACTTTAACTTTGGTTCAGATTTCGATGTAATGATGCGACACCTTAGTCCGAGGGGAGGCTTCGGACTGTACCCGCCCTAGCTTAGCCTGATCAGGATAGACCATGCGAACAGATACGGGCCAGATCGTAAATCTGGCAGATTACCGGCCTACCGACTTCGTCCTGGAACGCGTGGACCTTACATTCGATCTGCATCCCACCGAAACCAAGGTGGAAGCACGGCTGATCTTCCATCGCCGCGAAGGCATCGATCCAAAAGCGCCGCTTGTGCTCGACGGCGACGAGCTGGTGCTGTCCGGGCTGCTGCTTGACCAGGTCGATCTCCCTGCGGAACGGTTCGACGCCAGTCCCGAAAATCTGACCGTCCGCGATCTGCCGGAAACTGCGCCTTTCGAGCTGACGATCACGACCGTCATCAATCCGGAGGCCAATACGCAATTGATGGGCCTCTATCGCACGGGCGGCGTCTATTGCACGCAATGCGAAGCCGAGGGCTTCCGGCGTATCACCTATTTTCCCGACCGGCCGGACGTTCTCGCCCCCTATACGGTCAACATCATCGCAGATAAGCAAACAAACCCGCTGCTCCTGTCGAACGGCAACTTCCTCGGCGGCGCCGGCTATGGCGAAGGCAAGCATTTCGCGGCCTGGTTCGATCCGCACCCGAAACCGAGCTATCTCTTTGCGCTCGTTGCCGGCGATCTGGGTGTCGTCGAGGATACGTTCACGACCATGTCGGGCCGCGAAGTGGCGCTGAAGATCTATGTCGAGCATGGCAAGGAGCCTCGTGCTGCCTATGCCATGGATGCGCTGAAGCGTTCGATGAAGTGGGACGAAGAGCGGTTCGGACGCGAATACGATCTCGACATCTTCATGATCGTCGCCGTGTCGGACTTCAATATGGGAGCCATGGAGAACAAGGGCCTCAACGTCTTCAATGACAAATACGTGCTCGCCGATCCCGAGACGGCGACCGATGCCGATTATGCCAATATCGAGGCCATCATCGCGCACGAATATTTCCACAACTGGACGGGCAACCGCATCACCTGCCGCGACTGGTTCCAGCTTTGCCTCAAGGAAGGCCTGACCGTCTATCGCGATCACGAGTTTTCCGCCGACCAACGCTCGCGCCCCGTCAAGCGTATCGCGGAAGTGCGCCATTTGAAATCGGAGCAGTTTCCGGAAGACAGCGGCCCGCTTGCTCATCCGGTGCGCCCGACCAAATACCGTGAAATCAATAACTTCTACACGACGACGGTCTATGAGAAGGGCAGCGAAGTCACGCGCATGATCGCCACGCTGCTCGGGCGCGATCCGTTCAAGAAGGGTATGGATCTCTATTTCGATCGGCATGACGGACAGGCGGTTACGATCGAGGATTTCGTCAAATGCTTCGAGGATGTCAGCGGCCGCGATCTCGCCCAGTTTTCGCTTTGGTACCATCAGGCTGGGACGCCCCTCGTCACAGCATCCGGCGCTTATGATGCCGACGCCAAGACGTTCACCCTGTCGCTTGAGCAGATGGTGCCGGCAACGCCGGGCCAGACCGTGAAGAAGCCGATGCACATTCCGCTGCGCATGGGTCTGCTTGCCGAAGACGGCACCGTCATCGTGCCGGCATCCATGACGGGAGCAGAGCTGACCGACGACGTGCTGCATCTGACGAAGCAGACGCAAACGGTGACATTCCACGGCATCCCGTCGCGGCCGGTCCTCTCGCTCAATCGCAGCTTTTCGACGCCGATCAATCTGCAATTCAGCCAGAGTGCCGGCGATCTCGCCTTGATCGCGCGCTACGAGACCGATCATTTCGCCCGCTGGCAGGCACTGATCGACCTCGGCCTGCCGAACCTGTTGCAGGCGGCACGCGACGCAAGCCAAGGCATCGAGATCACCTGTGATTCGGCTTTCACTGACGCGCTGCTCGCAGCTGCGGCCGACGAAAGTCTGGAGCCGGCGTTCCGGGCTCAGGCACTTGCTCTTCCAAGCGAGGCCGACATCGCCCGCGAACTCGGCGGCAACAACGATCCGGACGCCATTCATGCCGCCCGTCAGACGATCATCAAGCGGGTCGCAGAAGCTGGAAAGCATGTCTTCACGGCGCTTTACGAGGGCATGCAAACGCCCGATCCCTTCACCCCGGATGCGGCAAGCGCCGGCCGCCGTGCCTTGCGCAATGCAGCGCTGGGCTACCTTTCGCAGCTGGACGAAACGCCGGCCAGAGCGAAGACAGCCTATGACGCCGCTAACAACATGACCGATCTCAGCGCTGCGCTTACCATTCTGGCACAGCGCTTTCCGGATACGGCCGAAACGGCGGCGGCACTTGCGCATTTCCGCGACCGCTTCGCAGACAACGCGCTCGTCGTCGACAAATGGTTCGCCATTCAGGCCGCAATCCCCGGCTCAGGCGCGCTGGAGCGCATTCGGCTGCTCATGGAAACGCCGTTGTTCAAGCGCACCAATCCGAACCGCGTGCGTTCGCTGATCGGCACGTTTGCCTTCGCCAACCCGACTGGTTTCGGCCGTGCGGACGGTGGCGGATACAATTTTCTGGCCGACGAAATTCTGGAAATCGATCAGCGAAATCCGCAGCTAGCGGCTCGCATCCTGACCTCTATGCGTTCCTGGCGCCTGCTGGAACCGGTACGAGCCGACCATGCCCGCTCGGCACTGATGCGGATCGAAGGCTCAGCCAATCTTTCGACTGATGTACGCGACATCGTGGACCGTATCCTGAAGGGATGATTTCGATCGCCCTGCATGCCTATTTCAAAGGCTGATTAGAGCATGATGCCGAAAAGTGTGCTCGGTTTTCGGACGACATCGTACTCTACTTCTTCGATTCTAGAGCGGATTCAGATTTTTGGCCGAACAGGCCTAAAATCATCCGGCTCTAGTATCAGCCTTTTTCGCCTTCAACGAGTCCCGCGCCAACGCACCTTACCGCTGCGTGTGCAAAATATGCTGAAATCGCAGATGGTTAAGAAAGTTTTACCTCACCCTCTGGACAAGCCGAATCACGAGTGATTCATTAAGGCAGATTCGGGCGAGCGGCGCAGCGAATCACACGAGGGACAAGGCTAAAGCAATGGTGGACGTGCGGCGGGCAACCGTGGCCGATGGACGGCTGCGTGTTAATTTCGACGGTCTGAAGTCCTGGCATAGCGGTGTTACCGATCGACCCGGAGTGCGGATGGAGACGATTTCCGGTCGCTTTCCGCAGACGGAACAAATCCTCAAGCGCATCATTCCGGTCCTCATCGTTTCCTTCCTGATGGTCGTCGCCGCCTCGCATTTCTTCGGTATGATCACGGAGCACAGCCGCATGGCGGCTTCGGCGCGCCGAACGACATCGCTCTCCATCGCCGCCGCCTCCGCCGCCTTTTCGAACGACGCCAGCCTGTTCCAGGCCGGCGACCGGACCGGCGCGGAACGGAAATTGGCCTCCTATCTGCCGCAGGATCGTCTGGACACCGGCGCATTCGTGCTGCTGGTGCAGTCGAGCGGACGGGTGTTCGCCTCATCCGCCGCCGGCTCCGCCTATATCGGCATGCTCGTCTCCGACTTCTTTCCCGAAGTATCCGCCATCCGCAGTTTCGGCGACCATGCCGGCGTGGTAGAGACCATGATCGGCGGCGAGCCTTACTACGCGGCAATTTCCCTGATCGGCGACAAGGGCGACTTCATTCTGTCGGCCGCGTCGATGGAACAGCTCGACAAGCTCTGGCGCGATGAGCTTACGCTCAACGTCACGCTTTTTGCCGGTATTTCCTCCATCCTTCTCGTCATCCTCTATGCCTATTATACGCAGGTGAAACGGGCGCGCGACGCCGACGAAATCTTCCTTGAATCCAACCTGCGGGTCGAGACGGCTCTGTCGCGCGGCCGCTGCGGTCTCTGGGATTTCGATTTCACCAGCCGCAAGTTCTTCTGGTCGCGCTCGATGTACGACATGCTTGGGCTGCCGGCTGCCGACAAGCCGCTCGCCTTTACGGATGCGGCACGGCTGATGCATCCGGACGACAACAGCCTGCATATGCTCGCCCGCACCGTAACCCGTGGCAAGGCCGGCCAGGTGGACCAGATTCTGCGCATCCGCCATGCCAAGGGGCATTACGTCTGGATGCGTGCACGCGCCCAGGTCATCCGCACCCATTCGGGCCGCGTGCACATGATCGGCATCGCCATGGACGTGACCGAGCAGCATCGGCTGGCACAGCGCTATGCCGAAGCCGATCAGCGGCTGGCCGACGCCATCGAATGCACGTCCGAAGCCTTCGTGCTATGGGACAAGAACGATCGCCTCGTCATGTGCAATGCGCATTTCCAGCAGGCCTACGGCCTGCCGGACACCGTGCTCGTGCCCGGCACCGAACGCGCCCTCGTCAATGCCGCAGCCGCACGGCCGGTCATCGAGCGCCGCATCGTCGATCCCGGCCGTTCCAGTCATTCGCAGACGACGGAAGTGCAGCTGGCCGACGAGCGCTGGCTGCAGATCAACGAGCGCCGTACCCGCGACGGCGGCCTTGTCTCCGTCGGCACCGACATCACGCAGCTCAAGCGCAACCAGGAACGCCTTCGCGAATCCGAGCGCCGGCTGATGGCAACCATCAACGATCTTTCAGCATCGCGGCAGATTCTGGAACGGCAGAAGGCGGAGCTTTCGACCGCCAACACCAATTATCTCGCGGAGAAGGAACGCGCCGAAGCCGCCAACAAGGCCAAATCGGAATTCCTCGCCAACATGTCTCACGAGCTGCGCACACCGCTCAACGCCATTCTCGGCTTTTCGGAAATCCTGCAGGACCAGATGTTCGGACCGCTCGGCTCGGCCCGCTACAATGAATATGCCAAGGATATCCACGACAGCGGCAAGCATCTGCTTAATGTCATCAACGACATTCTCGACATGTCCAAGATCGAAGCGGGGCATATGAAACTCTCCTGCGAGCGGATCGATCTTGCGCCGCTTATCGAGGAATGCCTGCGCTTCACCCGCATTCCGGCTGCGCAGAAGAACATTCTGGTCGAGCAGACCATCTCCTCCGAGATCAAGCTCAACGCCGACCGGCGAGCGATGAAACAGATCGTGCTCAACCTGCTTTCCAATGCCGTGAAATTCACCAATGACGGCGGGCGCATCGCGGTTCGCACGCGCAGGGTCGAAGATGCGGTGATGCTCGTTATCGCCGACACCGGCATCGGAATTCCGAAATCGGCGCTCGGCAAGATCGGCCAGCCCTTCGAACAGGTGCAGAGCCAATATGCGAAGAGCAAGGGAGGCTCCGGTCTCGGGCTTGCCATTTCCAGATCGCTGACGGCGCTGCATCACGGCCGCATGCGCATCCGCTCCCGCGAAGGCATCGGCACCGTCATCGCAATCCGTATCCCGGATCAGCGCTAAAGCGCGTCGCGATCTTTCAGATTCGCTTCTTGAGCTTTAGATTTTTTAATTTTGCGCATGTCGTTGTCGTAAAACCGCTACGCACTTTTGCGCGACATGATTTAGTTTCCGACCGTTGCCTGAAATATCTTCCGCACTGCCTTCGACAGCCGCTTGAGCTCGGCTTCCAGCGTGCGGATATCCGGGCAATCGCCGGCGCGGCAAACCAGCTCCATCAACCCGGAAGGCGCATTCTGCGGATCGAACGCGCCGTCGATGCAGAGCCGAATGAGTTGCGACAGCTCCGTATAAAGATGCAGCGCCTCCAGGCAGACATCGAGGTCGTTGCGATCCATAAGGCTGGCGCCGAGCAGTTTCAACGCCTCTGCCGTGCTGAGCCCGTTGGCGTCGATGCCAACGCCGCGCTCAGGCGCGATCAATCGCAAATACTGCGCTGTAAATTCGATATCGATCAGCCCGCCGGGGATCAGCTTCAGGTCCCATATGCTTTCGGGCGGCTTTTCCTGCTCGATCAGGGCGCGCATCTCACGAACATCCGCAGCGATCTTGGCAATGTCTCTCCTTGCCGAAAGAACTTCGCCGATGACGCGCTCGGCATCGTTCACCAATGCCTCATCGCCGCAGATCAGCCGCGCCCGCGAGAGCGCCATGTGCTCCCAGGTCCAGGCCTCGGTGCGCTGATATTTCTCGAAGGAGTTGATGCGTGTGGCGACCGGCCCCTTGTTGCCGGAAGGGCGCAGCCGCATGTCGACCTCATAGAGAATGCCTTCCGCCGTCGGCGCCGAAAGGGCGGCGATCAGACGCTGGGTGATGCGGGTGAAATAGCGCATGGCATCCAGCGGCTTCGGGCCATCGGATTCGCCCGCCGTATCGTCGTAGTCATAGAGCAGGATAATATCGATATCCGATCCCGCCGTGAGTTCGAAGCTGCCGAGCTTGCCCATGCCGACCACAGCGACGCGGCCGCCGGGATATTCGCCATGAGCCGAGCGGATTTCCTTCATCACCGCATCCAGCGCCGCCTCGACGATGAGATCGGCGAGATAGGTAAAGGCGCGAGCCGCCATCTGGCCGCCGATCGCGCCCGTCAGCAGGCGTATGCCGATGAGGAAGCGCTGTTCGGATGCGAAGATGCGCAGCCGGTCCAGCACGTCTTCATAGTGCCTTGCCGCGGTTAGGAAACTTCTGATGCGCTCTGCCAGATAGTCCCGCGTCGGCAGTTCGGCCATGAGGCCGGGGTCCAGCATGCCGTCGAAGACATGCGGCTTGGCAGCGATGATCTCGGCGAGGCGCGGCGCCGAGGACATGATGTTGACAATGAGGGAAAGCAGCGCCGGGTTCGTGCCGAGCAGCGAGAAGAGCTGGATGCCGGCAGGCAGGCCGGAGATGAAGCTGTCGAAACGCAGGAGCGCCTCATCCGCCCGCTTGCTTTCGCCGAAGACCCGCAGGAGTTCGGGCGTCAGCTCCGTCAGCCGCTCGCGCGCTTCCACCGATTGCGTGGCGCGATACCGTCCGTAGTGCCAGGTGCGGATGACATTGGCAATGTCGGACGGCCGTTCGAAGCCGAGACGGCGCAGCGTCTTCAGCGTATCGGGATCGTCACCCTGGCCGGTAAAGACCAGATTGCCCGTTTCGGACGATAGTTTCGTTTCCTGCTCGAACAGGCGCGCATAACGCCGCTCGACCGTTTTCAGCGTCGTCACCAGCGCCTCGGAGAATGCCGATATGTCGGGGAAACCCATCATGAAGGCGATGCGCTTGAGCTCTGCATCCGTTTCCGGCAGCAGGTGCGTCTGCTCGTCGCGCACCATCTGGATGCGATGCTCGACATCGCGCAGAAACCAGTAGGCCGATGTAAGCTCGTCGCGGGTTTCCGCGTCGATCCACTTCGCCTCGGTCAACGCGGCGAGGGTTCGTTCCGTCGACCGGCAGCGCAATTCCGGCATCCGCCCTCCGGCAATCAGCTGCTGCGTCTGCACGAAGAATTCTATCTCGCGAATGCCGCCGCGGCCGAGCTTGACGTTGTGGCCCTTGACCGCGATCGCTCCGTGCCCCTTGTGCACATGGATCTGCCGCTTGATGGAGTGGATATCGGCGATTGCGGCATAGTCCAGATATTTCCGGAAGACGAAGGGTACGAGATCGCGGATGAAGGCCTGGCCCGCGTCGATATCGCCGGCAACGGGGCGTGCCTTGATGAAGGCCGCACGCTCCCAGTTCTGCCCCCTACCCTCGTAATAGATCATCGCCGCATCGACTGGGATCGCCAGCGGCGTCGAGCCGGGATCGGGACGCAGGCGCAGATCGGTGCGGAAGACATAACCGTCCGCCGTGCGCTCCTGCAGGATGCGCACCAGCCGCCGCATCAGCCTCGGGAAGATGTCGATGGCGTCATCCGGATCGGGAACGATACCCGCCGTCTCGTCGAAGAAGACGACCAGATCGATATCGGAAGAATAGTTCAGCTCCTCGGCGCCGAGCTTGCCCATGCCGAGCACGATCAATCCGGACTGCCGGCTCGGAGCGGCGCGATCGGGAAGCGAGATCTTGCCGGCTTCATGCGACGACAGCAGCAGATGGTCGATCGCTGCGGAAATGGAAGCCTCCGCGAGCCTGCTCAGCCAGCGGGTCGTCACCTTGCCATCATAGATGCGGGCGAGGTCGGCGAGTGCGATGAGAAAGGCCGCACGGCGCTTGGCGATACGAAGGCGGCTCATCACATCGGAGTCCGAAGGCGACGAGGCTTTCTCCCCGGCCGGCAGCCAAGCGCTTCGAGCGTCTTCAACGAGAGCTTCGATCTGGGGCGACAGCGGCTTTTCGATGGCTGCAACGAGGAGCGATGGCTCGAGATTGGCCGTTTCCCGCAAATGAGGTGACAGGGTCAGGGCGGCAACGACGAAATCCCGCAGGGCGCTTTCGCCGCCAAGCAGAGCAGCGACGGCGGGCTCTGCGCCGGCGATCTGCTTGAGGTCGGCGAGTGCAGACTTCGTTTCCGATTGGTTCAATGGCCGCAATCGTCCAGACGGAACATCCCGCAGCAAATCGCTTTGCGTCGTCGTCATGCAGCTCTCCCAACAGCAAGCGGTAGAGCATGATGCCGAAAAGTGTGAGCGGTTTTCGGACAAAATCATGCCCTGCTTCTTTGACGCCAGAGCGGATTCAGATTTCAGGCCGTTTCGAGCTAAAATCATCCGGCTCTCGTGCAGGATTAACCTATTGTTTCTGCATGGGGAAGATCATGGTGACCGCTAATCCCTTGGCATCGGGACTATCGGGATCGGTATCGGAAAGCTCCAGCCGGCCGCCATGCAGCTCCATGACAGCCTCCACCAGCGCAAGGCCGAGGCCGGTTCCAGGCTTGGAGCGGCTTTCGTCCAGGCGGAAGAAGCGCTTGACCACATCGGCGCGCTGATGGGCAGGAATGCCCGGTCCGTGGTCGGCGACGGCAAGCGTGACAGCATCATGCCTGCGCGCCAGCTTGAAGGTTATCGCCGGCTCGCCGCTGCAGCCCGAAGCATATTTCAGGGCGTTGTCAATAAGGTTGAAGAGCGCCTGCCCGATCAGCTCGCGATTGCCCTGTACCTCGACATCGGGCTCGATGTCGGCCGTCAGCGCCAGACCCGCTTCCTCGGCAACCGGCTCGTAAAGTTCGGCCGTATCGGCGACGATGGAGGAGAGATCGACGGCGGTCATTTCAGCGGCCACAGAACCTGCCTCGACGCGCGAAATCATCAGGAGCGCATTGAAGGTGCGGATCAGCTGATCGGATTCGCCGATGATGCCTTCGAGCGCGGTGCGACGGCCTTCGCTGTCGGCATTGTCGAGCGCATCGGCGGCCTTGTTGCGCAGGCGCGTGAGCGGGGTCTTGAGGTCGTGGGCGATGTTGTCGGAGACCTGCCGCAGCCCCTCGTTCAGTTTCTCGATGCGCTCAAGCATCGCGTTCAGCGATGCAGACATACGATCGAATTCGTCGCCGGAGCCGCCGACGGGCAGGCGCTGGGAAAGGTCTCCGGCCATGATCTTGCGGCTGGCGGCCGTCATCCGGTCGATGCGCTTTAGGGCGTTACGGCCGATGCCGAACCAGATGACCAGTGCACCGAGTCCCATGATCGCCAGTGCCAGCATCAGCGCCTGGCGCACCAGCAGCCGAAAGCGCTCCGGCTCGCCCAGATCGCGGCCTACCAGGATGCGCAGGCCGTTGTCGAGGATGAAGATGTTGGCGATCGCCAGATGGCGTCGCTCCGGATCGTTGGACGCGTCCGTATAACGCTCGTAGATGAAAGGCAGCTCGGTCCAGCCGGCTTGGCCGAGCACGCCCGGCTGCACTGAGGCGACGTTGCCGGCCAGGATATCGCCGGACGGACCGGCAATGACATAGAGGTTGGCGCCGGGCTGGCGCGCGCGGCGCTCCATTGTGCGCAGAAGCAGGTTCAGCCCGCCAATGTCATAGGCGCGCTTGACCTGATTGACCTCCTGCTGAACGGCATCGCGGATCTGCTCCGTCAACAGCCGCTCGGACATGGCCGTGACGTAGAAGACCAGCGTCGCGGCACAAAGCGCAAAAAGAAGGATGTAAAGGGCGGAAAGGCGGACTGCGGTGGACTTGAAGAGGACGCGGAAGCGACTCATCCCTCGTCCTTGATCATGTATCCGGCGCCGCGGATCGTCTTCAGCAGCGGCTGGCTGAAATCCTTCTCGATCTTGGAGCGCAGGCGCGAAACGTGAACGTCGATGACGTTTGTCTGCGGATCGAAGTGATAATCCCAGACGTTCTCGAGCAGCATGGTGCGGGTCACGACCTGACCGGCATTCTTCATCAGATATTCCAGCAGGCGGAACTCGCGCGGCTGCAGCAGGATTTCCCTGCCGCCGCGACGCACCTCATGCGAGAGACGGTCCAGCTCCAGGTCGCCGACGCGATAGAGCACGTCCTGCTCCGGCGTACCCTTGCGGCGGCCGAGCACTTCGACGCGCGCCAGAAGCTCGCTGAAGGCATAGGGTTTCGGCAGGTAATCGTCGCCGCCGGCGCGCAGGCCGGTTACGCGGTCATCGACCTGGCCGAGAGCGGAGAGGATCAGAACCGGCGTATGCACGCCCTTGCGGCGCAGCTCGCTGATGACGGAGAGTCCGTCACGGCGAGGCAGCATGCGATCGATGATGGCAACATCGTAGCTGTTCTCGGTGGCCATGAAGAGACCGCTCTCGCCGTCGCTTGCGTGATCGGCAATAATGCCGGCCTCGCGAAATGCCTTGGTGAGATAAGCCGCCGCCTCGAGATCGTCTTCGATGATCAGAATCTTCATGTGGGCGACATTACCTGCCGAGGGCGCCTCGGCACAACCAGAATCGGAGGAGTTCACGGCGTGTTGGCCAGCGGTTGTCATCTTTTACCTGCCTTGGAGCCAGTCATCGTTGACGTCTTAAAAAGGAAAGCCGCGCAAGCCGTGGCCTGCGCGGCTTTCCGATATTCTATGGGCTGAGGGGATCAGCCTGCGTTGATCGGCAGAGCGACGAAGCGGCTGCCGTCACCGGACTGAATCTGGAACAGCGCCCGCGTGCGGCCATCCTTCTTCGCCTGTTCGATGATCTTGGCGATGTCGCCGGCGCTGGAGACCTGCTGATTGTTGACCGAGGTGATCTTCTCGCCCTCCTTCACGCCCTTGTCGGCCGCATCGGAGTCGGGGTCGACCGCGGTGATCGCAACGCCCTTGCCATCGTCGGAGGGGCCGACGGTGAGGCCGAGATCAGCCAAAGCCTTTTCGGAGGTTGGCTGCTGCGGCCGACTCGGCTGCGAGTCATCGTTTGAGGCCTGGTTCTGATCGGCCGGGAGGGTTCCGAGCTCGACGGTAACCGACTGCGACTTGCCGCCGCGCCAAAGAGTAACCTCAACCTTGCTGCCCGGCTGCATGGCGCCGATGCGACGAGCCAGATCGCGCGGATCCTTGACCGGATCGCCATTGACGGCGGTGACGACGTCTCCGTTCTTGATGCCTGCCTTCTGGCCGGGCGAGCCATCCTGCGGAGAGACGACCAGCGCGCCGCTCGCTTCGGAAAGGCCGAGCGATTCGGCGATATCCTTGGTGACGGGCTGGATCTGTACGCCGAGCCAGCCGCGCGAGACGGTGCCGGTCTTGATCAGGTCGTTGACGACATCCTTGGCGGTCGTTGCGGGAATTGCGAAGGCGATGCCGACGCTGCCGCCCGACTGCGAGAAGATGGCGGTGTTGATGCCGACCACCTGGCCGTTGAGGTTGAAAGTCGGACCGCCGGAATTGCCCTTGTTCACCGGAGCATCGATCTGGATGTAATCGTCATAGGGACCGGAATGGATGTCACGGCCACGGGCCGAAACGATACCTGCGGTCACGGTGCCACCGAGACCGAACGGGTTGCCGACAGCCACTACCCAATCGCCCACACGGACCTTGGTGTCATCGGCCCAGGTCACATAGGTGAATTTCTTGCCCTTGGGATCGACCTTCAGGACGGCGAGGTCTGTGCGCGAGTCCTTGCCGACCAGCTTGGCATCGAGCTCGGTGCCGTCGTTGAGGACAACGACAAAGGCTGCGCCATCGGAAACGACGTGATTATTGGTGACGATGTAACCGTCCTCAGAGACGAAAAAGCCGGACCCTTGAGCGACCGGACGCAGGTGACCCTTGTTGTCCTCGGAATTCTTCTGCTGGTTCTGGCCCTTCTGCTGGCCGCGTCCCTGCTGCTGTTCGAACTGGCGGAAGAACTTCTTCAAGGGATGATCGTCGGGAAGGTCGTCGAAGCCGCGGCCGAGACCGAAGGAATCATCTTCCTCGGCAACCGGATTGATGCGGGATTCGACGCGAACCGAAACGACGGCCGGCGATACGGCGTCTACCACGTTTGCGAAGCTCGGGACCTGGGGAGCCTGAACGTTGACGGCATCAGCATAGGAACGGCTGACTTCGGCGGGGACACCCGTGGCCAGAGCAGCAACAGCGAGGCCGGCGACGACAGAAGCCTTCATAGCGGTGCTACGGGACAAAGTGTCCTTGATATTCCTGAACATATGCGAGTTACCTTCTCTTCTCTCGTCAGATTTCCACCGGCGGGAACCGGCTATGGTGCATCATGATAATGATATAGGGCACGGCACCTTACAGCGAACTGTCCGCCCCATGAAAAATTCGTAATGTAAGGAAATGGTAGCAATGAGGTGAAGGAAAATGACACCCGCGTCACTTTCCCAAGATCTCGTTCAACTCAGCCTCCTCTTCTGCATTCAGAGGCTGACCAGTGGGCTTTCCAGCGCGGCGTCGCGCATAAACGGCGAGGGCCAATCCACCTGCCACGAATAGCACAATCGGCGCTCCCCAGAGGATGACAGTCTTTTGGCTGAAGCGGGGTTTGAGCAGGACGAACTCGCCGTAGCGGGAGACGATATAGTCGAGCACCTGCCGATCGGTGTCGCCGTCCGTCAGGCGCTTGCGCACAAGCAGGCGCAGGTCGCGGGCAAGGTCGGCATTGGAATCGTCGATGGACTGGTTTTGGCAGACCATGCAGCGCAGTTCGGCCGAGATTATGCGTGCCCGTGCCTCGAGGGCCGGATCGGGCAGGACTTCGTCTGGATTGACCGCAAATGCGGGGGTCGCGGCAAGGAACAATACCAGCAGCATAAGGAAGCGGACGAACACTCCTGCCTCCTTCCCAGCCCTGCTATTCCTGTGGTGGGATACCCTCTCATCCGCCCCTGCGGGGCACCCTCTCCCCTCGAGGAGAAGGGGAAATTGCCGCTGCGGTGCCGGCATCGAACAAAAGCCAATCAACGAAGGCTGCAGCACCTTCCCCTTCTTCCCCTGGGGAGAAGGCGCCCGAAGGGCGGATGAGGGGGCGACGGTCAAACGCATCATTCCGCCGGCTCCATCGTCGGACGAGCCGGCGTCTCCCTGCGGCGCGGCGCACCGACGCGCAGGCGGCGGTCGCTCAGCGACACGAAGCCGCCGATCGCCATGACGATCGCTCCCATCCAGATGCAGAGAATGAACGGCTTCCACCAGATGCGCACGACCATGGCGCCATCCTTGCCGGCATCGCCGACCGAGACATAGAGCTGGCTGAGCCCGAGCGTGAGAATGCCGGCTTCGGTGGTCGCGGCACGGCTTGCGGTGAAGACGCGCTTGGAAGACGACACTTCGGCAACGGCGACGCCGCCGCGGCTGACCGTGAAACGGGCGCGATCCTCCGTAAAATTGGGACCGGCGCCGGGCTGCATGCCGTCGAAGCGCAGGCTGTAACCGCCGAGCTCTGCCGTCTCGCCCGGCTTCATGCTGGTGACGTTCTCGCCTTGGAATGTCGTCACCGCGATAATGCCGAGCACGGTGACGCCGAGACCGGCATGCGCAAGCGCCGTACCGAACGCGGAGCGCGGCAGGCCGCTCAGGCGGCGCAAGGCTATGTTCGCAGCCACCTTGCCGATACCGGCGCGATACCAGAGATCGGCCAAAGCGCCGAAGATCAGGAAGAAGCCGGCTGTAAGGCCGAGAACGGCAAGCACGGGGCCGCCATGCCGGACATAGAACAGAACCAGGCCGGCCAGGAAGGCGAGGCCCGCCACGACATAGAGCCGCTGCAGCGCGCCGAGCAGGTCGCCGCGCTTCCAGGCCAGCAGCGGCCCGAACGGCACGGCAATAAGGATCGGCGTCATCAGCAGCCCGAAGGTCATGTTGAAGAAGGGCGGACCGACGGAGATCCTGTCGCCGGTCAGTGTTTCGAGCGCCAGCGGATAGAGAGTACCGGTTAAAACCGTGCCGCAGGCGACCGTCAGGATCAGATTGTTCAGCACCAGCGATCCCTCGCGCGAGATCGGCGCGAACAATCCGCCGGCGGTAAGCTTCGGCGCGCGCAGGGCGAAGAGCGACAGCGCGCCGCCGATGAAGACCAGGAGAATACACAGAATGAAGATGCCGCGCGTCGGGTCGCTGGCGAAGGAATGCACCGAGGTCAGCACGCCGGAGCGGACAAGGAAGGTGCCGAGCAGCGACAGCGAAAAGGTGAGGATCGAAAGCAGCACCGTCCAGATCTTCAAGGCGTCGCGCTTTTCCATGACGAGGGCCGAGTGCAGCAGCGCCGTGCCGGCAAGCCAGGGCATGAAGGAGGCGTTTTCCACCGGGTCCCAGAACCACCAGCCGCCCCAGCCGAGTTCGTAATAGGCCCAATAGGAGCCCATGGCGATGCCGAGCGTCAGGAAGCTCCAGGCGGCCAGCGTCCACGGCCGGACCCAACGCGCCCAGGCGGCATCGATGCGGCCTTCCAGAAGCGCGGCCACGGCAAAGGAGAAGCAGACCGAAAAGCCGACATAGCCGAGATAGAGCAGCGGCGGATGGATCGCCAGGCCGATATCCTGCAGCACCGGATTGAGATCCCTGCCCTCGGCCGGCGCCGGATCGAGCCGGATGAAGGGATTGGAGGTCAGCAGGATGAAGACCAGAAAGGCCGAGGAGATCCACGACTGCACGGCCAGCACATTGGCGCGCAGCACATCGGGCAGATTGCGCCCGAACAGCGCGACGAACGCGCTGAACAGCGCCAGGATCAGCAGCCAGAGCATCATCGATCCCTCATGGTTGCCCCAGACGCCGGAGACCTTGAAGATCAGCGGCATCAGCGAATGGGAATTGGCCCAGACGTTGAAGACGGAGAAATCGGAGGCGACATAGGCATAGGTCAGCACGCCGAAGGAAAAGGCGACCAGCAGGAACATGACGATCGCGCCGGCCGGCGCAATATCCATCATCGACACGTCGCCGCGCCGCGCGCCGATCACCGGCAGGATGGAGACGATGAGCGCCGTCGCAAGTGCCAGCACAAGAGCATAGTGTCCAAGTTCGATGATCATCGGGTGGCCTCCTCGCCCTTCCACACGCCGTCGGCCTTCAGCTTGTCGGCGACCTGCTTCGGCATGTAGCGCTCATCATGCTTGGCAAGCACGCTGTCGGCAACGAAAACGTCGCTGCCCGGCTCGAACCTGCCTTCAGTCACCACGCCCTGCCCCTCGCGGAACAGATCGGGCAGGAGGCCGTCATATCTGACCTTGACCGTATCGGTGCCGTCGGTGACGGAGAATTGAACCTGCGTTCCCTGACCGCGCACGATCGAGCCCTCGCCGACGAGCCCACCCAAACGGATCAGCGTCCCGGCATTGACCGGCGTCTTCGCAAGATCGGCCGGCATATAGAAATAGGCGACCGACTGGCTGAAGGCGAAGAGCACGAGCAGCACGGCGGCGGCCACGAACCCCATGCCGCCGGCGATGACAGCCAGACGCTTCTGCTTGCGGGTCATTGCGGCGTCCCCTCCGTCGGCAGTCCCAATTCCCTAGCCAGCGCCAGAAGCTGCCGGCCCTCCCCTCCGTCGGCCGGGAAAGCGGCAAGCCCGCGCTTCAGCGCATCCACCGCGCGCGCCCGGTCGTTCAGCACCGCATAGGAGCGGATCAGCCGCATCCAGCCCTCGAAATTCTTCGGATCGTCCTTGAGCCTGGCATCGAGGCTGTCGACCATGCCGCGGATCATCTGCTGGCGATCGCCGCTGCCGAGCGCATTGGCCGCAGCCACGTCCTCCGCCGTCGGATTGCCGGGTGCCTTGTCGTTCGCCGATGCCCCCGGCTGGCCGCCATTCTTGACGATGTGCTCGTTGACGGCAGCAAGCCACGGCGCATCCGGCGGCGACTGCTTGGCCAAAGCCGCAAAGGCCGTCTTCGCTTCGGCCGTCTTGCCCTCCTGCTCCAGCGCCAGCGCCAGATAGAAAAGCGTGCGCGGATCGGTGGCATCCAGTGCCCGCGACTGCTGCAGCACGTCCCGCGCCTCCGCGGTCACGATGCCATCGGCCTTGACGACGAGGACCTCGCCCAGATCGCCGAGGCGGGCCGCACTCGGCCCCAGCAAGCGAATGACATTGCGATAGGCAAGCTCGGCATCGCCAATGCGATTGATCCTGAAATAGATCGGCGCGAGCACCTCCCAGCCCTTGCCGTCATCCGGATTCTTCGCCAGATGCTGCTCGATCTTGACGATCGAGATCGCAAGATCGTTTCCAGGCTTCTCAAGCCGAGCTTCCAATGGCTGCGACGGCAAACCCGGATCGCCCTTGGCAAGGTAAAGACAGAGGCCCACGACCGGAAGTACGGTGACGATGAAGGCCTGGGCAAGACGATAATTGCCGCGCAAGGGCAATTTCGCTTGTTGCTTCCCGGTTTTGGTAATTGCGATAAGGCGACGGCCGATCTCGGCGCGGGCATAGCCGGCCTCCTGCGCGGAAATCAGACCGCCGGCAAGATCGCGGTCCAATTCGCGAAGCTGATCGCGATAGACTTCGGCTTCCCCCGAGCGACAGTCCTCCGCCTCTTTTGCACCATGCAAAAGAGGATAGAGCAGCACAGCACCGACAACGGCCGTCAGAACGGCCACGAGAATCCAGAACAGCATAAACACGCCCATACTTTAACAGGGCGCTTATTCCAACCGGGAAAGGGGGCTTTGACGAAGATTTGAGGCGTTTCGCCGCGCCTTCGGCACGGAAACCCGGAGCTTTCCGCTTTTCTTCGAACCGCGAAATGCTCCATCTTTTGTTTTACGCGATTCCGAACGGAAGACCGCTGCGCACTTTTCCTGGAACTGCTTTAGTCGAGCGGCGTCCAGGTGCCGTCGTCATTGCGGCAGGCAGCTCCCCTTGCCGTCGTCGACTTGCCATCGACGGTAACGGTATGGGTATATTGCCGGCAATTCTGAGACCCGACCTGATAGGGCGCGGCGGGGGTAACCTCGCCACTTGCATTCCTGCCCTTCCACGTCACGGGTTGGCCGAGCGGCGAGGTCTCCAGCGCCCGATACTCCGCCTCCATTGCGCGCTGCTTGTCGCTGTCGCTGAGCCTGACGCCGGCGCGCTCGACGATGCCACCATCAAGAGCATTGATGAAGGTCGCTGAAGCCGGAGGCTTCGCAGACGAAAACAGACTCTTGCCGCCCCCCAAGCCGCTCGTCGTGGAGCAACCGGAAAGCGCAATCGCGGCGAAAAGAGAGGGAACGACCAGAAAAAAGGTACGAAGCTTCATACAACCGAACCAGTATCAAAAAGCAAAACCATAGGTACTGCGCTGCAGCATCATCATGACCCACAACGTCCTTTTGGCATCATGCCGTTCCTCACGCAACATCCTTCATCAGACCCGGCAAAATTAGGCTCGCACGAAGTCCGCCCCAGGTACCCCGGGAGAGTTCGAAACGGCCCTGATATTCGTTGGTGATCTCGCTGACGATCGAGAGGCCAAGCCCTGTACCGGGCTTGCTTTCGTCCAGCCTGCGCCCGCGCTTCATGGCCTCGCGGATCTGATCCGGCTCCAGCCCCGGACCGTCGTCCTCAACCACCAGTTCCACCCAGTGGCGCCGCGCCGGATCGATGCCCTTGACCTCGGATGGCGCCTCATTTGCAACCAAGCGTACCTTGTGTTCGGCAAAACGGGCAGCATTTTCCAGAAGGTTGCCGACCGTTTCCTCGAGATCCTGCTGCTCCATGGCGAGCGCCAGATTGGGCGAGACGGAAAGTTCGAACTCCTTGTCGGCGTTCAGCCGCCGCATGACGCGGATGAGCCGCTCGAGCGCCGGCTCGGCTTCGGTGCGCGCCAGCACGGATTCGCGCTGGGCGGCGATGCGGGCACGATTGAGATAGGATTGGACCTGCCCCTGCATGACCTCGGCCTGGTTCTTCACCAGATCGCCATGCGAGCGCTCCAGCACTCTCGATTCGTTAAGCAGCACGGCGATCGGCGTTTTCAACGAGTGCGCGAGATTGCCGACCTGCATGCGGGCGCGCTCCACGATGCGGCGGTTGCTTTCAATCAGCGCATTGACCTCATTGGCAAGCGGCAGGATTTCGCGCGGGAAATCACCCTGCAGCCGCTCGCTTTCGCCGGCGCGGATGCGCTCCAGCGCCCTACGGGCCTTATCGAGCGGCTTCAGACCGTAGAGAATGGCGAGCGCATTGACGATCAGGCTACCGACGCCGAAGCCGACCAGCGCAAAATAGAGGCTGTGAGAGAAATTGCGAACGTCGTCCTCGACGACGGCAACATTGCCGGTGACGCGAAACCGAGCCGCATGGTCCGTGTCGAACTGGATTTCGGTTTCAGCGACCTGCACGCGATTTCCGAAGGCGTCGGTAACGACGTAGTAGCGCTCGTAATTCTTGTCGAAAGGCGCTTCCAGCACGGAAAGCACTGGCAGGTTCGACGCGCCGAGCGACGACGAGACCAAGGGTGTCGACGTATACGTGCCGAGCGGCTCGACGATCCAGTACCAACCCGTCTTCGGCTGCGCAAAGCGCAGATCGCCAAGTTGCGGACTGCCCGAGAGCGCGCCCTGATCGCCGATCGTCACCGAATTGATGACATTATAGAGCTGCGCTCGCAGCAGGTCCTGGAAGCCGCGTTCGGCGCTTTTGCGGTAGATATTGGAGATGACGAGGCCGATCACCACCAGCGCCACGGCCGACCAGAGCGTGGTCAGCAGCAGGACACGAGCGGTGAGCGACTTAATTCGCATTGGTCGGAGCTTGGATTCGGTAACCAAGGCCGCGGACCGTTTCGATCAGATCGACACCCATCTTCTTGCGCAGACGACCCACGAAGACCTCGATCGTATTGGAATCCCGATCGAAATCCTGGTCGTACATATGTTCGACAAGCTCGGTACGCGAAACGACCTCGCCCTTGTGATGCATGAGATAGGCAAGCAGGCGATATTCATGGGAGGTAAGCTTCAGCGGTTTGCCGTCGACGGTCGCCTTCGAGCTCTTGGTATCGAGCCGCACCGGGCCGCAGACGATTTCCGAGGAAGCATGGCCGGCGGCGCGGCGGATGAGCGCGCGGATGCGCGCCAGCACTTCCTCGACATGGAACGGCTTGGCGACGTAATCATCCGCGCCGGCGTCGATGCCGGCCACCTTGTCGCTCCAGCGGTCACGCGCGGTCAGGAGCAGCACCGGCACCGCACGTCCGGCGCCGCGCCATTTCTCGAGTACGGTGATACCATCCATCTCCGGCAAGCCGATGTCGAGAATGATGGCGTCGTAGGGCTCGGTGTCGCCGAGGAAATGGCCTTCCTCACCGTCAAAGGCCGTATCGACCACATAGCCCGCCTCCTTCAAGGCTTCGGCAAGCTGTCGATTCAAGTTGATATCGTCTTCGACTATGAGAATGCGCATGTCTGAATCCAATTTCTCCGGTTCGAGAAACAGTACTGTAAATCGCGCTGCAGTGGAATCACTGAGACAAAGATTTTGTGTAAAATTCAAGGCTTTAGAATGTCAGTTGCATGCTGGCGCCTCCGGTGCCTGCGCTTCACATCGGCACTTTCATCGTCACCTTGCGCGGGCGCTGCCCATTACCCTGAACCAGGACCGTGATGATGCAGCTATCGCCGGAGGGTTGTGCGGACAGGAGCTGCCCGCCGGTCTTGGCGACGACTTCGGCTGCCGCGTCGCTGCAGTCGCTGTTGGCACGGGCCACCAGGGTCGACGTCGGCGCCGGCAAAACAGCCGAGCCGGCCACGACAAGGGCCGCTGCTGCTATGCTTGAAATTGAGGCCATGCTCGGACTTCCCATGGGGATATTAACTTGGTCGATTATTTACCCAAACACGTCTGAATGGCAAATGAATGGGCTGTAATTTTCGGCTTGGCGGGCACGCGCCGCGCTGGAATGACAGCGTAACCATATGAAATCATTAGATGCGGGATATCAAGATCGCCACGTGAGCAACCAACTGGCGCTCCATCGCTCGCCATCGATACAATCTGCAGGCGATATGCGCGGCCAAACGCATATTTGAGTTCACGACACCAAACCCGATGCAGCAGGCTTAGTTATCTTTAATCATTCTTGTTTATCATCCGCTCATAGGCATGACACGAACGGTCATGCCGCCACGCGGCCCATGCAATCGGCCGCCAGGTGCTTTATTGCGATAAAGCATGAGGATTTCTTTGAGTTCTTTGAATCGCTTGGCGCGATTTCTTGCGAAGTCGAGTCCGGGACTTCAAAAGTTGATTCAACAATCTTCCGCAAAGAATCAGATCGTCAACGATCAAATTCCGCAAGAGCGCCTAATCAATTGAAATCGCAAGCAATTGAGGCCAGCCGCGATTGAAACGGCCGACTGGACGACCGCGTTTGAGATTCCCATTCAGAACGGCTTGCGGACGGCCGTTGCAGTCTCGTAATCGGCGGCGATGCGCATTTCCCGCAGCGGGCGAACACGCTCGATGGATCGCTGGTAATTCGGATGGGCCTTATAGGCGGCCAACGCCTCCTCGTCGTCGAATTCGCCGTAGACGACGAGATCGACTTCGGTTCCGAGCTGATCGGTCTTGACGTTCGTGCCGATCTCCAAAAGCCGCGCGTGCGGAATGGCCGTGAGGATCGAGAGGCCGGAGCGGACCTCTTCAAGCTTGGCGCGATCGGGAACGGTGAAGAAGACGATATGACGGATCACGCGGCGGCTCCTTATGCATATGCGGGGGCATGGCGCGATATCATGCGGACAATCTCAATTCAATGAACCGGCCTCACCTGCGAGACCGCCTCGCCGCACTCCATGCGAGCCTCCATTGACCGCATGACGGCAGGACGTGATATTGTCGCTGGATTACCGACGAGGAACTCGTATCCCTCGCCCTCGGCCTGCCGGAAACGGTGGAGGGCTCTCATTTCGACACCCGTGACTTTCGCGTGCGGGGCAAGATTTTCATGACACTTCGGGGGCCGGATTTCTGCGTCCTCAAACTGACGCCGGACCAGCAGCAAATGGCACTGGCAACCATGCCCGAGCAGGTCGCCGCCGTGCAAGGTAGCTGGGGCCTGAAGGGCTGGACACGGCTTTTTTATTGCCGTGCCCATGATAAGGAGATCAAAGCTCTGGTGTGCCGCCCATGGCGGAACGTGGCGCCGAAATCTATGGCTTTGCCGGAGGATTAGGCTCCATATCATCCTGGACGGTCAGCGGCCAGTCGACGACATAATCCTCAAAATCGTCGAGATCGACATCATCTTCGCTGACCGTGCGTCCTCGCGCTGAAACACGGGCAATATGCACCGTTTCCGGATCGCCCGAGATCAACGGATGCCACCAGTAAAGATCGCGGCCGTCGTTGACGAGACGGTAGGCGCAGGTGGGCGGCAGCCATTCCAGCTCCGGCACCTTCTCCGGCGTCAGCTGCACGCAATCGGGCACGAAATCCCAGCGGTTCGGATAGCTCGTGCAACGACAGCTTTCGCCATCCATCAGCTTGCAGCGGATCGAGGTGAAATAGACGTCGCCACTGTCCCACTCCTCGAGCTTGTTGAGACAACAGAGGCCACAGCCATCGCAAAGGCTTTCCCATTCCGACGGGCTCATCTCCGTCAGGGTCTTGCTTTTCCAGAAGGGCACTTCATCTGTCATCATCGTCTTCCTCGCCACCCGACAAAAAGGGGGAATTCGGGCTGCGGCATGCATGTCTCTTGTTCTTTTCTCTAAATCAACCAATTATTCAATCAGCCGTTCTATGAGATAATGGGTTTTGCGTGTGCCGCAAGGAGACACGCGGCTGTAATGTGGTCGGGAAGTAGAGCGTGGAAGACCCATCCAATCCAGAAAGCGGGCAGAAGATGGAGCCCGAGACGCCGAAGGACAGCCGGACCGAAAAGCGGCGGAAGCGCTATTTCTTCCTGCGCCTTGATTCCTGGATCGACTCCACCCTTTGGAACGCAGGTTTCCGCCTTGCGGAGGCCTGGGAAGACATTACGATCTTCTTCCGCCGCTTCCGCGTGCGCGGCTGGAAGCGCATTCTTTTCGAACTGCTCGGCGAAGGTTTGACGCTGGGCACAGCCGGCTCGATCGTCATGCTCATGCTCGCCATGCCGGCCTTCGAAGCGACCCAGGGCGACTGGCGCAATCGCGGCAACTTCGCCGTCACCTTCCTCGACCGATATGGCAACGTCATCGGCCATCGCGGCATCATTCACGAAAATTCCGTGCCGGTCGATCAGCTGCCGGATTATTTCATCAAGGCGGTGCTCGCAACCGAGGACCGGCGCTTCTTCGACCATTTCGGTATCGACGTGATCGGCCTGTTCCGCGCCGTCACCGTCAATGCCCAGGCCGGCGGCGTCGTCCAGGGCGGCTCGACGCTGACGCAGCAGCTTGCCAAGAACATCTTTCTCAGCAATGAGCGCTCCATAGACCGCAAGATCAAGGAGGCTTTCCTCGCGATCTGGCTCGAAGCCAATCTCTCCAAGAAGGAGATCCTGAGCCTCTACCTCGACCGCACCTATATGGGCGGAGGCACGTTCGGCGCAGCGGCGGCGGCGCAATTCTATTTCGGCAAGAGCATTACCGACGTCAATCTGGCCGAAGCTGCGATGCTTGCCGGCCTTTTCAAGGCACCGGCGAAATATGCGCCGCATGTCAATCTGCCGGCGGCGCGCGCCCGCGCCAACGATGTGCTGTCCAATCTCGTGCAAAGCGGGCTGATGACTGAGGGACAGGTCATTGCGGCAAGACGCAATCCCGCTTCGGTCGTTGACCGAGCCCAGATCGAATCCCCGGACTATTTCCTCGATTGGGCTTTCGACGAAGTGCAGCGGCTTTCGACCCGCTTCCCCGAGCGCTCGCTGGTCGTGCGCACCACCATCGACATGGGGCTGCAGAAGGCCGCGGAGGATTCGATCCAATCCAGCCTGATGGAGTATGGCGAGCGTTATCACGCCAAGCAGGGCGCCAGCGTCATGATCGAAAACGGCGGCGCGGTGCGCGCCATGGTCGGCGGCAGCGATTACGGCGAAAGCCAGTTCAACCGCGCCACCAGAGCGCTGCGCCAGCCAGGCTCGTCGTTCAAGGTCTACACCTATTCGGTTGCGATGGAGAACGGCATGACGCCGACATCCACCATCGTCGATGCGCCGATCAGCTGGGGTAACTGGAGCCCGCACAATTACGAGAACCGCTATGAGGGCAAGGTGACGCTTACCCAGGCGCTCACTCAGTCGATCAATACGATCCCCGTGCGTCTGGCCAAGGAGAAATTCGGCATTCAGCCCATTCGCGAGATGGCCAAGGCCATGGGCGTGGAAACGCCGATCCGCAACGACAAAACCATTCCGATCGGAACGTCCGAAGTGACGGTTCTCGACCAAGCGACCGCCTATGCGGTCTTCCCCGCCGACGGCATGCAGTCGCGCCGTCACGGCATCGAGCAGATCACCGGTTATGACGGCAAGGTACTTTACGATTTCAGTCGCGACGAGGCGCCCGCCAAGCGCGTCCTCAGCGAAAAAGCCACTTCCTATATGAACCAGATGCTGACGCAGGTTCCGATCATTGGCACAGGCCGCAAGGCAGCCCTCGACAACGGCATCGTCGTCGGCGGCAAGACCGGCACGACGCAGGCCTATCGCGACGCCTGGTTCATCGGTTTTACCGGCAACTACACCTGCGCCGTCTGGTTCGGCAATGACGACTACACCTCCACCAACAACATGACCGGCGGCACGCTGCCGGCCATGACCTTCAAGAAGATCATGGATTACGCCAATCAGGGCATCGTGCTGAAACCGATCCCCGGCATCGCCAACCCATTTCCGGTGCAGAAGCCGCAGACCGTCGCCGCCAAGAAGCCCGCGGATCCTGCCGGTGGCGGCCCGCCGCCGCTGGTGCGGCCGCGCTCGCTTTCGGTGGACTCCACGAATATCCTGCGCGACATCGGTGAAAAGTTGAAGGCCGCGACACCGCTCGGCGCGCAGAAAGTGGCAACGGCAAAATAGAAATCATGCCCCGGAGAAAAAGAAGGCCGAAGGATGCGGAAGCGTCCTCCAGGCCTTTTTCCAACGAAAATATCAGCCGGCCCGCCGCGTAACATCAAGGCCGACCAAACGGCCAATGATACGAGTCCGGCGGGCGTTTCGGCCGCAAACCGCCTGGCCCGCCCGACGATCGCATCCTCCATGGCAGCAGCCCTAGCGCGCCCTGCCCTTTCCCCTATCGGCAGAATCAGGAATAAATCGACACTGATTTGTCACGAGGACGATCCCAGGGTGTTCCGAGTTCCCCTTCTTGTTGCGCTTTCGCTTGTCATCGCCTTTGGCGGCGGGATCGTGTTCACGCTTCTGGCGCTGGATGCCACATCCGGCTTCGGCGCGATCAAGCTCGGCGCATGGCAGGCCTTTCCGGAAATGCAAACGGCGGATGCGGACCCTTATGCGAAATCCCATAGAGCGCGTGCGGGACGGCTGCTTTACGGCACGGCGGAAGGGCTTGTATTCACCGCTTCCGAGGACGATGCCGGGGGGCGTTTGACGGCAAACTGCAGCTACCGCATCAGCGGCCAGACACCGCCGGCCAGGCTCTGGACCCTGTTCATCGCGGGCAATGACGGCGAACCGATCGAAGGGGCTGCGGGGCGTCCTTCCACGATCAATTCCTGGGTCGTGCTGCGCAATCCGGATTCGACCTTCAGCATTACGGTTTCACGCAGCGCGCAAGCAGGCAACTGGCTCGCCTTGCCGCAGGCCGGCAATTTCCGGCTGGTCTGGACGCTGCTGGATTCACCGGCGGCCAGCAATTCCGGCCTGATCGATCTCGGCATGCCGAAACTCGAAAAGATCGGGTGCGGCAATGTTTAAACTTGTCTTCGCGATACTGACCGGTCTGTTCGGCGCCGCGCTGTTGCATATCGTCATCATCCTGTCGCTGCCGCATTTTTCCGACCGCGACGCCTATACGCGGGTATCGGACGAGGGTGACGAGAACCATTTCTACATGCTCGACGACAAGGACGATGATGCGGGGCTTTCCAACACGGACCCCTATATGCGTACCGCCGTCTGTGCCTTCGACATCGAGGACAAACCAGTTCATCTGACCGCCAAGGGAAAGGTGCCGTTCTGGTCGCTTGCCGTCTATGACGCCGCATCCAACGAGGTATTCAGCATGAGCGACCGTACTTCGGTCGGCGGTGCGCTCGATTTGCTGCTGGCATCTCCCGTCCAGTTGACCGGCATACGCAAAGCACTACCCCCGGCGCTAGCCCAATCGATCCTGGTGGAAGTACCACGCACCCAAGGCTATGCGGTGCTGCGTACGATGGCGCCGCAGGCCAGCTTCGACGCAGCCGCGCGCGAATTCCTTTCGGAAGCCGGGTGCGACGAATTCGACAATGGTTGAATTTCGACAATACTGGAATACACGGACGAGATTTAGAGACACCACCTGAGTTAACAGGTGCGGAAGCGACGGGGCGGGACGATCCAGCATGCCGCGCCGATCAGAGACCGCAGTGATGCAGCGGCAACCGATCGGCGGGCGCCGGCGCGGCGTTCCTCAGATATGTTTGGTCACGCTACTTTCCCTTAGCCCGCTTCGGTCCTGTTCCGGGGCGGTGTGTGGGTGTGTCGAGATGCTCATAGCGTACGCCGGTGAATAAAAGTATCTTCGCTTCCACCGGCTCCTTCTGGGCGCGCGGCGGCATGCGCAATCGCCAATCCGAAAGAGATATGATCTTTGCCATTCTCGTCTCCATTTACGTCTCGAGACGGATGAACTTACGACTTGATTTCACCCTGCCCGCCGCTGAAGCGGGCTAGCGTCGCCCCTCGATCCCAACCATTTCTCCTGGTCGGGACAAGGACATCCACGCCTTCTCACGGCTTTCCTCAAACACCGTGGCACGGGCGCCGATCCCGGCTTCCATGCGGCCTTCACACTCGATCACATTCTGCCAATCGCTGCTTACACCCGGAATTCATACACACCGCAGTTAACAGAATGCTAATTCTCGTCGCTCGTCATCCTTGGCATGAGACATCATGCGCTATTAACGCTCCGACGGCGGCTTTAGTTTCATCATCCACGGAAAAATTCAAAAAGCGGAGCTCGCTATAAAATTAAACAATATCATGGCCCTATGGAGAATGCCGGCATTGCCGGCGATGCGTCAATCGGCGGTCGCGTTGCAAAAAAGCGTCACGCAAATATTATTTGCCGTCGCGAAAAATTAACGTATTGTAAGGCTGGAATTCAGAGGGCGACCGATGTTGGCGGCGAGAAGTTCCGTCTTTTCTCCAGAGGATGTCACTGTCCTGCGCGATGCGTTGGACCGATGGTGCCTTGAAAAGCGGATCGACATAAAAAGTGCGGAAGCACAGTTCGCAGCCACCGCAGCTATCGGCCTTTTTCAATCCGGCTACAATACTTCGGAAAAGCTGCTCGCGGCCCTGCGCGAGCATAAGGGCCTCTGAGATATTCCCCATTCACGTGCAAAGACCGGCCGGAGCCTGATATCCGCTTGGCAAGCGTGACCAGCATCGCCTTCGGCTTTCTTTCAGAATACACCTTTAGATTGAATTTCATTTTGGGCGCGTGTGCCGCGAAAGGTTTTCCACAGGCCGGCTTGCGTCGCAAACCACGGTCCATGCCGGCGGAATCCCACCGCCGGCCCGGCGCAAGCTTAACGGGCAATTTTTATTCGGATTTTAATAAAGTTTTCACGAACCATTAACCCTGGCGGCCTTAGTCTTTCGCGAAAGCCAGATAAGGACGACCGTGTCCAAACCCGTTTCGACAATCGCCACCGCGGATGCCCTCTTTATCGAAAGGGCTGATAGGAGCGAGGTGCTGCGGGTTCCGCGGTTGGCCATCCGGCTCCCTGCTTTTTTGTTCAGCGTATCAGTATGGGTGTTGGCGTGCGTGACCGGTTTCGAGACCTTGAAGAGCCTGCGGCTGTCCGTAAGAAGGACGTGGTTCTGATGGCGACGATCACCAGTTTCGAAGGCATGAGCCATCCGTCCAAATCGGAGCTTCGCCAGTTCGCCGAGCTTTTCACCCCGGTTTTCCAAGCATCTTCGGACGAGGCGAAGCGACAAGCAGTTGCTGCCCTTTCCCAATGCGAGACGGTGCCACAGGCCGTGGCCCTGTTCATCGGCTGTCAGCCGATCGCCATCGCCGCCCCTTTCCTCACAAGCTCGCAGGCGATCGATGACGATACGCTCATCACGATCGCCCGAACGCAAGGGGCCGCCCATGCACGGGCGATCGTTCGCCGATCTTCCCTTTCCCCCAAGGTCATCGACGCGCTCGTCGACCTGCACCAGGCCGAACCGGAACGCGGCATGACCATGCCGGAGCAGCGGGCGGATACCATTCCGCCACAGCCAAAAACGACGGAAACCGAACGGCTGTCGCGCGATGATGTCTTGCGCCAGCAGATCAAGCAGGCCGCCCGCCATCTGGCCCGCGACGACAACGACCGGCTTGGCCTGCGCAGCCTCAGCGAAACGCAGGAAGCACTGCTTGTCCGTTTTGCGCGCGAGCGCAATGCGGTGCAATTTGCAACGACGCTCGCCGACGCGCTTTCCTCCAGCTATTGGCTGGCGGAACGCATCCTGCTCGACACGTCGGGGCAACAGCTCGCCGTCACGCTTGTCAGCCTGGGCATGGGCATTGCCGATGCCGTCTACTCACTTGAGCGCTTCTACCCGCATCTGGCCGAACGGCATGGGAGCGTCAGCCGGGCATGGCTGGTGCTCGACGATATCGACGCTGAAGAGAGCCAGGGCCGTATCGGGGCTTGGCGCCGCGCCGACAGCTACACCTATCTGCCACAGGAAACGTCCGCCCAGCGTCCTGCAGTACCGCTGTTCGGGCCGAAATCGGGGCCTGTCCGCGAATTGCGCGTGGCAAACCGTCGGTAGAGACGGCTCAATCCAGCGGATTGGCGCGTAAACCGGCCAAAGGGACGATATCGCCGATATCGTCCGTCTCCAGCTCGACGATCCACAAATCCGGATCGAACTTCAGCTCCCGCTCGAGGGTGTCACGGATTTCCTGAGGATCCTTGCCGTCGATGCGGATTTCGAAGAGCCGCGTCCCGCTCTCTTCCTCATCAAAGAGGCTTTGCGGCGCGGGCGCATAAAGGGTTTCCGATCCGTCACGGAAGCGCTGACGAATGAAGATCGCGCCCGCCTGCTCCTCACCCTTCCGCTCGACCGCGGCAAAATCGCCGCGGGCGAACAGGCGGCGGACAAGAGCGGAAACAAAGATGTCGCTGCGCAATCTCATATGCGAGCTATAGCGGCGCGGGCGCGCCAAGGCAATTGAAGACGCCATGACATGTATGCCGCAATAACGCCAAGCGCTTGCAGGGCAAGCGTCAAAGCGCACCGATATCCTGCAGCTTCTTGAGGACAGCCATGTTCGGTTCGCCGGTTTCCGGCAGGCGATAGTGTTTCTGGAAGCGGCGGATGGCCGCCTTCGTCTGCTCTCCGGCGACACCGTCGATGCTGACATTGCTGTAGGCGATATTGCTCAGGCCCTTCTGGATCTGCATGACCATATTGAGCTTGTTGACCGCGTCGCCCGGCGCAGCTTTTACGGCGACAGCGCCGGTCTTCATGTTCTTGTCGGCATTCTGGATTGCGGCAGCAACCGGATCGATCGCGTCCGCCGTTGCGGAAACATTGACGGGGCGCACGGCGGGAACGACGGCTGCCGTATTCGCTCTGCCGCTTGGCTGCGGTGCACTGGCATTGCTGGCCCTCAGAGCCGCCAGAAGCTCCGGCGTCGGCACACCGGTCTGCGCAAGTCCCGACGCCTCCTGGAAGAAGAGAATGGCCGATGTCGTGCGCGATCCCGGCTTGCCATCGGCAATGCCATCGTAAAGGCCGTGACGGATCAGTTCCGCCTGCACATCGGCAACCAGCTTGGACGGAGCGGTGGACGGTTGTGCCGTCGCGGCGGCCGATGGGGATGTGGCGGGATCGGAGGCGGAATCCTGCCGTTCAATCCGGAACGTGGTGACGTTGCCGGCATCCGCCTGCGCATGCATAAACGATTTGCGGCCTGGAATCTGGTAGGGAGCGCCGGGATCACGCGTGCGCAGAATGGGCGACGGATGCGCGCCGGTCTGATACCAGAGCGCATTGGCGGTCACGAAGCCGAAAACTCCGAAAAAGAGCGCAACACCGCCTGCAATGGCCGGATTGCGACCGACCGCTCCGCCGATAAAAGCGGCGAGCGCACCCGCACCGCGAAGGCCAAGGCCGCCCAGCGCGGTGCTGCCGCGCAGGCTGAGGCTGCCCAGGGCAACCGCTCCGCGGGAAGCGAGACCGGGCTGCTTGCGCTTGCCCTTTCCTCTTCCTTTAGGCGATTTTCGCTTTTGCGGGGCCATTCATCGGTTCCTTGTTTCGCCCTTCATCCATCTCCACAGTATGTTTCAGACGCGGCGGAAAATCGACGGGGCGGTTGACATCCACAGGCTGCTGCATTGCTACGGCGCCCGAGCCGTCGAACGGAATGAGGATGGTGATGACGGTGCCCTCACCTGGGGCGCTTGCGATCGAGAAGTTTCCGCCATGCAGGCCGACGAGACCCTTGACCAGCGACAGGCCAAGACCGGTACCCGCATAACGACGCGTGTAATCGTTCTGGATCTGTACGAAAGGCTGTCCGAGCGACGCCAGCTGCTCGCCCGCAATGCCGATCCCCGTGTCGCCGATCGACAGCTTCAGCATGCCGTCGGCCAGAGCCGCGTCGATGGTGATCGCGCCGCCGGCGTCGGTGAACTTGATGGCGTTGCCGACGAGGTTGATCAGGATCTGCTGGATCGCCCGCTGGTCGGCAACGATCTCGCCGAGACCGCGCTGGATCCGGCTCGTGAGCGTCAGCCCCTTTTCCTTCGCCTGCAGCCCCAGCATCGCTTCGCAGGTCGCGATGGTGTCCTCGATCGCGAAGGATTCGAGCAGCAGCTCATAGCGGCCAGCCTCGATCTTGCTCATGTCGAGCATGGTGTTGACCACCGACAAGAGATGCGCGCCCGACTGTCGGATGAGGCCGACATATTCGCGCTGGCGGTCGTTTTCCAACTTGCCGAAATATTCGCCGCTGAGAATATCCGAGAAGCCCAGGATCGCATTGAGCGGCGTGCGCAGCTCATGGCTGACGGCCGCCAGGAAGCGCGACTTGGCATCATTGGCCGATTCCGCTTCGGCCGCCTTGCGCGCCGCATCCTCGCGAAGCTGCTGATCCTGCGAGATATCGCGCAGCTGGCTCACGATCGCCGTCAGGCAGCCCTCGCCATCACGGCGGGCGGTCAGTTCCATGCGGACATGGACGAATTGCTCGTGGCCGCCGGCAACCGCCGAACGCTCAAGGCGCAAATCGGCGCTGTAGGTATCCCGGCCCTGACGAAGCACGTCGATCGCCTGCAGGAAGACAATCCGGTCGGAAACATGGACCTGCTCGACGAAACCGCGGCCTGTGGGATCGCGCATCCAGCTCAGGAACTCCATACGGTCACGGCCACCCACGGTCGTCACATTGCCTTGGGGATCGAGCAGCAGGACGAGGCCGAAGGCCGCTTCCAGCATCAGGTCACGGTGCTCGACGACGAGCGCCTCCGAAGGACGGGAAGCGGGCCGCTGACGCGACAGCGCGATGCTGCCTACGGCTGAAAACAGAAAGGCGGCGCAGACCGTCGCGACACCGGCAGGCAAAGCCACGGCCGGACTGGTGACAAAGGAGAGGCCTACCGGAACAGCAAATAGTGCGACGGAAGAGAAAAGCGCGAGCCGGCGCAGGATCGCCAGTTCCTGTCCGCGGACCTCGCCATTCCCGCTCGTCCGGGAAAGCCAGCTTCGGCCCACCCGGTCCACGAGGGCTCCTGCCCCGACAGAAATGTCACTCAATACGCGCACGCCACAATCCGTCAAAACGGTCACTTATCGGCTGCACAATAGGCCCGGCGGGCTTAAGGAAAGAATAAAGAAAGAACACGCCGGCCGGCCGAAAAGGCTTCGAAATCCCGTTTTGGCGCAGAATGCGAGACCTTTGTTTTTTGTGGTTAACAGCGGGTAAGCAACGGATTTTATTCGTATTTCCGCCACGCGTTAACTTTTGCCACGAGGCTTGCAGCCGCAAAGCCCTGCATATCAACAGCATCGCGCGAGACATGCTTAACATCAATCGCTACAATTCGAACCAAATGCTGATCAAAGTCGGAAAGCTAAAATTTGAATCAAATTCGCAGAAAATGCTGCCGAGTTTTGAAAAGCGCTGTTGTCCTCTGCCGGATAGGGTCCGAACCGGATCGGGCGGGCAAGTCCGAATCGGCGATCGAGCCGAATGACAGGATAGGATGGGCTAGGCAATGTGGTTTCTGATTAGAGCAGGGTTCTGGTTTTCGCTGGTCCTCATGTTCCTGCCGATCTTTGCAAAGCCCGAGGGCGGGCCTCGGCCGGGCGGCGAGCCGGCGGTGCAGGTTTCCGATGCAATTTCAGCCGCCTCTGGTGTCGTCCAATATGTCGGCGCCATGTGCACCGAGAAGCCGGATGTCTGCCTCAAGGGCGGCGAAACGCTGACGGCGCTCGGCTATCAGGTCGGCGACGGCGCCCGCGTTGCCTACGACATGCTCGGCCGCCACTTTAAGGATCAATCTTCGAATGCCCGGGCCGATGCCGCACCGGCTATGCGTGCAAGCACCGATCAGGTGGCCGCCATGACCCAGCCGCTGCCAGCCAAACGCACGATCAGCCCTGAAACGGCCGACGTGGTCGTTACCGGCACCGTCAAGCTGCCGTCCTCTATTCCGCTGCCGACGCCCCGCCCCCGCATCTGACGGTTTTCCATCGACCCGACTTCGACGCCGCAGGCCTCTCACGGTCGTCGGCGTTCTTTGCCGTCGCGGGTTCAAATCGCGGCCCGTTTCGCCTATATGCAAGACAATGGACAATCTGGACTGCCGCAATGACACCGCTTGACAAGATTATCGAGGACTTCTCCTTCCTGGACGAATGGGAGGACCGCTATCGCTACGTAATCGAACTCGGAAAGGCGCTGCCCGATCTGCCCGAGGAGAAGCGGACGCTGGAAAACAAGGTGCAGGGCTGCGCAAGCCAGGTCTGGCTCGTCACGCATGCATCTGGCGATCCGGATAATCCGATATTGACCTTTGAAGGCGATTCAGACGCGCATATCGTGCGCGGACTGGTGGCGATCGTCATGGCCACCTATTCCGGAAAACCAGCTTCGGAAATTGCCGCCCTCGATGCGCTCGACGTCTTCGGAAAAATCGGCCTGGTCGAGCATCTCTCCTCGCAGCGCGCCAACGGATTGCGCTCGATGGTCAAGCGCATTCGCGAGGAAGCCCGGATCAGAGCCGCGGCCTGAAGCTCCGCATTTGACAGCAGATACAGACAAAACCCGGCTTTCAAGCCGGGTTTTCTTCGGAGTCTTCCGCTTTTCTTCGAATCGCGAAAACGCTCCATCCCTTCGTTTTTACGCAATTCCGGAAGGAAAAGCGCTGGGCACTTTTCCTGGAATTGCTCTAGCTCAGCGACGGAACTCTCAGCGGCCGCCGCGCTTGCGGCGCTGGCCGAGGCCCATTTCCTTTGCCAGGCGCGAACGGGCTTCGGCATAGGCCGGTGCCACCATCGGGTAGTCGGCGGCCAGATCCCACTTCTCGCGATATTCTTCCGGCGAGAGACCGTGATGGGTCATGAGATGACGCTTCAGCGACTTGAAGCTGCCGCCACATTCAAGGCAGGTGATCTGATCATCCTGCACGGATTTACGGACGGATACGGCCGGCTTCTGCTTCTCGACCACGGTTACGGCGGGTGCCGGAGCCGAGGTGCTGCTCAAGGCGGAATGTACGTCGGAAATCAAATTCGGAAGGTCGCTGACCGGTACGACATGGTTGCTGACATAAGCCGCTACGATATCGGCAGTCAGTTCAACCAGTAACTCCTGCCCGTTGCCAAGGGCCGCATCTGTCATTGTGTTCTCCTGTTCATCGGCTTGCCCGCTGTGCCCGCGCCTCTTGGGAGTGCGCAGGGTACAACTTTGCTATATGAGTTGCGCTTGGCCGTGGAAATCTGTTGATTTCACAATCTCCCCGCGCCGAGCAATCCGCGCGAACGCATTGCTCGTATTCGTAGCAGCCACCAGCAAGAAAACGGTGCATAACGCTAAATTTCTTACCGCATGAAATCCACCCCTAGATGTCATACGAGGGAAAACCGCCCCTTGCTGTCTGATGTCAGAATTGGCGATCACGATAGCAATCTCCAATCGCTTACCGGAAGAAAGTTTTGCTCAGCTTTTAATCAAGGAAAGATAAAAGCATCGAGAGCTTAAAACCGGTCGAGACTAACTCAACATCAGAACTCTACTTGAATCTGAATTAGCACTCTTTGTCCAAATGTCCAGTTTTTAATCCCAACATTTCTTCGCAAAAAATTCATCTATTAAAAAACGGATAACTAATAACGCGAACAGCTATTCCTTCGTTAACAATCTCCGCGTTTGTTAGCCTCTCTTTTTATACCCTCGTTTTGCAATTTGCTCCCGTAACAGCAGCTCGTCTCGCACTGAAGGCGGCGTCAGCCGATGCCCCGCTTTGTGTGCCGCGCGCGCGAGAAGATGCGCGGCAATTGGCGCCGTCAGCACGAAAAAAACGAATCCGGCCAATGCCCGCGCCAGAATCGACATGTCCTCCGAATGGATGCCGACCGCAAGCAGCAAAAGGCCGGAGCCGACCGTGCCGGCCTTCGACGCAGCATGCATGCGGCTATAGAGATCGGGGAGGCGCACGATGCCGATTGCCGCGATAAGCGAGAACAACGCACCCGAAAGTAGAAGCGCCGTTACTATGACGGCCCAAAGCATATCCACTATCGGGCTCCCTTCTTTCGCCTGTGCTTGCGCGTCTTTCTGCTCTCGGCAGCGATGCCGTCATTCTGTTCGGCGCCGATCCGTTCCATCGTGTTCGATTGCGCCTGCGTCAGGATGAACCGCGCGAAGGCGACAGTGGCAAGAAAACCGACAAGACCAAGCGAAATGGCTATATCGATATATAGGGTGAAACCGGTCTTGATGGCGATGACAGCAATGAAGCCGATGACGATTGCGACCAGCATGTCGAGCGCAAGAACCCTGTCCGGCAGTGTCGGCCCGGCTACGACACGATAGACGGTCAACAGGAACGCCATGCTCAGAATGCCGAGCGCCACCATGACAGCGGCCGAAACAACGGATGCGGCGATCATCGGAAAGCCTCCATGATGCGGCGCTCGAAACCGTCCGCAATGCTGCGCCGGATGGCCTCCGGATCGGAGCAATCGAGCGCGTGCACGTAGAGCGCCTTGCGATCGTCGGAAACATCGACGGACAGGGTGCCGGGCGTCAGCGTGATCAGATTGGCAAGCAGAGTGATTTCAAAATCACGGTCGACCGTCAGCGGAAATGCGAAAATCCCGGGTTTCACATCCATCCGAGGGCTCATGACGGCCACCGCGACTGCCCAGGCCGACTTGGCAAGCTCGCAGGCAAACAAGAGCAGCAGCGCCAGAATCCGCCTGATACGGACGAGATAGAGCACGCCGCCATAGGACGAGCGAACGATCGCCAGCGCAATCGCTGCCAGCACGAAGCCGAACACCAGGTTGACGAAGGAGGTGCTGCCGGTGATGGCGACCCAGACGATGGCGAGCAGCAGATTGAGGACAAAGAGGATCATTGGACGCCTCCCGCCGCAGGGAAGACGGACTGCAGATAGGCCGATGGCTGCTCAAGGCCGGCGGCGGCGGCTTGCGTCAGGTGCAGGAGCCATTCCGGAAACAGGCCGAAGCCCACGACAAGCATAGCAAGGCCAAGAAGCGGCAAGGCGGTCTGCCATCCGATCGGCTCGGCCGCCATCGCGTCGGCGGCGGCAGGACGCCAGTAGGCAAGCAGGAACACCCGTCCAAAGACGATCGCCGTCAGAAAACCGGTCGCCAGGATCGTTGCGGCCAGCCACCATGCACCCGTTGCCAGCGCCGCCTTGACAAGCAGCACCTTGGGCCAGAAGCCCGAAAAGGGCGGCAGACCGCTGATGGCGAAGAACAGCACCAGGGAGAGGCCGGCAAACCAGCCGCTGCGGCGATAGAGCCCGCCAAGGACGGTGAGCGAAAAGCCGCCGCCGAGCCGGGCCGCCTGCCCCGCGACCAGATAAAGCGCGGTCATCAGCACCATCGAATGCAGCGCGTAAAAGATCGCCCCGCCGAGGCCCTCGGCATTGCCGACGGCCACGCCCGCCAGCATCGTGCCGATGCCTGAAATGACGATATAGCCGAGCATGCGGCGGATATCGTTTGTGCCCAGCGCGCCCGCCACACCGACAAGCATCGTTGCCACTGCGATGACGGTAACGAGCGGACCGAGCCCTGCCCGCTCGACCGGCAAAAGCATGACCAGAACCCTGATGAGCGCATAGACCCCGACCTTGGTCAGCAGGCCGGCAAACAACGCCGAAACGGTGATGCGGGGCGTGTGATAGGAGGCCGGGAGCCAGAAATTGACCGGGAAGGCGGCAGCCTTCATGCCGAAGGCCAGCAGGAAGAGGCCAGTCAGTGTCATCAGCGGCGCACTATCGCCCGCCCTCGCCTTCATGGCGATATCGGCCATGTTGAGCGTTCCGAATACGGCGTAGAGATAGCCGACGGAGACGAGAAAGAGCGTTGTGGCGATGAGGTTCAGCACGGCATATTTCAACGCGCCGTCGATCTGCTCCGGTTCCGAACCCAGGATCAGCAGCCCGAAGGACGAGATCAGCAATACCTCGAACCAGACATAGAGATTGAAAACATCGCCCGTCAGGAAGGCGCCGCTGACACCGGCCAACAGCAGCATCAGAAAGGGAAAGAAGCCGTATCGACGGCTGCTCACGGTGATTTCGCCGAGCGAATGGACACTCGCAGCAAGTGCTGCGATCGCCGCCGTCAAAGCCATGAGCGCTCCGAAAATATCGACACTGAAGGCAATGCCGAAGGGCGGGAGCCACCGCCCCATGACCATCGTCACGGCTCCGTCGCTGACGACCCTGTAGAGCAAAGCGGCATCGATCACCACCAGCAGCACCAGGCCGGGAATGGCGATCGCTGCATGCCATTGCGTGCGGTTGCGCAGCATCAGAAGAAGAGCGCCGAGCCCGATGCACAAGGCGACCGGCAATATGACCAGCCAATGCGCCATCGGTATCGGCGCGGCAACCAGCGCGTCGGAGAGGTCGAATGCGGTATCCGTGGGTCCAGCCATGACGTCAGTACCCCAAGGGCGGCAGCGGCCGCTCGTCCGGTTCGGCGAGTTTCATCTCGCCCGTATTGTCGGTCTTGAGGTCCTGGTAGGCCCGATAGATCAGAACAAGCAGAAAGGCGAAGAACGAAAAGGAGATCACGATCGCCGTCAGGATCAATGCCTGCGGCAACGGATTGGCGGCGGCATTGTCGAGTCCGCTCGCCCCCTGCTGTATGATGGGCGGCACTTCGGGCGTGACGCGACCGGCGGTGAACAGCAGCAGGTTGACGGCATTGCCGAGGATCGCGACGCCGAGCATGATGCGGATCGAATATCGCGACAGCATCAGATAGATGGCGGCCGAGAAAAAGAGGCCGACGACGACGGCAAAAACTGCCTCCATCACTCCACCTCCCGTTCTTCGAGCGCAAGCGCAATCGAAGTGATGGCACCGACGACGACGAGATAGACGCCGATATCGAAGAGCATGACCGTGGAGAGCGGCACTTCGATGCCGAACAGATGCGGATAGATCCATAGCCCGGTCATGAACGGCACGCCCGAAAAGACGGATACGGCACCCGCGATGGTCGCCGCGAACAGGCCGAATCCGGCAATCGCCAGCGGATGAAAGACGATGGCACGCCGGACCGCCGTCACACCGCAGGCAATGCCATAGATCGCAAGTGCCGAGGCTGCGATCAGGCCGCCTGTAAAGCCGCCGCCGGGCTCGTTATGGCCACGCAGCAGCACGAAGACGGAGAAGAGCAGCATCAGGGCCGTCAGAAACGGCGCGGCGGTGCGGAAGATCAGCGTATTCATGAGCGCTTTGCCTCCATTCTGTCGCCAAGATCCGGCTTTTCCTCAAGATCGGGGTCGTTGGCCGCAAGCTTGCGCTCGCCGCCGGCGCGAATACGGATCAACGCCAGGATCGCGAGACCGGTCATGGCGACGACGGCGATCTCGCCGAGGGTGTCCGTGCCGCGGAAGTCGACGATGATGACGTTGACCACATTGTCGCCATGCGCGATCAGCTTCGAATATCGATTGAAAAAGGCCGTCAGCGTCAGGTCGAAAGGCGCCTGGGTCACCTTTATCAGGAGGAGCGCAAAGCCGATGCCGCAGGCGATCGCCAGCACGGCATGGGCGATTCTGGCGAGCGGCGGACGCCTGTCGGATGGCGAAAGGCGTAGGCGCGTCATGACAAGCGCCAGGATCACGACCGAAAGCGTCTCCACCATGAACTGCGTAAACGATAGATCCGGCGCGCCGAACAGCAGGAAGATGACGGCAACGGCAAAACCCTGGATGCCGAGAGAGACGATCGCCGTCAGCCGGTCTCGGGCGAAGACGACGGCGGCAACGCCGATGATGGCGATCAGGAAGATGGCCGCCTCATGCCATTGCAGGTTCGGCCAGACCGGCACGGCAGGCAGTTCACCGTGAACCACAGGGGGGATCAGCAGCATCACCGCCAAACAGAGGAAGGTGACGGTAACGTAGATTTCCAGCCGTCCGGGCTGCAGAAGACGCGACAGACCATGCGACAGCCGCACCAGCCCGGAAATGAACCCGTCGAAGCCCCGATCCGGCCCCGGGCCGAGGGCGCGCAGGACGACGGACATCAGGAAGCGGGCACGAGCAAGCTGCCAGTAGACGACGATGCCGATCAGCACGGTGATCAGCGAAAGCGTAAGGGGTACGCCGATGTGCGGGACCAGCGAGACCGATATCTTCAATCCTTTACCGCCGACGGCACTTGCCATCGGCGAGGATACATAATCATGCCACAGGCCCGAAAAGAGAGCGGCCAGAAGGCCCACAAGAGCGAGAGTAACCGGCCCGAGCCATAGCAGCGGCGGCGCCTCATGCGGGTGGCGCGGCGTCTCGACAAGTGACCCCATGAAGGGCTTCAGCGCCACGGCAAAGGCAATGGCGAACATCAGCGCATTGCCGGCAACGGCGACGATCGTCATGACGATCGCGGCCGGCGATGCCTGCGCCAGCGCGGCGTAAATCTCTTCCTTGGCAAGGAACCCAAAAGCGGGCGGAAGGCCGCCCATCGACACGGCAGCGAGCAGTGCCGCGGCAAAGGTCAGCGGCATGGCGGAGCGCAGTCCGCCCAAGCGGGTGATGTCCCGCGTTCCCGTCTCATGGTCGACGATGCCGGCGACCATGAACAGGGCGCCTTTGAACAGCGAATGCGCCGCCAGATAGAGAACGGCGGCTTCGACGGCATAGTCGGTGCCGAAACCTGTCAGCATCACCATCAGGCCAAGCGAGGAAACCGTCGTATAGGCAAGCTTCAGCTTCAGATCGGTCTGGCGGATCGCAAGCAGGGTGCCGACAAGCAAGGTCGCCGCACCGAAGACCGGCAGGACCGTCTGCCAGGCCATGGTTCCGCCCATGACCGGATTGAGCCGCATTAAAAGATAGACGCCGGCCTTCACCATGGTCGCGGAGTGCAGATAGGCCGAGACGGGCGTCGGCGCTTCCATGGCATTCGGCAGCCAGAAGTGAAAGGGAAATTGCGCCGATTTCGTGAAGGCGCCGCCGAGCACAAGAACGAGGGCCGCAAGATAGAGCGGGCTTAGGCGCAGGGCATCGCCGGATTTCAGGAGATCGGACATCGAGCCGATCCCAGTCACCTGCCAGATCAGCAGCAGCCCTGCCAGCAGCAGCAGACCGCCGCCGCCAGTCACCACAAGCGCCTGCAGCGCCGCCCGGCGCGACGCCTCCCGATGATGGTCGAAGCCGATCAGCAGGAAGGAGGTGATGGAGGTCAGTTCCCAAAAGACGAAGAGCGTCAGGAAGCTGTCCGAGACGACGAGGCCGAGCATCGAGCCCATGAAAAGGAAGATGAAGGAGAAGAAGCGTCCGAGATCGCCATGGTCCTTCAGATAGCCGCCGGTATAAAGAACGATCAGCGTGCCGATGCCGGTAACAAGCAAAGCGAACGTCAACGACAGGCCATCGATCAGCCAGGAAAATCTGAGATCGAGGCTTGGTGCCCAATCGAAGCCGCCGAGTTCGACGCGGCCGGACGAGACGACCGGCAGGAAGCCGGAAAAATGCAGAAAGGCAAGAGCGGGAACCACGGCCAGAGGCCAAGCCGCATGATGACCCAACCGCCGAACGGCAACCGGCGCGATCACTGCGCCAAGGAAGGGCAGGCATAGAGCCAGGAATGTCAGGCCCGCAGTGGCGGCGGCCATGCTCCCCCCTTGGCGAACGTTCACGTGGGATCCGGCAAGGCCGGAGTTGACTTGAAGGGATAGGCGAAAGAGCTCATCGCCTCAAGTCCTGACGGAGGAAAACCGGATGTAAACCACTGAAATCGGCTCTTCATGCCGACGACCGCAAAAGTTGCAGGGAATCCCGGGCTGTCCGGGCTTGGCAATTTCCGCCTGGACGCCGCACCGCCGCAGATTACGCTGCCAATCCTGCATGGCTCGCAATGAAGCTGTAACGAATTAGCGCTAATATACGCAAGTTTCTTGAATCGCTCTGGAGTTTGCGCTGAAAAATGCGCTAATCTTGATCGATTTTCAGACCCTGCCTCCCGGAAACCGCAATGCTCGCCCGCCTGATCGCTCTCCTGCTCCTTTCACCAGCCTCGGCCTTTGCCGCGGACTGGTGGTCCTATGACAATGCAGGTTTCGGCTATGCGATTGAGCTTCCGTCGGAATTCCATCTCGCGACCCCTTCCAACGATGCCGATCGGCTGTCGCTGTCGCCGGCGGACCGCTCCGCCTCACTGCAAGTCTTCGGCACAATGGTCGCCAATGGGGACTTTACGTCGGAAGCAAATGGGCGCGTGGCCCTTGCAAGGGACGAGGGTTGGAAGATTTCCTACTCCAAATCGAATTCACGCGGCATCAGCTTTTCCGGCACGAAGCAGGGGCGTATCGTCTATGTGCGTGGCGTCGCGCTCTGCAACGGAGCAGCCGCCTTCTTCCAGATGGACTATTCGAAGACGGACATGCATCGCTACGACGCCGTCGTCATGCGTCTGGTGCGCAGTCTGCGCTCGACCAGGAAATGCACGCCGTCGGCAGAGATCGTCAAAAGTTTTCCGGCGACAGGCTGAAGCAGGTCAGTACTGCCGAATAATGGACGGCGGCGGCGGCAACGACGAAGCCGTGCCAGATGGCGTTCTGGAAACGCAGCTTTTCCCAGACATGGAAGATCACGCCGAGCGAATAGATCACGCCGCCGATGACGATGAGCAGCATCGAGGCAAACGGGATATGCATGGAGACGGGCTTGGCAACGAGGATGCCGCTCCAGCCCATTGCAAGGTAAAGCAGGATCGCCAGCCGATCGAAGCGTCCCGGAAAAAGAACTTTCAGGACGATACCGAACGCCGCAAAGACCCAGACGGCGATCAGTACGCCAAGGAGCAGCGGATCTTGGGACCCGCGCTCCAGAAAAGGCGTATAGGTGGCGGCGATCAGGACATAGATGAAAGAGTGATCAAAGCGGCGGAGAAACCATTTCGTCCGGGATACGGGCCACAGATTGTAGGTGAAGGACATTCCAAGCGTCAGCACCAGACCGACGCCATAGATCCAGGCGGCAGCGATTTCGCCGTAGGAACTCCAGACCGTAGCATAGAAGATCAATACGGTGGCGCCGATCAGAGCGAAGACGACGCCGATGCCATTGACGATGCCGTCCGCAATGATCTCATATCGATCGTAAGCCCAGCGAATGCCTCGGTACTCGGTCATTTCATCCGGTTCCGTTTCAATCCGGGACCGATCCTTGCATTAGAAAGAGAAGGAGACAACTGCGCCAAACGAGCGCAGCGATCAATCTTCGTAAACTGCCGCGTGCGCAGCCCGTCAACGGAAAGAGAACGCTCAATCTGCAATCTATGGTCTTCTGTGAACAATCGAAATCCGCCATATCATTTGCAAGTGCAGCGGGCCGCGAGGATATCAAAGAGGCATATCAACCGGCGAAACCTCTCTCCCGCCATTGGCGGCCATCGCCGCCGACGCCGGTTGCCTTTTCAAGACCATCGAGGTTGAAACTGATCCCATGACCGAAACCGTCCCCTCCTACGCCCTGACCCGCCCCGCCTATGTCGGTGGATCCCATCTCGTCGTTACCGACCTACCGCTCGTGTCGCGCTTTTATCAGGACATGCTCGGCCTAAAGGTGATCGAGAAGACCGCGAGCGGCGAAGTTCTGGGTGTCGCCGGCCATCCCCTTCTGACGCTGACGACGGATCGGGCCGCAACGCGTGCGCCGAAGACGGCGGCCGGTCTTTTCCATACCGCCTTTCTGATGCCGAGCCGCATCGAACTTGCACGCTGGCTTCGTCATGCAGCTCATGAAAATGTAGTCCTGGAAGGCGCTTCGGACCATATCGTCAGCGAAGCGATCTATCTGTCCGACCCGGAAGGCAACGGCATTGAGATCTATGCCGATCGCCCGCATGAGCAATGGACATTTCACGATGACGGCACTGTCGAAATGGCCACGCTCCGGCTCGATCTGCAGAAACTTTACGAAACTGCCCCGCAGGACCGCTGGGACGGCATGGCTGAAGGGTCGGCCATCGGCCATATCCACCTGCAGGTCGGCGATGTCGCCGAAGCGAACGCCTTCTATCGCGACGTGCTCGGCATGAAGGTCATGGCGGCGCGCTATCCCGGCGCCACTTTCCTTGCGACCGGCGGCTATCACCATCATCTCGGAGCCAATACCTGGAACAGCCGCGGCGCCGGGATGCGCACCGAGCATATGACCGGCCTTTCCGACTATACGCTGCGTTTCAACGACAAGGCGGCCCTGGACAAGGCCGTTGCCGCCCTGGAACAGCACGAAATCAAGACGGAAAAGCGCGACGGCGGCGTATCGCTGCGCGACCCTTGGGGCATCGGGCTCAACCTGGTCGCCTGACGCCGGCATCGAATATCCTCCCCAAAATGGCCCGTTGCGGAACCGGGACGGGTCTTTCGCGTTGAAGTGGTGAGGCGATCCTGCCTTGGGGAACTTTCCGGGGATGGAATTCGACAAAATCGCCGCCACCCGATCGAATGCAGCAACCGCATCGCCGGACGCCGGCCCGGGCATCAATCACGATACGTCCAGCGCACATGAAGATGCTGACATTTTCGATGTCGCCGACGAGCACCAACGAGATAAGCTCGATGTCGCGGCCTCCTGGGCCACGATCGGCATTTTTCTCATGCTGGCCTTGGCCGCCGTCTACACGATGTCGCTGATCCTCATTCCGGTGACGCTCGCCGTCGTTGTCGGCATGATTCTCGGTCTTGCGGCGGAGAAGCTCAGCAAGCTCGGCGTGCCCCGCGTCCTGAACGCCGTCATTCTTTCATCCGCCGTCGCGCTGGTGATCTTCCTCATCATCAACGCGCTTGCCGGCCCCGTCGCCAAGCTCGCCCAGCAAGCCCCTGATTTCTTCCAGCGCACCTCCGATCGGTTAATGCCCTATCTCGACCGGTTCAAATGGCTGCATATTTCGTCCGAAACATTTCAGGGCAGCCCGATCTCGATCAGCACCGTGCTCGAAAACAGCGGCAATGTGCTGCATGTCGTGTCCACAAGCCTCACGCCCGCTATCGTCCAAATCTTGATTTTCTTTGCTGCCTTGCTCCTGTTTCTCGCCGGCAGGGTGAGCTTGCGCAAGACGATCATCATGACCTTTTCCACGAGAGCATCTCGCTTGGCTGCGATCCGCATCATCAACGCCGTGGAGCGGGTGCTGGGCTTTTACTTCGCGACCGCCTCGTTGATCTATGTCGGAATAGGGGTGGCAATGACTGTAATCGCCTATGTCGGCGGCATGAGCCTGCCGATTCTCTGGGGCGTTTTCGCCTTCGTATCCAGCTTCATTCCGTTTCTTGGCGTCACGACCATGACGCTCTCGCTTGCAATCGCGGGCATCGTCACACATTCGGACATCATTTTCGGTCTGGCGCCGGCCATAGCCTTCTTCGGGGTGCATATGGCCGTGGAAAACCTCGTCTTTCCCGCAATCATGGGGCGCCAGTTGGAACTCAATCCCTTTATCGTCTTTCTGGCCATCATCTTCTGGACATGGATGTGGGGCGCCGTCGGCGCCATGCTCGCTCTGCCGCTGTCGCTGATCGTCATGACGGTCATCGACGAGCTTTTCATCGAGGAAAAAGCGCAGCCGCAATTGCCGGGCTAGAGGAATGCTCGTGCCGATCCGACAATCAGTTCGTCGTGCCGCCATCACCGTTTTCGGGTATATCCTGCAGGCGAACGAACTGCACACCCTTTGCCTTCATGGCAAGAATGCCGGCCGCAACCCCCTCGCCCGCGGCATGGGTCGGCTGGTTGATGTGGGAAATGATGACATCGCCGTCCTTGGCGGAGGCATATTGCTTTTCCACCGTCCTGGCCGGCAGCAGCGAGCCGCTGTCGCCATTTACCGAATAGCCGGCGATCCGGTAGCCCATGCCGCGGATCTGGGCGATGGCCGAGGGGCTGTACCTTGCAGTCGCGCCGCGGAACCAGCGCGGCTGCGGAATGCCGGCTGCGATCATCGCATCGGCGCCACCCTTGACTTCCTGGGCGACCGCCTGTGGCGAACCGGCAGCGGCAATGCCGTAGACCTTGGTCGGGACGTCGACTGCGGGGATATGGTTCTGCCCATGGTTCTCCAACTCGAAAAGATCGGGATGGGCAAGGAAAACCTTCAATGCATCCGGATTGGTGCGCAGCCAGCGCGCGGTGACGAAGATCGTCGCCGGAATGCGCTGATCGACAAGCGTACTCAGGATACGCGGATCGGTCTTGCCCATGCAGGCATCGAAGGTAAGCGCGATACGGGGCGCTCCCTTGCGCGCGCGATCGACGTGCAGACGCGGCTCGAGGAGCTTGACGGCCGATGCCGGCGCTTTCGGCGGCAGTTGCGGCCAACCTGCGGGCGGCTGCTCCGGCTGGGCGGCAAAGGCTGCGCTTGCGGCAAGCAGGATCATGGATGTCAGCAACAGGCGTTTCATCGGGCGGCCACCGGATCGATCGAGCAAATGAAATCTGACGGTAGGAGACGTTGCCATCCGAACCGCAATGCCCGCCATCATCCGGCAACACGCCGGAAATATGGCGGACCAGCGGCAGCATGCCATTTCGCATCACAAATGCGTCAGGCATTTAAGCTGCAAAGTGCAGGCTTCAACCCGGTCGTGTCTGTGCTACGATTGATATGAGATTGGCATGACCCTATCTGCGTATTTTTCCGTGCCCCCGAAGAGAGACATGTATGAGTCGCGATCCCTATGAAGTTTTGGGTGTGAAGCGGGACGCCCCGCAAAAGGACATTCAAGGCGCCTATCGCAAGCTTGCCAAGAAGCTGCATCCCGACCTCAATCCTGGCGACAAGCAGGCGGAGGACAAATTCAAGGAGGTCTCGGCAGCCTACGGCATTCTCGGCGACGAGGAGAAGCGTGCGCGGTTCGACCGCGGCGAAATCGACAACAGCGGTGCGGAACAAGCGCCGCGCAACTACTATCGCGATTACGCGGCACGGGAAGGCCAGCGCGGCCCCTATCAGAACGCCGGAGGCTTTGCCGACTTCGGTGATGCCGACGACATATTTTCCAGCTTCTTCTCGCGCCGCAGCCGAGGCCAATCGCAAATGCAGGGTCAAGACCGTCACTATACGATGGAGGTCGATTTTCTCGACGCCATCAACGGCGCAAAGAAGCAGATCAGCCTGCCGGACGGGCCGGCGCTGGACGTTCAAATCCCGCCTGGTACGCGCGACGGGCAGACGCTTCGTCTGAAGGGCAAGGGTGATCCGGGCTTCAACGGCGGCAAGCCCGGAGACGCGCTGATTGCGGTGCATGTCCGCCCGCACCGTTTCTATACCCGCGACGGCGACGACATCCGGATGGAATTGCCGATTTCGCTGAGCGAGGCAGTGCTCGGCGGCAAGATCCGCGTTCCAACACCGTCTGGTGCCGTAACCGTGACGCTGCCGCCGAACTCGAATACGGGCAAGGTGCTGCGTTTGAAGGGCAAGGGCGCCCCGGTGCGCGGCGGGGATACCGGCGATGCCTATGTCTCGCTGAAGATCGTCCTTCCAGATGCCCCGGACGCCGAGCTGACACGCTTCGTTTCCGAATGGGAGGCAGGCAAGGCGCAAGATCCCAGAACGACCATGGGAGGATAAGCGATGAACGAGAGCGAGTTTCGACTGCACCTCCGGATCGAAACCACGGTCCTGGAAGTCTGGATATCGCAGGGCTGGGTCGTGCCCGAAATCACCGATCAGGGGCGGAACTTCCGCGAGGCCGATATCGCGCGCGGCCAGCTCATTCTCGATCTGAGCAGAGCGATGGGCGTCAACGAACCTGGCGTCGATGTCGTCATGGATCTGGTGGATCAGCTTCACAGCCTCAGAGCGACGCTGCGCGACCTGACGGATGCGGTGTGCCGGCAGCCGTCCGATGTGCAGAACCACATCCTGTCGGAGCTGACCCGCATTGAATCGCTGAGACGGCGATAAGGCGGGGACCATCTTGGGATAGAATGTAGCCGCCTTGAAATCGTGTCGAGGCGGCTCTAAGCCCTCAATCGTAAAGATAATGCTCCTGCCAGGCGTCGCGCGGCACCTTGTCGCCGATCTGATAGCTCAGATCGCGGACATGGATGTGCTTGGGGCCAGTAATGCAGCTGTAGGAGAGATGATACCAGTCACCCTTACTGCGAAAAACGGCACCGGGCGCATTCATCGCGTCCGGCTTCAAATCAGGATCGCCGAATGTGTAGGCAATCACCTTGTCCGGCCTGAAACCCGTCTTATCCGCTCCGATCCGCTTCATGGCCTCCGCGTCGCATGCCTGCTCCATTCGCTCCGAAGGATCGAGCTTCTCCAGCTGCTTCTTCATGGCCGGATCGACGGCCAAGGCGGAGGTAGCGACACAAGCCAATGGAATCAGAATGGCGAAGAGTTTCAGCATGAAGACCGGTCCCTTGCATTGTTTTGGATTTGAGTGCGTCCGCCCTATTGGGGAAGGCCTTGACCGCCTTCACGTCGACGCACTGTATGCCGACTTCGGTAAAGAATGTGGTCTCATCAAGGCAGCGCCCCAATCCGGTCTCCCGCAAGCTGCCTGTTCGGATGAAGCTACCGTTCGCTGCTTGCATGAAGCTTGAGGAACGGACTTGCCGCTTGAACCTCACCTCGCTGCCCTCTATTTCTCTCTTCACTTCACATCCGACTTTCACATCAAAGAAAGCGCCCCTCGTGTCAGTTTTCAAGAATCTCCCCACCCCGCCCGCCGCTCCGAAGAAGCCATTTACGGATACACGTCACGGCATTACCCGCACCGACGACTATGCCTGGCTGCGGGCCGACAACTGGCAGGCGATGTTCAAGGACCCCTCGATCCTGGCGCCGGAAATCCGGTCGCATCTGGAAGCCGAGAATGCCTACATGAACGCTGCGATGGCGGACACGAAGGAACTGCAGAAGGTTCTCTTCGGCGAGATGAAGGGCCGCATCAAGGAAGACGACAGTTCGATACCGATGAAGGACGGTCCCTATGCCTACGGCACACTCTTCGTTACGGGCGGCGAACAGCCTCACTTCTTCCGCGAACCGCGCAACGGCGGCGAACGCAAGCTGCTGCTGAATGGTGACAAGGAGAATGAGGGAAAATCCTATTTCCGCCTTTCCGGCCTCGATCATTCCTCCGATCATAGCCACGGCCTCTGGGGCTATGATGACAAGGGTTCGGAATATTTCACGCTGAAGATCCGCAATTTCGAGACCGGCCAAGATCTGCCCGACGTGATCGAGAATACCGGCGGCGACGCCGTATGGGCGCCCGACGGCAAGAGCTTCTTCTACACGCTGCAGGACGAAAACCACCGCCCCTCGAAGATCTTCCATCACATCATCGGCACGCCGCAGTCGGACGACCGGCTCGTCTATGAGGAAGAGGACCCCGGCTTCTTCATGGGCGTCGGCGGTTCGCTGCTCGACGATTACATTTTTATCGACATCCACGATCACGAGACCAGCGAATACCGCATCATCCCGACCTCGGATCTCACCGCCGAGCCCAAGATCGTTGCCGAGCGCGAGACGGAAATCGAATATGAGATCACCGAGGGCGGCGACGTCTTCTACATTCTCACCAACGACGGCGATGCCAAGGACTTCAAGATCATGGAGGCGCCGGCGGAGAATCCGGGCAAGCAAAACTGGCGTGAAGTCGTACCTCACAAGCCGGGCACGCTGATCCTCAGCCATCTCGCCTATGCCCGCCATCTCCTCTGGCTGGAACGCAAGGACGGCCTGCCGCGCATTGTCATCCGCGACCGCCGCACCGGCGAGGAGCACGCAATCGCCTTCGAAGAGGAGGCCTATGCGCTTGGCCTGCAAGGGGCTGCCGAATACGACACGGATGTCATCCGCTTCTCCTATTCCTCGATGACGACACCGAGCCAGCTCTACGACTACAATATGGTGACGCGCGAGCGCACCCTCTTGAAGACGCAGGAAGTGCCTTCCGGCCATAATGCGTCGGACTATGTGACGCGCCGTGTCTTCGCACCCGCATGGGATGGCGAGACCGTGCCGGTGACGCTGCTTTATCGCAAGGACACGCCCCTCGACGGCTCGGCCCCCTGCCTGCTCTATGGTTATGGCGCCTACGGCGTTACCATCCCGGCCGGCTTCAGCACCAATTGCCTGTCGCTCGCCGATCGCGGCTTCGTCTATGCCATCGCCCATATCCGCGGCGGCAAGGACAAGGGTTTTGCCTGGTACGAAGACGGTAAGATGGAGAAGAAGACCAATACCTTCAAGGACTTCATCGCTGCAGCCGACTATTTGAATCAGGAGAAGTTCACCTCTTACGCGAAGATCATCGCCGAGGGCGGATCGGCCGGCGGTATGCTCATGGGTGCCGTCGCCAACATGGCGCCGGAGAAGTTTGCCGGCATCATTGCTGCCGTACCCTTCGTCGATGTGCTCAACACCATGCTCGACGACACTCTGCCGCTGACACCGCCGGAATGGCCGGAATGGGGCAATCCGATCGAGAGCAGGCAAGAGTACGAGCAGATCGCCGCCTATAGTCCCTACGACAATGTCGGCGAGAACCCCTACCCGCCGATTCTCGCGCTCGGCGGCCTCACCGACCCGCGCGTCACCTATTGGGAACCGGCAAAATGGGTCGCCAAGCTGCGCGACAAGACGACGAGCGACGCGCCCATCCTACTGAAGACGAATATGGATGCCGGCCATGGCGGCGCCTCGGGCCGCTTCCAGCGACTGGAGGAAGTGGCTTTCGAATACGCCTTCGCCGTCAAGGTCGCCGGGAAGATGTAGGCCGAACGGCGGGAGGAAACCATGACCGTCTTTGTCGCCCTGCTCCGTGCCGTCAATGTCGGCGGCACCGGCATGCTGTCCATGGCCGATCTCAAGGCATTGTGCGAAGAGATCGGCTTTCAGGATGTGCGCACCTATATCCAGAGCGGCAATGTGGTCTTCCGCGCGGAAGCGGAGGAGGCGGCGGTGCAAGCTCAACTTGGAAAGGCGCTGGCGGCCAAGATGGGCAAGTCTCCGGGCGTGATCCTGCGCAGCCGCGAGGCTCTGGAAAGGGCGGCGGAACATTCGCCCTTCCCGCATGCCAAGCCAAACTACCTGCTGGTCACCTTCTTGCAGGACGAGCCACCGGACGATGCGCTCACCAAGCTCGTCGCACTGGGCGGCGAAGAGGTGCATATCGCCGGCAGGGAGATCTACGTGCATTATCCCGATGGCTCGGGCCGCTCGAAGCTGAAGCTGCCGGCCTTGAAGGTGGGCACGTCCAGAAATCTCAATACGGTGCGCAAGCTTGCGGAGATGGCGCGGGAGCTGGAAAACGACTAGGGACGCGTCACAAGCGTCGCGTAGTCTCTGCTTCCGAAGAAGACGTTGGTAATGCGCACGCGCTCCTCTTCAACCACATAGAGAATGACGACGCTGCGCTCGAAGACAGCCATTCTTATTCCTGCGCCGAGATCAGGGCGAGCAACGCCACCGAGGGGCGCATTGCCGATTTTTGCACATCTGTTCCGGATGCGCTTGATATAGGCGAGCGCTGTATCCTGCTTTTGCTTTGGTCCAGCACGTAGCCGAATATCGACTGAAGATCGGCTTTAACCGTTTCGCGAAATACAACGGAATATCGCTTCATACGGTTACTGTTTTTCCGCAGCCAGCGTCTCGATCCAGCTATCGATGTCTTGCATGCTTAGATCTGGCCTGGGATCATCGAGCGATGTTTTTACTCTCTGTCTGATCGCTGCGATCCGCTGCTGATATTCCTCTTCTTCCCGCAGCCAGACCCGGACTGCCGCCCGTAACACCTCGCTCGTAGAGGCATAGCTGCCCGCATCGACGCGAGCCTTGATCGCAGCCACCATTTCACTGGGGAGCGAAATGCTCAGTTTCTCGTTCATCGCAAAGCCCTCACATCTGGTGGATAAAGTAGGATGATTTCCTACCTGGAGCAAGCGCCTTGCGCCGCCTCCTGGTCGGCCCTACCTTAGGAGCATGAGCTCTCCTCTTCACGATGATATCGCGCTCCGGGCGCCGCCGATCGCCTTCGACAACAGCTACGCGCGCCTGCCGCCGCAGTTCTTTGCTGACCAGATGCCGACGCCGGTTGTTGCGCCGAAGCTGATCAAGTTCAACGAGGCGCTGGCAAGCGAACTCGGGCTCGACATGGATGTCTTGAAGCAAAATGCGGCGGCTATCTTTTCAGGAAACGAGCTCCTGCCGGGATCGCAGCCGATTGCCATGGCCTATGCCGGCCATCAGTTCGGCAATTTCGTTCCGCAGCTCGGCGACGGACGCGCGATCCTCCTCGGCGAGGTGAAGAATCGCAACGGCCGGCGCCGCGACATCCAGCTCAAGGGGTCGGGGCCCACGCCATTTTCCCGCCGCGGCGACGGCCGCGCAGCACTCGGCCCCGTTCTACGCGAATATATCGTCAGCGAGGCCATGCATGCGCTTGGCATTCCGACGACGCGGGCGCTTGCTGCCGTGATATCAGGAGAACCTGTTTATCGCGAGGAAGTGCTGCCGGGCGCGGTGTTTACTCGGGTGGCGGCGAGCCATATCCGCGTCGGCACCTTCCAGTTCTTTGCGGCGCGGGGCGATACGGAGAGCGTGCGGACCCTGGCGGATCATGTCATTGCCCGGCACTATCCCGAAATCAGAGACCGCAAGAACCCTTATCTTGCACTGCTCGAAGCCGTGGCGGATCGGCAAGCTTCATTGATCGCGCGATGGCTGCATGTCGGCTTCATTCATGGCGTGATGAACACCGACAATATGACCGTATCGGGTGAGACGATCGATTTCGGTCCCTGCGCCTTCATGGATGCCTACGATCCGGCGACCGTGTTCTCGTCCATCGACCGCAATGGCCGCTATGCCTATGCCAATCAGCCCGCCATCGGCCAATGGAATCTGGCGCGCCTCGGCGAAACACTGATACCGCTGATCGACCCCTCCGTCGACACGGCGATCGAGATGGCGAATGTCGTCATCAAAGCCTATGGCGAGCGTTTCCAGTCCTATTGGCTTGCCGGCATGCGCGCCAAGATCGGTCTTGCGAGCGAAGAGGAAGGCGATCTGGACCTGATCCAGTCGCTATTGGCGACGCTGCAGCAGCAGGGCGCTGATTTCACCCTCACCTTCCGCCGGCTTGCGGCACTCGCCGCGGACGAGGACGTGACCGATTTTGCCGCCGCATTCAACGATCCACAAGCCGTTGCGCCCTGGCTGGAACGCTGGCGTGAACGGCTTGCTCGCGATTTGCAGACCCAGTCGGCACGCGCAGCAGCGATGCGCAAGGTCAATCCGGCCTTCATCCCCCGCAATCACCGAATCGAGCAAGCCATCCAAGCTGCCGTCGAAGATGCTGATTTCTCGTTGTTTGAGGCCCTGCTGAAGGTGCTTGCGACCCCTTACGAGGATCAGCTTGCTTTTGCGCCTTATGCCGAACCGCCATTGCCGGCGGAGCGGGTGCTTCAAACCTTCTGCGGCACCTGACGAGGCTTGAGCGCACAAGCCCCGGACAGGCTTTCGGAGTCATCGTCATCTCGACCCGCAGGGAGATATGACGATGAAAGTGCACAGCGGCACCCAACACTATTTCAGCACGCCGATCCGCAGCCAGCAGAGCAGCGACGGCGACGACAGCACGCCTTTCTCGCTGCCGGACGATGGAAGTGACCAGCAGGACGATTCGCAGGGACCGTCCATTTCGTCCGGTGGCGTCCCCTCCTCCATTTCATCCGGCTTCTGGCTTAGCCAGTTCGGCGAAGCATCCTCTTCGACTTCGAGCTCCACCGATGACCAGTCAGGCTCAAGCGCTTCCGGTAGCAGCTCGGCTGGGTCAAGCGGGCAATCCGATCAGGATCTTCTCGACGAGTTTGCCAAATGGGCAAATATGACGCCGGCGCAGAAAATCCGCGAACAATACCTCGATGCGCACGGCCTGACGGAAGATTCCTTTAAGTCATTGTCGGCCGACGACCAGAAGGCGATCAACGACCAGATCGCCAGCGAGATCAAGCAAAAGCTCGGTGCCGGCAACGCCGATGGTGATGGCGACCAGGAAACGGACAGCGCGGCCTCGGCACTATCCCTGGTCTAGCGCGTGTCGCAGCTTTGATCTTACGCATGTCACGCAACATGCCTTGGGCAAATTGCCAGACTACATGAAGACGATACGATCCTGATTCACATCATGATCGTATCGTCTTGTTTTTATTGACTATATTCCACTATTGCCCAACCATGCCAACGACGATCTTGCCGATCTCGGCAAAGACCGTCTCGACATCCTTCGCAGGCGCGGTTGCATCGGCAACAAACGTCGTGACCAGAACGGGGCCGCGGTCCGGCGGCCAGATCACGGCGATATCGGCGTAGGAGCCATTGTTGCCCGTACCGGTCTTGTCGCCGGTCTTCCATTCCTTCGGCAGGCCGGCGCACAGCCGATTATTGCCCGTGGTATTGGCAACCAGCCAGTTGACCAACTGATCCCTGGATGTTTCCGAGAGCGTATTGCCGAGCGTCAGAAGCCCGATGCTGTCAAGCATCGCATCGGGGGTCGTCGTGTCGCGAGGGTCGTCCTTGGCGGCCTGGTTGACATCCGGCTCGTTGCGATCGAGGCGGGTCTCGGTGTCGCCCGTCGTGCGCAGCCAAGAGGTCAGTGCAGCAGGCCCGCCGAAGCTTTCGAGGAGAAGATTTCCGGCCGTATTGTCGCTCAGCGTGATCGCGGCGCCGCAGAGTTCCCCGACGGTCATACCATCGGTATCGGCGTGTTTTTCGGTCGCCGGTGAATAGGTGACGACCTTGTCCTTGCCATAAGTGACGCGGCGGTCGAGCTTTTCCATGCCCTGATCGACGCGCGCCAGCACGAAGCCGACGGCAAGCGCCTTATAGGTGCTGCACAAGGGGAAGTGCTCCTCCTCGCGATGGCCGAGGGAAATGTTGGTTTCGGTGTCGAGCACGGAGACGCCGAGCCGGCCGCCGGTCTTCTTTTCCAGATCGGCGAGCTGCTTGTCGACATCATCGGACAGCTGCGAATTGTCCTGCGATGCGCCTTCCGTTCCTTGGCTGCCAGCGTCGGGCGCTGCCGAATTATCCGTTGCGGGCGGCGTCTGCGGCGAGGCGCTGCCATCCTGGGCAAAGAGTGTGTCGGGACCGAGCGTCAGGGCGGGAAGGAGGAGCGCCGAGCCTGCCATGAGACGGCGGCGGGTGAGCAATGTGGGCATACGAGGAGCCTCCGGCAGAATCGGGCAGATTTTGGGCTATGCGAGGAATATGGCAAGCCTCTGACCTCACCCGATTGCTAACGGATTTTATGCCGCCTTGTCGACGGTAACTTCGACCGTGACGTGGGAGAGCTCATGAATTTCGGCAAGCCGCGCCTTGTAGAAGGACGGATCGCGCGAGACAGGTGTCGCGACCGCAACGATCGCAGCATGGTGCCCCGGGCCGACCTGCCATACATGCAGATCGGTGATGCGATCCTCATCCGTCTCGATCGCCTCGCGAATTTCCTCAGGCAGATCTTCGCTGTCGGGGATGAAATCGAGGAGAACGGCGCCGGAAACGTGCAGCAGGCTCCATGCCCATTGCAGGATCACCAGACCGCCGACGATCCCCATCAGCGGATCGAGGAAGGTCCAGCCGAAGCGACTGCCAAGCAGCAACGCGGCGATAGCCAGAACCGAAGTCATCGCATCGGCGATGACATGGACATAGACGGAGCGGAGATTGTTGTCTCTGCCGCCGCGTTTGCCATGGTCGTGATGGTGGTGATCGTCGTGGTCGTGATGATGATCATGTGCGTGGCCATGACTGTGTCCGTGACCGTGATGATGACTGTGATCGTCGCGCAGCAGCCATGCGCTGGCGAGATTGACCATAAGGCCGAGCACCGCAATCGCGATCGCTTCCCGGAAATTGATCGCCACCGGATCGAGCAATCTTAAAGTGCTTTCCCAGCCCATGATCAGCGCGATCAGCGCCAGCACGATGGCGCTGGCAAAGCCCGCGAGATCGCCGAGCTTGCCCGTGCCGAAGGTGAAGCGCGCATTGTGCGCATGCCGGCGCGCATAGAGATAGGCCAGAGCCGAAATCAGCATGGCGCTGGCATGGGTCGACATGTGCCAGCCATCGGCAACCAGCGCCATCGAGCCATAGATCGTGCCTGCCCCGATCTCGACCACCATCATGACGACGGTCAGCGCGATGACGAGCCGGATGCGGCTTTCGTTGCGCTGGTGGCCGGTGCCCAGAAAGACGTGGCTGTGGCCCATATCGGAGGAAATACTCATGACATCATTCTCCTGTTGATCGTCCCGAATCCCCGATCACCGCAGATAGGTCTTCAGCACATCGGCTATCTCATCGACCGCCTGACGGCGGTCCTCTTCGCTCTCGGCATGAAGCACATGCTCGTGCAGATGATCCTCCAGAACCTCGCCGGTCAGCCCCGTCAGCGCGCCGCGAATGGAAGCAAGGAGCTGCAGCACCTCACCGCATGGACGCTCGGCTTCGAGCGCTCGCTCCACCGCTTCCATCTGCCCTTTCAGGCGGCGGATGCGAGAGAGAAGCTTGGCTTGGTGACGAACGACGTGGGACATTGCAGCCTCGAATTATACTATAGGGGGGTATACTATTTATGGCGGCGGATTGGAAGCCTCCCAGTGGGTTCGCCTGGCCTTGTATTTTTTGCCGACGATTGCATATATTGCTCTAGAGACTAGAGCATGATGCCGAAAAGTGTAGGCGGTGTTCGGACGACATCACGCTCTACTTCTTTGATTCTAGAGTAGATTCAATTTCGGGTCGAACAGACCTAAAATCATCCGGCTCTAAAGGTATTGGAGGCCATACAATGCTGACGATCGGCGATCTATCCAGGCGTACCGGCGTGAAGGTGCCGACGATCCGCTATTACGAGCAAATGGGGCTGATCTCGGAGCCTGAACGCAGCGAAGGCAATCAGCGGCGCTATTCCAAGACGGATATGGAACGTCTCGCCTTCATCCGTCATGGCCGCGATCTCGGCTTGACGATCGATGCCATCAGGGAGCTGATTTCGCTCAGCCAGCATCCCGACCGTCCCTGCGCCGGCGCCGACCGCATCGCCAAGGAGCATCTGGAGGACGTGCGTATCAAGATCGCGCAGCTGAAGAGGCTGGAGCACGAGCTGGAGCGCATCGTCTCGCATTGCGACGGCCACAGCATCGAAGACTGCTATGTCATCCGGGCATTGTCGGACCACGGCCTGTGCGAAGGGGAGCACTGACACGCCCCATTGACAAATTCGCCGAACCGGATCATTGATGCGCGCATGATCACGAACGCGCACTACAATTGCTCGTATTTTTGGCTGTACCTGTAAGGGGCGGCCAAGACAGATCATATGTCGACAAGCCGCCGTCAGGCGGCTTTGTTGTATCGGCAGCGTCCTGACGGCTCATTGAAAAACAAGGACGCAAAATGCCATGCTAGACGATAGCGACATCTCACTTCTCCGCCCGCCGGTTCTGACCATCCGCAATGCGCAGCCGCGCGACCTGCCGGAGCTCAACGACATGATCCGGCTGCTGGCCGCCCATCATGGCGATCCCTCGGGCACGACGCCCGAGCAGCTCGAGCGCGATCTTTTCGGTCCGGTGCCCTGGATAACCGCACTTGTCGCCGAAGGGGAGCATGGGCTCATCGGCTACGCTATCCTCGTGCCGCTCTACAAGGCGCAGGAAGGCCAGCGCGGCATGGATCTGCACCATCTCTTCGTGCTTGACGGCCACCGTGGCCATGGCGTCGGACAGCATCTCGTCGATCGCGCCCGCGATATCGCCCGCAAGGCCGGCTGCAGCTACCTTTCTGTCGGCGCCGCGACGGGCAATTTCCAGGCCCACCGGTTCTACGAAAACATGGATTTCAAGCCGCGGCCGGTCACCGGTATGCGCTACCTGCAGGCATTGGCCTGATGCCGGCCTTTACCGGGATCGCCATCAGACGCTCGATATCAGCGATCGATGGCGATCCCGCGGCCTGCAAAGAACTTATCGAATATATCCAGCGGCATCTCCACGTTCTCGCGCGTCGCATCGATGTGGCCGGAGGGATTGTGGAAGCGGATCGTGTTTTCGCCGAGGGCCGTGACCAGCACCAGATGGCCGCCCCTGGCAGGCGGCTCGGTCTCCGGCCAGCGGATGGAATGGTGGACTGAAGCGACGAAAAACTCCGATTGCGCGAGGATATCGGCGATATCGGCGGCGGAAACTCCGGTGACGACTCTTGTATTCATCCCGAAACGATCCCGAACGAAGGGTACGAACGGCGCATAGATCAGTCCCTTGATCCGGCCATCCGGCTCTTCGACATAGCCGCCATAATCCCGGCAGCCCATAGCAAGATCCATGATCGGCACCGCCTTGCCGGTGCGGGCGGCAAGCACCATCTTCAGGCAGGCCATGCCGCAGAGATTGCCGGCCCAGCGGGCATAGTCCTCGACATTGCGCGCACCGGATAAGACCCAGCGCGGGTCCTTCAGCAAGGCAGACGGGGCACCTTCGCCCAAGACTGCCAGCGTCATGTCAGGCGTCTCCCACTGACTGAAATAAGGAACCTTTTGCGCTACCCTTGCGTCCACGACTGCCCTCTCCCGTTGCCGAATCCCACACTATTGCCGATGTAAGCTTGATCGAAAATGCGCTAGAAAAATGGCTATCGGCTTCGATCTGCAACCGGAGGAAGTGTGTCTTGGAACAGCGATTCGCATTCAATGGCGTCGCCAGGCTCTACAACAATGCCCGCCCGATCTATCCCGATGCGCTTTTCGCCGATGTCATCGATTTTGCCGGACTGAAGCCCAAGGATCAGATCCTCGAAATCGGATGCGGCACGGGTCAGGCAACGGAAGGCTTCGCCCGCTGCGGTCTCTCCGTTCTCGCGCTTGATCCCGGCGCAGAGCTGATTGCGGTCGCGCGGGAAAGATTGTCGGGATTTTCGCAGGTGCAATTTCGGCAAACCACCTTCGAAGCCTGGCCGGGCGAGCAGCAGGACTTCAAGCTCATCGCGGCGGCGCAATCCTTCCATTGGGTTTCGCCGGAGCTGCGCTTCGCCAGGACGGCCGCCCTACTCAGGCCGGCCGGCGCGCTTGCCGTCTTCGGTAATGTGCCCATGCCGATCACATCACCGTTTGCCGGACAATTCGCCGATATTTACGCACGCCATGCTCCGGAGCTTTCGGGACCGCCCGTGGAAGGATGGTATCTGCCTGACGGCCCGTTCTCCGAGCAGCTACGGCAGTCTGACGATTTTGAAAGTTCGACCCAGTATTGCTATCGTTGGAGCCAGCCGCACACCGCGCAAAGCTATACCGACCTTTTGCGCACGCTCTCAAGCCACCGTCTTCTGCCTGAGGATCGGCGAGAGGCGCTGCTTTCCGAACTTGCCGACGCAATCGTGGCCCAAGGCGGCGAATTCGGACTGCATTACGAGACGCATCTCCATCTCGCCCGGCGCTTATAGAGCCCTTCCGCTTCCAATCACGAAAACTCTGCTCCGACCTATTTCTTGGGCAGCGCCTTCAGATAGGCCGCGATCGCTGCGCGGTCGGCTGCCGGCAGATGGGCAATGTTCTGCTGGACTTCGGCCATCGAGCCGCCGGCGGAATCATAGTTCGGCGTGAAACCGGTTTCGAGATAGTTGGCGATGTCCCCCGCGCTCCAGCCGCCGATCGCCTTGGAACCCGGCGTGATATCGGGGATCTGGCCCTTGCCTTCCGGATTGGGCGCTCCCGCCAGCCATTGACCGCTCAGGAAACCGCCAAGGCTGTCGCGCGGTGTGTGGCATTCGCCGCAATGTCCAGGCCCTTCCACCAGATATTGTCCGCGCTTGACCTTCTCGTCGGCATTGGCAAGCACGACGCGCGGCTGATCGTTCAGATAGAGAAACTTCCAGCCGCCGAGCGCCAGCCGTATGTTGAAGGGAAAGGGCAGTTCATGCGGCGGGGCGACGTTGCTGCTCTTCGGCAGCGTCTTCAGGAAACCCCAGAGATCGTTGATGTCCTTGTCGCTCATGCGAGCATAGGAGCCATATGGAAAGGACGGGTAGAGATGTTCGCCATTCCTGCCGACGCCGCGCTTCATGGCATTGCCGAAATCGGCAAGCGTCCAGCCGCCGAGTCCTGCCTTCTCGTCCGGCGTGATGTTGGGCACATGGAAGGTGCCGAAGGGGCTGGTGAGTGCAAGGCCGCCTGAAAGCACGAGCTTGGCATCACCCTGGGCGCCTGGCGCGGCATGACAGCTGGTACAGCCGCCGGCCCAGAAAACCAACTCTCCATTCTTGATGTCGGGATCGCCGAGATTGGCCCAATGGCTTGACGGTAAGGGTGTCGGTGCTGCCACGACATAGAATGCGCCGCAACCAAGGATGATCACGCCGAAAAGGCAAAGCAGCCACCGGATAAACCGCGCCATCACCATCACCCCTAAATTTAGCTCCAGAGTCGTAAAGCATCTGCACTGGCGGCAAAACCGGTGCAGATGCCGAAAACCCAACCGTCGAACGAGGCCGACCTACCGCTTAGTCGTTCTTGACGCGGTAGGCCTGATGACAGGCGCCGCATGCACCGCCGAGCGTCTTCAGCGTTGCCCCGACCCCGGCCCGATCGGCGGGAAGCTGGGCGAGCGCCGTTTCGGCATCGGTGGAGAGCTTGGCAGCCTTGGCCTTGAAGTCGTCGAGATTGTCCCAAACCTTCGGACTGACCTCGGCATCGCTCTTGTCGCTCTGCGGATTGAACTGGTTCGGGAACGCCTTTGCCGTTTCGGCGATCGTTGCCAGCGATGCCTTGACGATGTCGGCGTCGTAGGGCTTGTCGCCCTTGGCAATCGCGCCAAGAGCTCCCGTGGCGCCGCCGATCTTCTTCATCATCCCGATGCGGGAGTCATGCGTGCCATCGGCTGCAACAACCGAACCCAGAGCGATGCCGGCCAGAGCCGTTGCCGCCACAATCGCTTTCCACTTCATTTCGTTCTCCTACCTCTTCCTGATGATCAAGACCGCATGCACGGCCAGCGCATGATTACCGGCGACATGTTTGCCGTTTTCCCCTCCGGCAATGAAGTCACAAAGTGGTGAGAATCAAGTGAAATCAGTGTCATGCTGCCGGCATATCTACTCGCCGCATCAGCCTTCATGCCGCTTTAAGGCCCTCCCAGACCGTGAACACCGAAACGGCGACAAGCAGCAGCCCCGCGGCGCGGCCGGCAAAAGCGGTCGCCTGCGGATTGGCGACCAACAGGTTGCGACTGCGCCCGGCAGTGACGGCAAGGCCTCCATAAACGGCAAATTGCGTTGCGATGGTCATGGCTCCCATGATGACGGCCTGTATCCACATCGGACCGTAGGCCGGCTTCAGAAACTGCGGGTATACGGCGAAGATGAAGAGATAGGCCTTGGGATTGATGAGGCAAGTCACCGCCCCCTGCCGGAACGCTTTCCAGGCTGAACGGCTGCCGGCCGGCCCTTCACCTCCAACGGTAATGGAACTGCGCATCAGCGTGTAGCCGATAAAGGCCATATAGGCGCCGCCGATAACAAGCAGCGGATTGAAAAGAATCGGCACGAAATGCATCAGCAGACCAATGCCGATGGCACCGTTCAGCGAATGAACGGCACCGCCGAGCATGATGCCGCCGGTTGCGGCAAGGCCGCGATTGCTGCCGCCGGCCAAAGAATTGGCGAGCACGAACAGCATGTCCATGCCCGGTACGATGATGATCCCTAAGAGAAGGATGAAGAAAAGCCAGAGATTTTCTGCGTAGCCCATGTCAGTTGCCTATCGAGCTCTCCATGGAGACAGGAGAGGAAATGGTTGATTTTCAAGTGAATAGGTAATCTTATAAATCCATCCAACTGACGGGGTATTGTCAGTAGCCTTCGTCTTCGAGGATATGAAATGCGCAAGGCATCGCGCCTGTTCGAGATCATCCAGATCCTGCGGCTGGCCAGGAGGCCGGTGACGGCGGCCGGTATTGCTGAGCGGCTGGAGGTGACGGTGCGCTCGGTTTATCGCGACATCGCCGCGCTGCAGGCGATGCGGGTGCCGATCGAGGGCGAGCGCGGCATCGGCTATATTTTGCGGCCCGGCTTCGATCTGCCGCCGCTGATGTTCTCGATCGAGGAGATGGAGGCGATCGTGCTGTCGCTGGCGCTTCTGGAGCGCACCGGCGATGTTGAACTCAAACAGGCGGCCAAGCGCGTGAGCGCCAAGATTGCTGCCGCCGTGCCGCCGCCGCTGCGCCAGACGCTCGATGCCAATGCGCTGCATGCCTGGGGCTTTGCCGCGCCTTCGGCCTCCACGATCGATCTTGCGCTGGTGCGTCGCGCCATCCGCGACGAGGAAAAGCTTGATCTTGCCTATCGCGATGAACTCGGCCGCGCCACCGAGCGCATCGTCAGGCCGATCGCGCTGATCTACTATGCAGAAACGGCCAATATCGTCGCCTGGTGCGAGCTGCGCCAGGCGATCCGCAACTTCCGTAGCGACCGGATCGAGGATTGCCAGCCGACCGGCCTCCGGTTCAAGGGCGAAGGCGATAGCCTCAGGCAGATCTGGGTGAATGGCTGGCAGATAAACACCCCAGCCGCCGCCGGCTGAGGTGTCGGGGCACGCCGTCGAAAAGGGAGGTGACCGAGATGCGGATGGCGGAACAATACAGGTCAGCTCTCGGTTTTGCGCCCCGCTACAAGGCAATCGCCGTCACCAGCAGAATGAAAGCCAGCAATCCAAGGGCTGCGCGTGCGGCATGCGACCATTCCCAGCGATCACGCAGCGCGATCCAATCCGGTTTGGCGTCAGCCTCGATCCGATGACCGCCAAAGGGATCGCGGGAGAAGAAGCTCTCGCCCAATCCTTTCAGCTCGGCATCCTCGAGCCAGAATTTGTTCACCGGCTGTACCAGCAGCCAAAAGACGGCGTGCATCGCGACCATGGCCGCAAAGGCCGCCACAGACAGCCAGAAGGAGATCGTGCTGACCGGAGTTAGGAACAGGAGGAGCAGAAGCAAAAGAGTGCCGATCGGCTCAGCAGCACCGCCGATCGTAAATCCGGGATAAAAAATCCGCTGAACGGTCAGATAATCCTCTTTCGACAGCCGCATTTTGCCCGGCAGCTCCAGCAAATGTGCCAGTGCCAGCGCCATGGCGACAGCGACAATCAAGATCGTCAGGATTTGCAATATCGGAAACATCGGCTCCGCCTCACAGCAGCCTCAGTCCCAAAACTTCCGACAGTGCGGATCGTTCCCAGCATCAAAGACGCCAAGGTCTCATCAAGCGCTCTGCAGCACCAGAACCCGGCTTTCTTCGCGCCCGTATCCGGTGATCTCCAGCTGATTGTCGTAGACAGCGACGATCGCATAGGCGCTCGTATCTTCGGTATCGACCATGCCCTTGAAGTTGACGAAGCAGATTCCGTCGGACACTCCGAAATTGCCGGAGTGATTGTGGCCGCTAAGATAGGCGACGACGTGATCGTGCTCGGCCAGCAATGCGAGCATACGCGCGCTGTCCAGCGCATTATGGGCATTATCCGGGAAGATCGGATAGTGGTTCAGGACAATGACCTTCTCGCCTGCCGCTTTCGTCTCCCGCAGCTTCGCTGCAAGCCAGCCATATTGGGTGTCGCCGATCGCTCCGTTCCAGCGTTGCCCATTGAGCGCGCCCACGCGCTCCAGCGCCGTCATCAGATCTTTCGCTTCCTGCTGGCGCGGATCGCCTTCCGGCGGGGCAAAGACGCTGATCTCATTGCCGTCGAGCACGATGAAGCGATAGCCGGAATGGACGAACTCGTAATAGGCCGACGGCATGCCCACGCGGGCGGATACGCTGCCGAGATGTTGCGATGCCACGGCGAAATCATGGTTGCCAAGCAGGAAGTGCTTGCGATGCTGCAAGGCCTCGTAGACCGGCAAAATGGCATCGAAGCTCTTCCATTCGCGGTCGATGATGTCGCCAAGCGTAACGACGAAGGCGAGATCATACCGGTTGAACTCCTCGATCGCTGCGCGAAGCTTGTCGAGGCTGTTTGCGGGATAGCGATTGAGGGTGAGATTGGGCGCGAGATCGGCATATTGCGGATCGGCGATGACGCCGAAGCGGAAAAGCGGTGCTGACGGCATTCAGCCTCCTGGGCGCTCCTGGAGCCGCCATGCGGCACACGATACATCAATAAGGCTGGCAGACAAGAAAACACCCGACGCCCAAAAGACGCCGGGTGCGAAAGCGAGCCTATGCGGCGAACTTACTTCGTAGCGGCTTCGTAGCGCTCCAGGACATAGTCCCAGTTGATCAGGCTGTCGATGAAGGCTTCGAGGTACTTCGGACGCAGGTTGCGATAGTCGATGTAGTAGGAGTGTTCCCAAACGTCGACGCCGAGGATCGGGTTGGCGCCGTGAACGAGCGGGTTTTCGCCGTTCGGGGTTTTGGAGATTTCGAGCTTGCCGTTCTTGACGGAAACCCATGCCCAGCCCGAGCCGAACTGAGTGGCGCCGGCAGCGGCGAAATCGGCCTTGAACTTGTCATAGCCGCCGAGATCGGAAGCAAAAGCAGCTTCGAGCTTGCCCGGCAGCTTGTTGCCGCCGCCGCCCTTTTTCATCCACTTCCAGAAATGGATATGGTTGTAGTGCTGGGCTGCATTGTTGAAGAGGCCGGCGTTGGTGCCGAAAGACTTCTTCACGATCTCTTCGAGCGACAGATCGGCAAGACCTGCCTCTGCAGCGAGCTTGTTGCCGTTGTCGACATAGGCCTTGTGGTGCTTGTCGTGGTGATATTCGAGCGTCTCACGCGACATGAAGGGCGAAAGGGCGTCGTAATCATAAGGAAGTTCAGGCAATTCGAAAGCCATGGTCATATCTCCTCTTGGCAAAAAATTGCGTCGGCAGGTGAAGCGGAACATAGGAGCCGTCGCCTGGAAGAGCAACCGGCGACATGCCAAAAAAGTTGCGTGCGGGAGCAAAAATTGCCCTATTTATCAATCATGTATAGCATATACGTAGAAGTTTAACCCAAGTGCATATAATGATGCCCGGATACATGGGAAACGCTATTTCGAAATATCGACAAGCAAGGCTGCCGAGGCTAGGTTCGCGGGTCTTCCGCCATGGTTAGGAGAACGCCCGTGACGATCGCCTGCCTGCACACCGCCGAAAGCAACATTGCCGTCTATGAAGCGGCGGCCAAGGCGCTCGGGTTGCCTGATGGCATGCTGCGCCATCACGTTCGCGCCGATCTTCTGCTCGCTGCCGAAAAGGTGGGACACCTGACGGATGAGATTTCAGCGGAGACGGCCGCCCTCCTTTGGCATCTCGCCGAAGATGCCGATGCCGTCGTGCTCAACTGCTCGACGCTCGGCCCGGCAGCATCGCTCGTCTCTGCCCGCGCAGGTGCGCCGATCATCCGAGCGGATGCGATGCTGGCGGAAGAAGCCGTCAAGGCCGGCGGCAAGGTGATCGTGCTGTGCACGGTCGAGACAACCATCTCCCCGACGACTGCGCTCTTCGAAGCTGCGGCGAAGGCGACGGGCGCGGAAATCGAGGTTCGGCTGGTGCCGGGCGCATGGGCGCACTTCCGGGCTGGCAACCTGTCGGCCTATCTTGCCTCCATCGCCGGTGCGGTCTGCGCCGCCAACAGCGAAGGTCCCGTAACGATCGCTTTCGCGCAGGCTTCGATGACCGACGCGGCACACCTTCTTCCGGAAGACCATCCGCAACCGATGAGCGGTCCTGCGACGGCTCTTGCAGCGGCGGTGGCGGTGGCGGTGGCGAAGGTTATGGGCTAGCCGTTACAGGTTCCGCCCGAAATAGACATTCACCTCGGCGATGCGGTCGCCGGCAAAGCGGATCAGCTCCACATTGCGAAAGCTGGCGCCATCCATTTTCTCGGCGCGATAGCCGACGATCACGTCGTCGCCGTCAGCGACCAGATGTTCGATGTGAATGTCGCGGAAGGCTTTCTCCTTCGGCCAGCATTGCTCGAAATACTGTTCCCGGTCGATGTGATCGTCGCGCGGGCTGGAAAAGGTGAAATCCCGGGTCAGCATCGGATCGACGATATCGGCATGCTGCGCCACATAGGCGGCAAAGAGACGTTTGACCGCGTCGCAACGGGCACTTTCGAGAGAATTCATGATCTGCCTCCTCTTTCCGTCAGGATGATTTTGCCATCCAATCGAAAACTGATTGCAAAACGCAATCGGTTAATAACATAAGTCAACCGAACCAACAAGCCGTTTTGCGGACTTGGCATCGCCGCCCGTGTGGTCCAAACTCCTCGGGCATTCCCAACAGCAGAAAGCCATCGCAGTGTCCGAGGCTCATCACCACATGCTCGAAAAGCTGCGCCGCCTGGCCGCCAAGGACAATCGTCCGGCGGTCGCGCCGACCGGCGTCGGCAGCTATTCCACGCTCTTTACTTTCGTCACCCGCGAACGCGAGCGGATTGCCGGCTCCGCCTTTTCACAGGTTTCAATCGTCGCCATCCTCGAAGGTTCCAAGGAAATCGTCAGCATGGGACGGCAGCGGCATTTTGCAGCCGGTACGGTGCTCGTGCTGCCGGCCGGCTGGAGCGGTGACGTCGTCAACGATCCGGATCCTCAGACCGGTGTCTATCGAGCGATCTTCATTACCTTTCCCGAGGAATTGACACGCCGGGCGGCAAAGACCTTTCCGCCTGCCCATATCGCCGCGCAGGCGGAATTACCGCTCGATCCATTGCTGGCCGCTGCCATCAACCATGCCGGCGAAGGCATTGCCGACGGCAACATGCCCATCCCATTGATCGAGCACAGGCTTCTCGAAATCCTCATGGTGCTCGGCATGCGCGGTGCCCTCCCCGGTTCGCCCGAGACCACAGCCGAGGCGGTGCGGGCGCTGGTGCGCTGGCAACCGGATCGAGCCTGGACAGCCGATCTTATCGCCGCAGAGCTCGGCACCAGCAACGCCACGCTGCGCCGCCGCCTGTCTCGCGAGGGCGCTTCCCTGCGGGATGTGCTGGCAAGCGAGCGCGTGGCGCTGGCAACAACCCTTCTCGCCGAGGACGGGCTGTCGCTGCGGGAAGCCGCGCTTGCGACAGGCTACCGCTCGCCCCGACGCTTTGCCGATCGACTTCGCAGCGCGTGAGCGTTTGCGACAGAATTTTGAGCGTTTGAGTGCGCAGCCGCTCGGCACGAATTTGTTAGACCCTGCCCTCGAAGGCTCACAGAAGCCGCAACATGAAAGGGCAACATCATGAAAACCATGCTCAGCGTTTTGAACGCCATCGTCATGGCAGCAGCCATCGCCACGCCGGCGCTCTCGGCCGATCTCAAGGTGAGCTTCACCCAGAGCAACGGCCGGATGCTGCTGCCGGAAAACGCCTCCTGCATTTCGACGGGATCCGACAAGTCAGCGCCCGGGCCGAACAAGAGTCTGGGCGTTTCATGGTCGAAGGGGCCGAAGGGAACGCGCTCATATGCGCTGACCATGGTCGACCCCGACGTTCCCACCGATTTCTCGCTGTTCAACAAGGCCGACAAGACGATTCCGAAGGACTTCAAGCGGATGGAGTTCGTCCATTGGGTGCTGGCCGACATCCCGGCGTCGCGCACCAGCCTTGCCGAAGGCATGGACGGAGACGGCCCCTCCACGAGCGGCCTGCCGCTCGAGCGCACGGCCTATGGGCGGCGCGGCCAGAACGGTGCGGGCGGCGGCAATTTGAAGGATGGGCCGCATGGCGGCTATATGGGCGCCTGCCCTCCCTGGAACGACGAGCGTGTTCATAGCTATCACATCACGGTCTATGCGCTCGATGTCGACCGGCTGAACCTTCCCGATCTCTTCACCCGCGCGGATCTCATCGCCGCCGCGAAGGGTCATATCCTGGCATCGGGCAGCCAGGAATTGTTCTACACATTGAATGCAAAGGCCGAGAAATGACCGAGACGAGATGGGACGCAGCCACAACAGCCGAACAGGAAGCCGCTCATTGGATGCGGAACCTGATCATCTGCCTCGCCGGCTCGTTCACGACGATCGTTGCGATGACGCTGCTGCTCCCCTTCCTGCCGCTCTATGTCGAGGAACTCGGCGTCGGCGACAAGGCGGCGATCGTGCAATGGTCCGGCATTGCCTATGGCGCCACCTTCTTTGCCGCCGCCTTCGTCGCGCCGCTTTGGGGGCGGCTCGGCGATATCTATGGCCGCAAGCTGATGCTGATCCGCGCCAGCCTCGGCATGACGATCGCCATCTCGCTGATGGGCATGGCCGGCAATGTCTGGCAGCTGGCGGCGCTGCGCCTGTTCACCGGCCTTGCCGGCGGCTATGCCTCGGGTTCGATGGTGCTGGTGGCAGCCCAGACGCCGAAACATCGCTCCGCCTGGGCGCTGGGCACGCTCTCGGCGGGTATCATGGCGGGCAATCTCGTCGGGCCGCTGATCGGCGGCGCGCTGCCGCCTGTTATCGGCATTCGCGGCACCTTCCTGCTGGCCGGCGGCGTGATCTTCTTCACCTTCCTGGCGACGACCTTCCTGATCAAGGAGGAGAAATCCACGGCGCGCAAGAAGGCGGCGAAGGCCAGCGGCAGCTGGGCTTCCATTCCGGACAAACGCCCGGTCGCCGCCATGCTGTCGCTCGGCCTGCTGCTGATGCTTGCCAACATGTCGATCGAGCCGATCATAACAGTCTATGTCGCGCAGTTCGTCACCGATGCTGATGTGACGATGGTGTCCGGCGTCGTCATGGCGGCTGCAGCACTCGGCAGCATCCTGTCGTCCTCATGGCTCGGCAAGCTCGCCGACCGCATCGGCCACTGGACCGTCATAACGGCCGCCCTAGCCATCGCAGCGCTGCTGCTGATACCGCAGGCTTTCGTGACCTCCGCCTGGCAGCTGATCGCGCTGCGCTTCCTGATGGGCGTAGCACTCGGCGGCCTTCTCCCCTGTATCACCGCCGTCATCCGGCACAGCGTTCCCGACGCAGCGACGGGCAGCATCCTCGGGCTGTCCATCTCATCGCAATATGTCGGTCAGGTTGCAGGTCCCGTCATCGGCGGCTTCGTCGGCGGCCATATCGGCATGCGCGCCGTGTTCCTCGGCACCTGCGTGCTGTTGGCGATCGGTGCCGCCTATTGCTGGTGGGTCACCCCGAAGAAAGAAGTGCCATAAAGGATCGATGATTTTGCTCAAGTTTGCCGTCTGTAGATCGATCCGAGCAGCATGAAGCCGACCGTCAGAGCCGGCCGCAGATAAAATCGACCCCTGAACGCGCGATCGCCTCCAGCGTTTCGCGCGTATCTCCGGCACGCGCTCGAACAGCAAGTGAATGCATGACAGCGGATGCGAGCTTTGCGAGAGTTGCAGCATCCGCGTCAGCCGGTAGCTCGCCCCGCTCAACCGCAAGCTCCATACGTTCCTTGATCACGCCGTCGAATTCATTCAAGCTGCGACGCAACACCTCCCGCACTCGATCATGCTGAATAGCTTCTGCCGTCGCAGTGCTGATCAGAAAGCAACCGCGGGCAGCAGTCTCGCCATGCAAGTATATTTTTAGAGCCTCGGCGTAGATGTTCGCCAGATTTTCCCGCAGCGGCAGGGCCGGGTTGAGCGCCTTGAACAATATATCGAGGCTGTCCTCGCGATAGCCTTCCAAGGTGTCAAGATAGAGGTCCTCCTTGTCGCCGAATGCGCCGTAGAGGCTCGGCCGGTTCAGTTTCGTCGCGGCGCTCAGATTATCCAATGAGGCTGCCGAGAACCCCCTATCCCAAAAAACCTCCCGCGCCTGCCCAATCACTGTTTTCGCATCAAAGACGCGCGGGCGACCCTGCCTTTTCTCGCTCTTCATATTTTGTACCATTTCGCATAAAAATCTTGACTGCAGGAATTTTATGCGAAATGGTACAAAAATTCAACCGATGCCGACGCTATGCCTCGCGCCTGCACCGAAAAGGAGAGAAACCAATGAAACTCTACATGCACGCCGCCGCTTGCTCGCTGTCGCCACACATCGTTTGTCGGGAACTGGGACTGGATGTTGAACTGGTCGAAGTTGATCGGAAGACTCATCTGACAAGATCCCATGGGGAGTGAATAGCGGCCGTCGCTCTGGCAAAGTGAGGCTGCGATATCGCACTCACCTCATAGGAGCGCTGTCATGGAAGCTGTCACTTCCCAACCGCATACGCCGGCCGCTATCC
>Ga0209435_100020_pt1 | contig 229105 bp, 219 predicted proteins | sample AraplaCL_Col_mLB_FD_184260 | JGI IMG/M metagenome (GOLD analysis project Ga0209435, IMG submission 184260) | Arabidopsis root microbial communities from the University of North Carolina, USA - plate scrape CL_Col_mLB (SPAdes) (version 2) | ecosystem: Host-associated > Plants > Roots >... | reverse complement strand
ATCTCGACGAGGGTCCGATCATCGAGCAGGACACGGCGCGCATCACGCATGCGCAGTCGGCCGACGACTATGTCTCGATCGGCCGCGATGTGGAGAGCCAGGTGCTGGCACGCGCCATCCATGCGCACATCCATTTCCGCACCTTCCTCAACGGCAACCGCACCGTCGTCTTCCCGGCAAGCCCAGGCTCCTACGCTTCCGAACGCATGGGGTGAGTGATGGCGCTCGCGACAGTGAGCGCCGCTCATCGTGCCGCCGGCCAAAAGCCGCCGGCGTTTTAAATGACGGCGTGTTCGCCCTTGCGGATGTCCGCTTTTCCCGATTGGTGTCTTGCGCGCCAATCACTCCGCTGCCATCTGGAGCCGCGATCGCCTCCATTTTCTCATGACACCCATGGCCTCGCGCATACTGGCGGCCCGGAGCGAAGCGATGTCAGCTTGCCGATGCGGCGGCGAAAACCGCAAGCTGAGCCTCGAAGGCGCGCCTGTATGCGGGCCGGGCTTCGCCGCGGGCAACATAGGCCGAAAGGCTTTCATATTCGCGCAGCATGCCTGATTCCTTCAGCCTCAGCAGGACCGATATCATCAGAAGATCGCCGGCGCTGAACGCGCCATCGAGCCAGTCGGCGTCGCCGAGGCGAGCGGAAAGCTCGTTCAGCCGCTGGCGGATGCGTTCGTCGATCATGGACAGGCGCTGCTCGTACCAGGTCTGATCGCGCTCCTGGAACCTTGCGGTCGCACGGTCGATGATCGGCGGCTCTATTGTGGAGAGCGCGGCAAACATCCATGTGATCGCGCGGGCTCGCGCGCCTGCATCATCGGGCAACAGGCCTGCGTGGCGTTCTGCGATATGGAACACGATCGATCCGGATTCGAACAAGGCGAGATTGCCTTCTTCATAGGTGGGAATCTGCCCAAAGGGATGAAGCTCGATATGTGCGGGCTCCTTCATTGCCCTGAAGGAAAGCAGGCGCACCTCGTAAGGCTGGCCGACCTCTTCGAGCGCCCAGCGAACGCGCATATCGCGCGCCAGACCTCTGCCGCGATCGGGCGAGTTTTCAAAGGCGGTAATCGTTATCGTCATTGCGGCTCTCCGTGCTTGTCCGTCTTAAAGACGACCGGCCCAGCGGGATTCCGACACCCGTTTCCGGAATAGTTCCTGGCCGAGGACATGCCGAACACCGTCGGGCTGCCGAAAGAAACCGCGCCGTTTCATCCATTTCCGGGGGATCGATTCATGGGTAGATGGAGCGGCACACGCGCGCCACGATATTGCGCAGCCATCGATGAGCGGGATCGGCATCGGCGCGCGGATGCCATATGGCGGCGATGAGTATTTCAGGCGTTTCGAACGGCAATTCGAAGCTGCGAATGCCAAGCCTGGCCACCCCCTCGTTCACTTTGCCCCTGCCGAGGCAGGAGAGGGGGACGGCCGCGATGAAATCCGTCGATGCTGCAATTCTCATTGCATCCGGGAAGCCTGGCACGACAACGCGGATTTCCCGTTTCAGACCCTTCCGTTCCAAGGCCTCGTCGACCGCATCGGCAAATTCTCCCCGCCTGGAAACGGCGATGTGGCCGCCGGCCGCATAGCGCTTCGCCGTCACCGCCCCGCCCGCCAGCACGGGATGGCCTTCCCTTGCCACCCCGACCAGTCGATCGCGAATAAGCAGGCGCGTGCGCAACTCGGGTGCGGGCACGCCCAGTACGCCGATTTCCAGATCGATCAGTCCTTCCCGCAACGTATGCGGCTCCTTGTCCAGTTTGAGTGCGAACCGGACGCGAACGCGAGGGGCAGCTTCGGTAATGGCCGACACGAGGGACGCAGACATCAGTTCAAGAAAGGCCTCGCTGACGCGGATCGAAAAGGTGGTTTCCAAAGTTGCAATATCGAGTTCGCTTGCGGCCGGCCGCAGAATGGTCCGCGCATCTTCGGTTACGGCATGGACACGATCGCGCAGGCTTTCGGCAAAGCGCGTCGGCACAAGAGATCTGCCTGCCCTGACGAGCAACGGGTCACCCGTTACGAAGCGCAGCCGAGACAGCGTCCGGCTCATGGCGGACGGACTAAGTCCCAGCCGCTTCGCCGCCTCGGTCACGCTGCCTTCGGCAAGCAGGACGTCAAGCGCCACGAGGAGATTGAGGTCGATATCATCCATGATGATTGCGTAGATCATATCGGGCCGGCCGCATAGCGTCCGGCGCAACTATTCTTTGCATTCCGTGCGTCTGGCGAAATCCGTATTGCACTTTCATATTGGCCTTACGGTAACCAGCAAAGGAGGCATGCGACATGCCCTCATCATCCTCCACAGGCACCATCCTCATCGTCGGCGCATCGCGCGGGCTCGGTCACGCCATGGCCGAAGAATTCTTCAAGAAGGGCTGGTCCGTCATCGGCACGGTGCGGGCGTCGGCATCAAGGACGAAGCTTCACGATCTGGCAGACAGCTCCGGCGGCCGCGTCACCATCGAAATGCTCGACATCAATGAACCGGAGCAGCTTGCGTCACTGCGCCGGCGTCTCGATGGCCGGGTTCTCGACATTCTGTTCGTCAACGCCGGCACGACCAACGTCCCGACCGAAACGATCGACGAGGTCACGACCGAGGAATTCGTCCGCGTCATGGTGACGAACGCGCTCAGCCCTATGCGAACCGTCGAGGGCCTGCAGGACCTTGTCTCGCCCGCGGGCCTGATCGGCGTGATGTCGTCCGGGCAGGGCAGTGTCAGCAACAATACGACGGGCATGCGGGAAGTCTATCGCGGCAGCAAGGCGGCCTTGAACACCCTGATGCGCAGCTACGCCGCCCGGCACGCGAGCGATGCGCGGGCATTGGTGCTCATGGCTCCTGGTTGGGTCAGGACCGATATGGGCGGCCCGGACGGACGGCTGACGATCGAGGAAAGCGTTCCGAATCTGGTGAACGTACTTCTCGGTCAACGAGGGAAGCCGGGCCTGGAATATCTGGATTATCTCGGTCGAACGGTTCCTTGGTGAGCATATGAATGTCAAGTTGCGCACAGCCATTCCGTAATTTACCGGAGCAGCTCCATTTGTCCTTCTTTGGGCAGCAGATCGCGCGCTCGTCAAAGCATTTGGCCGAATACACAGCCGCACGGAAATGCTTCGAACTCGTCCGACCGACCCCAAACACTCGTTGGACCGCTGTCGCCTTTATGCAGCCACTCGGTTATCGCGTCATTTTGGACAGTCGCCTCATCGCCTTGAGTTGAAGGAGGTACGCGCGTTAATGTGGTGCCGTTCTTTTTGTGGTATCGACTCCAATCCTTCACGTCTTGAAGCCTCCGGCAAACTCGGTACGGCTTAGACATGAGGAGGTTGTGAGCGGTGATCTGATCCCGGCATACCCGTGATATCGGCGGGCTTGAGCTTGTGCCCGTTAGGCTATTGGCGTTAACAAAACGTGGGATGACGGATATGATTTGGGACCTGGTGCTCGATGGATTTGACTGAACGGCAGTTTCGATCCCTGTTCGACGCGCGTACCTGGGAGCGTGGCGTTTCCTATGCACGACAGGGACGGGTTTCACGCGTTCGCCATGAGGCGGACGGGAATATCACCGCATCGGTTCGCGGCAGCGGCGGAAAAACGTATAGCCAGACGATTTCTCCGATCGGTGACGGGCGGGGCTTAAGCGGCAGATGCAATTGCCCGGTCGGCATCAATTGCAAGCATGTGGCGGCGGTATGCCACGACGTCGCTGCCCAGCACACAGAAAGTTTTATGAAGGATGATACAGCGATTTTGTCAGCTGATCGTCCGAAACCTACCTTGCCGCAAGAGTTGCCGACATTGGTTTCCCAATGGCTCGGTATGTTGCGGCATGCCAAAGCTCAAGGTGATGACGATCCGGAAGACTGGCCGGCGACTGTCAGAGATCGCTTGCTCTATATTCTCGATGAGAATGTAAGGAGTGGCTTGACCGTCGAGACGATGAAGACATCCGTGCTGAAATCGGGCGGTTACGCAAAGGCAAGACGCTACGACACCTCTCGGCTGACAAGCATCGATTGTCCCAAATTCATTCGTCCGCAGGATCTGCGGATCCTCGGGCGGATCCGCATTCTAGGGGTCACGGCTCATACTGGATATTATTATCCCGCAACGACAGTTCCAGCCGCAGAGGAACTCGTTTCACTCATCGACATGATCGTGCGGACGGGACGCGGTAGATGGAAGGATCCAGAGGGACCGGTCCTGTTCATGGGGAGCGAACGACGAGCGCAGTTTTTCTGGGACATGCAGGCTGACGGTCGCCAAACACTCGTCCTGAAGGATAAGCAGGAAAAATTAATTCACCCGCTCGCCATCGATCCCCCCATGTTCATCGATACGCAAACCGGCGAGATGGGGCCTCTTGTGACCAACACTCCGGCGAGCATGCTTTCGGTTCTGCTGAAGGCGCCGGCCATCGCTCCCGAGGATATCGTCGCGGTCGCTCAAGGGGTTTTCGAGATCGGTATTGCAGATATCCCCGAGCCCTCGATGATCGCGGCTGAAACTCGCCAGGGCCGTGCTCCAGTTCCTTGTCTGAAGCTGCTTGTCACCAAGGCGACGCGGCATGATTCCTATGGCTGGAATACGAAAGCCGTGCGCCTGCCGACGATCAGGCTCAGCTTCGATTATAACGGACATGTCGTTGAAGGCCGATCCGGTGACAAAGAGCGATTTGTGGAAGGTGGCAAGGTGATCACCTTCTTGCGCGATCAGCAGGCAGAAGAACGGGCCCACAGCCGGCTTGAGGACGCCGGGGCCAAATATGCGGTGGACATGATGGAAACATTGCCGCGTAATGCCAGGGATGAGGATCTCTACTTTTCGGATCCGAATGACGAGGAATTCGACGATTTTGGAGATCCTGACACGCCGCAAGTCGCTGTGCTGCAGTTCATGGCGACGGTTGTCCCCCGCCTGAAAGCTGAAGGCTGGCGGATCGACACCTCTTCTGACTGGCCATTTTCCTTTTATGAAGGGGGTGTCGAAATCCGCGGCGCGGCCATGCCTCAGAAGACGACCGCAGATAACGACTGGTTTTCGTTTGGTCTCAACCTGTTGGCGGATGGTCATAAGGTCGATCTAGTGCCAACAATTCTGCAGTTGCTGACGCAACTGGACTTTATCGATTGCGACGATGAGGACTGGGAGGATGCCGTTGGCGCCGTCCTTGACGGGATGAAACTCTATCCGCAACTGGGAGACGGACGCTACGTCGCTCTTGACGCGCCCTTGCTTATTCCGCTGCTACGCGTGTTTCTGACAGCGAGTGGCCTTCTCGACGGCTTTCACCGTGCCGAAGCAGGACGCGTTCACGATGTCATCGATGCGCTCGACGGCTGCGGAGTTGCTTTTGACGGTGCCGCGGAACTACTTGCGCTCGGGCGCAAGCTGCAGGCCCTTGCCCTTACGGCGGACGTCGAGCCGCCCGCCAGCTTCCATGGAGCATTGCGGCCGTATCAAACGATGGGCTACGGCTGGTTATGTGCACTTGGAGAGACCGGGTTCGGAGGCGTTCTTGCTGATGATATGGGCTTGGGCAAGACGATACAGACACTGGCGTTTCTGGCACGGCGCCTTTTGCCAAAGGATGCGCCAAAGACACCTGCATTGCTTGTGGTGCCAACCAGCCTCGTTCATACCTGGAGGCGGCAGGCAGCACTGTTTGTGCCCGACCTCAAGGTCCTGGCCTTGCACGGGCCGGGTCGGCAGAAGGATGTCATGATCATCGACGATCATCATGTCGTGATCACCACGTATGCGCTGCTTCACCGCGATTTGGGTATTCTGGCATCCCGGCAATGGGATGTCGTCATTCTGGATGAGGCGCAAGCCGTCAAGAATCCAGCCTCCGGCGTTGCCAGGGCGATCCGCGGCCTGAATGCCCGGATGCGGCTGGCTCTGACCGGTACGCCGATGGAAAACTCGCTTATGGACCTTTGGTCGCTTTACGACTGGCTGGTTCCCGGTCTTCTCGGCGATCGAAAGAATTTTCGATCGCGTTTTGTCATTCCGATCGAGAAGCAGGGAGATTCGCGCGCGCAAGCCGCCCTCAATGTCCGCATCCGGCCGTTCATGCTGCGGCGAACCAAGCAGCAGGTTGCAATCGATCTGCCGGAGAAGACCGAAATCACCGAGCTTGTGCCTTTGGGCAAGCAACAAGGCTGGCTCTATGAGGCGGTGCGTCTGGCCATGGACGAGCGGGTTCGCAAAACGATCGCCGAAAAAGGGCTGGCGGCAAGCCATATTACTATTCTCGACGCCTTGCTAAAGCTGAGACAGATTTGTTGCGACCCAACGCTTCTCAAACATGACGACGTCAAAGCCGTGACCGAGAGCGCGAAGCGGGAACGCTTGATCGAACTTCTGTCTGATTTGGTAGCGGAAGGACGTCGGGTTCTGGTCTTCTCGCAATTCGTCGAGATGCTGGACCTGATAGAAGCCGATGTCCAGACCCAGGGCTGGGCTTATGCCCGGCTGACTGGACGTACCGTGAACCGGGACGAGATCGTCGAGGGTTTCCAGAACGGTGATGTCCCGATTTTCCTGATCAGTCTGAAATCGGGTGGAACCGGCCTGACGCTGACTGCGGCCGATACCGTAATCCTTTACGATCCGTGGTGGAACCCAGCCGTCGAACGTCAGGCCATGGATCGTGTTCACCGCATCGGGCAAGATCGCAAGGTCTTCGTCTACCGGTTGATTGCCGAAGGCTCGGTCGAGCAGGCGATTTGCGGGATGCAGGAGCGAAAGCAAGCCGTGGCCGACGCCCTGTTCGACGGCGGCGAAAGCAACCCATTCATGCTTGGCGAAGCCGAGCTCGAAGCCCTGTTCCGGCCGCTTCAGGAATAGCGGGAGAAACTTTGACCAGATCAGCCGCGACGGCGAGATCTGAGCCGGAAAGCCACAGTGGACGACATCCCATTGACAAGTTTTGGATATCCGGAGCGTCGCAGGCTGATTTGTACCCATTTCGGTCTTTGCTGGCGCTCGAGCCTGGTGGGGATCGTCAGATCGATGATACGGCTGGCCTCGTGCCTGCCAAGTTCATAAGGATTGCCGGCCGGCACAGGAATACGGCCCGCCATGATAAGATTGCCGATGAGACCGATCCGTCGCCCTCTGGCGGACGGCCGTGCATGTTCACCTTTGGCGTCGATCCCGCGGCAGGCTCACCCACTCGGCATCTTGTACTTGAAAATAGGCCTTAGATATTGTGCCGGATAATCGTATGTAATCGGATTTTATGGAACTTCAGCGAGACTTCCTCACCAAGGTCGTCAAAGAGGAAGCATCATGCCTGCAGCTACCGTCAAGTCCTTCGGCAACCAAAAGGGTTCGGATTTATCGCTCCCGATGATGGTGGGATATACCTCTTCCTCCACATCTCCGCGCTTCGGAGCGGTGGCTCGCTCGATAAGGGCACCAAAGTTGCCTGTGATCTCCGCGAGGACCGCAGAACCGGAAAGTCTAACGCGGAAAACGTCGGCATCCTCTAACTCTGCATATAAGGCGAGCGAGAGGCTCCAGGTGGGGGCGCCCAACCCTCCTTTATGCCTTGTGGACGAATCACTTCCTTCCCTTGCCGAAAGGCAGGTTGCCCCTAGTTTGCGAATCTCTAATGATTTGCGAGGGTTAGTAATTGTGAGCTATGATTGGAGCGGCGTCAGGACACGGCGCATCAAAGCGATAAAGATGACGGTTTCGGTGGCGGTGGCGGTGGTCGTTCTGGGCACGCCGACAATGCTTTGGCTGAACGGTTCACTTTGACCCGTCAAGGCGCGGGAACCGTTCGGTCGGTGATGCCCGCCCGCCCGCCGATCTCGGCTACTTCCTCGCGGCTTGCATGCCCTAACGCTTTCGCGATTTCCGACGATCGACGAAGCCGATAAATCGGCGGGGAATTCAGGCGGCTTGATCGCAGTCCTGCTTCATTTCCCGCCTTGAGCAATAGTCAAGTTCTATTTCGAGCAGCCTTGTGGCCTGGGCAAGCGCATTTTCCGCCTCGGCGAACAAATGCGACCTATCGTCCGTTCTTGCCTTGCCGTAATCTGCGGCGCGCAGCAAAACGAACTCGGCAAGATCAATGCATTCCGGCGTCGGCCGAACGAGGTTCAGGCAATAGCGCAGATTGATGGCGACCTCGAGAGCGAATTCGGCGGCGGAGAAATCCAATATGGCGCCCGGTGGAGCTGAACGGGCCAGATATATCCTCCAGTCTTGGGTCGTCATGGTTCCCTCTCCATCGGATCGGTCGCGCGGGGCGTGACCTGTTTCGCCTGCCGGTTCTCGCAGAGATGTCATCAGGGTCCCGGCCATTGCATTTGCGTCGGCATGGCCCGGCGTGCCCGTAGTCATATCGGCTGGCGAAAGGCGCTTTCAATCACGCAATCACGCAATTGGGCTTCAGTCCGTTTCTGCCTCCGACGTTGGTCTGATGCCCCGTCGCCAAAAGGTCTCGCGTGCGATTGCTGAAGTCCAAACCGGGCTTTCTCCGCTTGATTAAGACTTGACCCCTTACGGTGTTGCGGCGATTTGATATGGGAATCAGAACCTTGCCAATCGGCGATGCGCAGCGGCGCTTTCGTGCCAGGGAGCGGCTGCTCGTTGCCGGATCCAATCGGAGCCTCAGGAGGCTACAGGTGTCATTGCGTCGAAAGCTTATTGCTGTCCTGCCGTGTCTATCGCTGACCCTGGTCAACACGGCACTGCCCTACACCGTCAAAATACACGGCGTTTCCGCGACATTCGTACAGCAGATGGCGGAGGCCAAAGGGGGTAACGGCAATGGCGGCGGCAACGGTGGCGGAAACGGCAATGGCGGAGGCAATGGGAACGGCGGCGGCAATAGCGGCAACAGCGGTGGCAACGGTAATGGAAACGGAAACGGCAGTGGCAGTGGCAATGGCAAAGGAAAGGATAATGGCCAGTCGTCCAGCGCCAAGAGCGCAACCCAAAGCCAGGTCGATTCCGATCAATCGAGCGATGACGGCAATGGCTCGATTACCGTTCACCACAAGGATGGGATGAGCGAAAATATACGAAGCGGACGCTACGTGATGAGGGATTCAAAGGGCCGCACCATCATCAACCGCACTGCGACGACCGCGGACGAGCAGCGGCTCAAATCCTTCCTTCACTGACGGCGCCTTTCAATCTCATCCCGGAACGCCATGGCAGCTTCCGTTCTGTTGCTTACCTCGAGCTTGGCGAAGATCTGCGTCATGTGATGCTTGATGGTCTTTTCATGCAGGTCGAGCTTCAGTCCTATGTGCTTGTTGCTCAAGCCCGCAGAAGCCAGCTCCAGCACTTCCCTTTCCCGATCCGTCAGCGCGTTGAAGGGATTGACCTGAGCGGCCGACCCGTTTTCCGAAATCAGACGCGCCGACAGCGTCGGTGCGACATAGCTGTCACCGGCGGCAATGCTGCGGATGATGTCGGCGAGCATCCGCGATCCGACGCCCTTCAGAACGTAGCCTTTCGCACCGCTCTTGAGCGCGGCCATCACGTCGTCGCTTGCCTCGGAGACAGTCAGCATCACGATCTTCTGGTCGGGCATTTGGCCGAGTATGAGAGAAATGGCGTCCAGCCCTCCTCCGGGCATGGAAATGTCGAGCAGCAAGATGTCCGGACGATGTTCCGTTGCTATGCGCAGAGCATCCTCCTTGCTGCTGCCTTCGCCGACGATGCTGAACCCATCCATTTCGGTGAGGCTTCTGATGACGCCCTCTCTGAAGAGAGGGTGGTCGTCTATGACTGCCAAACTGATTTCCGCTGTCATGCCTGCTCCATTTCCTCGATGTTCAGGGACATGCGTACTCTGGTTCCCCTGCTCGATGACAAAAGCTGAAAAGTACCGCCAAGGCTTTCGACCCGGTCTCTAAGGCCGGCAAGGCCGAGCTTTTGCGGGCCGACCTCTTTCGGATCGAATCCCGGCCCTTCATCGGCAACCTCGATGACGACCTGACCGTCCTCGAAGGATTGCGCGACCTGTTGCCCGATTCCGCCGGCATGACGATAGCCGTTGTTCAGGGCTTCCTGGACGAAACGATAGACGCATATCTTGGCGGAGGTGGAAAGGTCCGTCGGTGTCGTGCCCACGGAGAGCGCGACGGCGACACCGGTGCGCCGCTCGTGGGCGCGGATTGCACGCTTCAGGAGATCGGCCAAATTATCCGTCTCGATATGCGGCAGCATCAGCCCGCTGCAGATCCCTCTGATCTCCGTCATGGCGTCGTCAAGGCTGGCCTTGATGGTATGCAGCGATGCCTCGCGCTCGGCCGGCAAGGCAGTGGGGCTGACGAGGGTCTGACTGTCCAGACGCAAGGAGGCATAAGCAACCAGTTGGGCGGGACCGTCGTGCAGGTCGGCGCCGATGCGGCGCAAATAGCTCTCGTTGAGCGCGGCTGCGCGCTGGGTTGCGCGTTGGACGCGCGCGCGCAAAGCCTCGTTCTGCAGAAGAAGCGTCGACAGTTCGCCGATGCGGCCATTGAGCGCCTTGCGCTGGTTGTCGATGGTGCGGCTGCCACGCATGACGATGATCGACAGAAGGGCGAAGAATGTCAGCGTGAACAAGGCAACGACAAGCCAGCTCAACAGGCGGGCCTGGGTGAGGCTCCATTCGAAATCGTTGGCAACCTCGTAAAACTCGGAGACGGCGACGACCTTGCCCGACCAGGGCTGCAACACCGGATTGTAGATTTCCAGGAGCGGTTTGCCGCTATTGCGCTCGGCAACGCTTTCGACATCATCGATGTGATTGAATTTGGCGACCATTCGGCCGGAAAAAGCGGTTCGGAGACTTTTCGAAAGCGGGAACCGTTTGCCGGAAAGATCCTTGTTGCTGGAATAGAGGATCGTTCCGTCGCCGCGCCACAGGCGGAACGAAAACAGCCGCGTGCCGAGCGCGCCCTGGCCGAGTGTCTCGTCAAGGGCTCGCGTTACCGTGTCGTCGAGAACCTGGGTGGTTTGCATGTCGGGCAGAAGCGGGGCGATGACACTGTCGACGTAAAGGGCCGTCGTCGCCGCGGAATTGCGTGTCACGGCATTTTCGATCAGGCCGGCAACGAAGGAGCCGACTGCAAGCATCGCACAGATTGCGACGAAGCCGCCCGCAAGTAGAAACTGCCTGGTCAACGATTGCGAGTTCCAGCGTTCGATAAGACCTGCCAGAGATAGCTTGTATTTACTGTTTGCTCGCAGAATTGGCATAATGAGCACTGATCTCCCAACCCCTCATAGCTATCTCAGCGGGAGGGAGTGTCAACTGTTACAGGCCTTTACCGCCTGCCTTGCCATCCGAAGACGGTATTGCTGCCGGGACCCCACAATTTAAGGGACCATCGGGCGCCATCAATCAGACCATGGTCCGAATACCCAAGGCATAGGTCCGACCGGTGTAGAAACATGAGATTTCGGCAATATTGTAGTGCGCAATGATTTGCTAAATACCGCCGCTGCCGCAGGCGACGGACGTCTTGTTTGTAAAGGAAATGCACATGAAAATCCGTTCTATCATCGGTACTGCAAGCCTTGGCCTGGCGCTGGCCGTCGTTCCCGTGGGAGGGGCTGCTATCGGCCTCATGCAGACAGCTTTCGCCAAGGGCGGAGATGGCGGCGGCAACGGCAACGGCGGTGGCCATGACCATGGCGAGGGAAAATCCGATCATGACAGCCATGAAAAGTCCGGAGATGATGCAAGCGGTAAGTCCACGAATACGGCGGCGACGCAGGATGCCGACGAGCACTCCAAAGCGCATAGCGCAAGCTCGAAGACGCACGTCTCAAAGCCCGGCGAAGGCAGGCTCAGCTCGCTCAGGAGAGACTACCACGCCTATTTGAACTCGAAGGATCCCAAGATGGCAGCGCTCGCTGCTTATGTGAAGGCATATGCAGAGTTCGAAATACAATATGGAACCACGGCCGTGCCGACAGATCCGGCCCTCAGCGACAACGCCTTGCGTTCGGCTCTGGCGCAACTGTCGAACAAGCCGGTGACGGACCAGACGCTTGCTGAAGCAAAGAGCATTCTTGGCGTCGGAACAAATTCGGGAAAAATCGCGGAAGTACGTGACGCGCTGGAAAGAAAATCCGAAACCTCGGCCCCGTCTGACAGCGATGCGGTAACTGCCGACTGAAAACGTTGCGCTGACGGCCTTTCGGGCTAAGCGCGCCGCCCGGCGAATGCCCGGGCGGCAAATCCCTCGGTCATCGTTTCGAGGGTTCGGCGTCAGCGAACGCCGCTTCATAGCCGGTCCGCCCACCGGCTCTATCGCCGGGTCGGGCTTTCCCCCCGGACGCTGGCCGATCCGGCGATAGGCAATTTTGCAGCATGAAATAGGCGGTCATGCATGGCATGGTGTGCGTGCGAAACGGAAGGCTGCGCGATTGCCGTCTGCGGGAACCATTGCGCGAGAGCGCTGGATTGAGCGGATAGGACCTGGCGATCTGCTCGCCTTGTCTCTCAAACCGGAACAGGTACTGCAACGGCGAGCTGGAAGAGGGGTTTGGAGAGCGGCTCTGCGCTCTCCAAAGTGGTCAGTTGAGAATCTGGATAACCTTGCGCGATGAGGGCTCAACGATCACGCGTTCGTGGTTGACAACCGCGTAGGCATATCGTGGATTCTGCGGAACGGTTCGCACAACGACCGTATCCGGCAATCGCCGGCCGACGACCACCCGTTCGCGGACAACCGTTCCCTCTTCAGGAAGGGGCTGTTCGCGGACATAGGTGACGACCTTCTGAGGCGGCGGATCGATGGCAGTGCCGACGATGGCGCCTGCCACGCCGCCCACGGCGGCTCCGACCGGTCCGCCGACAACGGCACCGGTAACGGCACCACCGGCAGCACCCGTGACGGTCGACGACTGGGCAAAGGCACATCCGGCGGTCAGGCCAAGCGCGAGTGTCGCAATACTAAGTACTTTCGTTTTCATCAGAATCTCCTTTCACCTTCCATTCGTCCGTCATTGACGGAGCTGTCGGTAAAACAGGGCTTCGTCCGGATCTGTTCCTTTCCTGAGGCTTCAGTCGGGCAAGTTGGGGCTTGGGTCGCATGGGTGCTCAGACCAAAGCCTGATGTGAGCGGGCCTGCATCTGAGGTGCCCGGAACGTCATCGCGCTCAGGGTCCATTTTGCCGTTGGGAATATGAAGATTGCCGCGATTGAAGACGCTGAAAGCGCATCCGTCGCTACGGGCTGCGATGCCGCCCCGGTGCCTCAGTTTGGTAAGCAGGAGGGCGCAATGCGTACACTGAAAGTAGAATGAGGAAGACGATCGTTCGAACCGTGCGTTCGGTAGACGCGGACGTGAGGTGGCGGTCCGATCACTTTACATCAGCGGCAGAACGATCCCAACCCGTCAGTGTCCGGCATGGTTCGAAGAAGCCAGCGACACGTTCCGCTCGACGGTCCATGCGCTGGGAAGATTTGCGCATATGATCCCCACCAATGCGATTACGGAGACCAGACCGATCAACGTCTCCCATGATTGCCGGCGAAATGGCAGGGGCCAGCGCGATCGTGACATGTTTGGATCAAACAGCATTCGTCAGCCCCGTATCCAGGTAAGAGCCATCGGCATTGACGTAACCGCTCCGGATGAGATCAAAGCATGATCGCTTTCTTTTTGGCGTCCGTTCATCGTGCAAGTCTACGTCCACTGAATCCTGATTGTCTAGTACCTTGATCGACAATATCTGGTAACGAAGCCCTTAGCGATTGCCGGGCCCACCAATTTAGGTGGATTGCGGAGCATATATTTCTGAGAATGGTCCGATGGCGGCAACGCAAGCGCAACTGCCGGATCGAAAGCCTATGGCCCCTGAATGAGCTGCCTAAAGCGGCATGACGGATGCCGTTGGCTGTGTGGACGGCGTGTGCAGCTTGGCTGCGGCCGTTTCGGGCTGGATGAGCCAGGCTGCAAAAGCTGCAAGCGCGGCACAAACGATGACAGTCAGAAGCGCCTTTCGCGCATATTGCCGCCGTTCAAATGTCGAGTTTTCATCATGTTCCATCATTATCTCCTTCGTCAGAACCACGCCTGACGAATGAAAGGCCGATCTATCGGGAGTATTGGCCTTTCCTGCGGATCGCTGAGCTGTCTGCTGCCAGTTTATTCGTTTCACATGAATGGAATCCGAACGAATTGGCCGCAGGCGCGCCGGAGAGCCGAGATTCCCTCGAAAAGATCGAAGCTGGGGCCTGAAATGGAAGATTCGATGATAAGCCATTGCGTCTTGGCCGAAGCCGACCCATGGCTCGTGGCAGGTCCGTGAGCCAGACGCCCGCCGTGCTCGCTCGATTTGGGAGACGGTGACTGTAATCCAGGCGATTGCCGCGGAAGGATTGCGGCAAACGCATAGCTGCACTGCAGCATAGATGCTGGCGATCCGCGACGCATGGAGTAAAACCATATGTAACGAAGCGATGCACCTCCTCCCGCAAAGCTTCGTGTTTCAGACGGCCCGCTCCTCCTCCCAAGGGTCGTTTGTAGGAACAGCGGCACTCCTCCTCCCAGTCGCTGTTCGGTTCTTTTCGAGAAGCCTGCCGCACCTCCTCCCGCGGCAGGCTTTTTCGATTCCTGGCACCACAGCGCCGAGCGTCACATATGACGCGCGAAAGGTCGCCGCAGCACCTTAAATCCGCTGCATAATTCAAAGTCCGAGATCAAGCTGGGTCCGCGACAGATCGTCGTCGCCTTCTTCGTTCGTCAGGGACGAAAGCGTGATGCCGAGCAGCCGCACAGGCCGGGCGAACGGGTGGACGGTTGCCAGAAGTGCGGATGCCACATCGAGGATGCCGCTGGCATCGGCGGCGGGAAAGGGGCTTGTCCGGCTGCGCGTCGCCTGGGTGAAGTCCGAATATTTGATCTTCACGGTCACCGTCCTGGCGCCGATGCCGCCGGTCTCGCAGTAGCGCCAGACCTTCTCGGCAAGCGGGCGCAACTCGGCCGTCGCCAGCTGGAGATCGTCGATATCCTCGGCAAATGTATCCTCCGCTCCTATGGATTTGCGAATTCTGTTGGCTTTCACCTGGCGCTCGTCGATGCCGCGGGCGATGCCGTAGAAATAGGATCCGGCCTTTCCGAAATGCTCCTGCAGAAAGGCGAGGGGCTTCGATTTCAGATCGAGCCCCGTCTCAATTCCGTACTTGCGCATGCGCTCGGCGGTCGCAGGCCCGACGCCATGGAATTTCTTGACGGGAAGCGTTTCGACGAAGGCCGGCCCATTCTTCGGTGTGATCACCGCCTGGCCGTTGGGCTTGTTCAGGTCGCTCGCCATCTTGGCGAGGAACTTGTTGTAGGAGATGCCGGCCGAGGCATTGAGCCCCGTGACCTGCTTGATTTTGGCCCGGATCTCCAGCGCGATCTCGGTTGCAACCTCCATGCCCTTGAGGTTCTGCGTGACGTCGAGATAGGCTTCGTCGAGCGATAGCGGTTCGATCAGCGGCGTATATTCGGCGAAGATTTCGCGGATCTGCTGCGATACCGCCCTGTAGACGTCGAAGCGCGGCGGCACGAAAATCAGATCCGGGCATTTGCGCTTCGCTGTAACCGAAGGCATGGCCGAATGGACGCCAAAGGCGCGAGCCTCGTAGCTTGCCGCCGCCACCACGCCGCGCGCCGCCGATCCGCCGACCGCAAGCGGCTTGCCGCGCAGCTCGGGATTGTCGCGCTGCTCGACCGATGCATAGAACGCATCCATATCCACATGGATGATTTTTCGGACAGGGCCAGTGCTCATTTGGTTCATGGTGGTCTCAGTCATCAAACCGCAAGTTCAGCACGGCCTTCAATTGCGGACGCTGAAACAAATACGGAACATATCATCCTTGATGACGATATCAAACCGGCTCTGTTGCTGTGCCTGACAGAACGGGGATCGCCCTGCGCCAGCCATGAAACGGCGCCTTGAGATGCAGTCGAGGCTTCCTATCTCTTATTCATCCCCCAATACGGAGCCTGATGATGGGCCAAACTGCATTCGATCCGCATTCCGAGCCGCTTATGGAGATCTCGCCGCCCGAGCGCGATGAGGAACCGTGCGCGGACGGCACAGAGTGTCTCTGCTGTCGAAGGCTGCGATCGGCGAGGAAGATGGACGAGGACGGCTGCGGCATCTGTGACGAATGTCTGGCGCCATGACGAACCGGGCCGCAAAGCCGCCGCCTGACGAATTGCCGGAGTTCGAACATCTACTTGCGGAACTGCCCGACGGTTACATGGAGGGGCGCTTTCAAGGTCGGCCCTGGGGCGTGACGGTCAAGCGGTCGGCCGACGGGAAACGGATCTGGCTCTACGGCGAGGAGCTTGGCGGGACCGATGTCGTCAGCTTCAATCTTTATGTACTCGCAGGAGCAAGGCTTGCCCTCAAGCCTTGCGAAATGTCGTCGTCCAAGGTCGTGGACTTTGTGCTGGGTTTCAAGCCCGCTACGATGCCACCGACATTATAGGCGAGCGATCTTTGCAGCAACCGTTCGTGCCGCCGATCCCGTTTGTTTCAGCGGGTGGAGAGCGGCGGAGGAGGGGGCTGCGTGGTTGCGCCTGGACCGAGCGAGCGCTGCACCATCACGGTGTCGGCCCAGCGGCCGTAACGATAGGCAACTGCCGGCAGCAGGCCGACGCGAACGAAGCTGAAGCGTTCGTGCAAGGCGAGGGAGGCCGCGTTGTCGGCATCGATATAGCCGATCATCTGCCGGAAGCCGGCCGCCGCGCAGGCGTCGATCAGCCCGCGCATGAGCAGGCTTCCCACACCCTGGCCGACATGGTCGTGATGCACGTAGATCGAGTGCTTGACCGTATAGCGATAGGCCGGACGCTTGCGGAACAGCACCACATAGGCATAACCCAGGACCTTCTCACCCTCGATCGCAACGACATGCGGGAAGCGGCGGTCCTTCAGATTCTTGCGCCGTTCGCGCAGATCGTCCGGTTGCGGCGTGTCGCTATCGTCCACTCCAGCCTCGACGCCGCGGTGAATGTGGCGGCGATAGATCGCCAGCATGGCATCGACGTCGCTCTCCCTGGAAGGGCGAACGACGATTGTTTTATCCTGCTTCATGATCGAACCTGAATTTCCAAGCCTATTCCGCGACGACGTAGGTGTAGAGCCGGATTCTGCCGGATGCATCGATTTCGCGATAGAGCCCCTGAATCTCCACCTCGAAGCCGGGGAAGGTGTTGAAACAGGTTTCGAACATCTTGAGGTAGTCGATCATCGGTTTTGCTCGTTCCGTCAGGCGCTCGCCTGGCACGATGGTCGCGATACCCGGAGGATAGACCACGAAGGGTGTCGTCGCGATGCGGCCGGCAATGGCGTCGATCGGCAGATATTCCACATCGTTGCGCACCAGGCAGCGGGCGGCATCGTGCGGCGACATCGCGATCGGCGGCAGGTGTTCAGCGGAAAACTGCTTCGTCTGCAGGGCGCTCACATCGGCTTGCCGGAAGAAATTGTGCATCTCGGCGCAGAGATCGCGCAGCCGCACGCCCGCATAGCGGCCCGGCCGGCGGCGATAGAATTCCGGAATTGCCTCCTCGAGCAGCGCATTGTCGTCATGGAGTTTCTTGAAGGCGACCAAGCCGCTGATCAGCGTGCCGGCCTTGCTGGCTTCGACACCGGGGGTAAGGAGGAATAGCAGCGAATTGAGGTCGTTCTTTTCCGCAACGATGCGGTTTTCGCGCAGATATTGCGCGACCACGGGCGCCGGTATGCCGTGCTCAGCGTATTTTCCGGTCGCCCGATCGAATCCGGGAGTGAGCAGGGTGAGCTTGTTCGGGTCGGTCATGGCAAAGCCCGGCTCCATTCCCGAAAAGCCGTGCCATGCCGCACCGGGTGTCAGGTGCCAGAAGGCAGGGTTGGTGGCGAGCTGGTCGGTCGCGACGCTTTCCCAAGGCACGTCATGCACCGCGCCAGGGCTCGCCACATCCGGGATCGCCACCCGGTCCGGCACGAAAGGTTCGAAGAACCAGCGACGCTCGGGGCGATGTTCCTTCTCCTCGAATTCGCGGCGCACGGCGCGGATCTTCTTGCGAAGTTCGATGCCGAGGCGGATTGTATCGTCCCAAAGCACCTCGCCCGAGCGGCCCTTCATCATCTGCGCGCCCACGTCGAGCGAGGCAAACAGCGGATAGAAAGGCGAGGTCGAGGCGTGCTGCATGAAGCTTTCGTTGAAGCGCCGATGCTCCACGCGGCGCTTCTGGCCGGTGATGTGCCGATCCTTCATGTGAATCTGCGAGGCCTGCGAGAAGCTTGCGAGCTGCTTATGGGTGGATTGCGTCGCGATGATACCGGGCGCGTCCGGACCAAGATCGGCAAGGCCCATGGCGAAACGCCCGGCATAGAGCGGATGGAATTTCATGAAGCCCGCCCAGGCCTCGTCGAAGAGGATGTAGTCGCACAGATGGCCGATGCGCTTGAGGATCATCTCGGCATTGTGGATGGTGCCGTCATAGGTGCATTGCTCCACGACGGCGACACGGAACGGGCGTGGCTTCTTGTAGGCTTCCGGATCTTTCACCAGCGGATGGGTACGGATGCGCTCGCGCAGCGCGTCCTCGTCCATTTCAGCGAAATCCATCGGACCGATCAGGCCATAGACGTTGCGTATGGTCGGCAAATAGATCGGAATGCCACCCGAGATCATCAAGGCGCCGTGATGGGCGGCCTTGTGATTGTTGCGGTCGAACAGCACGAGATCGCCGTCGGTGACGAGCGCCGAGAGCGCGACCTTGTTGGAGGTGGAGGTGCCGTTCAGGACGAAATAGGTCTTTTCGGCGCCGAAGATCTTGGCGGCCTCTTTCTGTGCTGCGAGCGCTGGCCCTTCGTGGGTCAAAAGGTCGCCGAGATCGAGCACGGAATTGTCGAGGTCGTCGCGGAATACCGCTTCGCCCAGATGCTCCATGAATACGCGGCCGATCGGGCTGCGGCTGTAGAAGATGCCGCCATTGTGCCCAGGGCAGGTCCAGAGCTGGTTGCCTTCCTCCGCATAATCGACCAGCGCGCCGAAAAACGGCGTCTTCAGCGTCTCGGCATATTGCTTGAGACGGCTGATAAGGCTCTTGGCGATGAAGGCGGGCGTTTCTTCGGACAGGAAGACATAGCCGTCGATGAAATCGAGCACTTCGACCGGCACATCTTCGAAGCGTTTGCGGCGGATCAGAAGGATGATTGGGAATTCGAGGCCACGCCGGCGCATCAGATTGATGAGAGCGGCCGTCTTGCCTTCAAGCCCCTTCTTGCCCCAGTCGACCAGCATGCAGCCGATGGCAGCGTCCGTTTGCACGGCGATCTCCGCATCTTCGAGATTACGAGCGCGCACGACCTCGAAACCGGAGCGCTCGATCTCCTCGACAATCTGGTTGTAGCGGGCGCCCTCCAGATCCTCGCTGTCAAAGGCTGGCGTTGCGAACAGAAAGTTGAAACGTCTGAAATAATCCATTTGGGTACCCACTCTTGATCAGGCACGACGTGTCGGCGTATTTCATGACATGGATGTGACAAAGTATCCAATGTCCGCAACAGCGTCGACGCCGGCAGCGACATCGGTGAAGAGTGACCTCGGTTGTGGTGGCATAGGGCGGCTTGCGCGCGTTATCGCGGGAGTTGCGGGCCAGCACATATTTCGGTCCACTCGCCGCAGCGCCAGAGGTTGCCGAGCAGAACTGCGTGCTGCTTCAGGCAAAGTTACTCCGCCTATGCCCCTCCTTCCGATAGACGGGATACGTCCACGATCATTCTCCTGTGATTGTCGGGATCGACCAGGACAGGCAGAACGGTTCCCGCCGCAGTGCGCTTCTGGCGGCGTTCGGGACTGCTGAATGACATGCGCGTCACCGCGTTCCAATTCGGGCCGTCATCTGGGGCGGCGACCCGGACGGTGATATCCCACGTCCCGCCCGGCGCGCTGTTTGGCGTCACTTCATCGGCGGCCAATACCGTTGCCATGGCCGGCTCTAGCCCGACCGCCGCGCCGCCGCCGGCAAGCGCGAGTCCCGTTTGCCGGGCGGTGAGAAGCGGCTGGGATCGGCAAGATCCACGGTCACCGGAAGCATCATGCCCGGCTGAGGCCATTTCGGCTTGGGTACATTGCGGCTGCGGAAATGGACCGCGGTCGGTGCCACGCGCTCGGCGATGATTACTCCGTCGATGTCGCATCTTGGAAGGAGCGTTACCTCACCGGCAATATCGGGTGACGGCGAACAGGCCACGACCTTCAGGCTACCGCTCACAGGGTTGATGATCCGGATTTGCCTGAGTTTGCCGAATAAGCCCATGGCTGCCACCTGCTCAATCCACTCCAGTCATGCTTATTTGAATCAAGCCGAAGTTGGCTGATTAACGCCCTCGGATCATTCTAATGATGATCGGACCTTCATCATCCATCAAGTCTGCACCTCCTGGACATTATGTGAAACTGCGTAGCGGATGCTGCAGGGAGTGGTTGCCCGTTGACTTCCGCAGTTGATTTACCCAACTTGTTGGGTTATGATTGTGCATGATCACGGTTCTTCGCCAATATGGGATGCGTTTTGTTATCTATACTGCCGATCATGAGCCGCCTCATGCGCATGTTGTTGGTGAAGGCGAGGCCCGCATCGACATAGTTAATCTGTCGGTGATCACTCAAGGCGGAATGTCCGACAGGGATGTTCGCCGAGCGGTGGCGATTATAGAAGCAAACCAGCAATTGTTTCTCGATACCTGGAGAAAGTATCATGGTTGAGATCACGGATGCAGAGCTTGCCCGCGCAAAGCGCCGATGGGAAGCGGAACGGGCTGAAAGACCCATCCCTTGCTCCGTCCGCTTTGACGGTTCATCGGAGCGGGTCATTGTCGAATTTAGGAACGGCGCATCCTTTATGTTCCCCGCCCGGTCTCTGGAAGGGATGCAAGAGGCTACTATCCAGCAGTTGGCTGAGGTGGAGCTTCTCGGGGAAACCGGGTTGCACTGGGAAAGCCTCGATATGGACTATTCGATCGCTGGCCTTATGAACGGGATATTTGGGACGAAGGCGTTTATGGACATTCAGCGCCGTGGAGGACAATCCCGGTCACCGGCGAAAATTGCCGCGAGCCGTGCGAACGGTGCAAAAGGTGGCCGCCCAAAAAAAATCGGATAGGCTTCCGAGCGAGGCGATGCCGTTCAAGCCTTGGGGGCAATTGAGCGGACGATCCTGTGCGACTCTCGATCATACGGGGGGAACCAAGCCCGAAGAAAGCGGTTCGGAATAAGACCGATTGGCTGAACAAACGCCGACCAATACGGTTGGCCGTTCGATCGAGCAGGCGTTCCCTGCGCGCCGGATGTGGCCCGGTGTCAGCCTGCCGATGTCAGGAGGAGAAAATGGAAACCTACTACCGATATCGCAAGGATGCGGTGCCGCTGGACTCCATTGTCGTCAAGTTCTATCACTCCGGCGATCAAATCCGGGGATTCCTTCGCAAGGTGACGCCGCCCGGAGAGGATGACACGGTCTTTCCCGGCGAGGAAATGGAGCCTGTTGATGCCTTTCGGGCGGCGCGCAACAAAATGGCCGACGAGTACATGCGGCCGATCTATGTTGAACTGTCGGAAGGTGTGGCCTGGGACCCTGCTTGGGGTCAACTCGAAGAAGCCCGCGTCGGCTCCTAGCCTGGTTGATGCTGGTGCCCTTGTTCGGATATATCCCGCCTGTGCGGTTTCTTGCGCGGCCGATGAGATAAGGCTTGTTGCTGTTGGGGCAACCCAAGAAGCTGGCTGAGCCGCCGCGCATCGGCGGGTGCCCGCACCTTCACATCATTGTCGAAATAAACATAGACGTCACGGCCGGTTCGCGATCTTTTCGCGGGTTTCAGGACGCGATTGGCGTCGGTGGGCTCGCCTCCATGCGCCCAGTCGTCGATGCGCGTCGCCCACACATCCAGAGCCTTGTCGTCATAGCCGCTGACGTAAAGTTGTTCCGAGCCGTGCAGGCGGCAATAGACGAAGTCCGCGGTGACATCCATGAGCAGCGGCCATTCGACGCTGTCGGCGCATACGAGGCCGATCCGATACTCTCGCAGCAGTTCGATGAAATCGGCGTTCGCGAAGCTTTCGTTGCGGATTTCAAAGGCATGGCGGATTGGTCTCGTCTCATCCGTCTTGAGCCAGTCGCGGCCGTCCAGTCGCGCATCGTGTCGTCTCGCGAGGCTTGACGCCTCATCCGTGTTCTTTGGCAGCATGCCGATGAAGGCGGAAAACAGCTCCGGTTCGAAGCGCAGACGCGGCGGAAACTGCCAGAGGATCGGTCCGAGTTTGGGTCCCAGGCGCAGCAGGCCCGACGCCATGAAATTGGCAAGCGGCAATTCGATATCGCGAAGCCTTTGCAGGTGCGTTATGTAGCGGGAGCCCTTGATCGCAAAGACGAAATCATCCGGCGTCTCGTCCCGCCATCGCGCGAATGTATCGGGACGTTGCAGGCTGTAGAAGGTACTGTTGATTTCGATGGATGGGAATTGCCTGGAGGCATAGGCGAGTTCCCGTTTCTGCGTCACGTCCTTGGGATAGAAAACACCGCGCCAGGGCGCGTAGGTCCATCCGGATATGCCGATGCGGATTGTTCCTGTCTTTGCCATCTATTCCCAACCGGATTCGGATCGGCTTGTTCCCGCTCGAGGTTAGAACCGGATGATTTTAGGTCGGATCGGCCTGAAATCTGAATCCGCTCCGGAAACAAAGAAGCAGAGCATGATGCCGAAAACCGATCACACTTTTCGGCATCATGCTCTAATGGCTGCGGCGAGAGATCGGTGCCGGCTGAATGGCGTCAGCTGACATTGATGGAAGGCAGGAATGACATGACCTCGTTGCGCTGCCTTGGCGCAAGAATCTCGATTTCCTGCTTCCAGAAGGTTTCGGCTTCGGGCGGATCCGCCTCCCAACTCTGGGTCGACAGGATATTATCGTCCATTACCAAAAGCCTGTGGCCGCCCAGCCGAAGATATTCGTTTGCGAGTTCCAGGGCACTGTTCATCATGATGATACTCCTCGATTGGCACGCTCCGCCGGCAATCCGCGATCGGGGTTGTCCAGCGGTATATTGCTGGCAGCGATGTGCGCTCGTCCGGCACGCCGGACGGGCTCAAGAGCCTTGTAAGCTTTCGCTAATGCTGACAATTCTTTGCCGTCGTGCTGTCGTCCGACTGGCTGTTTTGCGTGCTATTGTCCTGCATTGTATTCTTGCCGGTTTTCATTGCGTTGCAGTCTTGCGACTGACCACCGGTATTCGGAGTGCCGTGGGTGCCGGTCGAACCGTTGCTGCTTGCGCCCCCGTTTCCGTTGGAGGTGCCGTTGTTTTGCAAGCCTGTCGCGGCACCGTTGCCCGACCCGCCGGTGCCTGTGCCGCCGGAACCTGACTGCTGGGCCATGGCCGCGGTGGCCATGCCGATCGACAAGGCACAGATTGCGATCATCTTGGTCAACATGGGATATTTCCTTTCATCCGTTTGCCGGCTTCAAACTGGACAATCGGGCGGTTGTTTCCGGATTTTCGGATTTTTGTCGTCGCGAAGAATTCCAGGCCGGCACGCGCAAAATGGTCGGAACAAGCCGGGCCGGCGGAAGTTAGAAGTATCTTTCCGCGGGAGATCGGACCATGTCTTCCTTCAAGGACCGCCCTGTCATCAGCGATTTTCAGCATCCCGGTCAGGTTCGGGGCGGCGATCCCTTCATGGGGACGATCAATAGCGAGCTCGCCGACAAGGGCTTCCTTGCCACGAGCACGGATGAGCTCGTCAGATGGGCGCGAACAGGATCATTGATGTGGATGACGTTCGGACTTGCCTGCTGCGCCATCGAGATGATGCAGATGTCCATGCCACGCTATGACGTAGAGCGTACAGGCGCGGCGCCCAGGGCCAGCCCCAGGCAATCGGATCTCATGATTGTCGCAGGCACCCTTTGCAACAAGATGGCGCCGGCCCTGCGAAAGGTCTACGACCAGATGCCCGAACCGCGCTATGTCATCTCGATGGGTTCCTGCGCCAACGGTGGCGGTTATTATCACTATTCCTATTCGGTGGTGCGCGGCTGTGATCGGGTCGTTCCCATCGATATCTATGTGCCTGGCTGCCCGCCGACCGCGGAAGCCCTGCTTTATGGAATTCTGCTTCTCCAGCGCAAGATTCACCGCAACGGCACTATCGAGCGATAGCCGGGATCCCACCGGCACTGTTCCCTTCCGGTCTTCGTGCCGCGACCCTCACATGATAATTTGGATTTTCATGGAACAAGCGCAGGATGCGGCCGTTCCCTTGAAAGATGGAAGGAGCTTGTGAGATCTGAAGGTCTCCCGAAGCACCTGAAATACCCATCGCAACGCATAGCGAACAGCAAGTTTGCTCACATCAAGATCACCGGTGGCTCTGTCCGACGTCCGAAAGGCGCCGGGCGCAGTGCCATGTCATTGGTGACAGCCGACGGGACCGGGCGTTGCGAGCCAAAGCCGGGAATGTCGCCTTTACGCCAAGGAGAAAAGCTGTGACCGATATGCCTCGAACAGCCGATCTGCAAAATGAAATTGTAGAACTTATTCCGGCCCTTCGCGCGTTTGCACGAACCTTTCACAGAAACGCGAACGACGCCGATGATCTGGTTCAAGAAACCTTGACGAAGGCACTCGCCAATCTCAGCCAGTTCGATCAGGGTACCCGGCTGAAATCGTGGCTGTTCACGATCATGCGCAATACGTTCTGCACGAAGTTCCGCATTGCCAAGCGCGAGGCTCCAGGTGCGAAGAAGTGCATTTCGGGCGATGGCGTCATCCCGCCGCCGCAAGAATGGACCATCCGCGCAAAGGAGCTTGAAAAAGCCTGCAACCTCTTGCCGGAGCCCTATCGTATCATGCTTGAATATGTGGTCATAGAGGGACAGTCCTATGATGCCGCCGCAGAGAAATTCGGTTGTGCGATCGGCACGGTGAAGAGCCGGATCAATCGCGCTCGGCAGCAATTGGCGGCCCGCCTCGACGAGAGAGGGCTTTGACGCTCCCTTTCCATTGCGCAACCTCGCGAATATGCGCTACCTCTTTGTTTTCACCCATTCCGGACGGAAAACCGCTACGGGCTTTTCCTGGAAATGCTTTAAACGTCCTTTTTCCACATATTGAACAATCCTTTGGCGATGTGCTCGATAGCAACCGCTTTTTTGCACAGTACAAAGCCGGTGAACCGCCTGCTCGGAACGATCGGCTCTTGGCCGAGGGCGAAGATGTAAGGAATGTTTTTCACCTCGAGCCCCTCGACAAGGGGAAATACCCGATCCGCAGCAAGATCAAGGTCAAGGATGGCTGCGTCCGCGCCCTTCCTATCAATGAGATCGGCCACGTATTCGAGATCGGCGACGGGACCGACTATGATCGCACCGAGCGCACGCAGCTTTTGACGCACCTCGTCGGTGAGAAAGTAGCCGCCCCCCACCACCAGGAGCCGCTTTCCCGCAAACATCTCGCTGTAAGGAGCCGTTGTGTTGTCCATTTCTCGATCCGGATTGAGTTTATTGTTCATAGCCAGCCGCCGGAAAGTGAGCCGCGTAACCTGAGCGCCGGCCGGAATTGCGCGATCATGGCCCAATCGGGGCCATGATCGCGCAGAGTTCGTCTGTCCGATCCGAGGTTGCCGCGTGCCGCCATAAACATTCCTTGCCGGCAAAGGTTTCAAGATCTTGCAAAAAAACCTCGTGAAAACATGCTTGATATCGGGCGATTTCAGGAACAAACGACCACCTATGTCGTTCGATCATGGAGGGCGAGGCCATCCCTGATATGGGAGGATCGGATGCACGAAGTCATTGATGTGGAATTCAAAATGCTTTGGACCGCACCAGTCCTCCTTTCGATCGGAGGCCGAAGCAGCCACATGGTCCAGGGGCCGGAAGACGCGATCCATTTTCTGTCGCGGCGATGGCCATGCGAAAGAGGTTTCGCCTACGCCGATGCCAGAGAGAAATGCTTTGCCGCCGTCTCGCACAGGATTCCGATCGAGGCGTCCCGAACGGCTTTCGTGAATGCCTGCCGCGATGCACGCTTGATGCCGGAGTGGGCATAGCCATGAAGACGCGCAACGACGATGGACTTTCGGAAAGTGACGCCTATGAGCTCGGCAGGAATGCCTTTGCCGATGGGGCGAGCGGCGGCGACAACCCATTTCCGGAAGGCGATCACCACCGAGACGAGTGGGCGCACGGATTTATGGATGCGCAGAAGATCCGCAGCGATCGGCATAGACCCGGTCATCCGCCGAACTGATCAGGCGTGATCGCCATCATGCGCCGATCTAGGATCACCTGGCCGCGCGGCGGGTGCATCGCCTTCCCACATCAGCAGGAATTTCCGCGTGACCGCCGGCAGATTGTCGTCCAGCCATTTGGCCATCGACTGCTCCTCGGCCAGGGTCTCTTGCAATGCATCCTTCGCGTCGCCGAAGTTCCCGGCGTCGGCGATCGTCATCAATGATTTGTATGCGGCAATTTCGTAGTTTTCGAATGCGAAGTCGGTAAGCGCATCTTTCAGCACCTTGTCGTCCACGCTTGCATGGCTCATCACTGTCGTCGGACCGGCAAACGACAGGATCGTATCCTTGAGATTCAGATAATTCTCATCCATGTCCTCAAGGATGCGCTCGAGGCGCGTGACCTGATCTTCCGTTTCGCCGATGTGCCGGTCAAGTTTGGCAGCCACCTCCGGATAATGTTCCAAGCGCGACAGCTGCGGCCTCATCATGCCCAATGCCTGATTTTCCATCGCATAGGCGTTTCGAAGCCCGGTGACAAACATGTCGCGGATCTCTGTCTCTGCCATATCATCCTCCATAGGCTGGCCGTCCCTGCTCGGCATGTCTCGAATGCCGGTGGGTATCGGTGCCTTCTGCAGCGGCTTTCAGCCGGCGCTTTCCCGTTCGTTGAGATCGATCTGACCGTTCTCGGCCAAAATCGGCAGGGCGATATTGTGTTGCGCTTCGTTCATTTCCTGCACTGTGAGGAGGGTCCCCCCTCTTTCGAGGGCGGTCGCGTAGGCTGCGCGCTGTTCCTCATGAAAGAAGATGCCGGTCAACGCGTCGAGAAAACCCATATGATCGACGGGAGATGTGTCGGGCCGATTGCCGGGCGTCATGGTGATTGCATCCTTGGGAATGCCGGCCTGCATCAAGGCCTTGGCTGCGGCTTCCGCATCATATTCATCATCGAAGAATGCGCTTAGCGCAAAGGAGCCGAGTTTACCGTCGCTGATCATGGCGATTCCTCCGTTTCGATGTTCCTATCATTCTAACGAACGCGGGAGAGGCGAGTTCCCGTGCGAAGGGATTGATGGGCATCGAACCCATGCGTGGAACAAACAGAACGGCTGTTAGTTGATCGTCCTAGTGTCTGGAACCATTGCGAGCCCCCAATGCTCGATCGAATTTCCTTGGCCGGAGCAGGCCCCTCGCTAGCGTATGAGCATGCAGACGCGGAAACGCTCGACGAACTGCACGACGATGCGCAAGCCTGTCAACGGTGCGATCTTTATCGCACCGCCACCCATCTCGTGTTCGGCGAGGGTCCTAGCGCCGCCGACATCGTGCTTGTCGGTGAACAGCCCGGCGACAAGGAGGATCTCGCCGCGCGGCCTTTCGTCGGTCCGGCAGGCCGGCTTCTGGATCAATGTCTTGAAGAAGCGGGCGTGGACCGGGACCGTTGCTATGTCACCAACGCCGTCAAACATTTCAAATATCAGATGCGCGGCAAGAAGCGTCTGCATGCCAGGCCCAATGCCGGCGAGGTGCAGCGCTGCGCCTGGTGGCTGGGGGCGGAGCTCGAACTGCTGAAGCCGAAGCTGGTCGTCGCACTCGGCGCCACGGCCGTGTCCTCGCTGCTCGGCTCCAAGGTCAAAGTCATGCGCGACCGCGGCCGGATCCTGCACCCGCCCGGAAAGCTCGACGTCCTCGTCACCATTCATCCCTCGGCGCTTTTGCGGATCAGGGAGCCTGCCGAGAAGGAAAAGAACCGGATCGCTTTCGTCGGAGATTTGAGAAGGATCCAACGCTTTCTGCGGCATTGATCAGCGTTTCCACCATCGCCCGGAATGAAACCTTCAAGATAACAAGCAAAGATCAGGTCATGGCTGACGATCAACTCGATATCAAGGAAACCAGACCCGAGCAGCCTACGCAGCCGGCGGCTGACGGCAACGACCGTGACAGGACCGCATCACGGCAACGGAAGCGTCCCTCATTCATACGGCGCCATCCATTCTCGGTGTTCGTGACCATTGTGGTGCTGGCGGCCGTCATCGTTGCCGCATGGTTCGTCTGGAAAATCTATTTCTATCCTTACGAGTCGACGGATGACGCCTTCGTCGATGCGCGCAGCTTCTCCGTCGCCGCCAAGGTTTCGGGCTACGTGGCAGATGTCCCGGTGACCGATAACCAGCACCTCAAGGCCGGCGATGTCATCCTGAGGATCGAGCCGCGCGACTACCAGATCGCGCTCGATCAGGCCAATGGTCAGGTGGATGTCGCCAGGGCTTCCATCGACAGCGCAGGGGCGCAGGTCGAAGCCGCCAATGCTTCGGTCGATGTCGCCCGAGCGCAGCAGAATTCCGCCAATGCCGCCCTTCAATATGCGCAGGAAGAGGCCAATCGGCAGCAACAGCTGGTCAAGAACGGCTCGGGTAGCGTGCAATCCGTACAGCAAGCAACCGCGACGCTGGCGCAGGATCAGGCGAGCCTTGCGCAGATGCAGGCGAATGTCACATCGGCGCTGAAGAACAAAGCGGTCTCCGAAGCGCAGAAATCCAGTGCGCTTGCAAACCTCAAGCAGGCGCAGGCCCAGGCCGAGGAGGCGCAGCAAAATCTGAACTATACGACGATTACCGCCGCCCAGCCGGGACGCGTCGTTCGCCTTACCGGTGCCAAGGGTCAATTCATCGACGCGGGGCAGGCGATCGCAACCTTCGTTCCCGATGAGGTCTGGATCACGGCAAACTTCAAGGAGACGCAACTGACCGACATGCGGCCGGGTCAGCCGGTCGACGTCACGATCGATGCCTATCCGGATCACACGCTTCACGGCAAGGTGGCGTCCGTCCAGCCGGGCTCCGGCACGGCCTTTTCCCTGCTGCCGGCGGAGAATGCGACGGGCAACTACGTCAAGGTCACGCAGCGCGTACCGGTCAAGATCGTCATCGAAAAATGGCCCGCGGATGTCGCCATCGGCCCCGGCATGTCCGTCGTGCCGACGGTGACGGTCCGGCCGAGGAGTTGAGATGAGCGGCGCAGCAACGACGGGCGGATCGGCAGCCTCTTCCGCTCACGCCACAAATCCCTGGCTGATCGCCATCGTGGTGTCGCTGGCCACCTTCATGGAGGTGCTCGACACCACGATCGCCAACGTCGCACTGCGCTATATTTCGGGCGGTCTCGCCGTCAGCGCCGACGAGGCCTCCTGGGTGGTGACGACCTATCTCGTTTCCAATGCAATCGTGCTGGTGGCCAGCAGCTATTTCGCCGAGCGGTTCGGGCGCCGCAGGTTCTATCTCCTGTGCCTGGCGACATTCACGCTCGCGTCGGTCCTATGCGGCTTGTCGTGGAATCTGGAGGTCCTGCTGATTTTCCGGGTTATCCAGGGCTTTGCCGGCGGCGGCATGGTGCCGACCTCGCAGGCGATCCTCGCCGACGCATTCCCGCCGGCAAAGCGCGGCCAGGCCTTCGCCCTCTTCGGTGTGGCCGTGGTCGTCGCGCCCGTCATCGGGCCGACGCTCGGCGGCTACCTCTCCGACAATCTTTCCTGGCATTGGTGTTTCCTCATCAATGGCCCGGTCGGCATCTTCGCCTTTGCCCTTGTCTACGCGTTGCTGAAGGAAACGCCGAAAACGAGAAGCATGCGCGAGGAATTCCGGCGCAAGGGCGTGCGCTTCGATCTTGTCGGATTCCTGCTGGTGGCAACCTTTCTCGGCTCGCTGGAACTCGTGCTGGATCGCGGCCAGACCGACGATTGGTTCGGCTCCGGTTTCATCCTGATGATGTCGGGCATATGCGTGCTTGCCTTTCTCCTCGCCATTCCCTGGGTCCTGACCAAGGCAAACCCGATAATCGACGGATGGTTGCTCGGTACCCGGCAATTCGGGTCCTGCTTCACCGTCATGATGGCAACCGGTGCAATCCTCATCGCAACCACGCAGTTCATCCCGCAGGTCGTGCAGCAGAATTACGGATATACGGCAACATGGGCCGGTCTTGCCTTATCGCCGGGCGGGCTTGTCACCATGGTCATGATGTTCGTCGCCGGGCGGGTGAATTCCCTGGTCCAGCCGAAATATCTGATTGCCATCGGTTCCGCGATCATAGCGCTGTCCATGTGGCAATTGACACGGCTCTACCCGGGACTGAACTTCGGTTTTTTCGTCTGGTCGCGCCTTTATATCGGGCTCGGCCTGCCGCTGATCTTCATCCCGATCACCTCCGCCTCCTATTACGGCCTGAAGCCGGAGCAGACCAACCAGGCCTCGGCCATGATCAATGCCGCGCGCAACATCGGCGGCTCCATCGGCGTGTGTATCGCGACAAATGTCCTCGCGCATCGCGAGCAATGGCATCAGAGCCGCCTTGTGGAGCATGTCACGCCGTCCTCGCCGGCCTATCACGAAACGCTGCGGACCATGACGCGTTATTTTGCCGAAAAGGGCGCAACCATGCCCGATGCGCAAGCGCAGGCAACGGCATGGATCGGTCAGCAGGTGCAGACCCAGGCGAGCTTCCTCGCTTTCATCGACGTATTCCATGTTTTGATGCTGGTCGTGCTTTGCGCCATTCCCCTGGCACTGATCCTCAGCAATGTCGATCTCCAAGAAGGCGGAAGCATGCATTGATCACGACGTAGAAGAAGCTGAGGCTTTCGGCTCCAAGCCAGAAGCCCCGTTCGGCGAGTGCTGTGGCGCTGGTTTCGCTTTCAATGAGTTCGTCCGGCAGGATGCGGCACTTTTCATGATGCACGCGGGCGTGCATGCTGCCGGCGGCATCAACTGCAAGGACCGTCGGATGATCGCCACCGATATCGATGCCGATTGTGAAGAATGCATCCCGCACTCATGTCCGGTGCGCTTGACGCCAAAACAAAGTTACTTAGTTTAGGCCACGCTATGCGATCCGCCTGGAGGAGACGGGCGCAATGCATGCGGCCTATCTGCACTGGTATGTTCTCTCCCTCCGCCGTCAGTTGCCGATTTTCCGACAGGACCCGCCCCGACAGGACCCGCCATGTCTCTCACGCTTGCTCAACGCCTCGATCGTCTGAAAATCCGCACGTCAGAGCTTGTTCATTGGCGCGACAGGCAAAGCCTGACAATCGACGGCTGGACCTTCGATGGCGAACCGATCGCCCATCATCAGGACTGGCCGCATCGCAAAGGAACGGTTCATTTCGCCGCCAAGGCAGCGGTTCCCCATGGCTGGCCTCTTGGGCAGGTCCGCTTGCAGCTTGATCTTGGCGGCGAGAGCCTGCTGACATTGCGTTATCCGCACGGACTGACCGAGACGTTCGGGCTTGATCCCTATCACCAGGAGTTTCCGATCAAGGACAGGGAGATCTCGATTACCACCGAGAGTGTCGCGCGCTTTCCTTTCGGCGAGCCGAACCGGGCGCCGAAGCTGAACAAGGCGCGGCTGATCTGGCTGGACGAACCGGTCCACCGGCTGCATCTCCTATTGCAGCAGATCGGTGAGGCTGCCGATGTTCTCGAAGGTCATGAGGTCCTGCCGCATCTGATCGATGCCGCCGAACGGGCGCTGCGCGGCCTTGACTGGCCTTCGGACACATCAGCCTATATCTCGCGCACGTCAGCCGAGGCGATGCAGCAGAAGATCTGGGAACTGCCGGAGCTTCAGGACAATCCGGCCGGTCTCACCGAGGCGCAGAGCGCCTCGGCCGCCGCTGCCTACGATCGCCTGCTCGCACAGCTGAAAGAGCTGCAGAAACGTTTTCCGCAAAATGGCGAATTGCTGCTGACCGGCCATGCCCATATCGATCTGGCATGGCTTTGGCCTTACGACGAAACGCGCCGCAAGATGCGGCGCACTTTCAATACCGCGCTTTCGCTGATGGAGCGCTCCGACGACTTTCGGTTCAATCAATCGACCGCCCAATATTATGCGCAGATGGAAGGAGATGATCCGGATCTGCTCGAGCGGATCAAGAAAAAGGTGGCCGAGGGCAAATGGGAAACCGTCGGCGGCATGTGGGTCGAGCCCGACACCAACATGCCGACAGGCGAAAGCCTTGTACGCCAGGTTCTTTATGGCCAGCGCTATTTCGAAAAGCATTTCGGCCTGCGCCATACCGTCTGCTGGCTACCCGACTGCTTCGGCTTTTCAGGCGCGCTGCCGCAGATCCTGCGGCTCGGAGGCATCGACAGCTTCTTCACGATCAAGGTGAATTGGAGCGAGACCAATCATATTCCATCCGATCTGTTCTGGTGGAAGGGGCTCGACGGCAGCAAGGTGCTGACCCATACATTCGACAATCCCATGCAAGGCTATAACGGCTTCGTGCAGCCGGACTGCTTCGTGCCGACCTGGAAGAATTTCCGGGGCAAGACGCAGCACGACACATCGTTGCTTGCCGTCGGCTATGGCGACGGCGGTGGCGGTGTCACGCCGGAAATGGTGGAGCGCGAGGTGCAGTTGCGCGATTTCCCGGCGATTCCGAAGGCGCGCTGGGGCACGGTAAAGGAATTTTACGAGAAGGCTCATCGCACTGCGGCGGAAAAGGAGCTGCCGGTTTGGGATGGTGAGATCTATCTCGAACTGCACCGCGCGACGCTGACGACGCAAAGCGGCGTCAAGCGCAAGCACCGCCAGGCCGAGCGCGCCCTGATAACGGCGGAGACGCTTGCCTCGCTCGCCCATATGCTGGGCGCCGACAAGCCTCGAAGCCTCGAGGCGGACTGGCGCGTCGTACTAAAGAACGAGTTCCACGATATCCTGCCGGGATCGAGCATCCGGGAAGTCTATATCGACGCCGAGCGGGAACTTGACGGCGTGATCGGCAATGCCAGGGCGGAGCAGGCCAAGGCGCTCAAAGCATTGTCAGCCCATCTTCCTGCGGGTGCCGTCACAGACGCGCTTGTTGTCGTCAACCCCTCGCTTTCTGCGCGTCCGCTCGTCGCAACGCTGTCCGATGGTACGGTCCTGTCATCGGGAGATCTTGTCGCACCTCTTTCCGTCGCGGTCTTTGATCGCAGAGCACTTCGGCCGGTCGGCGGGCTCAAGGCCGACAGCCATCGCCTTGAGAACGAGCATCTGTCCGTCGTCATTGGCAAGGACGGGGCCGTGTCGAGCCTTGTTCACAAGGCGACCGGGCGGGAAGCGATCGAAGGGGCGGCCAATCAGCTCTGGGTCTATCCCGCCGACAAGCCGCGCAACTGGGATGCCTGGGATGTTGATGCCGACTATGCCGAGAAAGGCGTCCGCCTGGATCAGCCCGAGAGCATCACCCTGGTCGAGGAGGGACCGCATCGCGCCGCGATCCGTGTTGTCAATCGATATCGCAACTCGACCGTCACCCAGCTTTATGTTCTGACCGCCAACGCCCGCAGATTGGATATCGAAACGACGCTCGATTGGCACGACCGGCGCACCCTGCTCAGAACCTTGAACCCGGTTGCCGTGCGGTCGCGCAGCGCGACTTTCGAATGCGCTTTCGGCGTCGTCGAGCGGCAAACCCACACCAACACCTCCTGGGAGCAGGCTATGTTCGAGGCAGCGGCGCACCGCTTCGTCGATCTCAGCGAGCCTGGCTTCGGCGTCGCCTTGCTCAACAATGCCAAATACGGTCATAGCGCTCGCGGCAACGTCATCGGCATGAGCCTCGTACGATCGCCGATCTATCCCGATCCGCTCGCAGACGAAGGCCGGCAAAGCTTCGCCTATGCGCTGATGCCGCATGAGGGCGCCTGGCATGAAGGCGACGTTCTCTCGGAGGCGATCGATCTCAACCAGCCGCTCCTTGCGGCGGAGGCAAGCGGTCTGTCGGCAGGCAGTTATGCGCCCGTCGGCGTCGAAGGCATACCGGTCGCCTTCTCAGGATTGAAACGGGCCGAGGAGGGCGAGGGTCTTGCCTTGCGGCTCTATGAGCCCGCCGGCCGACGCGGCCGCCTGTCTTTGACCCTGCCATCGGGATGGACGGCTTCGGAGCCGCTCAATCTTCTCGAAGAGCCGATCGAACGCACCGGTCCGGCCGACATCATGCCATTCGAAATCCGTACATGGAAGCTGCGGCAAGCTTGATGCCCGATCGTGTCGGTCATAGGTTCACATATAAGTGAAAGCGAATAGTTCGTCACGGCTTACGTTACTCGGGCGACTGAAAGGCCTTCGAAGCTGCTTTTGTGGTGGAGCTCCGAAGGCTCGGCATGTCAGGATGATGGATGCAGAAGCGCCCGCTTCAGGCGGTGGATATGTCCGGCACCGATCCCGCAGCAGCCGCCGACCATGGTTGCTCCGGCATCCACCCATGAACAGGCGAAACGCGAATAGGCATCGTCGTTCAGATCGTCGCGGGTCGCATGAAGGCCCTCGTTGGCGGCGGATTCGCCTTGTTCTCCCTCGAAGGCATTTGCATAGACGCCGATCTCGAGATTGAAGCCGCCGCGCCTGCTGACCGCAGCTGCAGCATCGACGGCTGCGCCCATGACTTCCGGCTTGCTGCAGTTGAACAAAAGCGCGTTCGCACCGGACGACGCGGTCCATTGCGCTGCGTCTTCGACCGCCTCGCCGGAGCGGAGCTTGGGAGAGGCGCCGCTTCTTTGAGCGGCATCATCCGCCAGCGTGAACGAGATCCAGAATGGCTTGCCAGTTTTTGCAATCGCTGTACGGACGGCTTGTCCTTCGGCGATCAGGCTGAGGGTTTCGCCGAGCCATACATCGACGTATGGATCGAGGTTTTCGACCAGAACCGTGAGGTAGTCCTGCACACGTGACGGATCGAAATTCTGCGGCTCATAGGAGCCGAAGATAGGGGGCAGCGAACCCGCGACCAGGATTTTTCGATCCTTGCACGCATCGGCGGCTTCGCGCGCCAATTGTCCCGAGCGTGCGATCAGAGCGGCCCCTTCCTCCCAGAACCGCTCTTCACCGATGTGGAAAGGCACGAGCGCATAGCTGTTCGTGGTAATGACGTCCGAGCCGGCGGCGATGAATTCGTCATGGACCTGACGGACGATCTCGGGCGAATTGATCAGCGCCAGCGCCGACCATTCCGGCTGCTTCAGCTCAGCGCCGAGGCGCAGCAGTTCGCGGCTCATGCCGCCGTCGAGGATCAAGAGTTTGCTCATGAATGGGGTCTCCAGAATTGCTGGGGTCTGCGGGAGGTTTGGCCTCTCCTTCGTACCCGTGGTTAGCGCCGCACCGGCACCTGCGCTTCCAGGAAGCGGAAGCTTCGCGCGATGATGGCGGTGAGAATGAGATAGAAGACGGTGACGACGATCAGCGGCTCGTAGACCAGCAAGGTGTCCTGGCGAACTTTGGTGGCAACGGCGTAGAGATCCATCACGGTGACGGTGAAGGCGAGCGGCGTCGCCTTCAGCTGCATGACGATTTCCCCGCCGATCGTCGGGAGTGCGATGCGGATGGCGCGCGGCAGCCAGATGCGCCGCGTCAGCGTGAGGGGCCGCATGCCGAAGGCGCGGCCGGCTTCCAGCTCGCCTTTCGGGACGGCGAGCAATGCGCCGCGCAAAACCTCCGCCTCATAGGCCGCATAGTTCAGCGTAAAGCTGACGGCGGCAAAGAAGAAGCCTTCGCGCAGGATCGGCCAGAAGAAGCTCTGACGGATGCCCGGGATGACAGGCAGAAGCGAGCCGACGCCGTAATAGAGCAGCCAGAGCTGTATCAAGAGCGGCGTGCCCCGGAAGAAGGTGCAATAGCCGCGGGCAAGAGTTCGCAGGAGCGGGCTGCCGCTGACCTGGCAAAAGGCAAGGCCAATCGCGATGATGAAGCCGAAGATGACCGAAATCGCAAGCAGCGACAGCGTCTGCCAGGCGCCTGTCAACAGAAGCGGCCAATAGGATGATATCCATGAGAAGGTCATGTCAACACTCCTCACGCCGGCTTCGGTTGGCCGCGCCGCACACGCCGCTCCAACAGGTTGAAGAGGGCATTCGAGACGAGGGTGAGAGCGAGATAGATGAGGGCGGATGCCAGGAAAAAGATGAAATAGTGCTTAGTGCTCGCGCCGGCGAGACGCGTGGCGAGAGCCAGTTCCTGATAGCCGACGACCGCGACGAGAGCGCTGTCCTTGGTGACCGACATCCAAAGATTGGCAAGGCCCGGCAAGGCGTTCGGCAACAGGGCGGGCAGGATGATGCGGCGGAAGCGCAGGCGCGGCCCCATGCCGAAAGCCTTTGCCGCCTCGATCTGGCCAACGGGGATAGCAAGGATCGCGCCGCGCAGTACCTCCGTCATATAGGCGCCCTGCACGAAACCGAGCACAGCGACCGCGACCGCGAAGCCGTTCAGTTCGAAGGCCGGAAGATCGAGCATGGCGAGGAGCCGATTGAGGCCATCCATGCCCGCATAATAGAGCCCGACGATCAGGATCAATTCGGGGACGGCGCGGACGGCGGTCGTATAGAGTTCGAGCAGAAGCCGGAGCGGCCTGATACCGGAAAGCTTGCCCAGTGCCCCGCCCGTACCGAGCAGAAGGCCGATCAGAAAAGCGCCGGCGGAGATGGCGACCGTGGAGGCGGCCCCGGTCAAGAGGACTCCACCCCATCCAGGCGGATAGGGGGAGAGCAGGTCCAAAATGCCCTGTGGGGAGGTCGCCATCGTCGCGATCGTTTACTTGGTGCCGTAGATATCGAAGCTGAAATACTTCTTGGTGATCTCATCGTACTTGCCGCTGGCGCGCACCGCGGCGATCGCCGCATTGAGCTTTGCCTTCAGCTCGGTGTCTTCCTTGCGCAAACCGCCGGAAACGCCGGCTCCGAGGATTTCCTTATCGTCGGCGACATCACCCATCTTGGCGCAGCAATCCTTGCCGCCATCGCTCTTGAGGAAGGCGTCAAGCGCAAGGGAATCGCCAAAGACGTAGTCGATGCGACCGGCGGCGAGGTCCTGAAACGCCTCATCGAGCGTCTGGTAGGTCTTCTCGTCCGCGACCTTGGCAAAGTACTTCTTGTAATATTCCGACTGGATGGTCGACACCTGGATGCCGATGGTCTTTCCCTTGACGTCGCCTGCCGTCGCGCCGGTCTTCTGGTCCTTCGGGCCGATCAGCGTGCTCGGCGTATTATAATATTTGTCGGTGAAATCGATGACCTTCGAACGTTCGGCGGTATTCGACATCGATGACCAGATCACATCGAACTTCTTGCTCTGAAGCGCAGGGATGAGACCGTCCCAGGAAAGCTCGACGATCGAGCATTTCTCTTTCATCTGCTCGCAAACGGCGTCCATCAAGTCGATCTCCCAGCCCTGCCATTTGCCGGAGGCATCCTTGGCGAAGAAGGGCGGGTAGGATTCGTTCATGATGCCGAAGCGAACCTCGGCCTGCGCCGTCATCGAAGAAAGCGCGAGGGCAAGTCCGGCGAATAAAGTGGAAACCAGTCTCATGTAAGGGATTCTCCTAATGGTGTTGTCTGCGAATGGATTGAGGATCAGGCCGGCAGCAGGCCGGTGAATTCACGGCAGCGGGTGCTGAGCGGAGCGTCGAAGACCTGCGCGGGCGGCCCTTCCTCCTCGATGCGTCCCTGGTGCAAGAAAAGAACATGGTTGGAGACATCGCGGGCAAAACGCATCTCATGGGTGACCAGCAGCATGGTTCGGCCCTCTTCCGCGAGGTCTCGGATCACCTTGAGGACTTCGCCGACCAGTTCGGGATCGAGCGCTGACGTCGGCTCGTCGAAGAGCATCACGGCCGGATCGATACAAAGCGCGCGGGCAATTGCTGCTCTTTGCTGCTGACCTCCCGACAGGAAGGCTGGATAGGCGTCGCGCTTGTCGTAAAGCCCGACTTTATTGAGCAGAGCGTCAGCTTTCTCGATCGCCTCGCGACGAGGAATGCCGAGGACATACACCGGCGCCTCGATGATATTTTCGAGAACGGTCATGTGTGCCCAGAGGTTGAAGCTCTGGAACACCATGCCCAGCCCGCTGCGCATCCGTTCGATCTGCCGCCAGCTCTTCGGCTGCATCTGTCCTTGCCGTCCGCGCTTCAGGGCGACTTCTTCGCCGTTGACGACGATGCGTCCGCGATCGGGCATCTCAAGCAGGTTGATGCAGCGCAGAAACGTGCTTTTCCCGGAACCGGACGAGCCGATGATGGAAATCACGTCCCCTTGATTGGCAATGGTCGAAACGCCCTTGAGGACCTGATGTGACCCAAAACTCTTGTGGAGATCTTCCACGCAAAGAGCCTGGGAGGACAGCTCTGTCATATATAATTCCGATGAAAAACAATTTGCGGAGAATATCGCGAAGAAGAGCGGAATTTGCGCGCAATTTCCGATCATTCTGCATAAAAAAAGCAAAAATGTATTCCGTGTGCATCTTTTGTGATGGAATAGAGATATCGCCAGGGGATTTCGCCGGGCTGACAGAGGAGTGGCAATGGAAAACCTCGATCGTTTTGATCGCGATATTCTCGATATCGTCCAACGCAATTGTCAGCTGACCGCCGAAGCGATCGCCGAGGAGGTCGGCCTTTCGACTTCAGCCGTACAGCGGCGCCTGAAACGGCTGCGCGAGGACGGTATCATCAAGGCGGAAATCGCGGTTGTCGACCGCAAGGCGACCGGCACGCCGATGGTGTTCATCGTCGGCATGGAGATCGAGCGGGACAATTACGATGCGCTTGCGAAATTCCGCCTCTGGGCGGAAAAGCAGGATCACATCCAGCAGGTCTATTATGTCACGGGCGCCGTCGATCTCATCGCGATCGTCACTGCGCGCGATGTCGAGCACTATGACGATATCGCCGCCGTGATCATGGCGGAGAATCCCCAGATCCGGCGCATGCACACGAATGTAGTATTGCGTGACGTCAAGCTTGGATTGTTCGTGCCGCTGGCAAACGGTGACGACGCGGGCTGATCGAGGCCGAGCGGCGGCGCCGAGGCTTCACCTTCGGCGCCGCCGCTTGACGGACCGTGTCAGACGGATTGCTCGATCACAAGCACGCCGTAGCCTTGAAGCTCGCTCCGTCCCGATATCGTCCTGCCGGTCAGCAGATCGATCCCTGCAGGCAGATCGACGATTTTCGTTTCGTGCTCCGTATTGAGCACGAACAGCAACTTCCTGCCGTTGCCCTCGCGCAGCGACACCTCGACGCCGGCAGGCAGATCCTGCACGAGCGGCGCGGCAACGCCGTCGCTGGCGAGAATCTCCCCGATGACCTTTGCGAGCGGCGCGGTAAGATAGGTGCCGAGATAATAGACCTGACCCTTGCCACGCCGGCGGCGCGTCAGCATCGGCGTGCCTTCCAGGAAGCGGTCGGACCAGCGGCCGATGATCTCGGTGTCCGCGGTTGTTTCCAGCTTCTCGTAAAGGTGTCCAGCTTCCAGCTGACGATTGCCGATCGTATAGGCATATTTGCGTGAGGCCGAGGATGCCGGCGGACGCGGGAATGGCTGATGGCTGCCGATGCCGCCCTCACGGAAGCCGGTGAATAGTCCGTCGGCGCCTGGGGCGGAGACGGGGCCGAATTCGTAGACGCTTACGCCGGAAAGGGTGGAAAGTGCAGTGCCCGGCGCCTGGGTGCGGATGATGTGGTTGTTGTCATCGCGGGTCCCCGTCATCGCCGACAGGATGAGCGTGCCGCCATCGGCGACGAACTTCTCCACGGCTGCCGACCACTCTTCCTTCCACATGACCCAATGAGGAACATAGAGCGCCTTGACGCGCGACAGATCGTCTTCCGGATGGATGAAGCCGCAGGCAATGCCGGCCTGATAGCATGCACGGTGCAGATGAGCGGCATCCTGCATCGGGCTCGGCAGGCCGATCGCGTAGGTCTTGTAGGCTTCCTGATTGTCGAAATCTGCGCCGGCGATGGCAATATCCATGCGCACGGTGGTGCCGAGCAGCTTGTCCTCGATCTTGCGGATGTCGGATGCGAATTGCATGGCTTCCCCGTAGCGGCGGCGTGGAACGTCATCATGATCGATAATGCCGTTCCAGTAGATCTCGGCGCCGAAATGCGCGGGCCGCCAACGGAAGAACATCAGTCCGTCGGCGCCGCGCGACACCGAGGTCATTGCCATGCGGCGCATCTCGCCGGGCTCCGGCACGGATGAAGAGAAGCCCGGCTGGCTGCCGAGGCCGGAGGCCTGTTCCGGAACGATGAAATTGCCGGAATAGGCGCGGCATTGGTCGAGGTGGAAAGCCTGCGTGATCGCATGACCGCCGCCGCGGCGCATTTCGTCATAGAGGAACGGGTAGATGTCGAAGCCGATGAAATCGAGATCCTGGCCGAACTGGCCGCGAAAATCGATGTCGGCAAGGTTGCCGAGGTTATGGAAGATGAACCATTCGGGATTGGTCGCCCTCAGGATGTCCACCTGATCGTGCTGGAAGAGAGCCGTCGCGAAGGCGAGGAAGCGGTGATAGTCCTGCACATGTCCGGGGCTGGAGAAGGACGGATTCAGCGGCTTCGGGAAGACGATCTGGTCGAAGGTCTGGTATGCCGTCGCCCAGAAGTCGCCGCCCCAGGCAAAGTTCACGGCTTCGATCGTGCCGTATTTGGCACGGCAGAACTTCTGGAACTCGATGAGCGCCGATGGCGAGTAGCTTTCGGAGGTGGTCGTGTTCAGCTCATTGTCCGTCTGCCAGCCGATGACATCGGGATTGTCGCGGTAATGCTCGGCCATCGCGCGGGTAATGCGCTGGCTGTGCCGGCGCAGCACCGGGCTCGTCGTGTCGCAATGCTGGCGCGATCCATGGCTCGCCTCTCTGCCATTTGCGTCTACACGCAGGACTTCCGGGTACTTCGCCGTCAGCCAGCGCGGCGGTGTCGCGGTCGGCGTGCAGAGGATGGTCTTGATGCCGTGCTTTGCGAGTCCGGCAATCGCCTTGTCGAAGAGCGAGAAATCGAAATGGTCTTCATGCGGCTCCATGATGTGCCAGGCGAATTCGGCCATGCGAACGGTGTTGAACCCGGCGGCCGCCATGCGTTCGGCATCGCGGTCCCAATAGCTTTCGTCGACATGTTCGGGATAATGCGGCACGCCGACCATGAAGCCGTCGAGATTGAGCGTCCGCCAGACCGAGAGCGGCTTTCTTTCCAAAACTTTCATGAGGTCACAAGCTTTCTTTACAGAGAGGCAATGATGGGCTTCGGCCGGCTGAGGGTTCTGCCATCGGGACCGAAGAGATAGAGGGAGGATGTCGAGGCGGACGGCTTGACCTGCTCGCCGGCCGAAAAGTCGGTTGCGTTGCCGAGCTGAACGGTGAAATTGCGCGTGCCGCTTTCCGAGCCGACCGTAGCAAGCGGACCGGCGTCGACGTAGAGAATGGTTTCTCGCCCGAGCTGTTCGACGAGGCGGACCCTGCCGTCGAAGGAAATGGCAGCGTCCTCTCTGGAGGCGCCGATCTTCAGCGATTCCGGCCGTATACCGAGTGTGAGGTCTGCTTGTGCTTTAAGATCGCCGACATCGGCTACGGGAACGAGGACCGTCGCGCCGCCGCCTTCGAGCGCGACTTCAGCAATGCCGTCACGCAGCGAACTGAGCTTTGCATTGACGAAATTGATCCGCGGCGCGCCGAGAAAGCCGGCGACGAATTGGTTTGCCGGATTGTGATAGAGATGAAGCGGCGCGCCTTCCTGTTCGATGATGCCTTTGTTGAACACGACGATGCGGCTCGCCATCGTCATCGCCTCGACCTGATCGTGCGTCACATAGATCATCGTCGAGCCGAGCTGCTGATGCAGCGTCGAAAGCTCGACGCGCATCTGCGTGCGCAATGCGGCATCGAGATTGGAGAGCGGTTCGTCGAAGAGGAAGACCTCCGGCGAGCGGGTGATGGCGCGGCCGATCGCGACGCGCTGGCGCTGGCCGCCCGAAAGCTGCTTCGGGCGCTTGTCGAGCTGATCGGATATTCTGAGGATTTCGGCCGCCCGCTTGACTGCAGCGTCGATCTCGGTTTGCGGTCGCTTGGCCATCTTCAGGCCGAAGCCCATATTCTCGGCAACCGTCATGTGCGGATAAAGCGCATAGGACTGGAAAACCATGGCAATGCCGCGATCGCCCGGTTCCTCGCGCGTCACGTTGCGGCCGTTGATCCAGATCTCGCCCGAGCTGATGGTCTCGAGCCCGGCGATCGTCTTCAGCGTGGTGGACTTGCCGCAGCCCGACGGGCCGACCATGACGATGAACTCGCCCTTGTCGACGGAGAGATTGACCGAACGCAGGGCATGGTAGCTGCCATAATGTTTGTCGATATCGATCAGCTGTACATGGCTCATGAATGGCACTCCAAATCGTCTCAAACGGGGCGGAACGCGTCAGCCCTTGACGGCGCCCATGGTCAGGCCCGCGATGAAATGTTTTTGCATCAGGAAGAACATCAGGACGGGCGGAACGGCGACGAACAAGGTTGCGGCCGCCACGATGTTCCAGGCGGACGTCCATTCGCCTCTGAGATTGTTCAGGCCCGCCGTCACCGGTTTGACGACGTCGCTCTGCGTCAGCACGATGGCCCAGAAATAATCGTTCCAGACGAAGGTGAAGATCAGGATCGCAAGCGCTGCAAGGGCCGGCCGCATCAGCGGTAAGACGACATGGCGCATCGTCTGCCAGGGGGAGGCGCCTTCCGCGCGCGCCGCCTGAAACAATTCGTCGGGCAGGGCCGCGATGAAATTGCGCATGAACAGGGTCGCAAAGCCGGTCTGGAAGGCGACATGGAAGATGATCAGCGCGAGATAGGTGTCGTAGAGGCCAAATCTGACCATGAGGTCGCGCACCGGGATCATCATGATCTGCGCCGGCAGAAAGTTGCCGCCGACGAAGAGCGAGAAGAGCAGGGCGTTGCCGCGAAAATAATAACGGGCGAGCACATAGCCGGTCAGCGTCGAGAAAACGAGGACCAGCAGCACCGAAGGCAGGGTGATGATGAGGCTGTTGATGAAATAGCCCCACATGTTCGTCTGCTGAAAGACGGACTGGAAGTTCTCGATGAGATTGAAATGCTCGGGCCAGGTCCAGTATTTGCCGGCCATGATCTCATCGGCCGTTTTGGATGCTGTCAGCATGACGGCGAAGAGCGGTAGCAGCCAGAGTATGAGGATCAGGCCGACGAAACCGGCATAAAGGCCGCGAAGCGCCGGCTTTTCTTCGGGAATGGGGCGAGGATACATCAGCGTGTCTCCCGTTCCATGCGCACCATGACGCGCAGATACCAGGTGATGAAAACGATCATGATTGCAAACAGGACGGTAGCGATCGCCGCGCCGTAGCCGAAACGGTAGGAGAAGATCGACTGCTCGTACATCTGGTAGGCCAGGACCTCGGACGAGCCGAACGGGCCGCCCGAGGTCATGACCGCGATCATGTCGAAGGATCGCAATGCGCCGACGACGGTAACAGCAAGGGCGATGAAACCCACCTCGCGCAATTGCGGCAGAACGACGTGCCAGAGCATGCTCCAGCCGCGGGCGCCATCGACACGTCCGGCTCCGATGATATCGGAGCTCAGATTGTTGAGGCCCGCGAGAAAGAGCACCATGCAGAAGGCGATCTGCGGCCAGAGAGCGGCGGCAACCACGGCGAAGGTGACGAAATGCTCATCGGCGAGCAAGGCCGGAGCCGTCGCCCCGAAGAGGCTGAAGATCAGCGCAAGAAGCCCGTAATTCGGATCATAGACCCAGCCGAACACGACGCCGACCGTCACGGTCGCAAGTACCAGCGGAATGAAGAAGAGCGACTTCAAGATCCGCATGCCGGCGATCTGCTGGTTGACGAGCAGCGCCAGCGCCAGTCCGAGCGGCGGCGCCGCCATGAACATCACAAGCCATATGAGATTGTTCTTCAGCGAGACGTAGAACTGGGGGTCGGACAGAAGTTCGCAATAGTTCGCCAGTCCGACCCAGGTCTTCTGGCCGACGCCGTCCCAATCGAAGAACGATATCCAGACCGATTCTACCGAGGAAGCGATGATGATCGTCCCGAACAGGATGCATCCCGGCACAATGAAGAGGACGGGCGTCAGCCAGTTCCTGTGCTTTTTCCACATGGCTCAGACTTCTTGGTTCGATAATTCAAGGCGCCTCGACAGGCGCGCCTTTCGAAGGTGGCGCGGCAGGAGCGACGGGCCGCAAGACCAGTTGCCCGCCGCGCCCTGGTCCGGGAGGACTATTTGAAAATGCGTGCGCGGGTCTTTTCGAGACGCGCCAGGATCTGATCGCGCCGCTCGGGCTTGACCGTGAATTCCTGGAAGCCCTTCATGCCGTCCTGCGCCATGTCCGGATCGGTGTCGCGGTCATAATATTGCGACGTTCCCTTCACGCTCTTAAGCGATTCCACGGCGATATTGACCAAGGGGTCCTTGCTCGGCGGGCAATCGTTGCGCGGCGGGATCGTGCCTTCGGCTTCAAGGAAGGCGCCGAGATTTTCCGGCTGGTAGAAGTAGGCCAGAAAATCGCGCGCACCTTGCCGGTTCTTCGCCTTGGCAGGGATATGCACCGAGTTGACCGAGAAATCCTCATAGCGTTCGACGCCTGGGACGATTTCCGGAAAGGGAGCGAAGCCGATCTGGCTCTCGTCGCCCGCCGGGAAGGCCGACTTGATGAAGCCTCCGAGGTCCATCATCGCCGCCTTCTTCTGTGCGAGAGCCGCGCCTGCCTGTTCCCAGCCGAAGGACGGACCGCTTGGGGAGAAGAAATTGGCCTTGATGAGTTCTTCCCATTTGTCGAAGACCGGCTTCAGCATAGGGTCGGTATAGGGGACCTTGCCCTCCATCAGCGCCAAGTGCGTTTCGAGACCGTTGATACGCAGGTTCATGTGGTCGAACCAGCCGCCGGTCGGCCACAGCTCCTTCGTCCCCATGCTGATCGGCGTCATGCCGGCGGACTTTGCGGCTTCGCCGAATTTCAGGAAGTCGTCCCAGTTCTTCGGCGCCGTCCAGCCCTTCTCGGCGAAAACGTCCTTGCGATAGAAAAGGCCCCAGAGAATGCCGCCGAGCGGCAGGCCATATTGCTTGCCGTTGACGGTGACGGCGGTCATGGTGGCGCCCAGCTTGTTGCCGTAGCCTTCCTTTGCGAACAGGTCGGAAATGTCGTCGAACAGTCCGCGATCGACGAAAGCCTTCATTCGGTTGCCGGAGAACCAGAAGCAGATATCAGGTGCGCCGACGACGAGGTAGCTGCGGATCGCCGTCTTATGGGTCTCGTGATCCATATTGTTGATGGTGACTTTTGTCCCCGTCTGCTTGGTAAAATCTGCGGCAATGCGCTCAAGGACGGCCCGCTGGCCGGCATTGCCGATATCCGAAATGATCGTCACTTCGCCGCCATTGGCAATCGCCGGGCGATAGAGCGCCGTGGCCGCCAGGGCAGCGCCCGTGCCGACTATGAATTGGCGCCGAGACGCCTTGATTGCATTGATGAGTGAAAGTTCGTTCTTCGATGCCATCTATTTCCTCCCGAGGCACATCAATTCCAGGCCAGTCCACAGATGCAGACAGCCGCCAACCTTCAGAATTTACGCAATAAACCGGCATTTCCGCTTGCGCTGATGCGAGCGGATATTCCTCCATTGCCATGCGCTATTGCATACCGTATCTTCCGGGAGGCGACAATAGTTAATTTACAAAATAAATTTAAAGGAACCCTGTGCGCGGCAACCCTAGTACCTCGAGAGCCCTCAACCGAAGGCTCATCCTCAACCTGCTGCGAAACCGCGGGCCGATGCCGCGCGCCGAGATTGCGACCGTTACCGGCCTCAGTCCTGCGGCCGTTACGTTCGTGGTCACGGAACTGATCGAGGAGGGGCTGGTCGTCGAAGGAAAGGCACAGACCGGCGCGGCGGGACGCCGGCCGGTGCCGGTGGATATCAACTATGGCGGCCATCTGGCCGTTGGGTTCAAGCTCCGCCACGACAGCATCGATTGCGTCCTGACCGATCTTGCAACAACGCCGATTGCTTCTTTCGATATGCCGGTGCCGGACACGCGGCCGGAAACCATGGTCGAGGCGATTGCCGCGGCGATCCCGAAACTTTTGGCCGATGCGGATCGCACCGGCTCGCCGGTGATGGGCGTCGGCGTTTCGATCCCCGGCGAGGTGGATGCGGTCAAGGGCATCTGCGTCCAGAGCCCCCGCTTTGGCTGGCGCAATCTTGCTTTTCCCGAATTGCTGCGCGAGCGGGTCCATATCCCGGTCTGGATCGATGACGACATCAGCGCCTTTACCGTTGCGCAGCGGCTCTTCGGAGCCGGCCGCAACTACAGCAATTTCGCGACCATCGCAGTCGGCACCGGGGTCGGGTCGTCGCTGGTCATGGGCGGCGAAATCTATCACGGAAGCCATGGCCTTGCCGGAAAGCTCGGCCACATCATCACGGTTCCCGGCGGCCGGCTTTGCGAATGCGGACGAAGGGGCTGCCTTCAGGCCCATGCGGCAGAGGCCGCGATGGTCGATGAATGGAGCCGGCGCCGGGGAGCAAAGGCAACGCGTGACGAATATGCCGCCGCGATCGAGGCCGGCGACGCGGATGCTCTCGAAATCATGGCGCAAGCGGGAGAGCTGATCGGGCGCCACCTGGCGGATCTCGTCAATCTGTTCGATCCGGAGGTGCTGATTGCCGGCGGCGAAGCCATGCAGTTTGGCGAGGCGATTCTCGAGCCGATCCGCCGTTCGATGGCAAAATATGTTTTTCTAAATATGCCCGAATTGCTTCCCGATTGGGTGCCGGGCTCCTGGGCTCGGGGTGCCGCCGCTCTGGCGACCCAGCATTTCTTTGATCTCGATGTCGAATGACGAGGTCCGTATCCGTGCAGATGAACAGGCATGTCCGCTTCGGCAAATTCTGCCATTGAGGCTATGATTTTTCGCAGCAGCACGACGAACATTTCTTTCCCAGCCCCGACGCGAAGCGATTCGGGGATGTAGCGAGAAGTTCGATCGAAATTCCGCAAAGCGTTTTGCCATCGAAGGAAAAATTGCCGGGGCGATTGCAACAGATTCCGGCCTGTCCGGTAAACCATGCCCCTTCCGTAAACGTTACCGTTCTCGGACTGGTTGCAATTCCGCCGCGGAATAAAACGCGGTCTCACGCGTTATCGACCGGCCGACGGACGGTTTGCGGCGGCCGCCGGCGTGACCGATGCTCAGCCATTTTTTCGATCGAGATAGGGAACTGCGTCAGCAGGCCGTCATGGCGGCCATTTCCCGGGCAATCACGCCGACCTCGGCGACTGCGGTTTCTGCCGCTGGGTAACCCTAAGACTTCACTGTTCAGGTATTGACCGCATTGCGTTACTTTCACAGTACTCTGTGCGGCAGAATAGTTTTCATTTCTTCTGGTATCATCACCTGAAGACTCAGTGAGGTGCCGAATGATATGCGCTCAGCGGCTGTGTTCAAAACCGGATTGATTGCAGCAACGCGATCATGTGATCGAGGAAAGGTCCGAGAAAGCTCTACGCATCCTTTGGAATTTATTTTACATTAGGAATGTGATAGCTCAGCTATAGTAGTCCTGCGAGAGTGATAATGGTAGAACTCAAATTTGATAAGCCACCTCTGGGAAACAGCGCTGACGACATTGCAAGTGAATGCCGACGTCAATTGCAGCCTATCGTCGATGAAATCGTTCGGGCTGCGGTCGCGGCCGGATGGGATCGAAAAGACGTGCTCTTGGCAATCGCGGACGTGGCATGGGATCTCTATGAAAGACACCGAGGCGATACCCAGCAGCCATAGTGGCTGGCGATCGGGTTTTCCATCTATGCGCGAATTGTGATTTTTATCGTGAGCAACTATGAGTTGAAGCTGTCGGGATGTGTTTGTCCGAACCGGAAGCGCCCTGCCCCGCTGGCCCACCCATATGGATATCTCCCCTTCCCAACTCGGTAATTTATATTATTTAATCTGAGGCTATAAGCAGGCTTGCGGCGGTTTCGAGCCGTGCAGTGTTGGGAAGCTGAGATCTTGAACCAGGTCGGGATCTGGTCTGCTGCTTGCATTTACAGAATTTCGTTCGGGCGGGGCGATAAAGAATGGACTATGCGGTTAAGGCCCGGGAACGGGCCGATCGATATGTGTTCGACATAATTCCTGAGAATGCGGGCCAGAGAAAGGTCACCGCGCACGGAAGCGTCATCAATTCCGTGCGCAATCCGGGATCACAGACGTTCCTGGCCAAAGAGCATGCGATGGGGGTCGTACTGGCGCCTATGCGCGGCTTGCGGGCGTCTCTCGGCAGCGACCGGATCACCCGGTATGATGCGCCCGTTGGCTGTCTTGTCATCAATCCCGCCGGTGTGGACAGCAGTCTTGCCTGGTCCGAAACCAGGAAAAATCTTGTCATCGCCATTCCTCCCGACACTTTGTCAGAGCTGGCGCTTCAGGAGTTCGACCTCGGCAATGTAGAGCTCCGGCCGCCCGCTTTCGGTACCGTCGATCCGATAGCTCTCGGCATTGCGCAGAGGATTTCTGTCGAATTAACCGGGAAAGCAACTCCGAATGAACTCTTTCTGGATTCATTGGTTACGCAGTTCAGCACACATCTCCTCCATACTTATGCAAGCCATATGAAACAGCTTCCGTCGCCACGGGGAGGGCTCTCCGCCAAAAGCGCCCGTCGCATTGAAGAATATCTCCGTGAACATTTTACGGAAAAGGTTCATGTCGCTGAACTGGCGGCTGTCGCCGGCATTTCACCCAATCATTTCATCGTAAGGTTCGCCAAGACGTTCGGCATGCCGCCTCACCGCTACCTCATAAATCTACGGCTGGATTTTGCGGAAAAAATGCTTATCGAGGGCGAAGTCCCGATTGCGGAAATTGCCTACCTGACCGGATTTTCGGATCAAAGCCATCTGGCGACAACCATGAAGCGGTATCGCGGCAGGACGCCCACGGAGCTGCGGTTCGAGTGACGATCTGCCGCGCTTTGCGTGAGAATTCCGATCGGATCCGGACGGAGGGTAATCGCATATGAGCTGGGTCGGCACAGGAAACTCCTTCTCCCCGCGGGGAGAAGGAGGACGCGGCAGCGATTTCAGTTCATAGGCGATTGCCCTGCATCCGACCGGGCCGGAATCGACATTCTCAAATTGGCGAGCGGGCTTCGGGCGGAAAAGGATCGTACCCGGCTCTTCATCTTCGCGTGCGCAGGGGGGGCAGGTTTCCGGAGGCCGGAAGATACCACGCGTATATATAAAACAGCCTTAGGTACGTGTGGCAAAGTGGTTACACCTGCAACCGGCTAAGCAAAAAACCGTAATTTTCTAAAAAAACTCCGGAATTTTCTAAAATACCCTAGCACTAAAATAAGGCCATGTAGCCGATGGTAACCATCCGGTGCTTCATGGACATTCAATTCCCTGAATTCGAAATCTTTGCTCCAAAAATCGATCTGGCGTGGACTGCCTTGCAGCAACGGTACGCCAGCCGCCTGACCGGCGCTGAAGTCGATTATCTATTCGCCTGTCTCGTCTTTGGTTTGACCTCCCCGGCCTATGGGGAAGGTGAGCCTTTGTTCCATTTCGATCTCTGCCGCGCCCTTGTGGCGATGAAGCTTCCGCCCGATCGCGCCGATGCTGCATTGCATGCCGTTCCGGAGCTGACGGAGCCATGGGTCGAAACTGTTCGCGAGCAGCTCGAAAGCCAAGCCGCCAAGATGGGGCGCGCGCTTCAGGAAATGCGGAATTTCAACGACGACACGGCCGCAGATGCGGATCCACGCGCGCTTGGTCGTCCCGGTAACAGCGAGGAGAAGGCAGCATGAAGGAATGCGTTGGGGAGCATTTGCAGGCGAAATCTCGTAGCGGGTTTGTTCGAAATTGGGTGTCGGGGAGAGCGGATGGTCGGGGCGCGCGCCGTCGATTGATGGCCACCTTGCGCCTCGCCCATCGCATTCTTGGCACGAAGCGCGAACGGTTGGGGCTTGGCTCCTTGGGAATTGGCGGAGCGGCGGCGCTGGGTGCGATCGCCTTCGGTGGTATTGCCACCCCGGCGCTGGCGCAGTATGCGCTTGACGGCGCCACAGCGAATGGGGTGCGCGGTATCGCTATTGGGCAAGGAGCGGTGCAGAATGGAGCCGATTCCATTGCTCAGGGTACCAATGCTTCAGCAGGCAGCCAGAATGCCGTCGCGATTGGCTTCCAGTCGATTGCATCTCAGATCAATTCCATCTATCTCGGTTCCCGCACAGCTGCTGGCACCGGAGCTTTAGCTCAAAGCGCTATCGGCATCGGTACGGATGTCACGGCATCCCAGGTCGATGCCATTGCGATAGGTCGCGCATCCGTTTCGTCAGCGCAATATGGCGTGGCTCTCGGTCTGAGCGCGAAGGCCACGGGTGCCGGCGGCGCTGTGGCGATTGGCGGCAGTGCGATCTCAAATAACGTCAACTCGGTTGCGCTTGGCGTTCAGTCCAGTGCTACCGGAGCCGGCGCCAGTGCTCTGGGCACCTTTGCCTCGGCTTCGGGAGGGAACTCGACGGCGGTTGGTGTCAGCTCCACAGCGAGCAACAGTTTTGCTTTTGCCGGTGGCTGGGGATCCGTCGCCAGCGGCGATTCCTCCACCGCCATCGGCCGGGCGGCCGGCGCAACAAGTACTGCCACCACCGCCGTCGGCTACGGGGCTCAGGCGACCGGTGACAGCTCGCTTGCGCTCGGGTCGGTAGCGACAGCCGTCGGCGTCAGTACCGTCGCTGTCGGTCAGGGCGCCGGTGCCGCATCCACCACCGGCAACGCCAGTTCGGTCGCGATGGGCGTGGCGGCAGGACAATTCGTGAGTGGCGCGCAGAACACAGCAGTGGGCGGCGGTATCAATAACGTGATGCGAGGCGCCGGTTCCGGTGTAACTGGCGCGCGCAACGTTTCCCTCGGCAGCGGCGACGGTGGCGTCGCCTATGACGCTACCCTCTCCGCCTCGGCGGGCAGCCTGGTTACCGGCAGTGACAATATTGCGATCGGAACCAATGCCGGTATCGGCGTCGCCGCCAACGGGACGACGTCGATCGGCTACAATGCCAAAGCCAGCCAGACCAACAGCGCCGCGATTGGCGCTGCCGCCAACGCATCGGCGATTAACTCGGTTGCCATGGGTGCAGGCGCCAGTGCCAGCGGCGCCAATTCCATTGCCACGGGGCCTACGGCGCTCGCCAGCGGTACAAATGCCTCGTCTTACGGTTCTGGAACGAAGGCGACGGGCGATAATTCTCTCGCTGCCGGCGTCAGCGCCAACGCCGGCGGAGCCGGCAGTACCGCGCTGGGCATCGGCACGATTGCCAGCGGGGACCAATCGCTCGCTGCAGGATATCTGGCCTCGGCCAGCGGTACCGGCGCCACGGCCGTCGGACGTGACGCCGGTGCCAGTGGAATCGCCAGTACCGCTCTCGGCCGCGGTGCCCGAACCAGCGGCCAGAATGCCGTCGCTGTCGGCGCCGGGACGAGCGCGTCCGGGTTAAACTCCGTCTATGTCGGCCAGACTAGTTTTGCAACGAGCGCCAGTGGGCAGAGCGCCATCGCCGTCGGTACGGACGTGACAGCGTCCGCGGACGACACAATTGCGATGGGACGCGAGAGCCAGTCGACTGCAACCAGCGCCATCGCAATCGGTCTCCAGTCGTTTGCGGACTCCGCCGACGCCGTCGCTATCGGCACCGGCGCGACCGCAACCGGCGGCAAGGCGGTGGCCATCGGCGCGGGCAATACCGCTTACGGCGACGGCGCAGTCGCCATCGGCGATCCGAGCTATGCGAGCGGCACGGGCGCCTTCACCGGCGGCGCCAACAACATCGCCAACAGTGACGGCACGGCAAGCGCCACCGCCGCTAACCAGGCGGCCGGCGCGGTTGCGATCGGTAACAATAACAAGGCGATCGGCCAGGGCTCGGTCGCGCTCGGCAACGGTTCCACCGCCGGCGCCTCCGGTTTCGTCGGCAACGTCGCACTGGGTAACGGCGCGACGGCGGCGGCAAGCTCCGGCGACGTGGCGCTCGGCTCGGGCTCGGTGACCGCGGTCGCGGTCGGCACGGCCAGCACGGTGATCGGCACCACGACCTATAACTTCGCCGGCACAACGCCGGCTTCGACGGTCAGCGTAGGAGCGCCAGGCGCCGAGCGCACCATCACCAATGTCGCGGCGGGCCGTCTCAACAACGGTTCGACGGATGCCGTCAACGGTTCGCAGCTCTTCGCCACCAACCAGCAGGTGACGCAGAACACGACCGATATCAGCAACATCACCAACGGCGGCGGCATCAAGTATTTCCATGCCAACTCGGCAGCGGCGGACTCCTCGGCGACGGGTGCGGAATCGGTTGCGATCGGACCTCTCTCGACTGCGGCAGGAGCAAATGCCATCGCAGCCGGCAACAGCGCAACCGCTTCCGGCCTCGACGCGGCCGCGTTCGGCTACATCTCCAAGGCCACGGGTGATTACGGCACCGCCATCGGCCCCAATGCCAATGCAACAGCCACGTCCAGCACCGCAATCGGTCAGAACGCATTTGCCACCGCCGTTGAAGCGACGGCTCTCGGCAAACAAGCGAATGCCAGCGCCGCGGACGCCCTCGCGCTAGGCGCCAACGCCACTGCCGGCAACGCAGGCGCCGTGGCGCTCGGCTCGGGCTCGGTGACCGACGTAGCGGTCGGCACGGCAAGCACCGTGATCGGCACCACCACCTACAACTTCGCCGGCACGACACCGAATTCGACGGTCAGCGTCGGCGCCGTCGGCGCCGAACGTACCATCACCAATGTCGCGGCCGGCCGGATCAACGGCGGCTCGACCGACGCGATCAACGGTTCGCAGCTCTTCGCCACCAACCAGCAGGTGACGCAGAACACCACCGACATTACTACGATCAACGGCAACCTCACCAATCTCGGCAATACGATCAATAACATCGCCGGCGACACATCGACGGCCTATACCGACGCAAACGGCACGGGCATCCGATATGTCCGCACAAACGACAGCACGCTTGCCGTCAGCGATTCCTCCGCACAAGGTGTCGGCTCCACCGCTGTCGGCTATAACGCCACCTCGGTTGCCGATAATTCGCTCGCACTTGGCATGAACAGCCAGTCGACCATCGTCGGCGGCGTAGCGCTCGGTTCCGGATCGGTTTCCGATCGCGCTCTGGCGCCTACCAGCGGCCAGATCGCGGCCGGGCCAACGAACTTCATCCAATACAATACGACGGACAAAACCCTCTTGGGCGCCGTCTCGGTCGGCACCAGCACGTCCTATCGCCAGATCATCAACGTTGCGGACGGCACCAATGCGCAGGATGCCGTCACCGTTCGTCAGCTCCAGGGTGCCATCGCCTCCGTGGCGGCGACCCCAGGCAAATACTTCCATGCCAATTCGGCGGCGGGCGACTCCCTCGCTGTCGGTGCCGAATCGGTTGCCGTCGGTCCGACAACCGTCGTCAACGGCGACAACGGCATCGGCATCGGCAATGGTGCGATCGTCGACCAAGTCGCTCCGGGCGGCACGGCCATCGGCCAGAATGCCCACGTCATGCTGGCTGATGGCGTTGCCCTTGGCACGAACTCGCTGGCTGCGGGCGTGCAATCGGTGGCGCTCGGTGCCGGCGCGCAGGCCAACAACATCAACAGTGTTGCGCTGGGTGCTCAATCCGTAACGACCGTAGGCGCGCAGGCAGGCTATACCGGCTTCGCCCTTACAGGCCCGCAAACCTCCGTCGGCGAAGTGTCGATCGGCTCGGCCGGATCCGAGCGCAAGCTGACCAATCTCGCAGCAGGTTCGGCAAACACAGACGCTGTGAATGTCAGCCAGCTTAAGGGTCTTGGCACCAACATCACCAACCTGATCGGCGGCGGCACGACGGTAAACCCGGATGGGTCGATCACCGGCCCGACCTACAATATCCAGGGCAACAACTACAGCACGGTCTATGATGCCTTCGGTGCGGTCAATAACTCATTGACCAACATCACCAATGGCGGCGGCATCAAGTACTTCCATGCGAACTCCACGCTGGCGGATTCCATCGCAGGCGGCACCGACAGCGTTGCGATCGGTCCGCAGAGTGTCGCAAGCGGCGTGAGCAGCCTGGCAGCAGGACTTGGATCTACGGCGACAGGGCAGGGCGCGGTTGCCCTCGGCCAGGGCGCGCAGGCCAACAATGCAAATGATGTGGCCTTGGGCTCCGGTTCCACAACACAGGCGGCCGTCGCTACCACCGGCACCGACATCCAGGGTCAGCACTACAACTTTGCCGGAGCCGCGCCAGTCGGCACCGTCAGTGTGGGCGCCGCAGGGGCCGAAAGAACCATCACGAACGTCGCCGCCGGCCGCATTTCTGCCGACAGCACCGACGCCATCAACGGATCGCAGCTTTATGCGACCAATCAGGCGATCGACAGCCTGCAAACGGGTGTCGGAACGATCACCAAGAACGCTGTCACCTATGACCTCAATCCCGATGGCAGCAAGAAGAACAGCATCACGCTGCAGGGCGGTGACGTGAACGCGCCGGTGGTCATTTCCAACGTCGGCAAGGGTGTCGCCCCGACGGATGCCGTGAACGTCGCCCAATTGGGCGACAGCATCACGCAGGTCAAATCCTATGCGGATACGGCCGCCGCCAATACGCTGGCTTCCGCCAACAACTATACGGACCAGAAGTTCGGGCAATTGAACCGAGAGCTCGGAGACGTACGGTCGGAAGCGAGACAGGCGGCCGCGATCGGGCTTGCCGCCGCATCGCTTCGCTATGACGATCGTCCGGGCAAGCTGAGCGTAGCCGTCGGCGGTGGCGTCTGGCGGGGCGAGGGCGCCTTGGCCTTCGGTGCGGGCTATACCAGCGAAGACGGACGAATTCGCGGAAACTTGTCGGGCACGGCAGCAGGCGGGCAAGTGGGCGTCGGCGCCGGTCTCAGCTTCACTCTGAATTGAGCCTGCCATGTTCAAAGGCGCACTTTTCGGCGTCCCCGCTTTCGTGATGTGCATGCTCCTGTCCGGCTCGATTGCAGCCGGACAGGAGATGGTTCTTGCCAACTATCGTATCAGGCCTTCCGAGGTGGTGGTTCCTCCGGAGCTGAAGCCTGGCGAGTATCAGCGGACCATTCGTCCATTCGAAAACTGGACGTTGATCTGCGACGAAAACCTGAAGATACGCCAGCGGGTCTGCAACGTTACCCAGATCATCGAGAACGAGGCGGGACAGGTCGCATTCAGCTGGTCGCTCGCAGCGACAAAAAAAGGCGATCCTTACATGATCTTGCGTGCAGCCCCGGTCGCCAAGAGCGACGGCGGTATCCTGCTGCAATTCGAGGGCCGCAAGGAGCCGGTACAGATCCGCTTCAACGGCTGCAACAATACGGTTTGCGTCGGCATGCTGCCGGTCGGGCCTTTGATGCGCGAGCAGATTTCCAAAAGTACGGCACCAACGGTTTCCTATCCGACCACGGACGGGAAGATCGTCAGCCTGACCGCAAACCTCAAGGGCCTTTCCACAGCCGTTAAGGCCATAAAGTGACGGACGGATTTCAATGACCCAGCAATCGATTCACGATCGCATCATGTTGCGAAACACCAAAGACGCCGCAATTCAGAACTTCGCCGGCGAACAAGCCAAGCCGGGGCGAAGCTGGCGAAAGACGATCGCCCTTTCGGTGCTGGCCATTGCAATCGCCGGCGCCGGCGGCTACGCCGCCTTGCGATATGATGTGCTGGGGAACCTTCTGTCACAGCCGGCGGTTGCGGCGGCCAACGACGCCAATCAAACGCTGCCCGATACGCCGTTTCTGCAGCACGCCAAGCAGGCCGGGCTGCACTCCTGTTCGACCGTTTTCCCGGTTCTCGGGCAGCTGCTGACCAACGGCACGCAGTATAACGTCCAGTCGGTGTGGAACAACGAGGCGGCCGACAAGCATGCCGTGCAGGCACTTGTCGGAATGAACTATGCGACACAGGGCTACAGCGGTCCAGCCGCCGGCATCGTATTTGCCGCACCCGTCGCATCCGGCTGCGAAGGCTCGATGGTTCGCGTGGCGCCGTTCACGGCCTCCTGTCCGGAAATTTCGGCCAAGTTTCCGAACGGCAGCAAGCTCGTCAACAATCTCGGCCAGGTCGGCGTCTACCAGCTCGGCAACGATGGCGGTGATGCAATGCTTTTGCCGACCGGAAGCGGCTGCGTCGTCATTTCCGTGGCTTCGGCGGCAGGAAAACAAGGGGGCTCAAAATGAGATCGAGATCTGCCATAGCGGCGATCGGCATGCTGTTCGTCACCGCCGGTCATCTGGGAGCCGCCGATCTTTTTACGGCCGAGCAGGCGCCGGTTCCTCCGCCGGAGGAACGCGGCATATGGGCAGCCATCGCCTATTCCGCGCCCGATGAAAAATACGGCTTCTTCTGGGGTGCCGACAAGCGCCAGGAAGCGATGGACATCGCGCTCAAGCATTGCGAGCGGGATAAGGGTAAGAGTTGCGTCGTGGTCAGCATATTCCGCAATCACCGGCATTGGGATGACGACGACAAGACCGGCTTTCCCTACAATCATTGCGGCGCCCTCGCCATCGGCAAGGAAAAACGCGAACGGGCCACGCCATGGAGCGCAAATTCGGCACCGACGCGCCGCGAAGCGGAAGATCTTGCGCTCAAGGCATGCGAGCGCTCGGGCTCTCGCTGTGCTGTCCGGGAATGGGTATGCACGTGATCTATCCCGGCGCTGAAAGCCGTGGTACGGAAATTCGTGCCGATGGCGGCCATGACCGACCCTGATTCGTCGCCTTGGTTCTTGAGGGAACCGAGGCGGAATATTGCATTTCAAATTGAAAGATCTCGTCCCTTGTCAAACCCGGCATTCACATTATCTCGGACAATCGACCGCATATCTTTTGCAGCGCGTGTCTTTGTCTGTGCGGGCTTCGCTCTGACGTTTCCACCCGCAGCCTTTGCGCAATCGGCTTTGCCGAACGGTGCGTCGAGCCTGCAGGAGACCTATCAGGACTGGCGTATCGTGTGCAGTCAGCGCGACAAGGTGCCGGCATGTTCGATTTCGCAGGATCAGACCCAGCAGAACGGCCAGAGGCTGCTTGCCGTCGAAATGCAGATCCGTCCCGACGGCAGTGCGCTCGCAACGCTATTGCTGCCATTCGGAATCGTCCTCGACTCGGGCGTGACGCCGAATATCGATGATCAGCCGCCTTTGAAGCCGATCCGTTTTCGCACCTGTTTGCCGAACGGCTGCATTGCCTTGCTTCCGCTCGACGCCGCGACACTTAGCAAAGTGCGCACCGGCTCGCGCTTGAACCTCAAGGTCGTTGCCGACGGCGGCAACGCTCTCGCTTTTCAGGTATCCCTGCAAGGCTTTTCCGCCGCTGCCGACCGCGTTGCCGCATTGGGCGTCAAATAGGAAAACGCGTCTTCAGAGCCGCGCTTATCAAAGTTGCTCAACTGCAGTGCTCCAGCGAGCGCAATTCGCGATCTTTTGAATCCGTGTGAGCAGTGTTGGTCGGATGCGATGGTAACGCATCTCCACAGCATCCGGCAGCTCGGATTGTCCGGTCAGACGGCAACCAGATGACCGGGAGAAATGGTCCGATATTCGCGCGGCTCGGTGAGGTAATCGACGGGCCGGATCGGGCTCTTCAATTCCTCGCTGGCATTCGCGCGCTTCTCGCGCCGGCGATCGGGGTCAGGCACCGGAACGGCTGCCATCAGCTTCTTCGTATAGTCGTGCTGCGGATTGCCGAAGACGGCTGCGCGCGAGCCGATCTCGACGATTTCGCCGAGATACATCACTGCGACGCGATGGCTGACACGCTCGACCACGGCCATGTCGTGGGAGATGAAGAGGAAGGAAAGGTTCAGGCTCTGCTGCAGGTCGAGCATCAGGTTGATGACCTGTGCCTTGATCGACACGTCGAGCGCGGACACGCTTTCGTCGGCGACGATTACCTTCGGCTGCAAGGCCAGCGCGCGGGCGATGCAGATACGCTGGCGCTGGCCACCGGAGAATTCGTGCGGGTAGCGGCCGGCCATGTCGGGTGTCAGCCCCACCTTTCGCAGCATGTCGGCGACGACGTCCTTGGCCTCTCTTGCTGTTCCCAGGTTGTGTTCGAGATAGGGTTCGGCGATCGCCTGGCCGACGGTCATGCGCGGGTTGAGCGAAGCGAAGGGGTCCTGGAAGATCATCTGCACCGATTTGCGCATCTCGCGCATGTCACGCCTTTCAAGCGAGAGCACGTTGCGACCGCCGACGATGACGGAGCCGGATTGCGGCTCGATCAGCCGCATGATGGCGCGCCCCGTCGTCGATTTGCCGCAACCGGATTCGCCGACAAGCGATAATGTTTCGCCGGCAAAGAGATCGAACGAGACGTTTTCGACCGCATGCACGCGGCCCCTGAGCTTTCCGAAAAGGCCCGAATGGATGTCGAAGCGCTTCGTGAGGTTTTTTACCTGCAGAACCGGCTTTTCCTTTGCTACCGTATCAGGCACCTCGGCAGGCGTGTCGGACTCTCCCGTTGCCGCATTGACGACGGGAAAGCGCAGCGGTCGTTCATAGGATTGCATCGAGCCGAGTACCGGCACCGCGGACAAAAGTGCGCGGGTATAGGGATGCCGGCCGCGGTGGAAGATGTCAGCCGTAGCACCCGTCTCCACCTGTTCGCCGCGATACATGACGACGGTGCGATCGGCGATCTCCGCGACCACGCCCATGTCATGCGTGATGAACAGGACGGAAGTTCCTTCTTCGTCCTGCAGCATCTTGATGAGGTCGAGGATTTGGCCCTGGATCGTGACGTCGAGCGCCGTCGTCGGCTCGTCGGCGATCAGCAGCCTCGGCTTCGAAGCGAGCGCCATGGCGATCATGACCCGCTGGCGCATGCCGCCGGAAAAGCGGTGCGGATATTCGCCGAAGCGCGAAGCGGCCGAGGGAATGCGGACCTTTTCCAAAAGCCGGATCGTTTCGGCCTTGGCGTCCCTAGCCGACATGTCTCTGTGGCAGAGCAAGGCCTCGGAAATCTGATCGCCGATGGTGAAGAGCGGATTGAGAGAAGTCATCGGCTCCTGGAAGATCATCGACACGTCGTTGCCGCGCACCTTGCGCATCTCATGCTCGGGAAGAGAAAGCAGGTTGCGGCCGCCGAGCATGATCTTGCCTTCGATGCGGCTTGAATCGCTCTGCAGCAGCCGCATGATCGACAGCGAGGTGACGCTCTTGCCCGAGCCGCTCTCGCCCACGATCGCCACCGTCTCGCCCGGCGCGACCGAGAAGGAAACATTGCGCACGACAGGCCTCCATGCGCCGTCCAACAGGAACGAGGTGGTGAGGTTCTCGACGGAGAGGATGGGTTCGACGGCCCCTGAGGCCTTTGGCTGCGACGCGCTCATGCTGATTTCCTTCTTGCGATCCCTGCCACCGTTCAGTCCGGCCAATTCAGCATGCCGTCGAAGCGATGCCTGCTGCGGTTTTCGATCGGCGTCGCGATGATCTCGTTGGAGGCGCGCGCCTTGTCGAGTTCTTCGGCAAGCCGGGTCGCGACGATCGTCTCCTGGCCGGGATGCAGGTTGCATGGGTCGAGATAGAAATAATAGTGTTCCACCTCATGGTCCCGGACGATCACAGGCGGGTTGCCGCGGGCAAGCGCTGCAGCGAGATCCCAGGCGCTGATATGGGCCTCGGGCGTCGAGATGATGACCCGCATGCGATCGAGCGGGTTGTTGGTGGGGTCGGGCTCGATCAGGGCGGTCACGCCGGGGCGGCCGTCCAGGGTCCGCTTCCACAGGTTCAGATAGCCGGTTTCGCGTTCGCGGATGCCGGCATGGTCGCGCTTTTCCCAGGCCTCCAGTGCCGCCATGACGCCATAGACGCTTTCCTTGCCGACCTTCATGCCGCGGCCGATGCCCATGTTCTGCAGGAAGGCGTTGCGCACCAGCTCCTTCTTGCCGGCGACGATACCGGAGGTCGGGCCGCCGAGGAACTTATGACCGGAATAGAGCACGATGTCGGCGCCCTGCGCCAGGAAGAGCTTGAGGTCGTATTCCGAGGCTGCATCGACGATGACGGGCACGCCCTTGGAGTGCGCAATCTCGACGAATTCGGTCAGGTGCAGCAGGCCGTAATCGACCACATGATGCGATACGACATAGACGGCGGCGGCCGTCTTCTCGGTTATGGCGTTTTCCATATGGAAGCGGTGCGTCGAGGTCGCTTGACCGATCAGAACGACCTTGCCGCCGGCGAGGCGGATTGCCTGATCTACAGGAGCGCCGTAGCTCACCACATGACCCATCTGCACGATGACTTCGTTCTTGTCCGGGGTGACATCAGGCAGCTTCTCTATGGCAAGCAGGTTGTTGCCGGTGATGGCGCCGGCGACGGCGAGGCTGATGCCCGAGGAGCAGGATGCCGTCACGAAGCCCGCCTCTCCGCCGGTCAGCCGCGCGATGACAGCACTGGCCTTGCGCTGGAGGTCGTTGATCTCAACGAATTGCGGCAGGATCGCCGCCATCGCCGCAATGGCTTCGGGCACGACGATCGATGCGCCGAGGCTCGTCATGGTGCCTGATACGTTGATGACAGGCCTCAGGCCGATCTTGCTGCGGATATCATCGGACATTCTATCTCTCCAAAGTGACGGCCGGCTGCCGATTGGCATCGACAGCTATACCATAGTAATGTAATAGCTTCTCGAAACCCACGAGGAGCGTTGATTTGGACGCCAAAACCCTATCCACAGCACTCCCTGAAGGCACGGATTCTACCGGAGAAGCCGAAGCCAAAGGCGCGCGCCGTTCGCGCGTCAGCGGCATCGACCGCGCGCTGCAGGTGATCGACTATCTCTACGAAACCGGCGTGCCGGCTGGAGCCTACGCGATTGCCAAGGCGATCAAGGCGCCGCTTTCGACCGTCTATGTCATCATCGACGATCTGGTCGAAAAGAACATGCTTGGCCGCAATGCCGACGGTTCCGTTTGGCTGGGGGCGCGCCTTTACCACTATGGTCTTGCTTATGCCCGGTCGCTCGATTTCATGAGCGTCGCCACGCGCGAAATGCACGATCTTTGCCGGCAGGCGAGCGAGACGGTGCAAGTCTGCGGCCGCGACGGCGATTCCATGCTGGTGCTGGCGATGGCGGACGGACCAAGCCATTTCCAGGTCGCTTCCCGTGTCGGAACGCGTGTGCCGCTCAACTGGACGGCCTCCGGCCGGCTTCTGGTCGGACATCTGCCGGAAGAGGAAAGGATCGAGCTTTTCAAGCGCTGTGCCCGCACTTCTCCGACCGGGCGGGCCGAGGTCGATGCCGGCGTGCTTTCCGCTGCCGCGGGGAAGGCCTTCGAGGAACGCCTTTCGATCCAGGTGGCGGAATCCGATTACGCGGTTGCCTGCATCGCCTCGCCGGTCGTCGATCGCGATGGGCAATGTGTCGCGACCATTTCGATCGTGCTGCCCGAACAGAAAGTCGTTTCCGACGGCCAACATTATGGCGAGCAGGTGCGAGCGGCTGCCGAGCGGATCGAAAAGCTGATGGGCTGGCGCAACCATTGAATTCGTCCTCCTTGGAGCAATTCCAGCAAAAGTGCGACGCGGTTTTGCGTCCGGAATTGCGTAAAAACTAATCGTTGAGTGAGACGATTGCTTCGATTTCGACCGTGATGTTGCCAGGAAGCGAGCCGAAGCCGACGGCCGAACGGGCATGCTGGCCCGCTTCGCCGAAGACCTCGATGAAGAGGTCCGAGCAGCCGTTGATGACGCTTGGATGATCCTCGAAATGCGGCACGGCGTTGACCATGCCCAGCAGTTTCACCACTCGCTTCACTCTGGAAAGATCGCCGAGCGCTTCGTGCATGACGGCAAGAAGGTTGATGCCTGTCAGCCGCGCGTGCTGATAGGCCCGGTCAACACCGACGTCACCGCCGACCTTGCCGGAGTGGAGATGGCCGTCCAGCTCTCGCGGCCCCTGGCCCGACAGATAGAGTACGTTGCCTTCGCGGACATGGGTCACGAAATTGGCGATCGGCGGCGGCGGCGGCGGCAGCTCGATCCCGAGCGCAGCCAGTCGCTGGTAGGGTGTTTGCGCTGTTGAAGTGGCCTGTGTTGGGGACGTGTTCACGTATGCTCCTGCTATGCGAGCCTGGTGTTTGATTAGCGCCACGAATAGCCATGGCTGTGGCGGACGAGCTTTCGGGCACGGGGGATATAGCGGCCGGCGGTGATCGCTTCCGCACCGATCACCGCGTAACGCGGCTCGAACAGCTTGCGCAGGCGCGAGACGTCGCCATTGGAATCGGTCGCCTCGAGATCCGCATCCACGAGATCGAAGATGGTGAAATCAGCCCTTTCGCCGACCGACAGCCGGTTTTCCATCGAAAGCTTTATGACCGATGCCGGCGCATGGGTGACGGCGTCCACCACCTTGTCAAACGGCATGCCGACCGAGAGAAGTTTGGACATGGTGGTTGCGAGATCCCAGACGGGGAAGTTCATCGAATGGCCGTGCAGGTCGGTCGAAATCGAATAGGGCAGCAGGCCGCGTCTGATCGCCGCTTCGGCGACCTTGAAGGAGAAGGACGCACCTCCATGGCCGATGTCGAGCCGGATGCCCTCGCCGGCGCAGCGCTCAGCGAGATTATAGAGATCCTCGTCCTCCATGATACTCGAACCGGCCTTGCCGTTGAAGCAGTGGGTGACGACATCCCCCGGCCCGAGGATTTCGAGCACTTCGTCATAGAGCGCCGGCGGCTCGCCGACATGTACCATCATCGGCACCTTCAGGATCTTGGCGATCTTCTTGCCGAGTTTGACGGGCGTGACCCCCCAGGAGCCGGTAATCACATGGCTCGCGCGAACCTTGATGCCAACGATATGTTCGCTGTTCTCAGCGTAGCATTCGAGGATGCGGTCGAGGTCGATATCCTTGATATCGCGCAGTTCCGGAACGCGATTGCAGGCAACGAGACCGATCGAACCGAGATTGAGGAAGGCCTTGATGCGCTCCCTGGAGGGTTCGATGATATATTCGCGGAACCCGTGAAAATTGGCTTCGCCGGCCGAACCCGCATCGACCAGCGTCGTGACACCGCGCTCGGCGCCGCATTCGGACGGGCGGATCGAGATATCCGTGCCGCCATGCCAGATGTGGACGTGCAGGTCGATCCAGCCGGGAGAAATCCAGGCGCCCTTGCCGTCGACGCGTTCGACATCGCCGGAAGCGGCAAGCTGCGGACCAAGCGCCGCGATCTTGCCGTCGGCGCCGATGAGGATATCGATGACGCCGGCAGGCGTATCGCCGCCGAAGGCCATGGGCTTTACATTGGTGAGGAGGAGCGGCTTGCCCGCTTTTTCACCGGTCATTTACAGGTCCTTTCGAAGTCTTGGATCGAGCATGTCCCGCAGGCCGTCGCCGACCATTTGCAACGAGAGCACGGAGAGGATGATGGCAAAGCCCGGGAAATAGGTCATCCAGTCGGCCTGGCCGATATATTGGCGGCCGGCGGCGATCATGGTTCCCCAGGTCGGAATTTCCGGGCTGACGCCAAGGCCGAGGAATGAGAGCCCGGCTTCGGCGAGCATGGCGCTGGCAAACAGGAAGGAGCCTTGCACCAGGATCGGCGACAGCAGGTTTCTCAGCACATGCCGCGTCATGATGTGAAACGTCGAGATGCCGAGAGCCTTGGCCGCCTCCACGTAAGGCAGCTCGCGGATGACAAGTGTCGAGGCGCGGACGATGCGGGCCAGCCGCGGTGCGTACACGATCGACAGCGCGACGATGACCGTCGTCAGCGACGGCCCGAGGGCCGCAACCAGCGCGATGGCAAGCAGGATATCCGGAAACGCCATCATGGCATCGATCAGACGAGCGATCGGCGTGTCGAGCCTCTGGAAGAAGCCGGCGAGCAGGCCGAGAGTGACGCCGATCGCCGCAGACAGCGTCACGACGGCCGCGCCGACGAGCAGCGACAGCCGGCCTGCATAGATGGTGCGGGAAAAGACATCGCGGCCAAACTCGTCGGTGCCGAACCAGTAGATCCCGCTCGGCGGCTTCAGTCGATTGACGATTGAGAGCTTCGACGGTGAATAGGGCGCAATCCATGGCGCCAGGATGGCAAGCAGGGCGAAGGCGATCAGCACGGTGACGCCGATGGCGACGGTCTTGCGCTTCAGAAGCCGGCGAAGGAACTTGCTTCGCTCGCTTGGTATCTGCTTGGGTGTATCGGTTGCGATATCGGCCATCAGTAGCGTACCCTCGGATCAACCAGCAGGTAGAGCATGTCGATCGCAAAATTGATCAGGACGTAGAGGCCCGCAATGACGAGCAGGGCTCCCTGGATCACCGGATAGTCGCGGCGCAGCACCGCGGAGACGACGAGGCTTCCGACACCCGGTAGGCCAAAGACAGTCTCGGTCACGACCGCGCCGGAAATCAGGACTGCTGCAGTCAGCCCGAGAACGGTGAGAATCGGAATGAGAGCGTTCTTCAGCGCATGTTTGAGGACCACGCGGCGCTCGATGAGCCCCTTTGCGCGGGCGGTGCGGATATAGTCGTCCCCGAGCACGTCGAGCATCGATGCACGGGTGAAGCGCAGGATCAGTGCGGAGGAGACGAGACCGAGTGCTACGGCCGGCAGCGTCAGATGATACATGCGATCCACGAAGCTTGCGCCCGGCCCGCCATAGCCGGAAACCGGGAACATCCCCAGGCGCACGGCGAAGAACTGCATCAGGATCAGGCCGAGCCAGAAGCTCGGAATGCTTGCCGCCAGCATGCCGATCGCCATGGAAGCCTGATCGACGAACGATCCACGCCGATAGGCGGCATAGATGCCGATCGGCAGCGCGATGGCGCCTGCGATCAGAAGCGAAAACAGCGTCAGGAAAAAGGTCGGCTCGGCGCGTTCGAGAAGGGCGGAGGAAACCGGAATGTTGAGGAAGATCGACTGGCCAAGATCGCCCTTGAGCAGTTGGCCGACATAAAACAGATATTGGATGAAGATGGATTGGTCGAGGCCAAGCCGGGTGCGGAGTTCGGCAATATCCTGCGCGGTCGCATCCGGGCCGAGCATGACAGCCGCCGGATCGCCAGGCGTCACGCGCACGATCACGAAGACGATCGTGACGACGAGAAACATCACGACGATCATGCCTGCAAGGCGTTGAAGGATGTAGCGTATCATCGGGTCGGTTCCCAGAGTGGTTCCGCTTTTCTTCGAATAGCGGAACCATTTTGTTTCTTTGTTCTCTCGCAATTCCGAACGGAAAACCGCTGCGCACTTTTCCTGGAATTGCCTAGGTCCGCAAACGGACAGGATCGGGAACGGGCGCCGGCCATAACCGGCGCCCGAATGCCTTGGGAGGCTTATTTCTTGATCGATGCGTTCCAGAAGTAGGGCCATGGCGCCGGATCGACGCCCTGAAGCTTGGTGGAGATCGCCGCAACGGCGTTGAAGTCGCCGATCTTCATCATGGGAGCTTCGTCATAGATGGTCTTTTGAACGTTCGCCCAAAGCTCGATACGCTTCTTGGGATCGACTTCTGTGTTGAAGGCGTCGATCGCAGCCTTGCTCGTCGGCGTGGTCCACCAGCCGGGCGAGCTTGGCGACAACGTGCCGATCAGCGCCGGTTCCGGCAGGAAGGGGCTGTGGCTGATATAGATGTCCCACAGCGCCTTGTCGGCGCGGCGCTGAGTGAGCGTTGCCCAGTCGACCACCTGAAGGTCGACCGTAAAGCCTGCCTGTTTCAGATATTCGGCCGCGACCTGCGCCATCTTGTAATGGAATTCGTACTGGCGGCTGGTCAGGATGCGGATCGGTTCGCCCTTGTAGCCTGCGGCCTTGGCGGCGGCTGCAGCACCTTCCGGATCGGCGAGGTTATAGTTGCCTTTGACGCCGGCATCGGTGCTCCAGGTATAGGGGGCAGGGTACATGTTGCCGTCGACTGTATAGAAATTCGTGCTGCCGAAGGCGGCCGCCAGCATGTCCTCCATGCTGAGCGCCTGACGGATCGCCTTGCGGATCGCGACATTCTTCGCGATGCCGTCGGCGGTGTTGAAGACGAAGACCGGATAGCCGAACGGCTTCAGCAGCAGCGGCTGCGTCGCCGAGGATGATTTCAGCTTGTCGTAGGATTCGACCGGAAGACTGTCGATATAGTCGTATTGGCCGGAAACGGCCGCTTCGACGCGGGTATTGGCGTCGGGCACCGGAACGAAGCGGATCTCATCCAGATATTGATGCCGGGCGCCGCCGTAACCGTTGCTTTCGCCATCGCGCGGCTTGTAGCCCTCGAAACGCACCAGCTGGATATATTGGTCGGGCTTGCGTTCCTTCAGCATATAGGGACCGGTGCCGATGAAGTCGGTCATCGTGTCCGCCTGCTTGCTGGCCGGAATGATGATGGCGGCTGAGTTGTTGAAGGCAAGCAGCGAGGTCAAGGGAGCATAGGGCTGCTTCAGCTTGATGATGACCGTCGCCGGATCCTGGGCGGTGATCGCTTCGATAAAACCACCGGCCTGCTTGCCGCGCGAGGCAAGCTTGATCCAGCGGTTGAGCGAGGCGACCACGTCGTTGGAGGTCATGACACTGCCGTCGTGAAACTTGATGCCGGTCCTGAGCTTGATCGTATAGGTTTTGCCGTCGGCACTGATCTCGGGCAGGCTTTCGGCCAGCAGCGGCGTGACGTTCCAATTCTTATCGAAAGTGTAGAGCGTTTCGAAGATGTGCTGCGTGACGATGCCGACGAGATCGGCGGTGGAGGTCATAGGATCGAGCGTCGGCGGCTCGCCGATCGTTGCAACGTTGATGACGCCTCCTTTTTCCTGGGCCATCAGCAACGAAGGGGTTGCAATCAAGGCAGCCGCAATCAGCAAGCCGGTGCTTAGCTTCATCGAAATTCTCCCGTTTATGTTCCACAATTATGTTATATGCGTTTTTATAACAGAATACAGAACGGATTCAGGCTGTCAATGGTCTCGCCGGGGCTGGAGAAAAGCTCGTGCCGTCAAGAGGGCGCAGGCTGATGGAATTTTGAGAAACGGCAGGCCTGCAATCCGGCTTGCTTTGGGGCGGTCAAAGCGTTCAAGCTCGCCCGATGATTTTGCGCACTTCCCGCCCGAAGCCGGGAACATGAGGCAAGACAATTTGCTCCGCAGTATCGGCGCAAGACCACATCAGCCGGGACGGATCGAACGGATGTTCGCCGCTTGCCAATCGGCCAGTCTGCAAAGAGGTTTTCGAGACAAGAATCCGGCTTCCGATCAGACTAAGGTCCAATGTTCAAAGCATTTCTTTTGGATTATTTGGACATTGCCCTGGTCGTTGACACCATTGCCACCCGTGTGTCTGCGACACGCCCTGTCACCATGTTAACCCATGGTGACAGGGCAAAATTCGAGGTGGTCAGAGGTTTGCCCTGTGGGGCTCAGCCTTCATTGCCGCGTTGAGGGCCATGACCGCAGCTGCATCCTTGAGGCTCGGCTCCGGTCGGCCAAAGAAATAGCCCTGGACTTCGCTGCATCCTTCATTCACAACGCATTCGAGATGCGCTTCCGTTTCAACGCCTTCTGCGACGGTCGTGACGCCCAACCGCTTGCCCAGATCGGCGATAGCCCGGACAACTGCAGCGGATTCCGGTCGTTTCACGGCATCTCTTACGAACGAACCATCGATTTTGATCTTGTCGAACGGGAAGGCGCGCAGGTGGGTCAGGGACGAATATCCGGTTCCAAAATCGTCCAGCGCAACCCTTACCCCCAGGTCGCGTATCCGCCGCAGATCACCGATGCCCCGGTGTTCATCGTCGAACATCGCGGTCTCCGTCACCTCGATTTCAAGCCGGTCAGGCGATAGGCCGGAGGAGGCGAGTGCGGACAGCACGGTGGAGGCGATCGTGTCCTTGCCGAGCTGTGCCGCCGATACGTTGACAGCCACGCGCGCTCCATCCTCCCATCTGACGGCATCCCGGCATGCGGTGTTCAGGACGAATTCGCCGAGCTGCTCAATCAGCGCGCTCTGCTCGGCGATGGGAATGAATTCCGCCGGCGAAATCCAGCCCCTTTGAGGGTGATGCCAGCGTATCAGTGCTTCGCGTGCGGTTATCCTCTTGCTGCGGATGTCGACGATTGGCTGATAGAAGACGAACAATCCCTGGTTTTCCCGTAAGGATGCGCGCAGCTTCGTTTGAAGCAGTACGCTTTCCTGGATGCGATTTTCCATCTCGTCGGAAAATACCTTGAATGCTCCCTTGCCGCCGGCCTTCGCCGCGTAAAGGGCAATGTCGGCGCGCGCCAGCAAAGCTTCGCCGGTCTTGCCGTGCATTGGCGCATGCACAATGCCGACCGATGCGCCGATCTGAACCTGGCTCGTCTGATCAAGGTCGAATGGTACGGAGAGCGCTTCTATGACCCGGCCGGCAAGCTGCGTCACACTTAAGGGGTCGGCGAAAGGAACAAGCACGGCGAATTCATCGCCGCCGAGGCGTCCGATCGTCATCGCCGGTGCCGTGCAAACTGCGCGCAACCGGTCAGCGACCGCCTTCAGCAAGGCGTCGCCGACACGATGACCTTTGGTGTCATTCACCAGTTTGAAGCCGTCGAGGTCAATGAACAGCAGCGAGGGGTGATCTTCCGTCTTGAGGAGACTCGCGTCCAATTCTGCATTGAACGTGGTGCGGTTTGCGAGCCCGGTAAGCGTGTCGTGGTGTGCGAGTTGCCGTATGCGTCGCTCGGCCTCCACTTCCTTCGTAACGATCGCCCAGGTGAGCATCGGTCCCAAAAAGCTCCCGTCGTCGGCCGTTACCGCAGAGATCTTGAGATCCAGCACTTCCGGACCGAGATTGATCCGGGCATTGTGCGGCAAATTTGCCGGATCTGCGAGAATGCGGCGTTGGTGCTGCGGGCTCCGATGGAAAACGTCGATCGAGGTGCCAAGCAGCTTGTCCGCCTTGATCGGCAGCAGGTGTTCGATCTTGCGCATGAGCTGCTTGGAGGTTTCATTGGCGTAGTTGATGATCAGTGTTTCGGGTTCAACCGTCATCACGGCGACAGGCATGTCGTCGATCATCCGCAGCAAACGGCTTTGTGCCTCTTCCCGCCGGCGCGCCTCTGTTTGAGCATTCACCATGCGCGCGAAGTCGCGGTAATTGATGTTGAGGATCACCAGCATGCCGGCGGATACCAATGCTATGTTCATCGCCGTTGCCACGAAAGTCGGTTGCCCGGTTGCGCAGAAAAAAATGATGAAGGCCCCATTGACGATGGCCGTCACAGTGATGGCCGCGGAACGCAGATGCATGAGGCAAAAGATGCAGGCAATCACCGTAATGGCCATGTAAAAGGCCAGGTGTGAACGCGTGTATGCATCGCCATAGGGAAAGAGCAGGAACGACCAGACGGTAAAGACGAATGCAATTGCGAAAGAAAGACGATTGGTACGCCTCAAGGCGTGAAGTGCCGTCTCCGGATCGATGCGACGCGATCGCCGCCAATGGAACACACGCAGGATGGAAGCCAACGTCAAGGCAAGAGGCGTGGCAACTGTCAGCCAAGGCGGTGCGATCATCATGTGCGTTGCGGCGACCGCCCAGGTGCTCGACATCAGGATGAAATACATCATCGGCATTTGCCGGGAAAGCGCGCGATACTGTGCCTGCAGCAGCTCCGGATTATCGGCCGGAACTGCCATGAATTGCCGAATTTTGTCGAACAGTTGCCGCACTGAGGCGCCCTTTCCATGATTGGTCGGCTTTTTGGTGAGGGTTCTCAGCGTCATGCTGGATCTACTGGAGCAGTGAGAAAGGCTATAGCCGGCCCGGCAGCGCATGTTTCTGCTGCAGAACCCTTGTGCGCTTGGCTGACTCTCTCGCGTCTTCTGCGAGGCCGGTTGTCGCAATCGGCATGCAGAATGCGCACCTATGTGAAGCAGACGGGTTTCTTTCCGGGCCGCCCCGCCCGCCGGCCGTGGATGGCAAAGTTGGCGTATTTTCGTCTGCGTTCGTCAAGGTGTTTCCTCGGAGCCTCCTCGATGGCTGTAGAGATTTGCTTCTGTACGACCATTCGTTCCTGGGTATCCGATAGAGTGCTTGTGATATGTTAAGGATCGGTTCGCGTTCATTCGAACCGAACGTCATCAATGCCGGCAGCTGGCATCGCCACGTCCAGAGACGGTCTGTACGATTTCCGGAAGCCTCGCCGCCGCAAAAGCCGGCAGCCGGGCCGCAATCAGAGTGGAAGAATTGTGACGATGCCGATATTGTGAATTGATTGCCGGCCGGACAGGCGGCATTCCTCTGATTGGAGGCGGACAAATGCCGGCAGTCGATAACATCTCGCTGACCTTTGCGCGGTTGAACGCCGAGCAACGCGTCGCATGGGTCGACAGCCTGACAACGTCTATCGCGGACCTTGTTCAAGATATGGATGAGGAATTCGATGACGATATCGTATGCAAGCTTCTCGATATCGGCCGAATGCTTCAGACGATGCGCGAAGATCTCGCGATGATCGACGATCCAGGCAACCGCGCCATCATCTCCCATGTTCACGAGATAATTTGCGCCATGCGGACCTGTGTCGGATGGAAGGTCGGCGTATCGGCATTTCACTGAACAGATCAAGCCGAGCGCCGGAATTGGCGCTTTTCACATTCTTCGTTCCTCTGGAAAGAAGTGCGATGGTGTCGCCGGACCGTTCGGCGGACGGCGTAGTTTAGAACCGCTCCATCTCCCGACCGACCTTCATCAGAAATCGGTTGCGGGAAATATCGGTCGAGCGGTTCATGTCGTAGTGAGCAAGGAAGACGACCGGGGCGAACGGCTTGATCTGGGCGCGCAGCACGCGCTTGACGATCTTCTTCGGCGGATTGCCGGCAATGAAGGCGCGGAATGGATCGGCGCCATAGGTCAAGACCGCGCCGAGCTTGCGGATATGCTGCAGCTTCGAGCGCACCTTGCCGTCGACGAGTTCGAAGGAGACGCCGGGCAGCCAGACCCGGTCGAAATAGCCCTTGAGGATGGCCGGAAAGCCGAAATTCCAGACCGGAGTGACGATCACCAGGGCCTCGGTGCGCTCCAGCCGTTCGACATAGGATTTGACCGCCTCGGTATTGTCTGGATAGTCGTGGTAGATCATGCGGTCACGACGCGACAGCACGGGATGGAAGCCTTCCGCGTAAAGATTGCAATCGTCGATTTCGTGACCGGCACTCCTCAGGCTTTCGATGGTTTTCCGGTGCAGCGCGGCACCATAGCTTTCCTCGACTGGATGGGAATGAAGGACAAGGACCTTCATGAGGCCTCCATCAGCGCCGCAAGGCCGGGGAAGAGATAGTTCCTGCCGGATTTGAAATCGAAATTCGGATCGTCCCAGGCGATCATCTTGCCGGGATTGAGCAGGCCCTTCGGATCGGTCTCCTTCTTGAAGGCAAGCTGGACCGCATCCGTCTGCTTCATGCCGCCTTCTTCAAGCGTATAGCGATGCGGATTGAAGATCGGGCAGCCGTGATCCTGGTGAATCCTGATAATCTCCTCAAGCCGCGCCTCGGAGGTGTAGCGCACCAGAGGCAGCCCGGAGCACTGGATCTGTCCGTCGAACCTGATGAATTCGAGATGGCCTGGCACCTCGTCGCCGAAGATTTCCACCATCTTCTGCACTTTGGCGACGTGATCCGGCCCCGGATATTGCACCTGCAGATAGGTGATCGACGGATCGACCTTCAGGGCGCGCAGCGTGGTGTGGTTCCAGGCAAGCTCATAGGCATGCGGTATGCCCTTCATGCTCTCGACCTTGTCGGAGCGGAAGGTGATCTCGCCCTTCTGCTGCATCGTGAAGGCGACGAAAGGGTCCATCGCATGCGGCGCGATCATCAGCGCCACGATCGATTGCCCCTGACGGATATAGGGCTTGTGGCGGGCAAAATAGTCCTGCGGGATGGGAGCGGCGATCGGGGCGATCTCCTTGACGAGAATGCCGTTGCATTTGGCAAGCGCATCGGAAAACCGCACGGCATCCATGAAGTCGTCATAGCCGACCAGCACGTCCACCCAATCATAGGCCGGCGCCAGCGGCATTTCGATCTCGGTGATGATGCCGTTGGTGCCGTAGGCATGGCTGACCTTGGTCAGGTCCCAGCCGGTGAGATCGAGAATGCGGGGCTCCGCCTCCATCGTCACGACGCGCAGGCGCAGGATATTGCCGAGGTCGCGCAGGCCGCCCCAGGTGATGGAGCCGACACCGCCAGAGCCGCCGGCGATGAAGCCGCCGATGGTCGCCGTCTGCGCGGTCGAGGGATGGAAGCGCAGCTCCTGGCCCGAATGGGCCTTGGTCTGGCGGTCGAGCTCGGCAATGACGATGCCTGGCTCGCAGATGACGCGGCCGGGATGGATCTCCTTGATCCTGTTCATGGCGGCGAGATTGAGCACGATGCCGCCGGAAAGCGGCATCGCCTGGCCGTAATTGCCGGTACCGGCGCCGCGCGGCGTGACGGGAACGTCATGCGCATAGGCAACCTTCAGCGTACGGATCACGTCTTCCTCGGTCTTCGGGGTGACGACGAGATCGGCCGTGACGTTGTCGAGCTGGGCTTTCAGGATCGGCGAATACCAATAGAAGTCCCGGCTCTTCTGGCGCACCAGCGCCGGATTGTCTTCGACGGCAATACCTTCGAGTTCTTTCTTGATGCGCTGATAATCCGGCATGTTCAGGCTCCAATGACGCTGTCGAGTTCACGATAATCCGGCAGGCTGCGATCGATCACCTTGCCCTTGCGAAGGACGACGCGATCGGACTGCGGACGGGAAAGGAATTCGCTCCAGCGCCGGGCGCTGAAAAGCACGAGATCGGCGGGGCTGCCGACGGCGATCCGCCCGATATCCGGTCGGCCAAGTATCTCTGCGGGTGAGGTGGTGATGACTCTCGCCGCCGTATCCAGCGGATGGTCGAGATGCAGGATGCGCACGGCCTCCCGGAACACTTCTACCGGATCGAGATCGCCATAGGCATAGAAGGGGTCGCGGGTATTGTCGGAGGCGACCGCGGTCGGCACGCCGGCGCTAGCAAGCTCGTGCAGAAGCGTCACGCCCCGCCAGCGCGGTGTGCGGCCGGCGTGGCGGTCCTGCAGATACATGTTGCACATCGGCAGCGAGACGATGGATATCCCGGCCTTGGCGACGAGATCGATGGTGGCGCGCGCCACATCCTCGTCCTGCCGGGCAAGCGAGCAGCAATGGCCGGCCGTCACCTTGCCCGTATAGCCGTTGCGAAGCACGGCTTCGGCAAGCGCCTTCAGCGTCAGCACCTGCTTGTCCTCGGTCTCGTCGACATGCAGATCGACATCGAGACCGTGGTCGGCGGCAGCCCGCAAAAGCTTGTCGAGCTGCGCGTCGATGTCCGGATTCATCTGCGTGACGCCGCCCATCAAGCCGCCAGCTTCGCGCACGACGCGGAGGAGGTCGGTAAAAAACGCGTCATCCACCATGCTGTCGAGCGGAAAGAGGGCAACGGCCTGCAGTGCGATCTTGTCTTTCCACGCTTCGCGGACCGAGGTGAAGACCTCGAAGGAAATGCGATGTTGCGGCGCCAGTGAATCCAGATGGGTGCGTATCAGGCCGGTGCCATGGGCGTAAGCCGAACGTAACGAGAATTCCATGCGCCTGCGTACGTCGTCTGCCGACCAGTTGGCCTCGCGGTCGGCACGCACCGCATCGAGCGCACCTGTGAAGCTGCCATCCGGGTTCGATTGCCGCTCCCATATGTGGCCCTTGTCGAGATGGGTGTGCATGTCGGCGAAAGTCGGCCAGACCATGCCGTCGCGCATGTCGATCTTGGCATATTCCACCGGTACGGAGCCGGGCGCGCGGATATCGCTGACGAGGCCGTCGGCAACGACGATATCGGCCTTGACAAGCCCCTCGTTGGCGGGTGCCTGAAAGCCGGCCAGCGTCACGGCGGGAACGGTGGCATTGCTCAGCACGAAACGGGCGGCATTCGGCGGCGACATGAAGGCGTGGGACATCAATTCTCCCGCTTGAGGCTGCTCTCATGCCAGCGATGCAGGCTCAGCCATGAGAGGAACGAGGTGAAGGCGAAGATGGCGACGCCGAGCGCCGACAGAAGCAGGAGTGCCGCAAAGAGCCGCGGCATGTTCTGGCGGTATTGTGCCTCGAGCAGGCGGAACGCCAGGCCCGAATTCGCACCGCCGGAGCCGGCGGCGAATTCGGCGACGACCGACGCGATCAGCGACAGGCCGCCGCCGATTCTCAAGCCCGTCATGAAATAGGGCTGGGCCGCCGGCAGTTTCAGATGCAGCAAGGCCTGCCAGCGCGAGGCGCCATAGAGGTCGAAGAGGTTGAGCAGATTGTGGTCGACGCTCTTCAAGCCTTGTACCATGTTGGAGAGGATCGGAAAGAAGGCGACAAGAAAGCCGCAGATCAGAAGTGCGGCTTCGCGCGTCGGGGCGTAGATCAGGATCAGTGGTGCGATCGCGACGATCGGCGTCACCTGCAGGATGACGGCGAGCGGATAGAAGGCAAGTTCGATCCAACGGGACTGCACGAGGAAGATCGCAAAGCCGACGCCGCCGATGAGCGCCAGGATCAGCGATACGAAGGTGATCTCGGTCGTCACCCACAAAGCCGGCCAAAGGATGCCCCAATCGGAGACGAGCGCCCTGGCGACGGCGACCGGGCTCGGCAGGATATATTGCGGAATGCCGGCGCCGACGACGAGTAGCTGCCAGAGGACGAGAAGCGCAAGTACAGTCAGGATCGGCACAAGGATTGCGAGCGCCCGTTCGAGATTGCGCTTCCTGCCGGCCGCGGCCGAGGGCACATCGGCGGATTCAATGGAAAGAGTGGCATGCAGGCTGGTGCTGTCGCTCATCGATGGTCCTCCGGCCAGCCAATGGCCTCGATCAGGGAACGGGATACTTTTTCGCACACCTGCCGATATTCTTCAGACGAGCGATAAAGGGGATCGCGCTCGCCGCTGGTTTCCAACGGGAAGTCGGTATGGACGCGGCCGGGCCGTGCCTTCATGACGACGATGCGGTTGGAGAGATAGGCGGACTCATAGACGGAATGCGTGACGAAGATGACGGTGATGCCGGTCGTCTGCCACAGACGCAAAACATCGTCGTTCAGTTTCTGGCGGGTGATTTCGTCGAGTGCCGCGAAGGGTTCGTCCATCAAAAGCAGCTTCGGTTTCGTCACAAGCGCGCGGGCGATCGAAACCCGCATCTTCATGCCGCCGGACAATTCGCGCGGATAGGCATCGGCGAAGTCCTGAAGGCCGACGGTTGCCAGCGTTTCCATGATCTGGTCGTGTGCAGCCGCTTTCGACACGCCCCTGAGCTTCAGCGGCAGATGGACATTGCCGAACACAGTCTTCCAGGGAAGCAGTGTCGGTTCCTGGAAAACGAAGCTGATATCGCCCTCCGGCAGGCCCTTGGCGTTGATGCGCGAACTCGGCCAGTCGATCCTGCCGCTGGAAGCGCCCCCGAGGCCGGCAATAATGCGCAAGGCCGTCGACTTGCCGCAGCCGGAGGGGCCGAGCAGGCTGATGAACTCGCCGCTCTCCACATTGAGCGACATGCCGGAAAGTGCCAGCGTGCCGTTGGAGAAGATCTTGGAGACCTGCTCCATGACGACGAGTGGCCGCTTGCGTATTTCCGCGGAGGGGACAGTGGTTGCTTTGGATAGGGTCATATCCGGTTCTCTGTCGAAGTCAGCAATTGGGTTTAGAGCTAGAAGTGCCCCTCACCCTAACCCTCTCCCCGCTTGCGGGGAGAGGGATGATCGTGTTCGCGGTCACTCATTACAATCGCAACAACCCATGACGCAGTTGCTGCTTTCGCGTTTCGGCGGTGGCGCTTCTTGCTCCATTGCTCCCTCTCCCCGCAAGCAGAAGGCTGGGTGAGGGGCTGCCTTGCGCCAATGTTACTTCTTCAGCGACATGCCGACGCCCTTGCAGACGAATTGCGGGTCGAAGGCCTTCTTGTAATCGATATCGGCATCGAAGAGCTTGATCTGGACCATCTCGTCGAAGAACTTCTTATAGTGCGCTTCGGTGATGCAACCGATGCCCTTGCCGAGGGCGTCGCCGGATTCCACGATGCCATATTCCTTCATCTTGGCGATCGAATAGGCGATCTGGCCATCCGTCATATCGGGATTGTCCTTTTTGATCAGCTCGTTGGCCGCCTTGTTGTCGCCGTAGAGATAGTTGTACCAGCCCTCGATCGAGGCATTGACGAAGCGTTGCACGAGATCGGGGTTCTTGTCGACAAGTGCCTTCTGCGCGGTGATCATCGTCGAATAGGGCGAGTAGCCGGCATCCGCGATCAGGAAGACCTTCGGCTTCCAGCCGGCCTGCTTCTCGATTTCATAGGGCTCTGAAGTCACATAGCCCTGCTGCGCCGACTGCTTGTCGGCCAGGAACGGAGCCGGGCTGAAATTGTAGGGCTTGAACTGTTCGTCCTTGAAGCCCGGGAAGTTCGCCTTCATCCACTCGAAATAGGTGATGTAGCCATCCTTGCTGAGGAACAACGTCGGCAGCTTGGCGAGGTCCTCGAATTTTTCCACGCCTGCATCCGGATGAGCGATGAGAACCTGCGGATCCTTCTGGAAGATGGCCGCGACGTCAACGATCGGAATCCCCTGCTTGACGGCATCGATTTCCTGCTGTGGGCCGCCCATGTAGAAATCGAGCTTGCCGGAGACGAGCAGGGCCTGGTTGGCGGCGTTGGGACCACCCTGAACAATGGTGACGTCAAGACCGTATTTTTTGTAGGTGCCGTCGGCGATCGCCTGGTAGAAGCCGCCGTGCTCGGCCTGTGCAAGCCAGTTGGTGCCATAGGTGACTTTGTCGAGCGCATTTGCAGGCTCGGCCACCGCGATCGCTGCGGCCAGGCCTATGACGGCGAAGAATGCTTTTGTCTTCAATGCGTTATACATGGCTGACTGTTCCCTCTATCTGCCATGGGACATCATGGTTGGCGCCCATTTCCTGCATTTGAGCGGTTGCTTTGCGCTTTGAAAAGCATCAAAATTCGTGCGCATTGATGCCTTTTTGGCATCTGTTCGCGAGCCTGTGCCTAAATTGTGCGGCCTGGGCAAAAAATAAGCAATGGGAACAGGCATGCTGCACTCGAGACGGCTTCTTTATATCAACGAGATTGCCCGCTGCGGCTCGATCCGCAAGGCGGCTGCGCGGCTCAACGTGGCCTCTTCTGCGATCAACCGGCAGATTCTGGCATTGGAGGAGGAGATGGGCGCGCCGCTCTTCGAACGTCTGCCGCGCGGGCTGAGGCTGACGGCTGCGGGCGAGCTCTGCATCGAGCACATCCGCGAGGTATTGAAGAACTACGAGCGACTGGAGGGGCGTATCCGCAGCCTCAAAATGCAACAGGCCGGCAAGGTCAGGATGGTCGCGACGGTCGGCCTTACGGGTGGTCCCCTGCCTGAGATCATCGCACGCTTTCTCTCCGAACATCCAAGGGTTTTCATTCAGCTGCGCAACGATGCCGGTACGACGACCATTGCGCCGGTGGTCTCTGGCGAAGTCGATATCGGTCTCGGTTTCAACATACCGGCGACACCCGGCATCCGCTCGCTCGGCAATTTCGACATACCGATCGGCGTGGTGCTGCCGCCCGGTCATCCCTTGATCGGGCCGGGGCCGATCAATCTTGCAGACGTTGTGGAGGAGCGGCTGCTACTGGCCCAGCCCGGCACCAGCCTGCGTGACATCATCAATTTGACGCTGGCCCGTCTTGCCGTTCAGGTCGAACCTGTACTGGAGAGCAATGCGTCGGAAATGCTCAAGCAGATGGTCAAATGCGGGGCTGGGCTGACCCTGCTCAATCCACTCGATGTGACCACCGAATGCCGCCGCGGCGAGCTGGTGTTCCGGCCGATCGCCGAGCCGCATTCGCGGTCCCAGCCGATGAAGCTCTTCGCCCGCACACGCGCGCCGCTCGATGCCGCCACCAGCCTCTTCGTCGAATATCTGCTCGCCGAACTTGCCGGCATGGTGGAGGAGCTGCAGTCCAAAGGGCATATCATTCCGCTCTCCGAACGACGCCGCTCCGATGCCTATTTCGAGTAGAGATTTGAGAGGGGATAGTCGCGCAGATCGCGCAGCATCTCGATGAAGCCGGCGACCTCGTGGCGGCAGATGAGCGCGCCCTTCTCCGCCGTGCCGTTGGCGGCATTGCCGACGACGCCGTTCGGATTGAGATCGTGGGCGATCCAGGCGAGTGAATGCGGCGGCAAGGGCTGCAGATACTTCGAATGTTCCTTCATCCATTCCGCCTTGGAGGCGAAGTTCTCAGCCTTGTCCATCCGCACGAGTTCAGGCCGGAAATACAGCATGAGCGAAGTTTCGACATCGCCGCCATGGATGCCGAAGCGCTGCTCGTGCTCGTCGATCATGCCGTCAGGCGTGCCGAAGCGGGTCCATTGGGTGGCGACGACAGCCATTTGATGGCGTACGCGCAGCTCGCGCGCGACGATGCCCATGATGTCGAGATTGCCGCCGTGGGAATTGACGATGACCATCTTGCGGATGCCGGCCTCGGCGACCTTGGCGCCGATGGCGGTCCAGACCGGGATCAGCAGCTCCGCACCGAGCGACAGCGTACCGGGACCGTGGATATGTTCATTGGCTTTGCCGATCTGCTGCACCGGCAGCACGAGGAAATCGATATCGTCGGGTCGCTGGATCTTCAGTTCCGCCAGCATGCCTTCGGCGATCGCGACGTCCGTTGCGATCGGCAGATGCGGGCCGTGCTGTTCCGTCGAGGCGATCGGCAGGATCGCAATCGTGGTCTCGGGCGAGAGATCGGCGAAATCATAGGTGTTGAGTTCGTTCCAATAGAAGGGCTTCGCCATCGCCATATCCTCTCGTCAGCGTCGCTTATCCTCAACGGATACGGCAAGGACGGTAACGGTGGAAAGCATCAATTTGCGGGCGTGCCGCTGCCTTTTTGCGTACACCTGAGGCGCAAGCGCGAAACGCTTTCCGGCATTCCGCTCTAAAGACCGAGAGTACTGAGCCAGCTATCGAAGCTTGGAGCGTCTTTGGCGCGCAGACACAGTTCCGTCTTGAATTCTCCGGAATGCTTGCGGACCTCGCTCGGATTATAGCCGAATTCATGGGTGAACGCCCTGCAGAAATTGGCCGCGGACTCAAAGCCGAACTGATTGGCAATGTCGGCGATCTTCCGGCTGTTGGTGGGGTCGTTCAGTGCCGCACGGGCTGCGAGAAGCCGTCTCCTGCGGATATAGTTCAGTACGCCGCCCGATGTCTGGAACAGTTCATAGAGCCGGGTCCGTGAAATTCCCAGTTCGCGGCTTAGCGCTTCGGGCGTCAAATCTGCCGAAGCAAGATTGCACTGGATGAAATGCCGTGCCCTTGTCATCAACCCGCTTTGCGAGGTCTCGGCGTCGATGTGGCAATGCGTCAGGGGAGCGATGCTATGGAACACCATCTCCCGAAGCTGGTTCCTGACGCTTAACAGATCATCTCTGGTCAGGCGATTCAGATTTGCTTCCAGAAAATCGACGTAACTCGCAAGCAGCGATACGCGCGTGCCGGCAAGGACTATATTGCTGCTTGCGCTCGGCAGTCCGCCATAGGCTGCAAACAGATCGCATGGCAGGATCAAGGCTACGGATTGGGCGGGCAATGTTCGTCCGTAAAACGGACAGCCTAACATCCGTATTTCCATCATTCCCGGCCGGTTCTCGACAACCTTTCCGTTGACGCTCGTCCAGGTTCTCCCGTTGCGCAGAAAGGTGATTTGCCAATGATCGATCGAACTGAAGCGCACTTTCTCGGCGGAGCGCTCGAAGCTGAATGCTGGGGCATCCTGCTGGATCAAAAGCGCGCCCTCGAGATTCCAAACGGTCTGCTTTGCGTTGAAGGGCTGGTCAGCCTTCGCTTGTTCCGGCAAGCGCATGTCGACCAGCGGGGCCATACGCTCCTGCCACGCGATAAACTGCTGGTCGGGACATAGGTCCTGACTGGAAAACGCAAGAGACGCCAATCCCGTTGCTTCCTGCGCTTCGCTGAAGAGCGGCGTTTGAAGAGTCCGTGGCCAGCGACGTCTTTCCATCGGCCTGGACGTCTCAGGGAAAATCTCGGCTTTACTCCACATCATCGTAGCGGCCCCTCGACACTACATGGCACATCGCATCTGATGCGGTCGCGATACGCCCTTGACAACTTGTGGTATGCGTGAGGCCGGCCAATCAGGCTCGAAATCGGGTTTTTTCTGTGGACCGGCGCATCTTTCCGAAACTTTAGGCTAGCTTTTTGCTTTGCAAACAGGCAAAGACCTCGCCACATAGCTGTGTGGAACATTGGCTGGACGGATACGGACGAGGCTGTTTCTTGGTCTCCGACGACGGAATTTGCCGTGCTTAATCGCGCCTCCACCGAAGAATTGGCAAAAGCCAAGGGTGTTTGACTGACAGTTCCAGGCAGCCATGGCAAGCGATGCAAAACTTGTACCCGAAAGGGTGACATGAACGCGGACCTTATTTTGTATCTGCAAATAGAATTAAACAGAATCTGTTAATATTTTCAAGATCTCTGTGCTGTAGGTTGAAATAATTTCCGTAAATGTGAATACAAAGAAATCAAGACAAGGAAGTAAATGAATGATTTCAAATTGGACCCGCCTTCATCTGCATCTTAATCGTTACATATTGAGTTCGGCTCTCGTATTCATAAGTACGATTTTATTTCTCTCCGTTTCTGTAGAGGGAGCTGCGGCGGCAGGCGCAGGCCAATATAAATACAAAACCATCGATCTTTACATGAAGAAAAGTGAGAACAATACTTATTTTTACGGATCCGGTCAGGTCCAGAGAAAGATGACTGTTTCTTCCGACGAGTATTTCAAGGGCTCTCCCTATGTCTGCACGCCAAGCGGATTTGGCAGAACGTCACATTGCTACTCGCGGCACTAATTAGGATCGGTTTGGCGGGCTTCGTTGACCGCCGGAATGTGGTACAGGGCCATCGTTTCCAATGGCCCTGCGGTTGAGCGGTTCAACGCCGCCCGGTGCGACGCGCCTTTGCGTCGTTTCTTTGCACGCGCGCACTATCATGCCTGCAGATGCCTTTTGACATAATCGCCGCGGTGCAATTTCAAAACCTCATCGCCACGCTTTGTCGGGCTGTGCCGGAACACATACCATTTTCCATTCGGGGCGCGTTTCTGGTAAATGACCCCTGCTTTCTCACGATGCAGAAAGCAGGACAAATTGCGTGCGGCATATTTCCTGCTGTACCAGACGGCACTCATGCACATTTTGCCGCCGTTCGTCGTATACCAGCGGCCTCTCGCATAGGATTTTTCCTTACCCGTATGCGACCATGCTACAAAATGCCGGCCCTTGGCTGAGAAAAACCCCGCGCCGGTTTTCCATATCCAGGAACGACCGGCATAAAGCTTTCGCAGATCCGCGGCACTCATCGGTGCTGCCCGAACGGCTTGGCGAGCGATCATGCGATCGGCATGCTGCTGGCTGGCAGCATGTGCGGTGCCGCCGAGCAGCAGCAGCGAGATCAGTACGTTCAACATCCAGAGTCGAAACAGGGACATCTTTGCCTCCTTTCAGCCCATTGCAGGTCAATTCAGCAGCGGGCTGACAACGCGCCAATCCGGCCGCCCGAGGTTATGGGGCCATGGATAGACCTCGCGATCGTCGAAATACACCACCGCGACGAGATCCTTGAATTCGGAGTGAGGCTTGTTGGCTTCTTCGGCCCAGGCATGGACGTAGTCCTCATTGCCCTGGTAGCCCAGCTCCGCGATGACGATCGGCTTTTTGTATTTCTTGACGCGTTCATAACCTGGCTTGGTCGCTTCGACGAATGTCGAGTCGCGCCCAAGCGTGTACTTGTCGAAGGGCTGATAGCCGAAGACCGAAAGCCCGACGACATCGACATACTGATCGCCCGGATAGTAGGCTTCAAGCCCTTCCTTGCCCATCGGCGACCACATGTATTTGGCCGAAGGAAGATAGCGCCGGCATACGTCGACGACGTGCCTGTATGCCTTCACATATCCTTCGGGGCTCCAGTAAGCCCAGGTAAACTGCCCGTTCTTTTCGTCCATTTCCTGAGCCCAGCGAATGGTCACCGGCTGCTGGAGCTTGGCCGCCGCCGAGCAGATCGACGCCATGTTCGTGTCGTAGTGCCCGTCGAGAACCCCCTTGAGCAGGTCGTTTGGAGTGACACGCCAGTTGCGCGCCCAGGACCATGGCTCGATGGTCAGCAGCAGCGAGCGGCCGCGTTGGCGCGCATAGGTGTCTGCCGCGCTCAAGGTCGCAAGATCGACATCTTCCCAGGGAATAAACAGGTGCTCGATCTTGGGATTGGTATCGCTGGAAAAATCTCCGTTCGGATCATAGGCTCCGCCCGGAAGCGATTGCGGCGTGATGATCGGCCGCTTGTCGTGGAACGTACCTTGGTTGCCTGTCTTTGGTTCGAGACCGTTGTTGGCAGCGTACATTGCTCCGGACAAGCCTGCGAAGCAAAGTACGGCTGCGGTCAGTTTGAATGCCGTTTTCATTGCACTGCCTCCTTCCTCAGCTCGGCGTTGCTCGTGTTCAAGGTAGCCTTCACGACGCTTAGCCGCTGTGAAACCAGATCGCTGGCGACCAACTTCTGCGCCTCATCGGCTTGGTTGGGCACGCCATGGCGAAAGACGAACCAGGCTCCGCCGGATTCGCGTTTTTGATAGATGGTATTGTCGAGAACTCGATGGAGGAAGCAGGTTTTCGCAGGGAACTTGCCGTTCGCTGCGTGCCAAGTTGCATCCAAACACAGGCGTCCCGCATCGTCCACAGTCCAGCGGCCTTCGGCCCAGGACGGGCCTTTGGCTCCGTCGACCCAAGCGGAAAACTGCCGGTTCGCATCCTGCATCCGCCCGGCGCCGTCGGGCCATTGCCAGCTCCTGTCCCGGTAGAGCTGGTAAAGCTCAAACGCCGTCATCGGGCGGGCTTTGGCCGGCATTTTAAGGCTCGGCTCCGCGGCTGCCGCGCTCGCCGGCGCGGCGAGCCCGAAGACGGCGACAATAGCAAGCGTTGCCGCACTTGCGCGGGCCAAAAGGCGTATGATGTTATCTGATGGTGCCATTTTCTCTCTCCCGCGTAACGGCTGAAGAAGCCTTTGCCGTCCGAAGCGATTTATTTCTCAGTCTCATCATGCTTTGAAGATCGCCTTCCGCGCAGGCGGGGCGTCCTATGGTGGAAATGCGGAATCCGAGCTGCAGGGCGGCTTCCACCTGCAAGGCGTTCCTGAGATCCACGAGGATTGGCTGGCGCATATTGTTCTTCAGTTGCGCCAGATCCAGATTCTTGATGATTGCCCATTCCGTCATGACGACTGCTGCGTCGGCATCCCTTACGCATTCGTAGGGATCGTCGCAGAACACCACATGATCGAGCATACTGGCGGCATTCTCGATGCCGACCGGATCATAGGCACGGATATGACCGCCGAAGCGCTGCAGCGCCTCGATCAGCCGTACCGACGGCGCCTCGCGCATATCGTCGGTGTCGGGTTTGAAGGTGAGGCCCAGGATGGCGATGGTCCGGCCGTCGACGCTGCCGCCGAGCGCTTCCATGACTTTAAGAGCCATTCGTCGCTTGCGGGTATCGTTGGCGATGATAGTCTCTTCTACGATGCGCAGCTCGACGCCGTAATCCTGTGCGGTTCGCAGGAGGGCCTGCGTGTCTTTCGGAAAGCAAGAACCGCCGAATCCAGGTCCCGGCGCCAGAAAAGTCGTTCCTATGCGTCTGTCGAGGCCCATTCCGAGCGCCAGCTCCTCGACATCGCTGCCCACCTGTTCGCAGAGATCGGCAAGTTCGTTGATGAACGTTATCTTGGTGGCGAGGAACGCATTGGCGGCATATTTGATCAGTTCCGCGGTTCGCCGCGTGGTGACGAGGATCGGCGTTTCCTGCAGGCCCATAGGGACATCATAAAGTTCCAGGAGGCGCTTGCACGCGCGTTCGTCGTCGACACCGATCACGACCCGGTCCGGCGCGAGAAAATCGCACACCGCGAGACCTTCACGAAGAAATTCCGGATTGGAAGCGACGGAGAATGTGCCCGGTTTGCGTACCGCGCCAATGATCTTCTGCACCACATCTCCCGTGCCGACCGGAACGGTTGATTTCAGTACGACGACGGTATCGTCCGTGATCAGCGGCGCAAGCTCGCAGGCGGCAAGATAGATACAGGACAGATCTGTCTCGACCCGATCGATGCGAGGAGGCGTTGCGACAACGATGAAGACGATGGCGGCTCCGGTGACGGCGCTGTTCAGATTGCAGGTGAAATCAAGCCTTCCCGCAGCATAGTTGCGCTCGACCATCTCATCGAGGTGAGGCTCGTAGATCGGCATCCTGCCTTGATGGAGATCGGCAATCTTGCGCGTATTCTTATCGACGCAGATGACCGTATGCCCCCATTCGGCAAAGCACGTGCCGCTAACCAATCCTACATATCCAGTTCCGATAACAGCGATCTTCATTTGCGGCTGCGCTCATGCGCCCTTCCTGTCAGAAGCTTCCGTCATTGCACGATTGTCCCGCCAATGCGGAGCGAACATGATCCTATGCTGCCGACGTCCGCTTATTCCCGCTCCTGCGACCGGTGAATGTTCGGCAAAAAGCGCATAGCCGCCTGTGCTCCAGGTCAATGAGAACAGTCCTTCCGGACCATGCTCCGTGACGGCAAAGCCCGGCAGGGCGACTAGAACGAGCAATGCGCTCGCAACAGCAGGACGATAGAAACGGCTGCTCATGGAAATAGTATTTTCGTAAGCATGCTTGATGATGATCACCAGCAACAGCAGCGTATAGATCGCTGCATTCATCGTGGCGAAGATGTAAAATCCGCTGGTTTCGTCAGCATCACGAATCGATAGAACAGGTAATATGGAGACGAAGGATAGAACTGCATAAGGTGCCAATACCCGGATGGGCAGCGGATCGACATTGGACGAACCCTTCGGCGTCACGCGAAAATCGACGAAAGATCCAGTCATCCAATCACGTATGGCAGCAATCGTTCCAGCAAGCGCCCAAGGCCAGCGGGCAAACAGAAACAACGTCACTTCCCAGCTCAGAATCTTCGCATCAAACGGCCTGAATGTACCGGTGCGGCGCCAGCGATAGGCAAACGCAATCAGCAAGACAGATTGCGGCATGAAATGGATGAGGAAGCCAGGATAGGATACATCAACAAAACTACGCCCATCCACAAGAGCTATCATCGGCAGCAAGAACATCAAAGCCATGAATATCGAGAACAGAGGATACCAAAGCTCGGAGAACAGGAATTGTGCCTTGAGACGCGGCGGTAGATGCGGTAACAACGTAGGTGAATATTGCAGCAGTACCATCATCAAGCTGCGCGACCATTGGAACTCCTGGGTGACAAGGTCACTGAAGGTTCGTGGACCATCACCATGAGCGATGGCATCGATCGCGTGGACGCCGCGCCAGCCATGCGCATTCATCATGAGCGTCGTTGAATGGTCCTCGGCAAGTTCGGGACCGAGGCCGCCAATATCTTTCAAAGCGGCGGTACGAACACCATAATGCGAACCGATGCAAAGCGGTGCCAGCCGATTGTTGAAACCTGCCTGCAGGGGGCCGTGCATGCTTGCTTCGGCATAAAGGCGTCCGCGCGCGGACCAGCTTTCGCGGGCATTGCTGTCACAGATACTGGGCGCGGACACGTAGCCGATAGCAGGATCTGCGAAGGGACGCAGCATCTGATAAAGGTAATCCTGTGCCGGGACATGATCGGCATCGAGCTGGACGACGAAGTCGTAACGCTCATAGCCGTAATGATCGTAGAAGAAAGCGAGGTTGCCCTCCTTGCAGCGCGTGCGGCGCGGCCAGGTCTTTCGATGATAGTCATCACGCCCCTTGCGGGTCGAAAGATAAACGCCGTGTCTGTTGCACCAATCGACCGTCGCAGACGAGGGATCCTCGTCCGCAAGCCAGGTATCATGCGGCACCGCCTGTGCCAGCATGGCGCGCAAGGTATGGGCAACCACATCGAACGGCTCGGACGGCGCCTTTGTCACGACCATCGCGACCCGGCTTGCCTCAGGCAGGCGCAAAGGTCCGTTCGGCTTTCGTGCGCGATAAAAGACGATCACGAAATAGGCCGGGAGAAGGGTCGTCCATGCCAAAACGGCGGTGACCAGAATGGATCCGAGCGGATTGACATGATGTGCCGGCAGAAGCCACCAGCGCCAGAGATAGACGAGCGCGGCAAACCATATGGCCGCGCAGACGATATACTCAACGCGCCGATAGCCTGAAAGGATGGGAACCATCAACGGTTCGTCCTGCGTGGTGCATGGATTTGTTCGGGGCGCCGTCATCGCTGGATCTCCAATCCGAAGAATGGAGCGGCCGTTCGGATGATGGTTTCGATATCGGAATAAAGAGGCCGAAAACCGAGCTTTTCGGCAGCCAGATCGGATGCGGCATAGAGAGCCGGCGGATCGCCGGCCCGTCGAGGACGCATGGCGACCGGAACGGAGCGTTTCGAGGCAAGTCCGATTGCGTCGAGAACCTCTCTGATCGAAGTCCCGCGGCCGGTCCCAAGATTGACGGCGAGATTGGCGCCGTCGGTCTTCAGATATTCGACCGCCAGAACGTGGGCGCGGGCAAGGTCCATGACATGGATGTAGTCGCGGATGCATGTGCCGTCCGGAGTATCATAGTCGTTGCCGTAGATTTCGAGACAGTCGATGGAACCGGTTGCCGCAAGCAGCGCTCGCGGGATCAGATGGGTCTCCGGATCGTGCCATTCGCCAAGCTCCTGCTCAGGGTCCGCTCCTGCCGCATTGAAGTAGCGCAATGCGACATAGCGGAGTCCGTAGGCAGCCGCATAATCGGCCAGCATGTGTTCGGCGATAAGCTTCGTTCTACCGTAGGGATTTATGGGTTGCTGCGGTTCGCATTCGCGAATCGGCAGTTGCTCCGGTATGCCGTAGACTGCACAGCTCGACGAAAATATGAGCTTGTCGGTTCCGGTCAAACGGCAGGCCTCCAGCAGGGAATGCGTGCCGCTGACATTGTTCGCATAGTACTTGGCCGGCTTTTCGACTGATTCGCCGACATAGGCGGAGGCCGCGAAATGGATGACCGCGGCGGGCCGGTGCTTCTCGATGGTCTCGACAAGACGAGGCGTGTCGAGAATGTCCCCTTCGACGAACGGACCCCAACGTACCGATGCAAGGTGACCCGTCGAGAGATTGTCATAGACGATCGGCTCATAACCCTGCCTGTAGAGCAGCTTGGCGGTGTGGCTGCCGATGAAGCCGGCTCCGCCCGCAACGAGGATGGCGGTCCTGGACATCAGACAACCTCGACAAGCTCGCTGTTCGGCCGGACGAGCTGGCGCTCGAAGTAGGCAACCGTCGCCTCAAGACCTTCTGCCAGGGCAATAGACGGCTCCCATCCCAATTCCTGCTTCGCAGTCGTGATATCTGGACGGCGCTGGCGGGGGTCGTCGATCGGCAAAGGCTTGTAGACGATCTTTGATGGCGAATGGGTCAAGGCGATGACCTGTTCGGCTAGCTCGCGCACGCTGAACTCAACCGGATTGCCGAGATTGACCGGCACGTTGAGCGTCACGGAATCGCTCATCAGCCGGGTAAAACCCTCGATGAGGTCATCGACATAGCAGAAGGAGCGCGTCTGCGATCCATCTCCATAGACCGTAATCGGCTGTCCCTTGAGGGCCTGGACGATGAAGTTGGAAACGACGCGGCCATCGTCCGGGCGCATGCGCGGACCATAGGTGTTGAAGATGCGTGCGATCCTGATATCGACGCCGTGCCTCGTGTGGAAGTCGTGGAAAAGCGTTTCGGCGGAACGCTTTCCTTCGTCGTAACAGGAGCGTGGACCGAAAGAATTGACATTGCCCCAGTAGCCTTCCGGCTGCGGGTGAACATGCGGGTCCCCATAGATTTCAGAGGTGGAGGCCTGGAATATCCGGGCCTGATGACGTACGGCCAGTTCAAGCAGATTCAGCGAACCGAAGACGCAGGTTTTCATCGTCTGGACGGGATCTGCCTGATAGTGGACTGGCGAGGCCGGGCAGGCCAGGTTGTAGATTTCGTCGATGGGCAGATCGATGGAATTGACGATGTCGTGACGAATGAAGCTGAACGTATCGAAACGCAGAAGATGTCTTAGATTTTCCATACGCCCGGTCGAGAAGTCATCCAGGCAGATGACTTGACAGCCACTGCGCAGTAGTCGCTCGCAAAGATGAGATCCAAGGAATCCAGCGCCGCCTGCAATGAGAACCGTGCGGCGCTCGAACATTTTCGAATATAAACTGGCAGATCTGAACGGCATATTCATATAACTCTCCCACTCAATACGAAGGTACGCAAAGATATACCGGTCGCCTCTTCAGAGGGGCGCGTCCGAAGGCGTCATTATTAGGATAGCTCCAGTAACGACGATGATTAATAAATTACTAATGTTGTTCTCTATTGTCGTTATCGAGCAATTCGGAAAATTGATAATCTGTCCATTTATTGGTTGTGAAAACTCAATAACGAGGCAAATCCAGTTGTAATTCATGTCGGTAACATCCCGCGTGAATTGTAGTTATGAGATTTCATAACTCTGCAACAGCCGTTAAACAAAGAGCGGGTGGACCATGAAGACGCCGCTTCCTCCTGGACCTACTCAACGATCTGCCGTCGCCTTGGTATTTGTCGCCCATTCCTACGCAGAACGCGCGTGCGCGAAGCTAACGGACGTATCTGGTGATCGGATGAGGTATCCGCGATCCTTGCTGCAGACGCGCCGCGGCTTGTTATGGTCTCATTGCTGAGTGCCTCTGCCGCCAGGACGCGATATGGGCGGTTGCCGAACTGGCGGTTTCAAGCTTGTTGCAAGCTTCGCTATATTGTGACAATGTATAATTTGCCAAAAATGAGCATAAAATATGTGTATTTATGTTAAGATTTATGCTCGCTCATGAAGAATACTTGTAATAAGCACACTACGAGGGGAGTCTTTCATGGACAGGCATGATCAATCGGAAAATATCGGACCGAGCCGGCGAGAGTTTGTCGAAGGCTGTGGAAAATATGCGGTCGTGGCGCCGCCGGTTCTGACCTTCTTGCTTTCAACCACACTGAGTTCGGGCGCGATCGCCAAGTCCGGCCAAGGCAACAACGGCTACGGCAATGGCGGCGATGATGGCGTGCCGGGCAACTCCGGCAAGGAAGACAACGATCGCTGATCGATTTGCCGCGGAACATGCTGTTGCTGCCGGGTAGGGATATTCTCGTTGAGCAGTTGGGCAATGCTTTTGTATTGTTCAACTGCCGAGAGCAGCGCTTATATGAGATCGACAGCCCTGCGGCTTGGACCTGGCGGCATGTTTCAAATTCTGCCGCAGGCATAGGCTGGCGCCAATTGGCGGCGCAATTTTCATCCGAATTCAAGCTGGCGAAGCCGGACGCGGAAGCCCTGCTCGATCGCTATGTCGGGCTGGGTATCCTTTATGCGTGCCAGGGCTCGGCGTCCATTTTCGCGATTGCTCTGAATGGCTCCAGATGGATGATCGAGTGTCCCGATATCTTATCCGCAGAATTGAGGCGGCTCTTTCGCGGCGTCGTCATTCCAATGGAGCCGGGATGCAGGCATGAACATCTCGTCATCAGGCTCGATGCGGATCGATATGAGCTGGCTGCGGCCGGCAAAAGCATAGGCATGTTCCGTCGGGCTGAAATTATCCCGGCAGTAAAAGCCTTTCTGACAGATGCATTGCTGCAGACGGATTTCACGCTCGCGCTGCATGCGGCTCTTCTGCGGCTTGGGGACAGGCAATTGCTGATTGCGGGTGCCCCAGGAGCAGGCAAGACGACGCTCGCACTTGCCCTGGCGGCCGAAAATGGATGTTCGCTGTTCGGCGATGACATCGTCATCGTTGACGAGATGGGCGGGCTTCGAGGCATTCCGTTTCCAGCTGCTGTCAAGAGCGGAAGCTGGCCGCTTTTGCAGGCTTTCCATCCTGAAGTCGCGTCATGCCCCATTTACGTTCGTTCCGACGGAAAAGAGGTCAGATTTGTTCCCGGCGATATCGACGGCGGCCATATTGCACCGGCGAGCTCGACGACAATGATCTTCCTCCGTCAGAATGCTGCGCGTCGGCGATCATTGTCTGGAATGTCGCCTCTTCTGGCCTTTCAAAGATTGCTCACCGAAGCGGCCGCGCCCGCTCACAAGCTGACCGATCGGGCGTTCGCCGCGCTGAGCAAGGCCGTCAACATCTCCCAGGCATATGAAATGGAGGTCGGCCCGCTCGGAGAAGCCGTCGAGATCATACGGGATCTTTGACGCTCTTCGAGGCGCGGGTTCTGAGGAGTTTCTGCCCCTTGCGCATAAGACGTCCGGGCAGTTCGTTCCATGGCCCTCGAAATCGCCAGCGGATCTGCACGATGCGGATGCCCCAAGCGGCGCGGCCAATTGCCCGGACGGCACTTCCCAGCAAGGGGTGATATTCCCTGGATCGCAGACTGTGATGCCACTTCACCCATGCTGGAATTGGCCTGTCTCGTACGATTTCGGTTCCGAAAATCGAGCGCAGCGCCAATAGTTGTGCGTCCAGCATTGCTCGGCCCAAGGGATCCGAAAGCAGCATATCCAATTCATGCCAATCGATCCGGTCGGATTCTCGTGCTAGCCGGTAAAGTTCAAAAAGGTTTCGCAGGTCGATATGAAGAGCCCAAAGATGCCCGTCCTTCAGCATGTCGTGCACAATCCAGTGCTGGGCCTGAAGTGTCGGCGAAAGGATGCGCGCCCTTCCTGACCCGATACGGATTTCCTCGGAATGTTTCGAAAGGCTCGCCTCCGAGGGCCAATATTGGGGATATCTGCCGGGTGGATAATGCAGATCGACAGCCCCGACATCCTTGGATCTGCCCCAGCCGAGAGCTTCGATCGGAACATATCCCAGCTGTAGCAGGCACTTTTGCGCCGTTTCCTTTTCATGATCGGCAACGGTGACGTCGATGTCGCGCATGATGCGATCCGCGGGGCGACCCGCGCTTGCAAGTGCGAGGAGTGCCGTGCCCTTGTTCAGCGTCGGTACGATCCCTGCAACGTTCAACGCGGCAACCAGCTCCTCCAGTTGCGCACGCAGCCGTGCATTTCTGACCGCATTGCAGCGGTGGATGAAATTCAGGAACGAAAAGACGTCTTCCGGCAGAAGGTCTTGCAGGCCGTTTGCCGATATGGCCGACCAAATTGCCGGCGTCAGCAAAGTATTGTTCGCAAGTGCCAATACCGCGTCCCAATCCGTCGCACCCGATGGATCTCCTCGTAAGCAAGATGCGAGCTGCATGAAGCTTAATACGGTCGATTTCATTTTTGTTGTTCTGGCATTGCGCCGGACTTTTTATAGAGTTCCCGGTGACGTTCGTAGCATATTGACTTAAATTAAGGAACAAGTACTCCGTGTTGAATATAGGTGGATTTATTCCTATTAATGCATCGGCGATATGAATGCCAAATAGTCCAGGCCCGGCATCGTTGGAGTGAGTGAGGCAGGGTGGGCGGGCCAAAAATTTGCTGCCGGATTCCCCCCCGTCATCGGGCATCGTGAAAGATGATGCCGACGGTGTGACGCATCCCTGAGCGGACCCGGCTGACGCCATGACGGAGATTGACGCGATAGCTTCCCTTCGCTCCCCGGACGGGGCGATTATGAACCGCGAAGGCGACGGCATCGCCTTGCCGAAGCGGCACGACTTCCACGCGGCTTTGCATGCGCGGCCGCTGCTCGGTCAAAACGAACTCGCCTCCGGTAAAGTCGCGGCCAGGCTCGGAAAGCAGAATTGCGACCTGGATGGGAAAGGCAAGCTCGCCGTATAGGTCCTGGTGCAGGCAATTGAAGTCGCCCGGCTTATATTGCAGCAGCAGCGGCGTCGGCCGTTTCTGGCCGGCATCATGGCATTGCATGAGGAAGGCGGCGTGCTCGTTGGGATAGCGCTCCTCGATGCCCATCCGTTCGTTCCAGCCGTTTGCGATGCCGGCCAGACGAGGATAAAGCGCAGTGCGCAATCCCCCCAGAAGCTCCGGCAGCGGATAGCTGAAATAACGGTATTCGCCTTTGCCGAAACCGTGACGCGCCATGACGACATGGCTTCGAAAGTGACATTCCTCAGGGTAAAGCCTCGAGATCTCATCGCACTCCTCGGGTGTGAGAAGCCGCGGGATGACGGCGCAGCCGAAACCGTCGAGCTCTCCTGCAAGGGCCTTCCAATCATAAGTGTCGACCCGAGTTGCGACGGAACCTCTCATGGAAGCCGGAGCAAAAGCAGATGTGTTCATGTCCTATCCTCGGTTTGGGCGGGCGCTCCAGGGCGTTCGATGTGCCAGGATGCTGCGAGAACCGGGATTCTACCGCCCTGGCCGGCGCGGCGGCCACCCGATTTCCGATATGGCGCGTGCGCTGCAGCCGTTTAAAGCCGCTGCATAATTTTATCCTTAGATCGATCCCGATTCAGGGAACCATGCAGTGGGCAATAGGGGCGGGCACCGAAAATCCTCACGCAAACGCAGCGCGACGTGCTGAAAGCGACCCGATGCCCATCAAGGCGGCGAGGATGACCGGGATGCAGACGAGATATGCCGCGCGGATACCGGCATGTTCGGCAACGAAACCCAGCAATGGCGGAGCCAGGAAGAAGACAACGAAAGACATTTGTCCGAGCGCTGCAACATTGACATGGGCCGGACGGTCGGCGCGCTGGGCGGCGGCCGAAACGGCGAGCGGATAGACTGCGCTGCAGCCGGCGCCCATGAAGGCGAAGCCGAGGAGTGCCACATTGGAATGCGGCGCAAGCCAGACGGCGCAAAGGCCTGCAGCCGAAAGCAGCAGGAGGAAGAGCGCAACGGACCGAGAGCCGAAGCGATCGACGAATCTGTCGGCAAACAGTCTCGCCAGTGCCATGAAGAAGGTAAACAGCGTCAGTCCGAGACCGCCGATGAAGGGTTCGACGTGAAAGACGTCGCGCATATAGATCGCCGACCAATCGATGCCGGCGCCCTCGACCAGGAAGGCGGCGATACCGATCACGCAAAGAGGCAGCAGACCCAATGTCGGCAACGCGACATGGCCTGCCTCCGGGTGATCCTGGGTCGGGCGTGCCGGCGCATTGCGCATGCCGGCGATCGCCAACGAACCTACGACAAGGACGAAGGTGAATGTCAGGGCAAGGTGCAGCTGCATCGAAATGCCGGCCTGCCGGATGGCCGAAGATGCGAGCGCGGTGACGAAAAAGCCGAGGCCCCAGAAACCATGAGCGCGGTTCATCACACCTCGGCCGAGCTGCGCCTCGATACGGTCGATCTCGACGTTGAGATTGATTTCGAGCGCTCCTGCAAGCAGGCCCTCGCAAAACAGGACGGCAAAGACCAGGGGAGCCGCTCCCATCCAGGGCACCAGCGCCAGGGATGCGGAGGTTCCAAGCACGGTGATGAATGCCGTCCTGCGCGCGCCAAGGCGTGCGACGATCGGTGACGCGAAGGTAAGCGATATCAGCGCGCCGATAGCGGCGCCGATCAGCGTCAGGCCGAGCTCTGATTTGTCGATCTGCAAGGCGTCCTGAAGGTCGGGAAGGCGCGACAGCAACGCGCCCATCGACACCGCAAAGAGGAAAAAGCAGACATAAATTCGCTGCTGCGGTTCAAGGCGCATTTTGAAGCTCCGAAGAATCTGAATACAAGTGAGACGACGAGGTCTATCGAAAGCAACCAGTGATGGCAATAAGAAGAGCCTTGAATCATCATACAAATTGGAGACGCTTGCCAATTCGGCAAATGCGGCAAACCCGGTCAGAAACAAAACCTGCCGACTGGACAAACAGGCTTGCCGACCTAACTCCCCCGACTGGACACGCACAAATCGCATCGCCCTCCATTTCTCACCGGCAGGGCGATCAGTGAGATTCCATGTTCATCCTTCATCAGCGGATCAAGAAACGGTAGATCAGATATGGGATTAGCACCGCTCACCCGGCCAGCGGGCCAGATGCCGCAAACGGATTTGCACAGCTACAGGCTGATGCCGCTCTCCAGCTGCCCTATCCTGGGGAGCAGTGCCGCATCGGGATTGCCGTCCGGCGTGCTTTTTTCTGGACGCTCCTTCGAGGCCGCGAGCGACAACTCACTGTCCTGCTGCGGTCGCTATAATTTGAGGAACAGCCTGCATCAGGGCGTCGCCGCCATTGGCGATGACGGACATCTGATCTTTGCCGTCAACAGCTGGGTGAGCGGCCAGCGCTGCACGGTCATGGGGGCCTTCGACCCGATGGGCAAGCCCATTGCGCCGACCAGACCCCAGCAGGATTTGCTTGGAAAGTATTTCCGGTCGCCCGAGCGGCCCATCGTTCTCGATTCGAAAGCGAAGAGCGACATCGGCTTCAAGACGAACGGGCTCAATCCGAACGTCGGTGTCTATGTCGGCAACAAGACCATCATATTCGACGTTAAGGCGCGCTCGTCGGATGGTAATACCGAAGGCAGCGCCACGATAACAACCGATTTCAACGGCAAGGTTCAGGATCAGCTCTATAAATTGTCGACCAAGGATAAAAATTCCTCGCTGAGCGGCACCTATGAGCACAAAGGCACCCAGACAACCGAGAGCGTGGAAGCATCATGGGAGAAGTGGTCCCTGGCGGGCAAGCACTCCCGGGATGGCGCAAGCAGGAGCCGCGAGCTCGATCTTTCCTATCGCGCCACGGACAATATAACGATCAAGGCGTCCTGGCGACCGGATGTGAAGCTGCCATCCACGCCTCCGCGCATAACCGACTATTCGATCTTTTCAGCCACCAACCACAACACGCCGCCGGCTCCCCCCAACTACAGCAACTATATGATCACGCTTGAAATCAAGTGGCCGTGAAGCTTGCTTTTCTGGGTGGCGAAGAGCCGCCTGCAGGCGATAACAGCAACCTGCAGACGGCTTGATCGGACTTAGTTCGAGGACTTCGATGCTTCAAGCGTTGCAATTTGCCGGCAGTGACGACCGCTTGCGCGTGCCGATCAACACCAGCACCAAGCCGGCAGCGGCCAGTAGTCCTCCAGCGATCGAGACTGCCGCGTAGCTGAAACCAAGGCTGATGACGGCTGCACCGGTTGCCGCACCCAAGGCATTGCCCAGATTGAAAGCCCCGACATTGATGGAAGAGGCGAGGCCTGGCGCTTCCGCTGCCGCCTCCATGACGCGCATCTGCACTGGCGGGACGATGGCAAATGCTGCCCCACCCCAAAGAAGCAAACCGATGGCGGCTCCCGCGTGGGTCGCCATTGCCAATGGCAGCACGAACATGATGGCTGAGAGCAGAGCAAGGAAGATCTTGGTCGCACCGTCGAGCGACCAGTCGGCAAGCCGCCCGCCGAGCCAGTTGCCGATCGTGAAGCCGATGCCGATCAAAATCAGCCCGACAGTCACGAAGCCGTCGGACGCGCCCGTCAGCTGCGCAAGCGCGGGAGCGACATAGGTGTACACGGCAAACATAGCGCCCGCTCCCATGACGGTGGTTGCCATGGCAACAAGCACCGTGGGATGGGTGAGTACGGCAAGTTCCCGCTTGACGTCGGGCATCGCACCGCGCTCGCCTTTCGGAAGAGCGACCCACAGCGCCGCGATGGCAGCTATACCGATCAGCGCCGTTCCGGCAAAAGCCATGCGCCAGCCTATCTCCTGGCCGACCCAGGTCGCGGCCGGCACGCCGCCTATATTGGCGATCGTCAGTCCCATGAACATGGCAGCAACTGCACTTGCCTGCTTTTCCTTCGGCACCACGCTTGCAGCCACGACTGCGCCCAGGCCAAAGAAGGCGCCATGGTTGAGGCTGGTGACAAGGCGGGCAAGCAGCAGCGTGAAATAACCCGGCGCCATCGCCGACATGAGATTGCCGATCGTGAAGATGCCCATCAGCAGCATCAGCGCCGTGCGCTTGCCGAAGCGGCTGAAGGCGAGCGTCATGAAGGGGGCGCCGACCATGACGCCGATCGCATAGGCACTGATGAGAAGGCCGGCCGTCGGGATCGAGACGTCGACTCCCTTGGCGATGACCGGAAGAAGCCCCATCGGCGAAAACTCGGTGGTGCCGATGCCGAAGGCACCGATCGCAAGGGCGAGAAGTGCCCATCGGGCATGGGAGGACGTTTGGACCTTTTCGGCCGTCGAAATCTGGGCATTCATGTGGAAACTCCTTAGGCGTCCCATTGCGGAGCAAGGCCGGGCTGACGATTGGCCAGCCACGGCCGCATTGGATGGAACTGAGCGCCGGACTTGAAGTGCGTCGTGCTTTCCGCCTATGAAATAGAGGGTGCAATCGCGCTTGATAATTGGGCAGGTTTTCACATTATTTGTGAAGCCAAATCAAAGATGAGTGGTTTCATGGACAATCGCGCCGGCGAGATGCAGGTATTTCTTCGCGTGGTGGAAGCCGGCAGCTTCTCGGAAGCGGCGCGGCTGCTGCGCATGACGCCATCGACCGTCAGCAAGCTGATCTCGCGTATCGAGGCGAGGCTCGGCGTGCGCCTGGTCGAACGCTCTACCCGGCGGCTGTCACTGACCTTGGAAGGCCGGATCTACTATGAGCGCAGTCAGGCCCTTCTGCACGACCTCGACGAGGTCGAGCAGGAACTGGCAAAGGGTGCGAAGACGACAGGCGGCACGGTACGGGTCAGCATCTCCGTTCCCTTGGGCGTGCTGGGTCTTGAGCCGCTCTTGCCCGAATTCTGGCGGATCTATCCCAACGTCGTGATCGATCTTTCACTGTCCGACGAAATCGTCGACCTTTATCTCGATCGCACCGACATTGCTTTTCGGGTGGGGCCGCTGCCCGATTCAGGTATGATTGCGCGGCGTATCGGCATCGCCCGCCGCAAGATCGTGGCCGCGCCCGGCTATCTCGATCGCCATGGGGTGCCACGCACCGTCGACGACCTCTCCCGGCACAATTGCCTGGGGTTCAATTTCCGCCGCGCTGCACCGGTCTGGCCGGTCAAGGAAAGCGGCCGCATCGCCGATCGCGCCATGACGAGTTCATTGCTTGCCAATAACGGCGAAACCGTACGGCGAATGGCGCTTGCGGGTGTCGGGCTTGCGCGCATGGGTGACTATCATGTACGCGCCGATCTGGCCGCCGGTCGTCTCGTCGAGGTGCTTGCCGACGTCGTCGAGTCCGACGAGGAACAGATTCATGCGGTCTTCCTAGGCGGTGCCCGCATGCCGCAGCGCGTGCGCGTGTTTCTCGATTTCGTCGTGCCCCGTCTTCAGCAATTTCTCGGCGGGGAAGCCTGATCGTTCCGAAATGATTTGGCGTGCAACTCCGCTAAAAGCGAGCTTTCGGGACAATACATTGTGCCTGATTGGCGTTGAGGGTATTCGCGTGGACGCGCCTGACTGTAAGCCGCAAAGATGTGCATGGGCCTGTCTGACGCCTTCCTTGGTTCGCTTTTCAGCTTCCGCATCGAGATCTGGCTTGTCGAGCAGACTTGAGAAAATTCGCCATTGCGACGTGCGATCACCCGATGCCGTGAGCAGGTGGCGAGCGACGAAGCCGTTGGAAAAGGCAGGCCCGGCAGCCTGGATCAGAAGGGATGTCGCAGCGAAATGGAAGGCTTCCGCCAAATAGAGCCAGCCAAGAGCGCTTGCAAGATCGATCAGGTAGTCTTCGCCAGGGAGGAGAAAGGGAACGGGCGCGCCGATATCAGCCATGTCTTTCGCGATGAAGGCGAGCCGACGACGGCGCCGTTCCACATCAGGCAGAAGCAGGGCAACCTCATCGTGACGATAAAGCGGGTCCATGTCGTGGAAGAAGCGGTACAGGAATTCCAGAAACCTCCGGTAACGATCAAGATCGGCGGGCGGATTTTGCAGATCGATGCGCCCGCTTTGATGGCTGCAGCACTCGCAGAGAATTGCCCGCAGCCGCTCGGTTCGGCTTTTCGCTTCTGGTTCCGGATGGGCCGAAAGTCTCAACCCATCGAGGCCCGCCTCACTGTCGGAAGGATACAATAGACGCCTGATCGTTTCCGCAAGATGAGATCGGCCTGGCTGCCGGCGAGTTGACGAAGGAAGCGGGACTTCCTGCCAAAAGCCGCGCTGAAGGCTTTGACATTCGCTCATACCCAGCCACCATCGACAATGAATTGCTGGCTCGTGCACATGGCGCTGTCGTCGGAGGCAAGGAAGAGGGCCATACGGGCGATGTCGTCGGGCTGCAGCCGGTCGGGCAGGCATTGGCGTTCGGCGATCTGGCGTTCGCCGGCTTCCGTCAGCCAGAGGCGTATCTGGCGTTCCGTCATGACCCAACCTGGCACCAGGCAGTTGACGCGGATGCGTTCCGACCCGAATTCGCGGGCAAGCGCACGCGTCAGCCCGTAAATGCCGGCCTTGGCCGTGACATAGGCTGGACAATCGGGATCCCCCACCATCCAGGTGATCGAGCCGAGATTGATGATCGAGCCGCCGCCGCGCGCTTTCATGAAGGGTCGCGCTGCCTGCGCGGCAAAGAACTGGTGGCGCAGATTGACAGCCATCCGATCGTCCCAATAGTCAACGGTGACATCTTCCGTTTGATGCCGGTCATCATTACCGGCATTGTTGCAGAGGACCTGGATCGGTCCATTGTGCGCTGCAGCCTCTGCCATTGCCGCCCGCAAGGCTTCGATATCGCGCAGGTCGCACCGGATGAAGAGCGGTGGGGAGCCTCCTTCCGACACAAGGGATTCGATAAGAGCGCGCGCGCTTTCTTCGGCAATATCGACGAATGCCACCCGGCTGCCCTGGGCGCAAAAGTGCCTGACGAGGCTTTCGCCGATGCCGCTGCCTCCACCGGTGATAAATACGCTTCTGTCCTTTAGGCTTGGATAGGCACCAAACTTACTGCTCGTTTCCTTGCTCATCATATGGGATCTCACCAACAGGGCCGCGTCTGGTCGGCGCCGCATGCAACCGGTTTGCTGCGACGCTTTGTGATTTAGAGACGGATTAAGATCTAGAATTTCATATTGACGTTGAGTTTGAAAGAATGGTCCTGAGCATTGCTGGCGATCTGACCGGAATAGGAAGCGCCCACGGTCGCGGTCGGGGAGAGCGCGAAATCAAGGCCCGCCTCCATGGTCAGCGCATCCTTGGCGATCGGTGCGCCGTCGATGGAGAAGCTCGCTCCGGTATTGAAGGCGAAGTCGGAGTTTGGCGTCTTGTCGCCATAGGCATGCTGCCAGCCGAGCATCCCGCGCGCTTTGGTCTTGACGCTCGACAGAGGAATGTCGGTCGAAGCCCGAAGACCAAGCGTGGTGAAGGTGGTGTTGGTCGAGCCCTTGTCGCTGGTCAATGCGGTGGTCGTCCCGCCGGTCTCGGCGAACGCGTCGCTGCCGAGATGGACGTAAGCGAGATTGGCGAAGGGTTCAAGAGCCGCCTGACCGACGTCGATCTTGTAGCCGAGTTCCGCAAAGGCCTGGGTCGTGCGCGCATCATAATCGGCAGAAAGCGTCTCGTTGAAGGCCGGAAAAATGACGTGACGCCTCGTGCTGACGCTGTGCGACGTATAGATGAGGCCGGATCTGAAGCCGAGCGCACCCCACTGCGAGCCGCCGTACAGACCAATGTGGTAGTTGTCGCTCGAGCCGGAGGACGAGCGGGCGTCGACATCGAAGCTGGTGCTGCTGTATCCGCCAAGGACGCCGAGCCGCCATGCGCCGGCGGACGCGTCGGCGCCGAAGAGAAAGCCGCCGGTCGAATGATCGATTCCGGCCGCATAGCCGGCCCCGTCCGCTTTGCTTCTTGCGCCGATCGCCTGGCTCCAGATAGCGATGCCTTCCGTGTTGCCGCTTGTCTGCTGCATGCCCTTCTCATCGTAGGTCGTCACCGGCGATGACATCGCGCCGACATCGTCGAATGCTGATCGGATGCGCTCGTTGACGGCATCGCGCAAATAAAGGCTGTCCGTTATGAACGCGCCCTTGACGCTGGCATGGATCTCACCGGAGAGCGCATTGCCGTAAGGCCGCAGATAGCGGTAGAAGCCGATGGTTTCGTCGGCATCCGGGGTCAGTTGCTCCCTGTTCAAGACGTAGAGCGACCAGCCATCCTTGGTCTGAGCAAGGGACAATCCTTCGACTTCCTGGTCGAAATTGACCTTGAGATTGCCCAGGGTTTCCACCTGGCCGGTCGCAAGGTTGGCGCGGTAGATGAATTTCGAGTCATTGTCAGTGGAGAAATACATCCAGCCCCCCAGCAGCTTGCCACCCTGCGCCTGGTCGATGGTCTGCGAAAGTGGGATGTACTTCTTGAACGACCAATCGGAGAGATTGTAGACGGCGATTTCGGTGGCATTGTCGTAAGCCATGCCGTAGCCGAGGCCGTTTTTGGCATCGACTGCCACCCAGCTGGCGATATCCTGAGTTCCATGCGGCGGGTTGAGCGCAAAGGATTTGCCCGTATAGGTCATGTCGCTGGCGTCGTAGATCGCAAAGACCGGCGTGTTGTACCGGCCGCCGGTGACAGGGTCGCGCTGGCTGCTGTCGAGCGATATGTAAAGCAGGCCATTGGCGTAATCGATGTCGCCGATATGGTTCAAGCCCTTGGGCGCAGCGGCGGATGGATTTGCCAGGGCGCTAGCGATCGCAGGCGAACGACGCAAGGTCGGATTGAAATTGAGATCTGTTCTTTCGAGCGCGTTCGTACCGGAAAAGTACCAGTTGGTTCCGTCCGTCGTCACACCCTGGCCGCGATAGGTGTCGACATCACCGGTAAAGGTCTTCTTCTCGACCATGATCCAGGGTTCGACCGCATAGGCTGGCGCCGACATCATGCAGGCAAGGCTCGACCACAGGATCAGCGGTTTCACCCTTCGAGGTACGCGGCGGGGCGCTGCCTTTGCGGATACGGCGATGGCAATCCGCCCTTGCGCTTTCTGTCCGGCCAAATCGCTATGGTGATTTTTCGTCGAGGATCGCATTTTGAAGTTTCCTATCGGGGAGTTTTCGATAGCCACAGGAAAGCGGCCGGCTCAGAAGTCGGCTAAGGAACATGTGGCGGTGATGAACATCGGTCCGCTGAAAGCGCGGAACTAAAGATGAAGGGGCTGGGTGCTGTTACCGCAGCCGACGTGATGGCTGTTAGACAGAAGGGCCTGATGTTTGCCCAATGGTGGTCAGATGTTTCTCCGTCGCTTTCCTGCTGCCCGCGGATGCAATTCGCGAATGGCTTGCGTCACGCATGGCTGGTGGCACGACGAGCGAGGGGTCAGCTTCCAATGAATAATTTCGAGTATTGTCAGCCACATATTCCGGGCTTTTGATATAAACTATGTAATGTTCCGACGCGGTTGCAGTAATTGATTTTACGCTCTGGTTTCGCTCATGAACATGTACAGCATGTGGCAGATCATTGCGGATATGAGTGGGAGAGTTTCTGAAATCTGGCATGTTAGCAACATTCTATACTCTTAATCGGCTGTTGACGTGACTATCAATCGCGTGTTCAATAATACGACTATTAAGGGAACCAAGTGACAATAATATGAATAGTATGAAGAATGGCGGCGCGCTCTCCAGGATGGTGCTGGGAGGCTCGCGCATGGAGGGATCCGTAGGTGTCAGCCTCCACGCAAGAGTGCTCAATGAAATCGGCCAGAGTATTGTTCGCGGCGACCTCTTGCCTGGCGATCAATTGCCGAATGCGGATGATTGGAGCGCGGCCTATGGCGTGAGCCGTACGGTCTTGCGCGAGGCAATCAAAGTCCTCATCGGAAAAGGCATGGTGGAATCGCGACCGAGAATTGGAACGAGGGTCCGTCCTCGGAAAGATTGGAATTTTCTTGATCCCGACGTTCTCCTGTGGCGCTACGGGTCTCGAACGACAGCCGAGGAGGCGCGATCGCTGTTCGAACTGCGCCGCGCGATCGAGCCGGCGGCCGGCGCACTGGCGGCGAAACGTGCGACCGAAGCGCAGATTGCCGAGCTGCGGCGTCTTCTCGTCGAGATGGAAAGAGCCGGCGACGATGGGGAGCGCTTTGCCATTCCGGACCTGGCCTTTCACCAGGCGATCCTGCGTATGTCCGGCAATGAGCTGATTGGCTCGCTCGCCGCCCTGATCGAGACTGCGCTGGTCATCAGCTTCCGGCTTTCAGATGACAATCCGCAAGGCCAGCGGCATTCGCTTCCGCTTCACAAGCAGGTTGTCGACAATATTGCTGCCGGCGAAACCGAGGCTGCCAGCAGTGCTTTGACCGCCCTGCTCGACCATGCGGAGGAGGATGTGAAGAGCGCGCTCGCCGCGCGAGCGGCCCGTCAGAAATAAAGCTGTTCCGCGTCAGCCCCCTGTCCGGTACCCTCGGCAGATGACTGTTGCGACCGGAAGGGCTCATTTCATCTTTGCCATGGATGGCGTGATATTCGGGGGCTTGCGCAAACAGCCAGTTGGGCGCTTTTATGTAAGCGCATCCTACTGCATAAGGGCGGTCGCAACGGCCAAGGAGGAGGGCTGAGCGGCTACGCGGTGGATGCTGGTTCATTCTGAACGTGGCGTTCAAGGGAGGGTTCGATGGCCGCCATTCATCAGATGCAGTATCGCGAACGTCTGCGCTCTGCACATGAGGCCGTAGCATTGATACCATCGGGGGCAAAGGTCACCATGCCGATCGCTGCCGGCCAGCCGCCCGCCATCCTTGCGGCGCTGGCCGAGCGTGCCCGAGCGGGCGCGGTAGACAACATCCGGCTTTACTATTTGCTCTGCACGGGCATCGCCGGTACCAGCGTGTTCGATTTCGACCTGCGTGACCGCATCACTCCGATGAGTTATTTTCATGGAGCGGTGGATCGCGCTCTCGACAAGAAGCGCGCGGCGGAGATGCTGCCTGCCGTCGATCTTGTACCGTGTCATTTCAGCCAGGTGCCGCGCTCTCTCGTCGAGCATGTCGGTGTCGATACGCTGATCGCAACCGTCTCTCCCATGGATGCGGACGGGAATTTCAGCCTCGGCGCCAGTACCGATTATGCGCTGGCGGTTGCCCGCACGCCTGGAACCCGGCTGATCCTCGAAGTCAATGCCAGGATGCCCTATGTGCGTGGCAATTGCATGGTCCCAGTGTCGAGTGTCACTGCCCTTGTCGAAAACGATGCAAGTCTGCCGATGCTGGCTGCCGCTCCCCGATCGAACGTCGACGACGCGATCGGTGCCATCATTGCGGGCCTCGTCGATGATGGCGATTGCCTGCAGATGGGTATCGGTGCATTGCCCGACGCCGTTTGCGCCGGCCTTTCCCGGCATCGCCACGTCGGTATCCATACGGAAATGATGACGCCGGGGCTTGCCGCCCTGGTCAGGGCAGGCGTTGTGGACAATAGCCGCAAGCAGATCCACGTCGGGCGGACCATCTTCACCTTCGCGCTCGGAGACCAGCCGCTTTACGACTTCCTGGACAATAATCCCGATGTCGAAGCACATCCCGTGGAGTATGTGAACAATCCGTTTGTCATCTCGCAGAATGACCGCATGGTATCGGTCAATGCGACGCTGCAGATCGATCTCAATGGCGCCTGCAATTCCGAATTCGTCAATGAAAGGCAGTTCAGCGGATCGGGCGGTCAGGTGGATTTTGTCCGCGGCGCCTATGCTTCGCGCGGCGGGCGCTCGATCATTGCCTGTCATGCGACGGCAGCCAAGGGAACGCTCTCGCGTATCGTTCCGAGGCTGACAGGTCCGGTAACGACGTCGCGCAATGATATCCATATCGTCGTCACGGAATATGGTTGGGCCAACCTCAAGGGCAAATCCGTGGCGGAGCGGGCAAGGGCGCTGATTGCGCTCGCCGCTCCCGATTTCCGCGAGGAGCTGGATCGCGCCGCTCACCAGGCGGGATTCTACGCACGAGATTAAGACACTGATTGTCGATAAGGAGAAAGCCGCCCATCTCGCCCATGGTGGACGGACAGAGAGCCTTCAGCCTGTGATCGCAAATCGCCCATCGGGCAGGCGCGTCGCAGATTCTAGACCGTTTCCGCTTTTCTTCGAATCGCGAAAACGCTCTATGCTCTTATTTCTTTGCGCATTCCGGACGGAAAACCGCTGCGGGCTTTTCCTGGAAATGCTTAAAAAAAGGTTCTCGGAATCAAGAAGGATCCGGAGGGAGACCGGATCCTTCGGCTTTGATCGGAGATCGACCGATCGATGAAAGAAGCCCGATGGATCATACATCAGGCTCCGAGTGCCTGGCCCCAGGCAGGCCAGGCAAGTTGGTATTAGAAGCTGCGCTGGAAGCGCAGGATACCAGCCCACTGATCCTGATTTACAGAATCGAAGTTGGTGTAGGAGACTTCCGGCTCGATAAGCAGGTTCTTGACCGGGTTCCACTTGACGTTCGTGGTCGCGGCAAAGATCTTCGAGTCGGTGTAGGCGAGCTGCAGGTTCCACTTCAGCTTGTCGTTGATCGGAACGCCAACGCCGCCCCAGACAGCCCAGTCGCCCCAGCCGCACTTCGACGGATCGTTGACAGGGCAAGCCGAACGGTCGAGGTTGGTGCCGGCGTACTTGTTGAGCTTGTCGCCGTTGGTGTTCCAGCCGCCCATCAAGAAGGCCGAGAAGACGCCGAAGTCGGCATCGACACGAGCCTTGATGGCGCCTTCCGACTGGATCGAGTCGTAGCCGCCGACGACCTTGAAGCCCCATGCGCCGGACTTGAAGCCAGCACCGGCAACAACGTCGGGAGCGTAGTGGTTGGCCTTGTCGTCCGTTGCCCACTTCGCGCCATAGCCAGCGCCCGAGCCGCTGGAATTCGAATCTTCGACCGAGACGACAGCCGTGAAGCCGTTGCCGGCGTCATACTTGTAGGTCAACTGGTTGAGTTCGTACGGACCGTCATAGATCACGTCGTCGTTGATGACGTCGCCGGCGTAACCGATGTAGGAGTTATACTGGGAGTCGGCCTTACCGACGAGGAAGCCGCCGAGGCTGATGTTGGCCCAGAGCAGCTTGGTGCTGGTCGTGTTGCCTTCCTGCCAGTCCCAGCGGATGACCGTGTTGGTCTTCAGCGGGCCGTATTCGGTGTCGGAAGCAGTGTCGAGCGACAGCTGGGCGCGGGTGTGCCAGAGCGTGCCGTTATGGGTATTCGGGTTATAGGCGTCGTACCACTTGCCTTCGGTACGGACCATGCCGCCGATCTTGAGGCAGGTTTCGGTGCCGGGGATGAAGAAGTAGCCAGCGCCGTATGCGTCGCAGATACGGACGTACTCCAGCGGCTCCGGCTCAGCAGCGACGATAGCGTCGGCCGCATGGGCACCGGAAACTGCTGCCAGCGCAGCAGCGGAGCCGAGAAGAAGGCTCTTGATGTTCATTTTAAACTCCTGATTGTAATTCGTCTACATATCCCAAGGAGCGAGCACAACACGCCGACCTGAAGGCGCCAACCTGTAAACAGGAAGAAAAACCCAGGCACTGCATCCGCAATTGACTGCAGGTATCGTCCCCACCCCTATGGAACCCCCGTCAGTTTGCGACTGAAATAAACCCCTCAAATCGCAAGCCAATTAAGATCCTGCCCAAAAATGTATATACGTCCGGATTGTTTGTAAATGGGGTTCCAGGCCGGTCGATGGAGGGAAAGGGCGGTTGTTGATTTAATGCAACACATGTCGGGCGAGCACATCGCGATAGAGACGCTTCATCAAGCTCATCGGCATGCCGATCGGATGTCCCGACACCGGCTTCGGTAACCGGAGAGTGGTGGGAAATGCGAATTCTATGCTGGCGTTCCAATGGTGCGAACCCCGGACATGGAAAAGGCTGGCGCTTCCTGATAACAGAAATTTGACGCCCGCCCGCAATCTCCATCCTGCGCGCTTACCCCCGCACCCTGGCAGACGAGAATTCAAGGTGCGATCGCAAACAGCTCCATGGCCTCGGTGAAGCCCTTCAGCCGCTGCGCTCCGATCGAGACTGCGTCTATGATTTCGGCTTTGCGGCGGAACGGCTCCGACATCAGGAGCGCTTCGCCGCTTTCGCTGCAGATGCCTTGAATGCGGCTGACGACATTGACGTCCGGGCCGATCAGCGTGAAATCCAGGCGGCTGCCGGAGCCGACATTGCCGTAGCTGACGTCGCCATAATGCAGAGCGATGCCGACCTTGATTCCGATGCCGTCATATTGGAAGCCGTCCGTTTCGTCGAGGATCGTTCTGGCGGCAGTCAGCCCGGCATTGCAGGCTCCGGGGGCGTCGGTGCCGGGAAAGAAGGCGAGAACGGCGTCGCCCATGAATTTGAGAACTTCGCCACCCTGGCGGGTGATTGCCGGCACTACCATGTCGAAATAGGCGTTCAAAAGACCGAGGACTGTGCTACCCGGCAGCCGGTTGGAAAGCTCCGTGAAGCCGCGCAGGTCGCAGAGCAGGAATGCGGCCTCCATGGATTCGATCTCGCCACGACGGATGTGGCCGGCAAGAATCCGGCTTGCCGTCATCGGGCCGATATAGGTGTCGAGCAGACTGAGTTCGCATTGACGCAAGACCCGCAACTCGCAGGTATTGCGCAGCGCCGGCAGGATGCGCTCGATCACATCCTGTTCGATGGATGTGAAGCCGCCCGGTCGGCGCGTGCCGAAGACGGCAGTGCTGACCGGCCCGTCGGCATTGCAGAGCGGTGCCATGATCAACTGCGCCAGCCCGCGGCCAGAGAAGATGTCGATGTGCTGCCAGCGGCCATGAGGGCTCTCGCCGGGGCCGACGATCAGCGGTTCGCGCATTTCCTGCACCTTGAGGAGCGGCGTATTGGCGATCGCCAGGCGAGCCCCATGTTCGCGATCATGTATCTCGACCGGTTCGCCCGGCGCCCAGGCAAAGGTGCGGCCGATGAATTCGGGATGCAGGGTGGTCAGGTGCAGCGTCAGCCGATTGACTGGAAGGCCAAGCGCTTGCAAGCGGCGTCCAAGCCCCGAGACCAGCCCCGCTTCGTCGAGAGCGTGGCAGTCATCGCCGGTCAGCCACTCGATGAGGCTCAAGGTCGCCGTGGTGTTGGCGTTCAAGCGCGTGGTCGGCGAAATCGAAGGCAGCGTTTCGGGCGTGTCGTACAGCAAGGTCATTAGTATCTCCTCCTGTGCAAGGTGCGGCGCTCAGTGCGCGCCGCCGCCCGAAAGCTGACCGGATTTCTTGAGAAGCAGGCTGGCGGCGAGGGCAACAACCAGGGCGACGGCGAGCAGGTAGAAGGTGTCGCTGAAGGCCATGATGTTGGCCTGCTTGCGCAGGCTGGCGGCGATGGCGACGATCGCCTTGTGTGTGGCAAGTGCCTGATCGCTGACGCCATGGTTCATGAAATAACCGGTAAGACGGGCAACACGGGCGCGCGTTGCCTCTTCGAACATCGAAACCGAATTGGTCAGAATGTTCGAGTGGAACTGCTCGCGCTTGGTAAGAAAGGTCTGCAGCGCCGCAATGCCGACCGCGCCGCCGAGATTGCGCATCATGTTGAAGAGCGCCGAGGCGGAGCCTGCATTCTCCTGCTCGATGCCAGCAGTCGCAATCGCTGTCAGCGGTGTGAAGGCAAGCGCCTGGCCAATGGCGCGCACGATATTCGGCCAGAAGAGCTGATCGCCGGCGTAATCGCCGGTCATGTACACATTCATGAAGTTCGAGGCGGCAAAGAGAGCGAAGCCGACGACAATCAGCAGGCGGGCATCGAAACGCTTCATCAGCCGCGGAACCAGCGGGATCAGGATCAGCTGCGGAATGCCGGTCCAGGCGAGCACCAGGCCGATCTGTTCGGAATTGTAGCCCTGAATACGGGTTAGATAGATCGGCAGGATGAAGACCGAACCGTATAGTGCGATACCGAGCAGGAAATTGGCGACGATGCCGAAGCCGAAATTCCGGCGTACCAGCAAGCGCAGATTGAGGAGCGGATGGGCGGCGCGAAGCTCGATGATGAGGAAGAGCGTCAGCGAGACCGCAGCAATGGCCGACAGACGGGCGATGAAAGGTGAGCCGAACCAGTCGTCCTTGTTGCCTTCTTCGAGCACTGTTTGCAGCGCGGCAAGACCGACTGCCATGGTGATGATGCCCGGCCAGTCGCCCTTGGCAAGCAGCGACAAGTTCATCGGCGTGCGCTCGAGCGAGGCCCAGAGCATGCCGACCATTAAAATGCCGGGTACGAGATTGACGTAGAAGATATATTGCCAGCCCCAGCTTTCGGTAAGATAGCCGCCGATCGTCGGGCCGATGGCCGGCGCGAAAGTGGCCGAAAGGGCGAAAAGGGCAAGGCCCATCGGCTGTTTCGGTTTCGGCAGCAGCGTGATGATGATGGTGAAGGCCATCGGTATCAGCACGCCGCCGGAAAATCCCTGGATGGCGCGCAGGATGATCATCTGCTGCAGGTTTGCGGCAAAGGCGCAGCCGACCGAAAACAGCAGGAAGAGGATGGCGTTGGTCAAAAGATAGTTGCGAACCGAAAAGACACGGGCGAGCCAGGCGCTCAGCGGAATGACGACGATTTCGGCGATCAGGTAGGAAGTCGAGATCCAGCCTCCGTCGTCCGTGCCGGCGCCGATTGCGCCCTGGATGTCGGCAAGCGAGGCATTGACGATCTGGATGTTCAGGACGGCCATGAAGGCGCCGAGCGTGGACCCGATGACGGCGGTCCACATGCGCAGCGGGCTCATGGCTGGCCTTGCGAGCGAATGGGGTGCCGCGATGACGGAATTGCTGTTGGCGGCGATCTGAAGAGTGGCCATGGCGCGTCTCCTTCCGGCGGATGCCGAAATAATCTCATGACAGTGTTGACGTGATAATCGACGAAGAGAGGGAAGGATTATCCGGCGTGGCCGGATACTCCCTCGGCGCTGGCTGTCGATGTCTGTGCGGCCTTGGTATCGATTTCGGGCTCGACCGACATGCCGGAACGCAGCAGTCCTGCCAGTTGTTCGTCATCGATGACGATCTTTACAGGGATGCGCTGAACGATCTTGGTAAAATTGCCCGTGGCATTGTCCGGCGGCAGCAGCGAGAATTCCAGGCCGCTCGCCGGGGAGAGGCTGTCGACATGACCCTTGATGGCGACGTCCGGGAAGCTGTCGACCCTGATCTCGACCGATTGGCCGGGACGTACATAGGTCAGCTGCGTTTCCTTGAAATTGGCGACGACATAGACCGAGTGCAGCGGCACGACTGCCATCAGCTGTGTACCCGAGGTGACGTACTGGCCAACGCGGATCGACCGGGCGCCGACCGTGCCGTCGACGGCAGCGACGATATCCGTATAGGAGAGGTTGAGCTCTGCCTGCCGGACGGCGGCGGCGGCGCGATCGCGCTGGGCGACCGCCTGGTCACGCTGGGTCTGCAGGACGGGCACCTTGTTTTGCGCGGCGACCAGCGCTGCCTGGTCGCGTTCGACGGCCGCGGCCGCCTGCTTGCTGGCCGATTGCGTCTCTTCGGCGCGCGACTGCGTACCCGCACCATTGCTGATCAGCCGAGCGGAGCGGGCGGCATCGGATTGTGCGAAGTCGAGCGAAGCCTTGGACGCGTCGACCGTCGCCTTAGCCTGTCCGATCAGCGATTGCTGCAGCGAGATCTGTGCATCGATATTGGCGATTGCCGCATTCGCAGCCTTGAGATCGGCCTTTGCCTGGGAAAGGGCGGCCTGAAAGTCTCGGTCGTCGATGCGTGCCAGCACCTGTCCGGCTTTGACCTTGTCATTGTCATTGACCAGCACATCCTTGATGTAGCCTGCGACCTTCGGGGCAACTGTTGTGTAGTCGGCCTTCACATAGGCATCGTCGGTGGATTCAATGAAGCGGCCGACGGTCCAATAATGATAGCCGAAGTCGGCGGCGAAGGCGACGCCAGCCAGCAATGCAGCAACAAGCACTCCGCGCTTGAGAAGCCTGCGGCCTGTTCCCGGTGCCTTTGCGGCTACAGGGGCGGGCGTTTCGGCAATGGGGGCCTGCGGTGCTTCGGCGGCGGGAGACTTTGCCACTTCGCCTGCCGGCGCGGTATCGGCCTGGCTTGCATTTTTGAACGCCTCGTTACGGGGTATCTCGACCATCATCCGTTTCCTTCAATATCGCCGGCCCTTTGCATGGGGCCATTTTTGATGCGATGAAGATGCGTCCGAACGATCCTTCTGATAATCTCCTCAAATCTGGAAGGATCATAAACTCACAGTGGATAATCCGGGGACAACATGGATCGGTTGACCAGCCTCACAGTCTTTGGCCGGGTGGTGGAATGCGGCGGCTTTTCGGCCGCGGCTCGCCGGCTCAACATGTCCGTCACCATGGTGGGCAACCATGTGCAATCCCTGGAGGACCGCCTCGGCGTACGGCTTTTGAACCGGACCACGCGTAAGGTCAGCCTGACGGAAACCGGCAAATATTACTACGAGCGATCCTCGCAGATCCTTTCCGACCTTGAGGAGGCCGATCGGGCGGCAGGCGCCCTCAGCACCATGCCGCGCGGCACGCTGAAGATCTATACCAGCAGTGCCATCGTGCGCTTCCTGCTTCCGGTCATTGACGAATTCATGAAGCAGTATCCCGCGATCTCTCTCGATTTCGATGTCGGCGAACGGTCGATCGACATGATCGAGGAGGGCTACGATCTGATGATACGTACGCTGCCTGCGCCCGATTCGACGCTCGTTGCCCGCAAGCTTGCGCCATGGCGCCACATGCTCGTCTGCTCGCCCGAATATAGGGATACGCATGCCATGCCGAAGGTGCCGGCCGATCTCGTGGAGCACAATTGCCTGCAATATACCTATTACCCCTATGGGGATGAATGGCGTTTCGAGAATGCCAATGGCGACCCCGTGGGTGTCAAGATTGCTGGCAACGTCGTCTCCAATAGCGCCGAGACGCTGCGGTTTCTCCTGGCTAGCGGGCAGGGCATCTTCCTTGCGCCGAGTTTTATCGTTTTCGATGAGGTTGCCGCGGGTCGTCTCGTGCGCATCATGCCTGATTATCGGGCCGTGGAGTTCACCATCAGCGCGATTTATCCGAACCGCAGCCATTTGCCGACCAAGGTTCGACTGTTCATAGATCTCCTTGCCGAGCGTTTTGCCGAACATCGCAAATGGATGACTTGACCGATCCGTCTTCGCCATCTCTCTGCTGCCGGGAGACTGCGATGATAGGGATGTCGCCCGCCACCTTTGCTCCTCATCGCGGCAGTCTCGACGAACACGAGCGCAACTTACCCCGCCAATCGATTTGGCGATCCGGCTCCGCCAGCTTCAGTCCATGGCAATGGGAAGGGGGCGGTAGATGGTTGTGCGTTCTTTGCACGCCGCTCCAGTAACCGTTCGAACGCATGCTTGATCCTCATCACATGCGGAGTTTTATATTCAAAGCCCGTATTGTGAAGATGTATCAGCATGGAGGCATTGACCTCGAAGACCACGACCCGGCCCTCGGTATCCAGGGAGCAGTCGATGCCGAAGTAATCGAGCCCAACCTCCCGCCGGATCGCATCCAGCGCGGCCATCGCTTTTGTCCCGAAGACGTGACCGGGCTGTTCCAGGAATGCCTGCTCCTCCCGGCGCATCCATTCGATCTCGGCCATGCGCGTTGACGTGTGATGCACTTTCCAGACGTCGCCGACCGCAAGATGATAGGGGAGGATCTCCTCGCCGACGAAGATGAAGCGATACTTGCGATAGAAGCCGTCGGTGGACCTGTAATCGAAGAAATCCGTGAGGTAGAGCGGTTGATCGCCCGCTTCACCGGCAAATGCCTGTAATTCCTGAAGCGTGGAGACCAACTCCATCTTGTCGCCGCCGTGGGTGCCGGCGTGGCGAGCAATGAGATTGCAGCTCGGCAGTGTATTGCTGCGCAGGAATTGGCAGAGCGCAATTGCCTCGACGCGGATGGTGGCGGGAACGATCGTGTCCGGGATGGCCGCAAGCCGCTGCGCGATGCTTTGGCGATCGGTGCCGAGGATCAGGAGCGGATGATTGATCACCGGCTTATCGAGGCGGCCGACGAAATCGGCGACCTGCGCAACGATGTCTCGCCTGAGATCGGCCTCGGAGACCAGATTAACGACGATGTCCGCATTCACGGCTTTAGGATCGCAATGATGATCCGGCAGCATGAGAACGACATCTGCGTCGTAGGAACTGTCACCGATCAGATCCTCATAAGGTGTGTTCCCTGAAAACGGTGAAAAGAGCAGCAGCGCCCGAAAGTGTGCTGGCTGCCGGCTTGCCTGGTGGCTGCGAGCGACGCCTGCGGCCGCGACGCGACGAAAGTTGTCGAGTGCCTCCTCGGCATTGCCGAGTTCCTGCTCAATGCCCGCACAAAGCAGCAGCGCTTCGCGATTGCCGGGCTCAACGCGCAATGCGGCATGCACATGTCTCAGGGCAAGATCTTTCTGTCCTGTCCGTTTCAAGACATATGCCATATTGTAGAGGCATTGAAAGTTTGCAGGCGAGACTTCCAGCCCCTTTTCGTAAGCCGATATCGCATGCCCGAGGTCGTCATGCTTCATGCAGAGATCGCCGAAAAGCAGCCAGGACGAGACATCATTCGGCGATAGTTGGCAACAGCGCATGGCGGACAAGGCCGCGCCCGACACGTCGCCAAGTCCGGACAGCACCTGGCAGCGCTTGGTAAGCGCATCCACATAGTCGTCCTGAAGCTCTATCGCCTTGTCGAGGCTTGGAAGTGCCTCGCGCAGGCGCCCGAGTTGGGCAAGCAGCGCGCCATGATAGTACCAGGCGCTTGCATGGTTCCAGCGCCATACCAAAGCCGCTTCGTAGCACTGCAACGCCCGCGTAAGATCGCCGACGGCCTGGCAGGACATGCCAAGGCCCGAAAGCGCCTGGGCGTCACCGGGATTGACGGCAAGAACGGCTTCGAACCACGGAATGGCTTCTTGCTGCCGATCGGCATGCAGCAACAGATAGGCGAGCGTGTTGCAGGCCAGTGGCTGAGTTTTGATGAGGTCCCGCGCAGACAGCAGGTTGTTGATGGCTTCGTTGCTGTTTCCGGAAGTCATTAGGTCGGAAACATGTTGCAGAATTCCGACGAGCGCTGAGGGGGGAGGCGATGCGGCATCTGGCAACAAATTCATAAGAGTGAGCTTTCGTTTAGGGAAAGTGGGGTCATTTCCGAAACGATTCCATCATCGCTGGTCCGGCCATCAGCATGAATGCGGCCGCTATTGCATTTTGGAGATTAAGATTTGCACGGATGACCGCGCCATTACCATGGTAAGGCCGTTCGTAAAGGACGTCCGTCAATTCGATCGGCCGGATCGGAATGACGGCGGAGCATGCTTTGTCTCTGATCTTAGCCTGCTGGTGACAGGACATGGCAAGGCTCGCAAGTGGTGTTGAGCCGGCGTTCATCTGCGCACTCGATGCGCGAAGCTATCACCTGCCCTGAAATCGGGAACATCACAGACTGGGAGCTTCCTGCTCGCCGCTGTTTGGCGGCTGTGATTGAAAGGAGGCCAGAAGCAGGCAAGAAAAACAATCAATAATTATAAAAATTACATAAATTTAATTATAGAATCCCACAGCTTGCAGGAGCGCAAGACCTGAATCAAAGATTGCATTATCGGAAATTCGCAATTATTGGATATATTTACAAAGAGGCAAGCGCCGCGAAGAGACCGAACAGCAGTCATGACCGGTGAGCGGGTGTCGAGTTAAAATCCGAGGCCTCTCATTCTTTGGGCGAATGAGCGGGAGCGAAGAAGCCCATCGCGCAGAGGCTCGCTGATTCGCTGCAAATGCGATGGACGTCTCTTGCCCGTGATATCACGATGCCATTTCCGCGTCTTCAAATACTCGATGGCGACAACTGAGTTCGCCGACGGAGCGGCTCAGAACCGCGTGGCTGACGGCATCGATCACCGCATATTTCTCGGCTTGGTAGTTCCAGTATTCTGAGACGAATGTGTGGGAAAGCCAGAAGCTGCTCCTTCCTGCGGCGCCTGCCCAGCCGACGCTGCCGAATTCGGCTGCCTGTCTGAACAGGCGCTTCAGATGGGCGCTTGAAATCATGAACTGGCTCTGCATGGTCTTTAGGGAAATCGGACCGATCAAAACCTTATCCGCCGCGTAATCGATTACGGTGATGCGCGAGATGAGATAATCCATGACGACGCCGCCGGAGGTCGCCCCGTTGAACAGGTTGAAGGTCGGCCCGGGATTCTTCAGGCGTGTGTTGCCCAGGATGGCGCGGGCGATGATCGGATGCATTTGCCAGATGGCGTTCCCGTCGGCGGCGATCCTTTCCATCCTGTCGCCGCCGTCCAGAGTATCCAGGACGAGAAGATGCGTATGGATCCAGCGGGCCATAAACTCCCGGGTTATCTCGGTCGGCTCGAGGAGAACGATGCGGCGATCCGAACTTTCCGGCGCGGATCGCACGAACCTGTAAGCGAGCATTTCCTTGAGGAAGGCCGCAGCGGTATTGCGGCTGGCGATCTTGTGCTTGACGGCAAATTCGACGAAACGGCCGTTATAGAGCCCTGACATCGGATCGTCCGGATAGCCGAGAAAAAGGGCAAAGCCGGAATGCGCCAGCAGCCATCTTTGTTGTGAGGCCAAGATTGAAGCAATGCGCGGATTTTCATTATAAATAGCCATGAGCTCATATGCGCTTTGCAATATGGCTGACAGGAAATGTTTGCTGGCATTAAGCTCTTTTGCCGTAAATACCATGGCGCCGCACTCATTATTTTAGTTTATCTGAAATAAAGGCTGGAAAACTACCGGTGTATTCCTTCCATAATAAAGTTTGTTTGTCCTCTTGTTTTCGTTGTTAAGCTTAAGACGCAAGCCGACATTATTGAAAAACAGGTCTTTCCTTAAGAAAGAGGACGACGGCAAGCCGCTATCGGCTGCCCGGTTCGAAGAATGGCAAAGCTATTTGACGCTGGTATCCGCAGATTTCATTGCGGCGAATGCTTCGGGAAAGCCGTCGAGCGACAGTTTGATCGGAACGTTCTTGCCATCGGGCGTGGCGACAATGACCGTGGCAACGGGTTTTGTCTTCATCGCGTCGAGCATGGCGTCTTCGACATTGCCTTCCACGAGGCAGCCCTGCGATGTGCAGCGGCTCAGAGCCATCGTCGTGGAATAGGCGCCGCTGACGTCGATCTTGACGCCCGGCTTCAGAGCTATCCCGAGCGGCACGGCAATTTGTGCGGCGGTCGATTTGCGATCTGCCGACGTTGCCAGACTCATGACCATGACGACTTGTTTCTTGTCCGGCGAAAGGACGGCGCCGGAAACCTGGCAACGTCTTACCTTCGAAATCTCGGCGCATTGCGGACTCCGACCTCATTCGCCAATGTTACCGGACGCGCAGTGGCGCCGGATGGATGCGCAGGGCATCCCAGGATCGAGTGCGCGGCGGACCGCGGCTTTTGACCGCTTTCGATGGGGCAGGCGGAGTTTGCTCTATCGATCGGTTTCGTGTATGGGCTCTTGACTATAATGGCTGAAATTAATCGCAGGCTGTGGCCACGAGTTTTAAGATCAGAGAAGATAAGCCTCTCGTCCGAATAGATCGTCCATAACAGCGATTTCGTAACCTAATGAATAAACGAGCACATGGCTAAGCAAACAAAGCCCTTCATCTTGGAAATCAAAACTTCCCGCCGAACGAAAACGAAACCAGCCGAACAGGCGAAATCGATCTGGGGCGAACTTGCCTCGGACCTCAGGCAAAATCTGACAAAAGAGCAGGAAGTGCCGGAAGGTTCGCCTGTTCCCGAAAGCTGTCCGGACCAATCCGATCCTGTCCCTGCTGTCGCCACGGATTCCGGCCAGGAGGCAGCATTGCCGCCAGGCTCGCAGTTTTTGGAAAAATGGATCGCGAAAAAGGCGAAAAGGCCTAAGACCGGTTCACAGGATGTCATAGCGACATTCCTTGCACGAATTGAACAGCAGAAGCAGCTTCTTGCCGAATATGAATCGGATACTGCCGGCTTTGCGCGCTGGCGCTCGGCCTGGTTTCGAAAGGTAGATGGCGGCTTCGGCGTGAGCATCAGCCATGATTCCGTCGATGCCGGCGGCGGTCTGCGATACGTTGTCGTCGACACCGTTCACGATGTGTCTGCGTTTCTCGACGACCTCGGCCACCACGCGCAAACCGATACAGGTTTTCAGCGCGCATTGAGCGAGAATCGTACGCAACGTGCCGGACGTCGGTCCGGTACACGCGCCATGTGAAGTTTCCATTCCATGTGGGGTGAGGCCAAATGCCTGGCCTCAACCGTCCTTCGGCCGATTGCGCCATTTCCTGGCGCCGAATCCGGCGAAGCTGCCGGCCCGGTCATTCGGGTGCAACGATCAGCGTGTCGTCGATCTCGACCGCTTCTTCGGGAAGGGCGCGCTGCCGCGCCAGCCGCAGAAGCGTCACCATCAGCAGGATGGCCATCAACCCGAGTTCAACCGCGATGGCGGTGACGCCTGCTGCCAGGTAGACACGCGAATATTGCAGGACCTGCGCAAATACGGCTCCCAGGATCGCCGGTCCGAGGCCAAGCGAAACCTGCTGCATGGTCGCGAGCATGGCGCTGCCCGCGCCGGCATGTTCATGCGGCACGTCCGTTAGCCCAAGCCGGTAGAAACTGTTGACGATCAAGGCCTGACCGAAGCCGATCAGCACGGTGGACGGGATGAGGTTGATGACGCCCGGTTGCGGCCAGACCGTTTCGAGCGTCACGATGAGCAGAGCGAGCCCGGCCATCTGGATCACGCAGCCCATCGCCAGCATGAGCTCCCGGCGCATGTTCGCAAGCCGACGCGTAACGAAGGCGGCCGAGAAAAAATAAGAGCCGCCGAGCGCGATCAAGGCATTGCCTGATTGCAGCGGTGTCAGCCCGGCACCCGCCTGCAGCGTCAGGGCGAAGACGAACATGAAGCCGCTCCAGCAGGTGAAGAAGATGACGGCGATCAGCCCTCCGAACCGCATGCTGGAGATGCGGGTGAGCGACGGAGGCAGGATCGGGAAGGCGCCGCGCGCCTCCTTGGCTCGTTCAATGCGCCAGAGGAGTGCGGCCAGCGGCAGGATCGGCACGAAGCCCAGCAGGCAGAGCCAATTCCAGTGAAGCGACGGGCCGAGCGCGGTCGGAAGCAGGACCGAGAGCGTCAGCAATGCCAGCGTGATCATGCCGGACCAATCCACCGGAACCCTGCCTTGGCCGCGCGTCTCGGGGACATGGCGCCACATGCTGAGCAGAACCAGGATGCAGATCGGCAAATTGATGAGAAAGATGCTGCGCCAGCCGGAACCGGCGATGTCAGCCGAGATCAGGAATCCGCCGAGAACCTGGCCGACGATGAAGGCGATGCCGCCGATCGCGCTGTAAAGCGAAACCGCGCGGGCGTGATCGCGTCCGGTCAGGCTGACATGGATCGTCGCCAGCACCTGAGGCACCATGAGTGCGGCCGCAATCCCCTGCAGCGCGCGGGCAATGATGAGAAAGGCGACTGAAGTCGCCAGCCCGCAAAGCAGCGAGGCAAGGCAGAACATCAGGACGGCTAGGCCGAACATGCGCCTGCGGCCGAAATTGTCGCCAAGGCGGCCACCCATCGCCAGGCAGACGGCAAAGGCGACACCATAGGCGGCCACGAAGAGTTCGAGTTCGGTCTCGCCGGCGTGCAGCGAGGCGGAGATGGCGGCAAGGCCGACATTGATGATGGAAAAATCAAGCTGCAGCAGCAATTGCCCGGCAAGCAGGATCATCAGGCCGAATTGGCCAAGCCGGATTGGTGCGGATGACATGGGGACCTCAAAGGATTTCCAGAACTGAGTCCACAGCGTTCTACACCTATGCTAAACTGGTACAAGATACCTGTTTAGACTGGTATAAAAAGTGTCAGGCTGGAGAGTGGAAATGCACGGTACGCTCGATATCGCCCCCAATCAGGCGCTCTCGCGGGCGCAGGAACTGGGTGAAATGCTGCGAAGGCGGCGGGAAAGCCTCGACCCGCAGCGACTGGGCCTTGGTCGCGCGGGGCGGATTCGTACACCCGGATTGCGGCGGGAGGAAGTGGCGTCGCGTGCCGATATCGGCATCACCTGGTACACGAAGCTCGAGCAGGGCCGGCCGATCCGGGTTTCCCCGCGCGTCCTTCTCTCCGTTGCGCATGCCCTGGAATTCAACGGGGTCGAGACGGAGCACCTGTTCAGATTGGCCAATCTGCCGGTGCCGCCCCGGTTGGAAAATCCAAGGGTCTATGAGCCGCTCACCATGGCCAGCCAATCCATTCTCGATCAGCTTTGCCCTTACCCGGCCCTGATCCAGACGAAGCGTTACAATATACGCGGCTTCAACGAGGCCTATCGCCGTCTTGTCGGGGTCGACCTCGATGCGATCCCGCTTGAAGACCGGAACTGCATCTACCTGTCTCTCGTCAATCCCGCTTGGCGCGCCAGCCAGGTCAATCCCGATGAGGTACTGGCCAGCATGGCAGCGCTCTTCCGCGCCTCCATGGCCGAGCACCTCGACGATCCGGCCTGGGAGCGGCAGCTGGAACGCTATATGAGCGTCTCCGATCAATTCCGTATCGTCTGGGACCGCTATCAGCTCAAAGGCATCGAGAATGTCGTAAAGCGGTTCCGCCTGGCCGACGGCACGATCCTTGCCTTGCAATCCAACAATTGGTGGGCAAGTCCCAGTAACGACGACCGTATGATCGTCTATACGCCGATCGACGAGGCCGGGGCCGAGAGGCTGAAAGCCATGATGAAGCGCAAGCGGACCTGCTGACTCGTAAGGCGAGGGAATATGTGCGCAATCGACCGCTCCCCAGGCGCGAGGACGAATTCGTGCCCGGGGCGCCGCGGCCCAGCTCATGTGAGCTCACGGGAATGCGTAACAAATTCCAATGTCCAGACTGCATCGCCGTCATTAGGCTTTACGAAGCCGCTTCACTTTCAGGGCAACGTCCGGGTTCACCCATGTTGTCCAGATGTTCAGGAAATGTCTGGCCGTATCTTCGCTGGTGCACTGATTGTCGCTCTGCCAGGCGAGAACGTTGTTCACCACATCGTTCGTCCATTTCCGCTTCTTCATCGTGGTCGGGATGCGTGCGGATTACTGGCACAGGCATCTCCGGGGCATGTGCTGGCGGCATGAAGTTTCGTGCTTTCCCACAGGAAATGAGACGGCGCTCCCGCGCGTCGTCAGACTTCCATCACGTCTTCGAATGCTTCGGGGAAATTTTCGCGCGCCAGTTTTTCGTTGATGACGAGCATGGCTTCATAGGAAGCCGGATCGAAATCCTTGTCCGCCGGCAGGACTTCGCGTTCGAAGAGCAGATTGATGCGAGCGGCGTCCAGATTGCCGCGTTCGAAAGGTTCCGCCCCGAAATGATGCCAGAGCGCGTGCAGGAATGCGGCATCGATCCGGTGTTCCTGCGATCCCGGCCGCGCACGGCGAGGCAACTTCTTGATCGGTGTCACGCCCTTCGGGTTTGCGCGGCGAATGGTAAACTGGACGCCTGTTCCGGGCATGCCGGATGGAAAGCCGCGGTGTTTCGTCATGTCGGGAAGCTTACCCACGGCTGTTGCTCCTGCCTTGCCATAGAATAGGGCCGATGCTTCTTCGGAGTTCTGTGCAACTCGACAGAGAAGGCGACGGACGTGCACTCTTTCGTGATTTCCGGCGCTCAGTCAATCCCGAGACGTATCTCCCGCCTTCCGTCGAAAGCGAAGTGTTCCAGCCTTTCCATGGATGCTTTTACGATCATTACCTGGGCCGCTGCGGTCGCGTTCCCATCCGATAGCGGAGCGGGATTGAAGCGGCGTCATTTTCAAAGACAGCTACGCAGTCGATGCCCGCGAGGTTTCCGTGGTCCCGAGTCCGCATCTGCGACCTCCCCCGGAGCTGCACTCGGATCTTCGATTATTTCCTCGGAGCCTATCAGGAGGTGTTCCATCTGCTTCCCGCAGATAGATCTGCATCGCTCGGACCAGGCTTGCCGTTCCTGTCCGACATGGATTTGCCCGACCGGGCTTCGGTTTATGAATGCATCACACCAGGCGATGATTTGATTTTTTCAGCACTGTTCGCGGCGATATTGATGATTGCCAGAAGAACGGATTCTCGATCCCAGCCGGCCTTCAATGCTGCGTTGAACAAGCCCTCGACAGAAGGCTCAAGTGCGAATATGCACGCCTCCATGTATCGCGTTCTAGATGTTTCGCTTGCTGGCCGTGTATTTATGGCTGCCTTCAATTCTCAACTCCGTCGACTGTCTGATCCGAACTGGAACATGTTTTGATCGATGCGTATTTTCATACTTTTCATATCTGCAGTCACTTTCTTGATAAGCGGAATGCAGGCCATGGCTCTTATTGCTGCTGATTTGGCTGTGGCCATCCGACGGGTCATGCATCGGAAACGACTCGATGATCTAATTCATCGAGTGCTGCCGGCATCTGATTGATTAGGTTCATTCCTCGTCCGATCAGTCGGGATTGCCGAATGTGAAATCGGGAGAGCAGGCTGTTGTTTTTTGTCCATTTATCATCGCCGCTGGCAGGTCGGGGGGCGTTCGTCTTGTCGTTGGAGCAAGCGCAGGGTCGATCCTGGTAATATCAGCAGCGGAGTGAATACTCATGCGAACTTCCTTCACAAAACATCTGTCATCCCCGGTGCGGTTGTCTCCCGCAAATCATCGCGCACTACAATATCGTCACAATCTCACCTTTCCACAGCCATAGGACCTATGCCTTTCATGTTCAGACCATAGTCTGAATCACCGTCTGAGACGGCTCTCTGGCCTCCGTTATTCGAACGAAAAAGCAGCCCCGCCTCGTCATGGCGCCACCTTGATTCAGGGGGAATCTCGAGGCGCGACGCATCTGTCCCAGGCTCCGCCGGCCAGCATTGGCTCGGTCGGCAATCCTTGGCTCCGCTCACGGAGTGGACGGGCTGCAGTTGCGCCGATCCCAGACCCGATCATTAAAATTCAGCCGACTATTTATACCATTGGGCAAGCCACGTGCTGCTACCGGGATTGCGTTGGATCAACAACGAGAAATCCTAAATGCGACAAACACATGATGTGGTTGGCGGCGCGCGCAGGGCAATGAGTGGCCTGGCTGACAATCTTATGGTTCTGATCACAGCGGGTTATCCGCCGGCGGTCATTCTCACAACGCTTATGGGGGAGGCGGCTCTGGCTTTCCCGGGCCTGCGCGATCCGGATCTCATGAAGGTGATCGATCATCTTTTGCGGGCGGAGGAATACAGGTTTGCGCCTTCCTCCAAGGTCATCCGATTTCCAAAACATCATGCCATCAGAGAAGCAGCTGGGCAGATGCAATGATCGGTCGGATTTCTTGCAATGTCGGCGTCGAAGACTATCAGCGCATGAATCCGGCTCTTGATTATTTGCCGTGAAACAGCGAGAGAAAATTGTGAAGACACGATTCCTATAACCTTTTCGGATGCCCCATGTTCAAGAACCTTGCCGTAACGGCGATTGCAGTAGTGACGCTCATGTCAGCAACACCATCGTTCTCACAAAGTATCGAGATCGGTCCTGGCGGTGTGCGCGTCAATCCCGGCATGGAGCCGCCGCCCGTCGACATGGGTATCAGCGAACGTCAGGCCATCCGTATTGCGCGGGGTGAAGGGGTGCGCGAGGTAGATGATGTCGCGCGCAGGCGAAATGTCTTCATCGTGCGGGGTTCGGACAGCGACGGCGACGATATAAAGGTTGTAATCGACCGGCGTACGGGTGAAGTTCTTTCGGTTGAGTAAGTGCCCTTTCGCTTACCATTCGATGAGCATAGATCAGTAGAGCATGCCGAAAAGCGTCAAGGGATTTCGGACGACATCATGCTCTACTTCTCCTATTCCAGAGCGGATTCAGATTTTAGGTCGAATGGATCCAAAATCATCCGGCTCTGGCGTGACGCTCCATCGCTCGCTGCGTTATTTACCGAATGAGGCAGCCGCTGCGGCGTGAGCTCGCACGGTCCAGCCAAGCTCCCGTCTGAAACCCACCCTTGATGAGATGACGGTACCAGTATTCTGTTCGAAAGGCATCCCGACGACAGGCCGGCTATTGAGATCGCAACTTGGCCACGCCATGATCGCTCAACGATCCGCGCAGCAATGCCGGTTTTCAATTTTCGGAGTTGCATGATGCCTGAAGAGATTGAGGTCGATACCGATAAATTGCGGGAGGCGATCGATGAGGAGATCGAGAAAAAGTCCGCCTCGCTACTACGCTCGATCGCTTTGACGACGGCGTTCTTTGCCGCTCTTGCGGCGCTCGGCTCGCTTCTGGCAGGTGGAACTATCAACGAGGCGCTGGCTCTCAAGACCGAGGCCACGCAAAAGCAAGCCCAGGCCTCCGATCAGTGGGCCTATTATCAGGCAAAAGGCATCAAGGCCGCGATCCTCGAGGCGCAGAAGGGGCTTTTGGTTGCTGACGGCAAGCCGGCATCGCCTGATCTTGATAAGACACTCCAAAGATACGCGGACGAGCAAAAAGCTGCCAGCGTTCAAGCGCAGGAGCTCGAAAAGGCGAGAGATCGGAAGGATGACGAAGCCAATGAGCTTATTCATCACCACCACTTGTATGCATATGCGGTCGCCATGTTGCAGGTATCGATTGCTTTAGGGGCGGTGGCGGCACTCACCCGGAAGCGCTTTGTGTGGTGGGGCTCTTCGGCTCTGGGCCTGATGGGAGGGGCGCTCTGCCTGTGGACCTGGGCAGCCGGCTGAACCAGGCTGCGGCGCATTTGTGGAACGAGCAAGAGGCAAAAGAGCATGCAGGTATTCGCCCTTTGCAAGGGAGGCAGGCGAATCTGGGCGTTCATTAGGTGCTTCTGATCGACTAGATAAGCGTCCTTCAACGTCAAAGGAACAAGATGTCTGAACGTCCACGCGCGCTAGAGTCGACACGGCATTGCATAGCGGACCGAAAGCCTAAAGGCACCATCGTTTACGTGGCGGTCGCCGTCGTTGCGGTCATCATCGGGTTGACTTCCGGGCGGCACGAGAACTCCGCGCCGCCAGAGCCGCAAATTGCGAAGTTGGTTCGCTAGCAGGCCGTTGAAGACGCCCGCTTGCGAGCGACGAAGCCCGCTTCATCTTTATGGAGGCAGATTTGCCCGATGGCGGATCTCGAACGCTTTATCTGCCTCAGGCTTTGGTAAATGCCAGGACTAAACGCCTGGCTCCGCACGTGTCAAAGTTTGGTGCTCTCCTGCCGATCGACGCTCGACTTCCGGGTGTGAGTCCAACCTGCAACAGCCCTCGGACAATCGACCGGCTGGCCAATTTGGCACTGGACCTTTTTCGCCCACTCAGGCTATTCGCTGAGTAGCGGAATGATTTGAACGCGCATGATGGCCGCTTCATCTCCGCAAAAGGATAGGTCATGACGGCGCAGATTGTCGCGGCATGGGCGGCACAGAACGGATTTAATTTACTCGATTCTTGGAAGTATCGTCGCAGTGACGATGTGCGTACAATAACCATCGAAATAAAAAAGCGTTCGGTGGTGCTGATCGATGAGAGGGCCGGTTTGCGCCCACGGATCGTTTCCACATTGTTCAAAGATTTGTTTTTCGGCAGCCCAACTGGCAAGCTCGAGCGGTTCTTGCTGGATTGTTGAAGGGCAGATGGCAAGCTTTCCGATTTTCAAATCATATGCTCTGCCATGCCGGATCCGCCATCTTGGGAGCCTGCTGTTTGAATGGCTCCGTTGCGGGTGAGCGCGAAAGCGGTGTGCTTGATCCGAGAGCACCATCATGCCGGACGAGATTTGCCATTTCCCGCCGCCACATGCCGGCCGCTTCTCACCTGAACTTGCAATAATCTATCGGGAAGCGGAACCAAGCATGGCCGAGACGGTTTTCTTTCGATCCCGGAGAAAACCTATGGCGCCGCGCTCTTTCTGGAAAGGCTATCTCAAACTCTCGCTGGTGACCTGCCCTGTCGCCATGGCGCCGGCGACCAGCGACAATGAGAAGGTTCGCTTTCATACTCTCAACAGAAATACGGGCAACCGCATCGTCAGCCGGTATGTGGATTCCGTCACCGGCAAGGCGGTCGATGAAGATGACGAGGTCAAGGGATATGAGCGTGGCGAAGGTGACTACGTCATGCTTGAGGATGAAGAGCTCGACGCGGTCGCCCTGGAAAGCACCCGAACGATCGAAATCGAGATGTTCGTGCCCCGCGATAGCCTGGAATGGGTCTGGTTCGATGCGCCGCACTACCTGACGCCGAACGATACGGTTGGCGAAGAGGCTTACTGCGTCATCCGCGACGCAATGGCGGCGAGCGGCATGGTCGGCATTTCCCGCCTCGTCATGTATCGCCGTGAACGTGCCGTCATGCTGGAGCCGCGAGACAGAGGGATCGTCCTTTGGACCCTGCGATTTGGCGACGAGGTCCGCGATGAAAAGGATTATTTCGAAGATATCGAAACAAAACCCGTCGACGCCAAGCTGATGAAGCTTGTCCGGGAGCTGATAGAAGAGCGTACAAAGCCATGGGACCCCGAAATGGTCTCCGATCCCGTCCAGGACAAGCTTCTCGATATCATCGCTTCCAGGAAAAAAGGCCGCAAGCCTCCCGCCAGGGCAAAGGTGGAGGAAACGTCCGCTCCGGGCAATGTCATCAATATCATGGACGCGCTTCGAAAGAGCCTTTCGCGGGAAAAGGGTGTCCGGAAGCGGTAGTCCGCGTGGTGGGGCTTTTGCTCCGGGAATTGCGCTCTGTGACGGACGCCTGTCACGAGCCGGGTTTCCGTTTGGGATCAGTCTGGCGCAGCGGTACGGCCGCACGCCGGAAGTCGGCCCAGGGGTCCGATCGGAATGCCGCAAGCCGCGACGATACGTTGAGCACGGTGAAATAGTCCGGGCCGATGGCGGAGTTCAATTCTTCCCACGACAGAGGCATGGAGACGGCGGCTCCCGGACGAGCGCGGGTCGAATAGGGCGCGACCGCGGTCGAGCCTCGCTGATTTCGAAGATAATCGACAAGGATCTTGCCGCGGCGTTTCGATTTGGTGATGGTCGAGACGTAACGATCGGGGCTGTCTGCCGCCATCGCATCGGCGATGCCCTTCGTGAAGGCCTTGACGGCAGGCCATTCGGCCTTGGCAACGAGCGGGCAAACGATGTGCAGTCCCTTGCCGCCGGATGTCTTGACGAAGGGAACGAGACCCGCCCGTTTCAGCCGTTCGCCCGTCTCTTCCGCAGCCGCGACGACCTCGGTCCATGCGACGTTCGGACCGGGATCGAGATCCATGATGATCGTGTCAGGCTTTTCCCAATTGCCGACCATGGATCCCCAGGGGTGGATCTCGAGGACGGCCGCCTGCACGAGGCCGATTAGGCCGTTCAGATCATTAATGCTCACATAGGGCTCTTCGTCTCGCGGGTCCTTTGCCAATGCGATGTTCCGGTTCATGCCTTTCCAGGCGTGCTTCTGGAAGAAATGCTGGCCGCCGATCCCGTTCGGGCAGCGCACGAGCGCGAGCGGCCGGCCGACGACAAAAGGTCCCATGTAGCGCCAGACCTCGGTGTAGTAATCCGCAAGTCCCGTCTTGGTCACGCCCTCGTCCGGCCAGTAGAGGCGATCGCCGTGGGTCAGGGATACGCTGCTTCGTGCGGGTTTCCCGGCTGATGCTTTGCCGGCGGATTTCGGTGTTTCCCGAACGATATCGAGGGGGTTCTTGTCTTCTCTCAGGCCGCGGAAGGAGGCATGGCGCAGATGGCCGTCTGCAGTCCAGGCGCGGAATTCGACTTCCGCGACCAGGTCGGGCCGTGTGAAGCGGACGCCGCGATGTTCTTCCGCCGTCAGCTTGGATGCGAAAGGACTTTCCTCCGCTTTCAGGCGGCTGAGCCTTTTGAACAGCTGTTCGGCGACCGTGTGCGTATATCCCGTTCCGACACGGCCGACGTGCTCCAGCTTGCCATGCTCGTAGACGCCGAGAACCAGGGAGCCGATCGCGTTTCGCGATGTCGTCGACGGCACCCAGCCACCTATGACGAATTCCTGCCGTGACGAACATTTCGATTTGACCCATGTCTTGCTGCGGCCGGAGCGATAGGGATCGTCGGCGACCTTGGAGACGATCCCTTCCAGACTCAACCGGCAGGCATGGCTCAGCAGCAGATCGCCGTTTTCATCAAAATGACTGCTGAAGCGGAGTATCCCGGTTTCCGAGGGAATGATCTTCCGCAGCAATTCCTTGCGGCTGATCAAAGGACAGGCGGTAAGATCGTAGCCGTCGAGGTGGATGAGATCGAACGCGTAGAAGACGAAGCGGTCGCTGCGTCCTTCGCTGAGGTCGGCCTGCAGGGCGGAAAAGTCGGAGGCGCCGGCGGCGGGCTCGACTACCAGTTCGCCATCGATGATGGCCGAGCCGACCGGGAGAGCCTTGAAAGCGCCGACGATCCCCTTGCCGAACTTCTGGGTCCAATCGAGGCCGCTGCGCGTCAGCAGCTTGATGCGGCCTGCCTCGATGCGAATCTCGAGCCGGTAGCCGTCGAATTTGATTTCGTGGAGCCAGCGCTTGCCTTTGGGTGGCTTGGAGACCAGTGTCGCCAGGGCAGGCTCGACAAAGACCGGCAGGGCGGCTTTCCTTGCTCCCTTCAAAGAATAGGGATCGACAGGCTCTCTATCGGTCTCCGGTGCGGTCTTGTCCGATGTCGTCCCAAGAGAGCCGTTCCCCGTTCTTGTCGGTCCGCGATCGATCTTACCCGTCTTCGAGGACCAGCCCGGCTTCTCGCCCTCGACTTCGTCGATGATCCGTCCCGTCTTGGCCGATTCCGGTCGTTCTTCCAGGATATCGGGCGCTCCTTCCGGGCGCGCCGCGTCATCGTCTCCCTTGATCAGCAGCCAGTTTTCGCGCTTCTCGCGCGGCTTTCCCGCCATGCGGATCAGGTGCCAGCGCCCGCCCAGCTTTTTACCGTGAAGCTCGAATTCGAGATGTCCCTTGGTCAATCCCCTGCGCGGATCGCCAATTGCCGTCCATGAGCCTTTATCCCAGACGATGACGGTTCCGCCGCCATACTCGCCCTTTGGTATCGTACCTTCGAAATCGCCATAGTCCAGGGGATGATCCTCGGTTTGGACCGCCAGCCGCTTTTCGCCGGCGACCAGGCTCGGCCCCTTGGTCACCGCCCAGCTTTTCAGCACGCCATCCAGCTCGAGGCGGAAATCATAGTGGAGCCGGCGGGCGTCATGCTTCTGGATGACGAAACTGTTGCCGATCGACGCGGCTTTTCTTCTGCTTGTGCGACCTTTTGGTTCCGATGTCTTGGTGAAATCGCGTTTGCGGTTGTAGGTCTCCAATGCCATGGTCAGCTCGCCTTGCGTTGCGAGCGCGAAGGGGATGCGGCGCGTGATTTCGTAGCTTTCCTGGACTTCGCGCGTGTCTTGCTCTGGCCGTCCAGCCCGGCGCTCTGGCGCAGGGCTTTCATGAGATCGGTAACCTCGGCAACCTTCGCGGGCTTGCGCTGCGGGATTGCCCTGCCTTCGATCTTGGCTTTGACGAGATCGGCAAGGGCCGCCTCATAGCGATCGTCGAATTCGCTGGCGTCGAACCTGCCTTTCTTGGTGGCAATGATGTGCCTGGCGAGATCGAGCATTTCGCCCTTGATCTTTATGTCCGGCACGTCTTCGAAGGCTTCTTTTGCCGAGCGAACCTCATAGTCGAAGTTCAATGTGGTGGCGATCAATCCTTTGCCATGGGCACGGATCATCATCGTTCGCAGACGGCGAAACAGAACGGTCCGGGCGATGGCGGCAACTTTCCCGGCGCGCATGCCCTCGCGGATCAGCGCGAATGCATCTCCTGCCGCCGGCGCGGAAGGAGCCAGATAATAGGGGCGATCGAAATAGACGTCATCGATATCGGAACACGCCAGGAAAGCCTGGACGTGCAGGACCTTGTCGCTTTCCGGTACCGCTGCGGCGACTTCTTCCGGCTCGAGGACGATATAGTCGTCCTTGTTGAGTTCATATCCCTTGACCTGATCCTCGCGCGACACCGGTTTTTCCGTTTCGCTGTCGATGAATTCGCGTCTGACCCGGTTGCCGGTTTCCCGGTTCAGCGTGTGAAAGGAAATTCGTTCCGAGGTAGAAACGGCCGCATACAGCGCCACTGCGCAGCTGACCTCTCCAAATTTCAGATATCCCTTCCATTGCGCACGCGGACTCATGTGCAGGCTCCCTATGGACGATCAGAGTCAAACGAGGTTTGATCGCCATTGTTCCGGTTTCGAGCATCCTCCGTGCGGGGATGTCTCGTCGCCAGTGAACCGAAAACGGCTGCCGCTTAACGTTTTGCTCTCGGTGGCTGGCATGAAGTCGAAGCAAGCCTAAATAGTAGGTATCCGGGCAAAAGCTTGGTTTCTTGTGGCCTATCCAGCGTGCGGAAAGCGTAAAACATCCGTGAACGGAGGAAATGAATGCGCCGCTATCATCACCTTGTCGAAGGAGTTCTCCAGCCGGAGGAGATAGACAATTTGCAACGGATTTTCGATGTTGTGATCGCTCAGCCGTGGTTCGCTTTGAACGAATTCAACCGCGAGGCTTTCGCTGCGGAACTTATCAAGCTTTACCGCAGCGGAGTGGTTGATTTCGCCAAACTTCACCAGCTTGCGGGCTTGGCGGCCATCCGCTCGTTCAGCAGAGACATGCCGGAGGAAAAGCGGAAAGCTCTGGGTCTTCTCTATGAACCACCACTTGACCAGCACTGAGATCAAGAGGTCTTACGCCCAAGAGAAACCGCGACAGCGTGAACGAGAAATGGATTGTCCGGTGCGCGGGAATAGGGCTTGTCGTCCGATGGGCCACGCATAGGGGAGCGCTCATCCCAAGGGAAAGATCGCGCTACCCTTGCGGGCCGCTCATCAACCTGCTTCGGATAGCGCTTTCAGAGAAAGTGGAAGACGGAAAGGGTGTCTTCCTTTGCTAAACGATCTCAGTAAAAGATTGTTCCCCTGAAGTCCAACGTGAACATTGCGAAAGAGCCTGCAAGGATCGCGCGGGTACAGTAAATCAAGCCCAGGCAGTACCATTGCTTTGGCGTTTCCTGTTTCTTTGGAACAAATAGACCGCAAGTACAATTCATTCGCATCGGCCGCGACTGACAGAAAATGTCCGAGTCCCGGCATTCGCTGCGAGGTGGTCATGAGCGACTATCAGATGGATGACAAAAGTGCGGTCGTTGAACCTTCGAAACCACGGATACTGGAAATCCTCGGGCCTGGCCTGATCACCGGCGCCTCCGACGATGACCCAAGTGGGATCGCGACCTACTCGCAGGCAGGCGCGCAATTTGGTTACATCACGAGTTGGACGCTCGTCCTCACCTATCCGCTGATGGTTGCCATACAGATGATCAGCGCCCGCATAGGCCGCACCACCGGCCGCGGTTTGGCCGGAAGCATGGCGAAGTGCTATCCGCGCTGGGTTGGGGTTGGTATCACTGTCCCTCTTCTGATTGCCAATGTCATTAATCTGGGCGCGGATCTCGGTGCAATGGGAGATGCGGCCCATCTGCTGCTGAGCGGCAATTCGCTGATCTACGTCGCGGTCTTCGGCGTGCTCTGTATCCTTCTGCAGGTTCTCCTCAAATACAAGCGCTATGTAGCCGTCCTAAAATGGTTGAGCCTCGCGCTTCTGTCCTACATCGCGACCCTTTTCGTGGTGCATGTTGATTGGTCGACCTTCACCCGCGGACTTCTGCTGCCGACCTTCAAGGCCGACCCGAACTATTGGTCCATGATCGTCGCGATCTTTGGAACGACGATCAGCCCCTATTTGTTTTTCTGGCAGGCCTCTCAGGAGGCGGAGGACTTAAAGGAAAAGCCGCGAGAGGAAGCGCTCGTGAAGCATCCCCAGGAAGCGAAAAGGGCGGATACGCGCATCACGCTGGATACGTTCATTGGCATGGCGGCATCCAATATCGTCGCACTGGCTATCATGACCACGACCGCAGCCACGCTGAACAAGGCAGGTGTGACGAATATCGAGAGTTCCGTCGATGCGGCGAAAGCGATCGAACCGCTGGCCGGTCATTTTGCCAAGATCGTCTTTGCCGCAGGCATTATCGGAACCGGCCTTCTGGCCGTGCCCGTCCTCGCCGGTTCGGCCGCTTACGCGGTCGGGGAGGCGGCTCGATGGAAAGTTGGGCTGTCGCGCGAGCCGAGCGAGGCCAAGGCGTTTTATACGACGGTGGGATTGGCGACCATGGTCGGCATGTTACTCAACTTTACGCCCATCCCGCCGATGAAAGCGCTGTTCTGGAGCGCCGTCATCAATGGTGTCGTCGCCGTTCCCGTTATGGTGATCCTTATGTTGATTGCCTCCAATCGACAGCTGATGAAGCAGTTCGCTATCCGTGGCGGATTGAAAGCACTGGGATGGATCGCATGCGCTGCGATGTTCGCCGCGGTAATCGGCATGGCCTTTACCGCATTTTTCTAAGGTCAGACGGGAACCAAATGTCGGACTGTCTGTTCGGGGACGAGACCGAAGAGGTCTCATGGTCAACATGATTTCGCCCATACATAATGGAGGACCCAAATGGCATCCGAGAAGACTTTGAACGATCTCTTTCTGGAAACGTTGAAAGACATCTATTACGCCGAGAAACAAATTCTTCGGGCATTGCCGAAGATGGCGCGCGCGGCTCAGGCTGAAGAAGGCAAGCAAGGATTTCTTCATCATCGCGATGAGACTCAAGGTCATGTCGAACGACTGGAGCAGGTGTTCGAGATGCTGGGAAAGCCGGCGCGGGGAAAGACTTGCGAGGCAATCCAGGGCATCCTCGCCGAGGCCGACGAGATCACGGAGGAATTCAAAGGGACGCCAGCACTCGATGCGGGCCTGATTTCCTCGGCGCAAGCTGTCGAGCACTATGAAATCGCCCGTTATGGAACACTCATCGAATGGGCGAAACAACTTGGGCTCAAGGACGCGGTATCTCTTCTGCAGCAGACACTGAGTGAAGAGAAGGCCACAGACCAGAAGCTGACGAAACTGGCGGAAACTGCAGCAAACGCGAAGGCCAGGAAAGCAGCGTAGAGCGGCGCCTGGTTCTATTTTCCGGTGCGTCGCGAAAGCGACGCACCTTCAGACTTGTCCGGAACATTGTTAGCGGGAAGCGGTTTGACTTTAATCCGATACCGACGCCGCAAAGGCCGTCAAGCAGATCGTCCGCGGCTTCTGGCAAGGCAATGACAGGAGAAGATGATGAACAGCAGACCACCACCGGTTCCGGAGGAAAATCGAAGCGACAAGGGTGTCGGCGACCATGCCAAACCGTCGCTATCCGATCCCCATAAGCCTGATATGTCCGTCGATCCCGACAAGATGGGTCAGCAGGGAAATAGCCGGATCAACACAAGCCATCAGGGCCACCAACAGGACCGATAGGAGGTGCCGATGTCCACCTCGACCAAAACACCGGCCAGCATTCGCCAGGGCGGTCCGGGAGCCTCCCATGAAAATGCGAAGGCGCCCTTGAACATTCCCAAGCCACCGGCCGAGCCCGATGCGCGAGACCGCAGTAAGGTTTCCGGTGGCGGTGGCGAACGCGATCGCCATCATGGCCACGATCCCAAGCGGAAGGGTGGCAAGTAGAGCGAATTGCCGCTTTCGCCGAACAGAAGCGGTCGGCCATTGCTTCCAAGCCGTTACTGCCGCCTGCCGACGCACATCGGGGACGCCTGTCGCGGCGGTGCGGAGTTGAAGGGACAACGTTTGAACTTTCACGCCCGCTGCAAGATTTAGACGGAACATTAAGCCGCCGCTGCGGTTAGAGGACTTGCCGTTCCGACAAGGCCATTCCGATCACTCCGACCGGAGCCTGTGAAAGGATTACCATGATGCATATCAGCAGTTTCAAGGACATGTATCTTGCCGAACTTCAGGAGCTTGTCAGTGTCGAAACGCAGCTGACGCAATCTTTGTTGCGAATGGCCGAGATTGCGTCGCATCCGAGCTTGAAGAATGCGCTGGTCCACCATCGTGCCCAAACCGAGGTTCAGAAAGACCGCCTCGTGTCACTCGTGCGCAAGCACGGTGCCGACCCATCCGCCCACACGGATCAGGCGATGCAGGCGCTGATCCACGAGACCGAAAAAATGGTTTCCATCCTGACGGGCGACGATTTGCGTGACGCGGGTCTTCTCGCCTCCGCCCAGAGGCTGGAACATTACGAGATAGCGGCATATGGCACGGCTGCTGCGCTGGCCGGTCAATTGGGATTACGCGAAGATCAGGAGATCCTGCACAGGAGTCTCGAAGAGGAGAAGCAGACCGACATTCTGCTGACCCGACTGGCTAAAGGAGAAATAAATCGGGATGCGCTGGCCGCCTGACGGGACCCTCTCTGGGAAATCGGCCAAACCGTCGCCGCTTGGATGATGACCGCTGGGCCATGAACAATTTGAGTGCAGAGACGAACCGACAGCTGCCATTTGAAAGGAGCTTTCCATGAAGCACCATGCTCTTCAAGAGATTCGGACCGTCGCCAACGTCAATCTCGAATACCCGCACGCGTTGCCGGTGACCCGCCGCGAACGTCTCAAACGCTGGGCGGAACTCCTCGAACGCTGTGGAGGCCTGGCACTCTCAACTCTGCATGAGACGGAGTTTCAACCGGCCAAGGAGCGTGCGCTCATGCGCGCCGACAATTCGCCGCTGTCGGTGGCGTTTGCCGACCCGGTCCTGAGAGCGTCGGGGCTGTCGGACGACAGCTATGGTGAAACCAGGCGCTTCTTTGAGCTGAGTGATAACCAGTTGCATCAGCTCGTCTGCCATTGCCATTTCGGGACGACGGTGAATGCCTCCACGGCCGCTCGCTATGTCCGTTCGCTGATCGCGGCAGGTGATCGACCAGGTATACTGGCCCGGCTGCGCAACGTGTTTCGGCGATAGGAGCCCTTTGGGTCAAATCATTATCGATGCACCGGCCGAGGAGAGGCCGGAACGCCATCGCGATGCCGTAACGATGTTGCGGTCGGCACATGCCGCTCTAAATTGGACAGGGTGCCTTTGTATGCGGGCGTTGTCTGATACTGCGGCGCTGATCGCTCGCACCACCTGAGGATCCCTGGAGCGTTTCCGCCTTTCTTCGAAACGCGAAAACGCTCTATGTTCTTGTTTCTTTGCGCATTCCGGACGGAAAACCGCGCTTTTCCTGGAAACGTTAGATCACGCCTTTCTTCAGGATGAAGTTCCCATAGGGGCGGGATTCGGCCGTCTGGATCACTGCAAACGCTCGCATTGCGATAGGATAATAGGCGAACCTTTCGACAGGCTGGCTGACGATCGCACGTCCCTCTGCTTGGGAGCAGGCGGCGGCGACATCTTTATGCACTTCCAGCAACTCGCCTGGCGCGTCGGCGGCCTCCATGTGCATGAGCGGCGCTTCAACGAACGTATCCAAAGGCATCATCTCAAGGATTCCACGCACCGCAGTCGGCGCATCGATGCCTTCCAAGATGAGGAGCTTTGCGCTGGTCGTCTGGGCCGCTACGCGAAAGCCCGAGAAATTTCGATCTACGATCGCCAATTCGTCGCCGTGACCCATGGAGGCCAGAATCCATAATAGGTCGGCCGTAATGAACGGCGGAACGCCCTTCAGCATGACAATTCCCTCCCAGGAGATCATCTCCGCCAAGAACGATAGTCAAAAAAAACGATTGCGCAAACGTTTCGATGACGCTAGCGTGGCCACGTTAGCGGATCCTGGGAGGCCTCCTGGAGGTTGGAATTCCGCTTGGGAGGATACTTTGAAAAGCCTGCTTGTTGCGCCGCTGGCGAGAGCCGGAGTGCGCTCATGACGACCATTTCCGCGGTGGCAAAGGCGGCCGGAGTTTCGGTCTCCACGGTTTCGCACGTTCTCAACAAAACGCGCTACGTCTCGCCCGAGAAGGTGAAACTGGTGATGGATACCGTGGAGGCGATTGGTTATATCCCCAATGCCCTCGCTCGTTCGCTCAAACTTTCCTCCACGGGCACCATCGGCCTCGCGATATCGGCGATTTCGAATCCTTACTTCAGCGACATTATCTGCGCGATCGAAGCCGAATGTTCCAAGCGGGGCTTGATCGTGTTCCTATGTGACACGCAGGATGATCCGGATCGAGAGCTGGAGCTGGTCCAGCATCTGCATCAACGCCGCGTCGACGGGATCATTCTTGCCGCCTCGGGCGATCCTAAGAGATCGCTGGATTACCTCATCGAATCCGATCTTCCCTGTGTGCTTGTTGACCGGCTGTCCGATAGCCGTTTCGACCAGGTCGGGACCGATAACGTCGCTGCCATTCGCACGCTCGTCGATCATCTCGTGGCGCTCCGTCATAAGAGAGTCGGGATCATTCTTGGGCAGCCCGGTTTTGCGACGACCGTGGAGCGCATGAATGCCTTTCGGGCCGCAATGACGGAAAAAGGAATAGAGGTGTCGGACGACTTGATCAGCGACAGCAATAACAACACCGCTGACGCCACTGCTTCGACGCACCGTCTGCTCGAATTGAAGGAGCCGCCGACAGCCATTCTTGCATCGAACAATCTCACGATGATCGGAGCCATGAGGGCCATCCGGGAACGGAAACTTCGGGTTCCCGAAGATATTTCCATTCTCGGGATCGATGATTTCGAGTGGGCGGATTATTTCGAACCGCGCCTGACACTGATGGCTCAGCCTTGCGATGAGATCGGCCGGAAGGCGGCGGACTTGCTGATCGAGCGGATAGGCAACAAGCGCCGCCCCTGCCAAACCGTTCGATTGTCGCCGGTCTTGCGGTTGCGTGAATCGTGTGGAGAGGCAGCATGAGTAAGGTTGTTCTTTCAGCGAAAGGCGTCGTCAAGCGCTTCGGCGGGGTTCAGGCGTTGCGCGGGGTGGATTTCGAACTGAAGGTCGGCGAAATCCACGCGCTGCTTGGCGAAAACGGTGCCGGAAAATCCACGCTGATGAACCTGTTGTCCGGTGTGCATAGGCCGGACGAGGGGGAGATTTTCATCGACGGCAAATCGGCGCGATTTCACGGCCCCCGTGATGCACAGGCAGCAGGCATCGCAACGATCTTCCAGGAACTGGACCTCGTTCCGAGCCTGAGCGTGGCCGCCAATCTCTTTCTCGGGCACGAGCTTGTTCATCCGCATGGAATGCTCGACAGCAAGGCAATGCTGCACGAGGCGCGCAAAAGACTGGAAGCGATCGATCGATCCATCGATCCAACCCAGCTCGTAAGCGACCTTTCTATCGGCCAGCGCCAGGTCGTCGCCATCGTCAAGGCGCTTTCCTACGCATCGAAGGCCCTCATCATGGATGAGCCGACGGCCGCCTTGACCGTTGGCGAAGTGGATCGGTTGTTCGACATCATGCGTGGCCTGGCGTCCTCTGGCGTTGGTATCGTCTATATCTCGCACCGTCTTGAGGAGGTTCCCCAGATCGCTCACCGCGTGACGGTCATGCGCGACGGCAAGGTGGCTGGCGTCACAGAGCCGGACGCGCCGCAGGCCGAGCTGGTGCAGCTTCTCGTCGGGCGTCCCTTGAACGAGCTTTATCCGCGCCGCGCAGACGGTGTCGGTGACGTCTTCCTGCGGCTGCGGCAGGCTTCCTTCCACCCGCATCGCGCCTCTCCCGGCTGGCAAGCGCCGGTCAAAGTCGATCTGGATGTTCGGCGTGGCGAAATTGTCGGGCTCGCCGGCGTTATGGGGGCCGGTCGAACCGAGCTTTTGAGCGCTCTCTACGGAGCAGGCGTGCCGGGCTATTGGCGGGGCGAGATCGTGGTTGGCGGCCGGCCGGCCAAGCTCACATCGATCGCGGCTGCGCGCAGGGCAGGGCTGGCATTCGTAACGGACGACCGGCGCGGGGCCGGTCTCATGCTGCGCATGTCGGTGGGCCTCAATTTGGTCATGTCGGTCATCCGCCGGATATCGCCACATGGCTTGCTGTCGGCACGACGCCAAGAGGATGCGATCAAGAGGTCTTTCGGCCAATTCGACATCCGTCCAAAGAATCCCGCTATCGCGGTCGGAGCCCTCTCAGGGGGAAATCAACAGAAGGTAGTCCTTGCAAAGGAAGTGCTGGGCAATCCGCGTCTTTTGCTTCTCGATGAGCCGACGCGCGGCGTCGACGTCGGCGCAAAGGGGGAAATCTACACCCGTTTGCGCAAGCTCGCTTCCGAGGGACTGGGGATCCTTGTCGCTTCGAGCGAAATGCCTGAGCTGATCGGCCTGTGCGATCGAATAGTGGTTTTGCGCAACGGCTGCAGCGTTGCCGAGTTTTCTGGCGGCGTCGGCGAACATGAAGTCCTGGCGGCCGCCAACGGGAGGGAGGCTTGATGTCCGAACAGCAAATTACGTCCAGTCCAGCGATTCAGCCCGCCAGGCGCATTGATCCGCTGGCGGTGATGGTCCGCTTCCAAAGCTTGATCGGCCTTATCTTGGTCTTCGCCGGCGGCATCGTTTTCTCGCCGCGTCGGCATGGTGTCATCCTGTTTCTTCAACCCGACAACATCGCCAATATCGTCCGCGCGGTGTCCGAGACCGGCATCATCGCGATTGGAATGACGTTCGTAATCATCACTGCCGGGATTGATCTTTCGGTCGGGGCGACGCTTGGTCTTGCGAGCGTCGTGACGGCAACCCTGATGGTCTCGAGCGGTTTCGGGCTCGTTACGACCGTCCTGGCAGTCCTGCTGATGGGCACGTGTTTCGGGTTGGTTCAGGGAGCGATTTCAAGCAAGTTTCGGCTTGAGGCATTTATCGTCACCCTTGCCGGTTTGCAGGCAGCTCGCGGACTTGCTCTCGTCGTATCGGGCAATCAGTATATCAACATCTCCTACGGCGACGGCCCTGGTCTCGCTCCACCGATTTTTGCTATTCTGGGCGGCCGGCTGTTCGGCAATGTCGTGCCGGTGGCCACGATCGTCTTTCTGATCTTTGCCTGTGTCGCTACGCTCGTGCTGAACACGACCAGGTTCGGCCGCTATGTCTATGCCGTCGGCGGAAACGAGCGCGCCGCGCGCATCTCAGGCGTTCCGGTCTCGGTCATCAAGATTGCCGTCTACGCCATCACCGGCTTTGCATCCGCGCTGGCTGGCATCGTTCATGCAGGGCAGTTCAATTTCGGAAGTGCCAATGACGGGACCGGATACGAACTGACGGCCATTGCGGCTGTCGTCATTGGAGGAACCAGCCTTTTCGGCGGTTCCGGTTCAATGGTCGGAACAATCGCCGGCACGATCATGCTGGGGGCTTTGGCCAATATTCTTCAGCTCAACAATATTACGCCAGCCACGCAGTTGCTCGCTACGGCGGCAATCATCGTTCTGGCGGCAGTCCTTCAATCCCTCGTTCGTCGCCGCGAAGGATTGGGCAGGTAGTGTGGCGGCATCTCCCGAAAGGTGGATTCGGGATCAATGTGGAGGAGACACCAATGACACAGAATGCATTTCGACTATCGAATGCCTGGCGTATGGCATTTCTGGCGGGGTCTTGCCTTGCTATTGCCAGCGTGGCCCAGGCTGCCGATCCGCTGGTGAAGGCTTGTGCCAAGAATGGCGAATTCGTGATCGGCTTCTCGCAGGCAAACAATGCGGAACCCTACCGCCAGCATGTCAACGATGAACTGCAGGCAGCTGCCAAGGCAGTTCCGCAGTTCACGCTGCAGATTGCCGACGGGGCGGGCAACGTCAACACTCAGACATCGCAGGTCGACAATTTCATCACCCAAAAGGTGGACCTGCTGTTGATCTCGCCTTTCGAGGCAGCTCCGCTCACACCGGCCGTCAAGCGGGCGATGGACGCGGGCATTCCCGTGATCGAGCTCGATCGCAAGACGAACGGCGAAGCTGGCAAGGATTACACGGCTTTCATCGGCGGAGACAACTACAAGATCGCATTGGCCGCGGGTCAATATACAAGCAAGACACTTCTGCCGGATGGCGGCGAGACGGCCGTGCTTGAAGGGCTGCCGAGTTCAACGCCTGCCGTCGAGCGACTGAATGGCTTTAAGGATGGCGTGAAAGCCAATCCCAAGATCCAGATCGTGGCGGAACAGGCGGCTGACTGGCTGCCGGATAAAGCGCAGACGGCGTTCGCTGCCATGCTGCAGGCCCATCCGGATATCAAGATGGTCTATGCGAGCAACGATATGATGGCGGCGGGCGCCCTGCTGGCTGCGAAGGGTGCCGGAAAGAGCGTGAAGATCATCGGCACCGATGGCTTGCCGGGTCCTGCTGGCGGGATTGAAGCGGTCGCAAAGGGAGACTGGTCCGCGACATTTACATATCCGACAGGGGCAAAGGAAGCGATCGATATGGCAAAGTCGATATTGCTGGACTGTGCAACATCGGTACCTGCAACGGTGACGGTCGACACGACCGCTATTACGCCCGATAATGCGAAGCAGATGATGGGCAAGTAGAACTCTTCAGCCCAATCCGGCTGGACACAAGGTCCAGCCGGATTGGGCACATCGCATGGCGACCGATGTCGGTGCCTCTCGCCTGGACCCGGACGAAAGAAGCCCGCCGGCTATTTCGAATTGTCATGTTGTCGTTTCGGATCAAGTTAAGGCTCCATCCCTATGCTTTTTCGCAATTCCGGACGGAAAACGGCTGCGCATTTTTCTGGAATGCTCTCGGCAGTTAACGAGACCTATCCGTGTGGGAGAAGGATAACTGCATATGGATCTTTACCGACCTATGGCTGTTCGGGGCATCACTTAATGCCTACTCAGCGATCGGGAGCCGAGATGCGGGTCGGCTCGATCAGTGAAAAATGAGTTTTTTCTCTGGGGTATCGATGAGCGTGTTCGGTTTCGCAAACTCGGTCAGACTGACATGGTCTAAAATGCCGACGTGCGATCCTTTCACCGTGACGCCATATGCCTTCAACACTGAAAATGCCCGCGATAGATTTTCGGGTGTCATTCCGAGGCGGGATGCCAGAAGCCGCTTTTCGACGCCGACGTCCACCGATCCGCTGCCTCCTTGTTCCTTCTCGGCCTGCAAAAGCCAGTTTGCCAAGCGCTCCGCGCCTGAACGCAGTTTCTGGTTTTTCAGATCCTTGATCGCGCGGCGATAACCCTTGGCCAGCTCCATGACGATTGCGCGGGCGAAGGAGGGGTCCGTCTGCATCGCATGATGTATCCGTGCGGCAGGAATCATGAGAATGCTGGAAGACGCCAGGGTTCGAGCGGATTGCAGGCAGACATCGTCATTGAGCACCGCCGCCAGAATGAAGACGCCGACTGGAGCTACAATGTCCAAGGTCGTTTCCCGAGAGCCGGTGCCGGCGAACATTTCAACCAGCCCATCCACCAGGATGTACAGAAAGTCAGCCGGCTCGCTCTCACGAATCAACACGACACTTTGCGGAAAGCGTTGCAGGAAACTGGCCTCCATAAGCGAATGAAACGTGTCATCCTGTATGGGTGCGAAGAGGCCCAGATTTCGAATTGCGGCGGTACTATCAGGTCTCACGAGAAGGCCTCCTGTCAATCGTTGACGTATTTGTATTTCATAATTGAAATTTATCAATCCAACAGTATAAATTTGTCAATTTCTCCGAAATGTATTGGCATATTTCGTCGATATTCTTCTCAATATTTGGCTGCATTTCGTATCGTCAAATTCTTTTGACTAAAATCAAAGTCGCCTCCGGCATTCGCAGTTATTCCCGATTTCGAGACTGAAGAAGGACCATCCCTCGTCACGAACGGAATTTCGCCATGCCTGTTCACCAAGAGATTGATATCAAGGCTCAGCGCACTGCCCTGACCGCAAGCACGGTCGCCTTTACGATATGTTTCGCAGCCTGGACCATTTTCGCCATCATCGGTATTCGAATTCGAGACGAGCTCGGGCTCACGGAAACCGAATTCGGCCTTCTGGTTGGCACGCCTATTCTTACCGGCTCGTTGATTCGCGTCATACTCGGAATCTGGACCGATCTTTATGGCGGGCGCATCGTCCTTGTTGGCACCATGCTTGCCGCTGCCGCGGCAACTTTCTTGCTGACCTATGCGCACACATATCCGCAAATGCTTCTCGCGGCTCTCGGTGTCGGCATTGCAGGCGGTTCGTTTGCCGTCGGGGTAGCCTACGTGTCGCGATGGTATCCGCCCGGCAAGCAAGGCACGGCGCTCGGAATCTTCGGGGCCGGCAATGTCGGTTCGGCCGTCACCAAGTTTCTCGCACCGCTGGTCCTGGTGGCCTGGGGCTGGCATGCAGTCGCAGAGATCTGGGCGGCCGGTCTGGTCGTCACCGCGATCTTCTTCTGGTTCACGACGAAAGACGATCCCGTCCATGCCGAACGCCGCCGCACCGGCCAAAGGCCGAAGAGCGCATGGCTCGAGCTCGAACCCTTAAAGAATGTGCAGGTCTGGCGCTTCTCGCTCTATTACTTCGTTGTCTTCGGCGCCTTTGTCGCCCTTGCGCTGTGGCTGCCGCAATATCTGATCAATGTCTACGGGCTGGATATTCGCACCGCCGGCATGATTGCCGCATTCTTCTCCGTGCCAGCCAGCCTTTTCCGCGCCTATGGCGGCCATCTGTCGGATGTCTACGGCGCACGCCGCGTGCTCTATTGGACGTTTTTGGTGTCCATCGCCGCCACCTTCATCCTTGCCTATCCGCCGGCCGATTACGCGGTCAGAACACTCAACGGCCCTGCCACCTTCCACCTCGAAATGGGGCTGGTAGGCTTCACCGTCGTCCTCTTCGTCCTCGGCTTCTTCATGGCGCTGGGCAAAGCCGCCGTCTACAAGCACATTCCGGCCTATTATCCGGACCATGTCGGCGCGGTGGGCGGACTGGTCGGGATGATCGGCGGTCTCGGCGGATTCCTGCTCCCGATCCTCTTCGGTGTTCTGCTCGATCTCACCGGCCTGTGGACCAGCTGCTTCATGGCGCTCTTCCTGCTGGTCTCGGTCGCGCTTGTCTGGATGCATGTGGCCATCCGTCAGATGGAGCGCCGCGCGGTGGGAAAGACCCTCGAAGCGCTGCCGCCCTTCCCGGAAATGCAAGGCATGCCGGCACCGAAGGTCGAGCCCCGCCGCAGCGATGCGGTGCTTACGGACTGGCGTCCGGAAGATCCGGCCTTCTGGGCGGAAAAGGGCAGTCGCATCGCGCGGCGCAATCTCTGGCTTTCGATTCCGGCGCTGCTTCTCTCCTTCGCCATATGGCAGGTCTGGTCCGTGGTCGTCGCGAAGCTGCCGCTCGTCGGCTACACGTTCACCACCGATCAGCTCTTCTGGCTGGCTGCTCTTCCCGGCATTTCCGGTGCGACCTTCCGGATCTTCTATTCCTTCATGGTGCCGATTTTCGGCGGGCGGCTGTGGACGACGCTGACGACCTGGTCGCTGATCATTCCTGCCGTCGGCATCGGCTTTGCGGTGCAGAACCCGACCACGCCCTACATCGTGTTCCTTCTTCTTGCCCTGCTTTGCGGCTTTGGCGGCGGTAATTTCGCCTCGTCGATGTCCAACATCTCCTTCTTCTTTCCGAAGTCGGAAAAGGGCAATGCGCTGGCCCTCAATGCCGGCCTCGGCAATCTCGGCGTGAGCGTCGTCCAGTTCGTCGTTCCGCTGGTCATCACCGCCGGCATCTTCGGCCGGTTCGGCGGCGATCCGGTGATGACGAAAGCGGCGGCCGGCAGCGCTCCGCTCTGGCTGCAGAATGCCGGCTTCTTCTTCGTGCCCTTCATCGCGATCTCGGCTTTCGCCTGCTGGTTCGGGATGAACGACATCGCTTCGGCAAAGGCTTCCTTCGCCGAGCAGGCGGTCATCTTTCGGCGCCGGCACAATTGGATCATGTGCTGGCTCTATACCGGGACCTTAGGCTCCTTCATCGGCTATTCGGCGGGCTTTCCACTGCTTGCCAAGACGCTGTTTCCCGATATCAACGCGCTGCAATTCGCCTTCCTCGGTCCGCTGGTTGGAGCATTGTCGCGCTCGGGAACCGGCTGGCTTGCCGACCGCTTCGGCGGCGCGCGGGTCACCTTCTGGGTCTTCGTGCTGATGATGGCCGGTGCCGGCGGCGTCCTCTGGTTCATCGCGACCAAGGATCAGCCAGGAGCCTTCTGGGGCTTCTTCCTCTCCTTCCTCGTTCTCTTCTTCGCAACCGGCGTCGGTAATGCTTCGACCTTCCAGATGATCCCGGCGATCATGGGCAAGGAAATGATCCGGCTGATGCCGGATGCGACGCCCGAAGCCCGCCGCCTGGAGGCGGAAAAGGAATCCGCTGCGATCACCGGCTTTACCTCGGCGATTGCTGCCTTCGGCGCCTTCTTCATTCCGATGGGCTACGGGCTTTCGATCACCTTTACCGGCGGGCCGCAGGCGGCACTGTCGGCCTTCCTCATCTTCTACGTGACCTGTCTCGTCCTCACCTGGGCCGCCTATACCCGCAAGGGCGGCCTTCTCCACGACGTCGAGCGCAACAAGCAAGGCACCATCGGCAAGGCCGCGGCGGCCGAATAAGACCAGGAGAACCACATGTCTCATTTCCTCGACCGGCTCACCTTCTTTCGAAAGAATGTCGGTCAGTTTTCCAATGGCCACGGCATCGTTACCAGCGAGGATCGCTCCTGGGAGGATGGCTATCGCAAACGCTGGCAGCACGACAAGATCGTCCGCTCGACCCATGGCGTGAACTGTACGGGTTCCTGCTCGTGGAAGATCTATGTGAAGGGCGGCATCGTCACCTGGGAGACGCAGCAGACGGACTATCCGCGCACACGGCCGGACCTGCCGAACCATGAACCGCGCGGCTGCGCGCGGGGCGCCTCCTATAGCTGGTATCTTTATTCCGGCGCGCGCGTGAAATACCCGATGATCCGCGGACGGCTCCTGAAGCTTTGGCGCAAGGCGCGGAAAACTCTGTCGCCGGTCGCAGCCTGGGCGTCGATCGTCGAGGATGCCGAAAAGCGCAAATCCTACATCTCCATCCGCGGCCATGGCGGCTTTGTACGGGCGAACTGGGACGAGGTGACGGAAATCGTTGCTGCCGCCAACGCTTACACGATCAAGGCGCATGGGCCGGACCGCATCATCGGCTTCTCGCCGATCCCGGCCATGTCGATGGTCTCCTATGCGGCGGGCGCGCGTTATCTCTCGCTCATTGGCGGCGTATGCATGTCCTTCTATGATTGGTATTGCGACCTGCCGCCGGCAAGCCCGCAAACCTGGGGCGAGCAGACGGACGTGCCGGAAAGCGCCGACTGGTACAATGCCGGCTTCATCATCGTCTGGGGTTCGAACGTGCCGCAGACGCGCACGCCGGATGCGCATTTCTATACCGAAGTCCGCTACAAGGGCACAAAGAGCGCCGTCGTCAGCCCCGACTATGCCGAGGCGACGAAATTCGCCGACATCTGGCTGAACCCGAAGCAGGGAACGGATGCGGCGCTGGCGCTCGCCATGGGCCATGTGATCCTGCGCGAATATTACCTCGAGCGGTCGGTTGCCTATTTCGAGGATTATGCCCGCCGCTACACCGATATGCCGTTCCTCGTGCGGCTCGTGGAGCGCGACGGGCGGCTGGTTCCCGAGCGCCTGCTCCGGGCTTCCGAGCTGGAAGGTGCGCTTGGCGAAGCCAACAATCCGGAATGGAAGACCGTCGCGATCGACGAGAAGACGGGCGAACTGGTCGCTCCTCTCGGTTCCGTCGGCTATCGCTGGGGAGAAACGGCCAAGTGGAACCTCGAAGAGAAGGACGGCCACGGCCGTAACACCTCTCTCAAGCTCTCGCTTGCGGGCGAGGGTGCCGAGATCGCGGCAGTCGATTTTCCCTATTTCGGCGGCCGCGCCACGGAGCATTTCGTGGCGACCGGGCATAGCGAAATTCTGACCCGCAATATCCCTGTCCGGACGATATCAGGCACCGATGGCGCGCCCATCAAGGTCGTGACCGTCTACGATCTGATGATGGCGAATTACGGCCTCGATCGCGGCTTCGGTGGCGAAAACGTTGCCCGTGATTACGATGAGAATGTGCCGTTCACGCCCGCCTGGGCGGAGCACATCACCGGCGTCGAGCGCGATGCGATCATCACCGTCGCCCGGGAATTTGCGACCAATGCCGAGAAGACCAATGGCCGCTCGATGATCATCATCGGCGCCGGCATGAACCATTGGTACAACATGGACATGAGCTATCGCGGCGTGATCAACCTCCTCGTCTTCTGCGGGGCGATCGGTCAGTCCGGCGGCGGCTGGTCGCACTATGTCGGGCAGGAGAAACTGCGGCCGCAGACCGGCTGGACGCCGCTTGCCTTCGGGCTCGACTGGTCTCGTCCGCCGCGCCACCAAAACTCGACGTCGTTCTTCTACGCTCATACCGACCAGTGGCGCTACGAGACGCTGACGGCGGCCGAAATCCTGTCGCCGACGGCGCCGGAGGGCGATTGGGAAAGCAGTTTCATCGACTACAATGTCCGCGCCGAGCGCATGGGCTGGCTGCCGTCGGCCCCGCAGCTGAAGGTCAATCCGCTTTCGGTTGCGGAAAAGGCGAAGGCGGCGGGCCTTGAGCCGAAGGACTATGTTGCGAAGGCCCTGAAATCCGGCGAGCTCGAGCTTTCGTGCGAAGACCCGGACGATCCGGCCAACTGGCCGCGCAACATGTTCGTCTGGCGCTCGAACCTGCTCGGCTCTTCCGGCAAGGGGCACGAATACTTCCTGAAGCACCTGCTGGGTACCGAAAACGGCGTCATGGGCAAGGATCTCGGACCGGAAGGCGCTGTCCGCAACAAGGAAGTCGTCTGGCACGACGAGGCGCCGCGCGGCAAGCTCGACCTTTTGGTGACCCTGGATTTCCGCATGTCGACCACATGCGTCTATTCCGACATCGTCTTGCCGACCGCCACCTGGTACGAGAAGAACGACCTCAACACCTCGGATATGCATCCCTTCATCCATCCGCTGTCGGCTGCGGTCGATCCGGCCTGGGAAGCGCGTTCCGACTGGGACATCTACAAGGGGATCGCGGAGGCCTTTTCGCGCGTTGCGCCCGAAGTGCTCGGTATCGAACAGGATGTCGTGTTGACGCCTATTCAGCACGACAGCGCCGGAGAGATGGCGCAGCCCTTCGACGTCAAGGACTGGAAACGCGGCGAGATCGAACCTGTTCCCGGCCGCAGCATGCCCTCCGTCGCCGTCGTCGAGCGTGATTATCCGAACATCCATGCCCGCTTTACCGCACTCGGACCGCTGATGACCTCCATCGGCAATGGCGGCAAGGGCATCAACTGGAAGACCGAGCACGAAGTGGCGGCACTTGCCGCGCTGAACGGCGTCCATCGGGATGGTGCGGCAAAGGGTCTTGCGAAAATCGAGACCGACATCGATGCCGCGGAGGTCATTCTGATGCTTGCGCCGGAGACCAACGGCGAAGTGGCGGTGAAGGCCTGGGAAGCCCTGTCGAAGGCGACCGGGCGCGACCACGCGCATCTCGCCCTTCCCAAGGAAGACGAGAAGATCCGCTATCGCGATATCCAGGCGCAGCCGCGCAAGATCATCTCGTCGCCCACGTGGTCCGGCATCGAGAGCGAGAAGGTCTGCTACAATGCCGGTTATACGAACGTCCACGAGCTGATCCCCTGGCGCACGCTCACGGGCCGCCAGCAGCTCTATCAGGATCATCTCTGGATGCGGGCTTTCGGCGAAGGTCTCGTCACCTGGAAGCCGCCGGTCGATTTAAAGGCGATCGGCGTGGTCAAGGATCGCCATCCGAACGGCAATAAGGAAATCGTTCTCAATTTCCTGACGCCGCACCAGAAGTGGGGCATCCATTCCACCTACACCGACAATCTCCTGATGCTGACGCTGAACCGGGGCGGGCCTGTCGTCTGGATTTCGGAGACGGATGCGAAGTCGGCGGGTATCGTCGATAACGACTGGGTCGAAGTCTTCAACGCCAACGGTGCGCTGACGGCCCGCGCCGTCGTTTCGCAGCGCATCAAGCAGGGCATGGCGCTGATGTACCACGCCCAGGAGAAGATCATCAACACCCCCGGCTCGGAACTGACCGGCAACCGCGGCGGCATCCATAATTCGGTGACCCGCACCGTCCTGAAGCCGACCCATATGATCGGCGGTTATGCCCAGCTTGCCTACGGTTTCAACTATTACGGCACCGTCGGCTCCAACCGGGATGAGTTCGTCGTCGTGCGCAAGATGTCCAAGGTCGATTGGCTGGAAGAGCCGCTTGCAACCAATGCTCAGAAGGAGGCTGCAGAATGAAGATCCGTGCCCAGATTGCGATGGTTCTCAACCTCGATAAATGTATTGGCTGCCATACCTGTTCTGTGACCTGCAAGAATGTCTGGACCAGCCGCGAGGGCGTCGAATATGCCTGGTTCAACAATGTCGAAACCAAGCCCGGCGTCGGCTATCCCCGCGAATGGGAAAATCAGGAGAAATGGAACGGCGGCTGGCGGCGCAAGCGCAACGGCAAGATCGAGCCGAAGATCGGCGCGAAATGGCGTGTCCTTGCCAATATCTTCGCCAATCCCGACCTGCCGGAGATCGACGACTACTACGAACCCTTCACCTTCGATTATGACCATCTGCATACGGCAAAGGAATCGAAGGCTTTCCCGACCGCGCGCCCGCGGTCGCTGATTTCGGGCGAGCGTATCGAGAAGATCGAATGGGGTCCGAACTGGGAGGAAATCCTGGGCGGCGAATTCGAGAAGCGCTCCAAGGACGTGAACTTCGAGGGGATCGAGAAGGAGATCTACGGCCAGTTCGAAAACACCTTCATGATGTACCTGCCGCGGCTGTGCGAGCATTGCCTCAACCCGGCCTGTGCTGCCGTCTGTCCCTCGGGCGCGATCTACAAGCGCGAAGAGGACGGTATCGTGCTCATCGACCAGGACAAGTGCCGCGGCTGGCGCATGTGCGTTTCCGGCTGCCCCTATAAGAAGATCTATTACAACTGGTCGTCCGGCAAGTCGGAAAAGTGCATCTTCTGCTATCCGCGCATCGAAGCCGGCCAGCCGACCGTCTGCTCGGAAACCTGCGTCGGGCGCATCCGCTATCTCGGTGTGCTGCTCTACGATGCCGACCGCATCGAGGCGGCGGCAAGCGCGCCGAACGAGAAGGATCTCTACCAGGCCCAACTCGATCTCTTCCTCGACCCGAAGGACCCGAAGGTAATCGCCCAGGCGCGCGCCGACGGCGTGCCGGAGGCATGGCTCGAGGCTGCCGTCGTTTCGCCGATCTGGAAGATGGCGATGGACTGGAAGGTCGCCTTTCCGCTGCATCCCGAATATCGCACCCTGCCGATGGTCTGGTATGTGCCGCCGCTGTCGCCCATCCAATCGGCGGCGTCCGCCGGCAAGATGGGCCTGAACGGCGATATGCCGGACGTTCGTTCGCTGCGCATTCCGCTGCAATATCTCGCCAACCTCCTGACCGCAGGCAACGAGGAGCCCGTGGCGCTGGCGCTGGAGCGAATGCTTGCGATGCGCGGCTACATGCGCGCCAAATCCATCGACGGCCGCATCGACGAGCGTATTGCTCAAAATGTCGGGCTCACTGGCGCCGATATCGAGGACATGTACCGGATCATGGCGATCGCCAATTACGAGGATCGTTTCGTCATCCCGACGGCGCACCGCGAATGGAGCGAGGACGCCTACGACCTGCGCGGCTCCTGCGGCTTTTCCTTTGGCAACGGCTGTTCCGGCGGCTCAAGCGAGACCAACCTCTTTGGCACGAAGCCGCAGAAGAAAGCCAAGAACCCGATGGAGATCGCATAATGACCGAGAGACAGGCCGTTCTTACCTTGCGCGCGCTCTCCGCACTCCTGACCTATCCGTCGGAGGAGCTCTGTGCCGCTGTGGCGGAGATCGCAGAGGCGATCGCCGCGGAGAAACTCGTGCCGCCTTCCGTCGCATCGGCGCTTCGCCCGCTTCTTGACGATCTTGCTTTGCTCGATCTCTTCGAGCTGCAGGAACGCTATGTCGAGCTGTTCGACAGGAGCCGGCGCCTTTCGCTGCACCTCTTTGAGCATGTGCATGGGGAAAGCCGCGACCGCGGTCAGGCCATGGTCGATCTTGCCGCCCTCTATGAGAAGGACGGACTGGAGCTCCATGCCAATGAACTTCCGGATTATCTGCCGCTCTTCCTCGAATACCTGTCGACGAAGCCGCTCGGCGAGGCGCTCGGTCTTCTCTTAGAGACTGCCCATATCCTGGGTGCGCTTGAAGAGCGGCTGGTTTCAAGAGCTTCCCCCTATGCGGCCGTGCTAACGGCCATTCGAGTGATTGCGGGCGTCCCGCTCGATGCGTCCGGCGAAGCGGATCTCTCTGAGAGCGCGGCGGCCGATCTCGCCGCGCTCGATGCGGAATGGGAGGAAACAGCCGTCACCTTCGGTCCGGGAAGCGGTGCCATGGATGGCTGTTCCACCGAAAGGCTTCAAACCCGACTGCGGGCCGCACATCGCGATGTGCGCAGCAACGCCCATTGAAGGAGGAAGATCATGTCCGAGACGATCAATTCCGCACTCTTTGGCTGGTATCCCTATTTTTGCCTCACTGTCTTCCTGCTTGGCAGCCTCATCCGCTTCGACCGCGAGCAATATACCTGGAAGACCGGCTCCTCGCAGCTACTGCGCCGCAAGCAACTGCGTTGGGGTTCCAATCTCTTTCATATCGGCATTCTGGTGATCTTCATCGGCCATGCCGGCGGGCTGCTGACGCCGATTGCGATTTTCGACGCGCTGGGGATCCCGCACAGTTTCAAGCAAGGGCTTGCGATCGTCGTCGGTGGCGTTGCCGGCATGGCCTGCTTCATAGGCATCACGCTTCTTGCTCATCGCCGCTTCTTCGATCCACGCATTCGCGCGACGTCGAGCTTCGGGGATATGGCGATTCTGCTCATTTTGTGGCTGCAGCTGACGCTCGGTCTCTCCACCATCTTCGTCTCGCTTCAACACATGGACGGTCATGAGATGGTGAAGTTCATGAACTGGGCGCAGGGTATTCTGACGCTGCAGCCGGCGGCCGCTGCCTACGTTGCCGACGTGCATCCCATCTTCAAGATGCACCTGCTGCTCGGCATGACGATCTTCCTGCTGTTTCCGTTCACCCGCCTGGTCCATGTCTGGAGCGCGCCGATCTGGTACCTCGGGCGCCCCGGCTATCAGGTGGTGCGGAGCCGCTTCGATCATGAGCGTCATCCGTCGCGTTCCCACAGACATCCGGGAGAGTGACCATGGTTTCCATCATCATCGACCGCACCCGCGCGCAGCCTCGTGATGAGCATGAGCACCGACATGATCACCCGCCAAGCCGGGCGGTCGGGGCAGGCATCATGCCGCCGGTCAGCGTCAATGGTGTGGCAATCTCCCGCAAGGACATCGCCGCCGAGACGCAGAATTTCCCGGCCGACAATCCAGGTGCTGCATGGCATGCTGCAACGCGAGCACTTATCGTTCGCCACCTGCTTTTGGAAGAAGCGCAGCGTCTGGGCATCTTCATCGAGCCGCAGGCCGATGCTGATGGGCGCATCGAAACCGGCGAAGACGCAGCGCTGCGTGCGCTTATCGAGCGGGAAGTGCAGACGCCTGTGGCAGACGAGGAGGCGTTGCGCCGCTTCTATGACAATAACCGCAAGCGCTTCGTGACGCCGCCGCTTTTCGAGGCGGATCACATCCTGATTGCAGCGCGGCGGCAGGATGGCGACGCATTCGCTGAGGCGCGGGAACGGGTGGCCTCCCTTGCCGGCCTTCTGAAGCGTGAGCCGGAGCGCTTTGCCGAATTGGCCAGAGACTGTTCCGATTGTCCCTCCCGCGAGGTCGGCGGCAGTCTCGGCCAGATCAGCCTGGGAGATACGACACCGGAATTCGAAACAGCATTGACCGGGCTTGCCGTCGGCGAGATCTCGGCGCCGGTCGAAAGCCGCTATGGGGTTCATATCATCCGCCTCGTTCGCAAGATCGAGGGTTCGCTCCTGCCGTTCGAAGCAGTCAAGGAACAGATCGCCACCTATCTCGAGGAACATGTCCATCGGCAGGCGACGGCGCAATATATCTCGCTGCTCGTGGGCCGTGCGGACATCCGGGGCATCACGCTTAACGGCGCTGCGACCCCTCTGGTACAGTGAGGAAAAGCCGTGTTCGGTACGCTACTCGCCAGCCTCGATAATCCCCAAACCGTCGAAAGGCTCATCGATGCTCTTGGCGTGGAAGGGCTGGCCAAACGGCTCGAAAACGCAGCCGCTGCAGAAGCGATGGAGCCGGCAGACTACTTTGCGGCGATCGTCCGCTCATTCATGGAAACGGCATCCGACGACCATTTCGTGCAACTGATCGGCATCATGAACCGTTCCGAGGATCCGGGTCTTGCCGCGGTTCGCGCCATTCTGAACAAGGTCTTGCCCGAGGAAGATTGCCATGACGCTCGCTCCACCGCATGAGAAGTGTTTCCCTGCAGTTGCCGGAATGGTGTCTTTCGAAGCGGCATGTCATGAAGCCGTGAAGCTCGCTCGGCCGATCGATCGACAGGAAGAAATTTCGGTGGCCAGCGCAATGGGCCGCGTTTTGGCAGTTCCCATCAAGGCGCCGCATGCTCTTCCGCGCTTTGATCAGGCGGCAATGGATGGATATGCCGTTTGCATTGGCGGAGACGGTTCGCCTTCCATCCTTCCGATAACCGGCATTACGAAGGCGGGGAATGCCCCAGGCCTGCTTTTGCAAGGCACGGCTCATCGCATCATGACAGGGGCCGCCTTGCCGCTGGGCGCCGATACGGTCGTTATCCAGGAGGATGTCACTCGAAGGGACGATGTCGTGCAGTTTCGGTCCGGCATTCGTCCCGGCGGGCATATTCGCAGGGCCGGAGAAGACGTGTCGGAAGGTGACACGGTTCTTGAGGCCGGGCGTGTTATCGGCTGGCCCGAGATCGCCTTGCTGGCAGCCCTGGGGATCACCACCGTGTCGGCTATCCGCACCTTACGGATAGCCGTTCTCACGACAGGGTCGGAACTTCGCGCTGCTCACGAGCCGCTTACACCCGGCGCGATCCGTGACGCCAACGGCCCAATGCTCGCTGCTCTTCTGGAACACCCCAATACTTCCGTCAGCCTTCAGAGCGTACCCGATGATCCGGCTTTAATCACGAAAGCTTTGACGGCACTCAGTCAGGAAGCGGATCTCGTGATCACGACCGCGGGGATGTCCGCCGGCGAGGAGGATCATGTGTGCGACGCTGTTGCAGGCGCTGGCGGTCGACTTGATATCGTCAGAGTCGCCGTGAAGCCCGGCAAGCCGGTCGGCTTCGGCAAGGTTGGCGATGCGTGTTTCATCGGGCTGCCGGGAAATCCGCAAGCCGCCGCCTTCGGCGCGCTCGCCTTCATACGACCGATGATCAGAGCCTTTCTCGGACAGACAGAGTCTCGACCCGTCATTGCAGACATGGCCTTTGCTTTCGGCCATAAGCCGGGTCGTACCGAACTGCTGCCTGTCAGACTTGCAAACAGGAATGGCAGATTGATTGCCGATCGCGCCGGCCCGGAGGGATCGCATAGAATGATGACGCTTGTTTCGGCTGATGCCGTGGCTATCGTGCCGGAGACGTGTGCCTCGGTTGAAGTCGGCACGAGCGTGAAGATCCTTCCTTTCGACCCGATGCGTTTCCAACAGTGAGTGCAATGGAAACGCACCGCTATCCCATGAAGGCCAATCCGAAGGAAATGACCGATGCTGCTTGATCGCTCCAGCTATCCCATTACCGCCGTCGTCTATTCGAAAGGCGCGGATTTCGAGAAATTTCTGCGGAAGGTCACCAATATGATGACCGATCAGAGAATGCGATTGGCCGGTCTCATCCAGCACAGCGAGCCGCGGCCCGATCGCGTCAAATGCGACATGTATATAAGGGATCTTTCGACCGGCAAGCTTTTTGGAATATCCGAGGATCGAGGGCCTGAAGCGCGGGGATGTGTTCTCGATACCGATCAATTGCTTCTTGCATGCGAGGCAGCGGCGGAGGGGCTCTCCAGTAAAACCGACCTTCTGGTACTTAGCAAGTTTGGCAAAACCGAAGCCGAAGGTGGCGGTTTCCGATCGCTGATGGCCCGCGCAATGGAGCTTTCCGTGCCCGTTCTGATCGGGGTTCCGGAAATCAATCTAGCGGCGTTTCGGTCGTTTTCCGCCGGGCTCGCGCGGGAGATCAAGTTACCAGCCGTCATATCCGAGCCGCTGTCAATGCTCCGATGCCTTCGTCGCGCCGACTGGCCTACTCCTGCCGAAATTGGTGGAGAAGGAGCCGAATTTGCAGACTGAATACGATCGATGGAAAGGTGATGCGAACCGGCTGCGCGCAATTCCTGAAAATAAAGCTATTCGAACCGTCGATCTGTGGGCGGGCAGCGCCGTCGATCGCAAACGGTGAGCAAGAGCATTTCCGCTTTTCTTCGAATCGCGAAAACGCTCTATCTTCTTATTTCCCAATGCATTTCGGACGGAAGCCGCTGCCCACTTTTCCTGGAAATGCTCTCGTTCCACGAACTGCATGATGCTGACGCAATCTTCGCTTGAGCCAGTCCTATGGCGAGGGGTTAGTGTTGCTTTAAAGAAACGGTGTAAAGATGCGAGTCCGTATCCTATACCGGCAATCTGATGAAGCTTCAAAGAGATCCTAATATATTGCGTAGTTTTGCTAACTCTGCGGTAAGTAATATCAGCGCGTTTGCGCCCGCAATATTTGCAGCGATAGTAGCAGTGATCATTGTCTGCGTCACAACGAATTGGCGGCTGGAGCGCTCGCTGGCCGACGAACGCTCTGCTGTTGCCGGTGAGCTTGCCACAATATCTTCTCGGCTTCAGACCAACCTCAACGGCAACGTGAAATTGCTGCAAGGCCTGGCCGCCGGTATTGCAATCAATCCGGCAATGGACCAGAGCGCTTTTTCCAAACTTGCCGCGCGGATCCTGCAGCCCGATTCACAATTGCAGAGCTTCGCTGCCGCACCGGACATGGTGGTTCGATGGGTCTATCCGGAAAAAGAAAACCAAAAGGCGATAGGCCTCGACTACCGAACAAACGAAAAGCAGCGGGACGGCGCGATGCTGGCGCGCAACACCCACAACATCGTTTTGACCGGTCCCGTGGAACTCGTGCAGGGCGGAACTGCTTTCATAGCCCGATGCCCTGTCTATATCGACGAAGGAACGAGCCAGATCTTTTGGGGGCTTGTTTCCGGGGTCATAAACACGGCAAAGCTTTACCAGGATAGTGGGCTTGAAGCGACGGATCTCGAGATTGCCATCAGCGCCACCCCGGAGCCGAGCCTGCCCAAACAGGTTTTTTTCGGCCGCTTGGACACGTTTTCGAAACAGCCTGTCATCGCATCCGTTGATACGATGTATGGTCGATGGACCCTCGTCGCTGTGCCTGGGGATGGCTGGGGCCAAAACAAGGGCATAGCCGCTTTTGAGCTTTACGCGAGTTTGCTGTCTTTGTGCGTCGTTGCTCCGATCATCTGGGTCGGCTTCCTCACCAAATCGCGCCAAAGGACGATCGAAAAGCTTCGCTTCAACAAAAAGAAGCTCGTGAAAGCACGGCAAAGATTGGAGTACCTGTCGTTACACGACGCGCTGACCGGACTTCCCAATCGGCGTTTTGTCGACCAGATGATCTCCCAGCCGCGCAGACCGGGTCCAGGAGAGCATCTGATACTCATTCATATCGACTTGGATCGTTTCAAGGAGATCAACGACACGAAAGGGCACGCCGGCGGTGACGCGGTCCTGCAGGCAATGGCTTCGCGTCTTGCCCATTTGACGAGACCGAACGATGTTGCAGCTCGTATCGGTGGCGATGAGTTCATTTTGGCCAGCTGGAGCACCAATCCGGAGATCAGAGCAAGCGAATTGGCCCGGCAAATCGTCGGGACATTGGAAGAGCCTTTGTCCATTGATGGCTTGGAATGTGTTGTCGGTGCAAGCGTCGGAGTTGCCTGGGAGGTCGAATGCGCCAACGACCGAGACTTCGGTCAATTGCTTCTGAATGCCGACTTGGCTCTCTACGAGGCGAAAAGAACCGGCCGCGGCCGGGCAGCCATTTTCACCGAAGAGCTTCGCAGCGCTGCAGTTCATTCAAAAGAGTTGGAGGACGAATTCAACCAAGCGCTGGACCGTGACGAATTGGTTGCATTCTTCCAGCCGCAATTTGACGCGAACACGTTGGATATCGTCGGCGTCGAGACGCTTGCTCGCTGGGATCATCCGCGAAACGGTATGCTCGGCCCGAACCAATTTCTTCACGTCGCGGAAAGGTTGGGACGCTCCGGCGATATGGATCGGCTGATCCTGCAAAAAGCACTGTTCGAGCTTGCGAGATGGGATGGTCTTGGACTGTGCATCCCGCGTGTCTCGGTCAATATTTCTGCACGGCGGCTGACCGATGCAAATCTGCTCACAGAGTTGTGCGAGCTGCCGCTGGCGAGGGGACGCTTGTGTTTCGAACTGCTTGAAACGATCTCTTTCGACGATCTTCAGCCTGTCCTCAATAAGGTAATCCCGGCTGTCAAAGAGCTTGGCATCGAAATCGAGATTGATGATTTCGGAACCGGACATGCCAGCATCGTCAGCCTGCTCAGATTCGAGCCAAGGAGGCTTAAAATCGATCGAGAAATCATCAAGCCGATTGTCACGTCGTCGTCTCAGCGTCGCCTGGTCTCTTCCATTATCGAAATCGGCCGATCGCAGAACATCGACATTGTTGCCGAAGGCGTGGAGACGATGGAGCACGCCAAAATCCTAAGGGATCTCGGCTGCCATCTATTGCAAGGCTACGCCTTGGCACGGCCGATGACCTCGAAGCAATTGATCGAATTTTGCCATACGAAGAATAACGGACTTACCAGAGACTTCGCGCCGCAACTGTACGCGGGCTAGTGACGGAAACGTAGAAGGTCAGGCTATTTCCCGAGATCTGTTGCCGCGTTTCGAACGTAGTCCATAAATCGGTTCAAAAGAGGCGTTGCCTGCTTCCCATTCCAGCAAAATCCAACCGCCCAGGTAGATTCCATCCCCCAAAGAGGTCGCTGGCGGGTGCGGCCGGCCAGTGCATTGACGCCATGCCAGGGTAAAAGCGCCGCTCCTAGTCCGGCGGCGACTACGGCATGAACGGTCAGAATGTCTTCGGCGTGTTGAACGATACGCGGTTTGAAGCCGTTGGCTGCGCACCAGCGGCTGACCTGCTCATCCAATCCCGGCCCGGCAGATGGGGAAAGTGCCACGAAGCCAAGTTGGTTTAAGGCCGACATGCGATCAGGAGTAGGGAACTCCACCTCTTTGGGGAGAACCAAGGCCAGTTTTTCCTCGATCAGCGGCATGAAAGACAATTCGTCTTCTCCCTCCGGTGCACGGCAAAAACCCACATCGAGCCTGCCGCTCAACAGACGCTGATGTTGTTCCCGCGATGGCAAATCGTTGAGCGTGATCTGGCAATCCGGCGCGACCGCGCGAAATCCCGCGATGAGCTTCGGCGCGATGACGAGCGTCGAAATGCCGAAACCGATGTCGAGCTGCCCGGTCAGTCCGGCATTGGCGCGCCGGATCTTGACATCTATATCCCCGCTGAGACGTAGGAGTGCCCGCGCCTCCCGCTTCAGCAGCATGCCCAGTGGCGTCAGGATCGCGCCGTGCCGTCCGCGCTCGAAGAGCGCTCCTCCCACGCTCTCTTCCAGTGCCTGTATCTGCTTCGACAGGGTCGATTGCGTGATGTTCAACTTCGCAGCAGCCCTGCCGTAGTGACCTGCATCCGCAAGCTCGACGAATGATCGCAGCAGTTTAATTTCCATTCCATTTCCGAATATTTTTAATCGAAAGTTTCATTTTACAAAAGGATGCCCTGGCGGTCAAATCATGACCAAGCAATCAGTCGCCGCAAGTTATCGGAGGCATCGGTCATGACATTCAAAGTCTCTTCCGTGCAGTTTCAGCACAAGGCCAGCGACAAGGCCTACAATTTGGCGCGGATCGCGCATTTCACCAATGTGGCCACTCTCGAGAGCAGCCAGTTCGTCGCATTTCCAGAGATGTGCATCACTGGCTATTGGCACGTCCCTAAGATGGATCGGGACGGCCTATATGCGCTTGCCGAGCCGCTTTCCGGTCCGTCGATTTCCTATGTTGCTTCCTTGGCATGCGAAAAGGGGATCGCGATCGGCGCGGGTTTTCTTGAACTGGCCGAGGATCAGTCCTTGTACAACAGCTATGCTGTCTGCATGCCAGATGGCCGGATTCATTGTCATCGCAAGCTTCATGCCTGGGAGCATCAGCTGATTTCCAGCGGCGATAGCTATACGGTCTTTGACACGCCTTGGGGCGTCCGCGCCGGCATTCTGATCTGCTGGGACAACAATCTCATCGAAAATGCGCGAGCAAACGCCTTGATGGGTGCGGAAATCCTAATCGCACCGCATCAGGCCGGTGGCGGCTATTCCGTCAGCCCGCATGGAATGAAGCGAATTCCGGTCGAGAAATGGACCCGCCGGCACGAAGACCCAGAAGCGATCGAAGCGGAAATTCGCGGCCCCAACGGTCGCGAGTGGTTCATGCGTTGGCTGCCGTCTCGCGCGCACGACAACGGCATGTTCCTGATCTTCAGTAATGGCGTCGGCCAGGACGAGGATGAAGTGCGTACAGGCAATGCCATGATCCTCGATCCTTATGGCCGGGTCCTGGTCGAGACCTGGCAGGCGGCCGACGCAATGGTGACCGCTGAGATCGATCTTGGTTTGCTCGACAAGTGTACCGGACAGCGCTGGATTCGCGGCCGCCGTCCAGAGCTTTACGGTTGCCTGACGGAGCCCAATCCGCAGGGTCTTTCGCCGATGGACGCGCGGTTTTCCGATACCTCGACCCGCAAGCTTGCCGGTGCGGAAAAGACTTTGTGAACGTCATTACCAAGCTGACCCGGACGGAATGCGAGGTAGGGAACCATGATCCTTGCTGGCGATATCGGTGGCACGAAGGTGCATCTTGCGCTCTACGATCTCCTTGATGGTAGGCTAAAGCTCATGCGGGAAGCTCGTTTTGCCTCCCGGCAAGTCCAAGGGCTGGAGCAGATCGTCGGCCGCTTTGTCGCCGAGGACAAGATCACGGTCGCCTCCTTTGGGGTTCCAGGCCCAGAGGGCGGCGAGCGTAGGCAAACGGCGAACCCACCATGGATGCTGGATCGATCTGAAATTTCGGCCAGCCTTGGCATCCAGCAGGTCTATTTGCTCAACGATCTCGAAGCGAATGGCTACGGAATCGCAGGTTTGTCCGCGAACCAGATGCTCACCCTCAATGAGGGCGAGCCGAAACCGACTGGAACGCGCGCTCTCATTGCTGCGGGATCAGGTCTGGGGGAGGGGTTTCTGACCTGGGATGGACGGGCTCATGTTCCGTATGCTTCCGAAGGCGGGCACATGGACTTTGCGCCGCGCAATGCCGATGAATGCGGCCTGTGGCATATATACCCACGGCCCGCCCGATGGGAAACACGCGTACTGGTTATGTAGTCCCGGTATGTGATCGTGCATCATCGATCCTGAGCCGTCAGGAAAAGGATGCATTATGGGAGGGGTTCTTCACGGCAGCGCCCGCACGACGTCTCGTGGAACTCGGCACTCGATTGACACATCTCCGAGAATTTCCTAATCGCATTGTCTTCCTCGTGCCTGAGCAGTGAAAGCGATGGACCAATCGACTCTTGAGGCCTACGACCGTAACGCAGCACTCTTTGCAGCCGACTGGGACGGGCAGCCGACGCCGGAAGACCTTCAGGATATAATTCGACGATTTTTCAAGCCGGGGCTCACGGCGGACATCGGCTGTGGAAGCGGTCGTGACACGGCATGGCTTTGCCAGAATGGTTTTTCAGCCATTGGCTATGATCCGTCCGAAGGATTGCTGGCGGAAGCGCGCCGCCTCCATCCATCCATCCCTTTCCGGCTCAGCGCTCTCCCCGAGCTGCAGGACGTTGCCAATGGCGCCTTTGCAAATGTTCTTTGCGAAACCGTTATCATGCATCTTGCACCTGCGATGATCCCTGATGCTGTGCGCCGGCTGCTTTCTGTTCTGGAACCTGAAGGCACACTATATCTTAGCTGGCGCCTTAACGAGACCGGGCGCGATCGGGATGAACATGGGCGTTTCTATGCATATGTCGATGACGAGCTGGTGCGGGGGGGGTTGGATGCGGCGACAATCCTGCTCAATGAACGGCGTCAGAGTGCTTCGTCCGGAAAGATGATCCGCCGTATCGTTGCCAGAAAATCCGCAGTTTAGAGCATTTTCAGGAAAAGTGCGTAGCGGTTTTCCGTCCGGAATGCGTTGGGAAATAACAGGATAGAGCGTTTTCGCGATTCGAAGAAAAGTGGAAACGCTCTAAGGTGAACCTATGACTGCAGGCAGCAGGAGCCTATATTGCTGCAGCATCTCCTCCGCGCCTTGCGGCTTACTAAATAGATAGCCTTGACCCGTTTCGCATTGAAGCCGGCAGAGGGCCTCCTTCTCGGCCTCGCCCTCTATACCCTCCGCAATGATTTCCAGGCCCAGGCCGTGTCCCATCGACACGATGGCCTTCACGATCTCGCGGACGCTCGGGTCCTCAGCCATTCTTCGAACAAAGGACTGGTCGATTTTCAACTTGTCGAGCGGGAGATCGGCCAGGTAGCTCATCGAGGAATAGCCGGTTCCAAAGTCGTCGAGAGCCAAGACGATGCCGGCCGCTCGAAGTCCGACCATCTTGGCGATGGAGCGTCTGCCATCGTTGATGAAAGCCGATTCCGTGAGCTCGAGGCATAGTCTGGAAGCGGCCAAACCGCTCTGGTGCAGCGCATGAAGGACGTCCGCTTCGAGGTCGGTACGCTCGAACTGTATGGCAGATACGTTGACGGAGACGACGCCGTGCGACCACCGCGCTGCCTCGGTGCAGGATTGCATAAGTACCCATCGCCCGATTTCGCAGATCTGGCCGGACGATTCTGCGATCGGGATGAATTCCGCTGGCGATATCAGGCCAAGTTCAGGATGCTCCCATCGCAAGAGCGCTTCAGCTCCCACAAAGCGTTGAGTTGCCAAATCTATCTGTGGCTGAAACACCAGGAAGAATTGATTGTCGTGGAGCGCTGCGCGCATTTCCGCTTCCAGACGCCTGGTGCGAGCTTGACGAAACGCCATTTCCGGATCGAACGCTTTCCACTGCGCCGATGATCTCTTTGCAATATCCAGTGCGGATTCAGCCGCGCGTAAGGAATTTTCAGCACTGACAGGCCCACATCGGACAAGACCGAGGCGAATTCCGATTGCCGTCGACGTTCCGTCAAACGCAACAGGTTCCTCAAAGAGCTGCAGCAGCCGTTCAGCAAGATTTTCCGTTTCCTCCTCTTCTTCCGCCGAGAGGACTGCAAACAGATCACCGTCGATGCGGGCAAGAGTCGCATCGGGCAAGGCACCGGCCAACCGGGATGCGGCAGCTTTCAGAAGCGCGTCGCCTATCTCTCTCCCGAGCGTGGTGCAAATGCTCGTGAAGCGTTCGATGTCGAGCAGAGCGATGACTCCGTTTCGTCCTTCGATCCGAACGAGAAATTGCCGCCGGTTGAGCAGGCCTGTTAGTTCGTCCTGCTCGGACATCCGCTTTAGCCCGTCTTCATAAAGCTTTCTGGCGGTGATATCTCGAATGACGATGCATCCACCGAAGGTCTTTGTGGAATGATGGCCGATTGCCTCAAGCGGCGAAAGGGTTATGACCGCTTCATAGGCCGCGAGCTTCTCATCCATAGGCTTCAGGAACTCAACGGTCTTGGATTTTATCCCGATCTGCTGCGGATCATAGTGACCGGCAATCTCCCCGACCGCCTGTGAAACAGGATTTTCCGCGATCGTCGCAAGGTTGTCGCCCGCGCTGATCTTCAGGATCGACTTTGCGGAATCGCTGATTTCCGAAACCCTGAGGTCGGCATCGAATGCGATGATGCCATCGGAGCTGTCGGCTATGATGCTCCTCATCAGCCGGCGGGAATTTCGAGCGTCGACGCTGGCGATGGCGGCAATCATCTCTCCAAGGTCTATCCGCTCGTTCAAAGCAAGAACCCAAGCGAGTGCCAGGAGTGCCCAGGGAACGATTGTTCCGCTAACGATTGCCAGGTCTTTCTGCAGGATGAAGGCCGCGGCTTCACAGCCGAATCCCAGGGCGGCAATAGCAAGCGTAGTCTTGCCCATGCCCATGGAACGAAAATAAAACACGCCGAAAATCAGTGCGGCAGCAAATAAAAGATCGAGCGGCATTTGATGGACTTGCCGCAGATCGCGTTTCTGGAGCTGCGTCTCGGTGGCGAGAACATGGATCAGCGGACCGGCCAGTCCACCATAAACCGGTACGCTGAAAGTGTCCTTCAGCTCGGCCGCAGATGCTCCAACGACGATGGAGCGGCCCGCGAGTTGCTTCATGCCGACTTTCCCCTCGATCACATCCGCCAACGAGTATGTCGGTATGCTGTTCGGCAGGATTGAGAAATCGATCAATTGGCTGCCAGATACTCTGGAGCCGCCGGATAGGGCAGAGGCTGCCGAGGGGGTTGGCCTCCCATCGAAGTCGCTGCCGAAATCGAACCGGCGAACCAGGCCGTCTGCGTCCGCCGCGACGTTGGCAAAGACAGGCCAGGCATTGGCAAGCAATTGCGGAATCGGCCGCGAAATTTCTGTCTGTGAAGACGCTGCCGTTTTCTGCTGCCGGAAAATCGGCAACAGAACGCCGCCGCCGACCTTTGCCAGAGCTGAAGCGAAAAGCGCGTCTTCTGATGCGCTGGAGGGTGTCGAAAAATCGATGTCGATAAAGATGTCCCCGGCATCAGCGCCGTATAATTTGTCCAGGACTTTTCCGTAAATGCTCCTCGGCCATGGCCAGACACCGACTTCATCAAGAGTGTGTTTGTCTATGGCGATGAATACGATCCGCCCGGAAGCCTGGCGGGGCGCCCATTCGAACCGTTCGGCCACCAACTCGTCGTTCAGCTGGACTACGGGGTCAAGTCGCGGCGCGACGACTGGAAAAGCGAAGATCGCAAGGACAAGCAAGGCTCTCAGTAGCACGGTTCCAGGATTACCCCTGCAAAGACGTGACAGAAAGCGGTTGACGTTCTTCACTTTGCGCTACTCTTGGCGTTCCCGTTCCCGTTCCCGTTCCCGTTCCCGTTCCCGGTGTTGCCATTCCCGTTGCCGTTGCCGGCGTTGCCTTTTCCATTGCCGCCGCCTCCGGCGTTCGCGTTCCCTTTTCCATTGCCGCCGTCATTTCCAGCATTACCATTCGAATTGCCGTTGCCGTTGCCGTTGCCGTTGCCGTTACCGTTCCCGGCATTCCCATTGCCACTGCCGTTCCCGCCACCGCCGTGGTTTCCTTCACCGGAGCTTTTTCCGCTGCTGTTTCCGGAGCCGCTATTGTTTTCGCCGCCGGCACTCCCCTTGTCGCCACTGTTGCCCGCAGTGCCTGCTTGGGACGATGTGTTGGTGCCGTTACTCGCAGCAGGCTGTCCGGACAACGTGGTGGCACCCAATGCCGGCACTGTCGCCACCGACGGGGCGACGGAGGTTATCGACGGCACCGACACTTGCCCGGAGACCGCCATGCCGGTATTGCGGTTGACGGAAGCAGTCTGATGCGGCCCCACATTTGCTTGTTGACCACTGGCGAAGGACGTCACTTGAACCAATCCCCGGTCAACCGAAACGGACGCTGCTGTTTTTCCGACGCGGACGTGGAAGATGGTCCCTTTGACAACGGCGGCGAGATACGGCGTCTGAACCGTCGTATGTGGCTGGCTACGCCTTTCTATCTCGAGATCGAGGGTGCCGGTCTGTTGACGGACCTCGGTCTTACGCGATGAGAAGAGGCTGGAATTCGTCGTGATGGAAGCCATGGTGTTTGGCTGGAACCCGATGCTTTCGACACCGCGCGCCAGTTGCGCGCGCCCACGCGGGCCAGTCGATATCCAGGCGCGGTTTGGAACGATATCGCCGGCGTGCAGATCCATCCAGTTCGAGAGGTCTATGGTATATTTTACCTGGCTGGTGGCCTTTGCGACCTGCCAGTCGTCGCTTCCGGCCAATGCGGTCGTGGGCAGAAGAAACAGGATGAGAACCAGAACACGAGCAAGTAGCGGCACGGTTACCCTCCGATATCCGAGTTGACTGGGCTGAGTGATGCGATGCGCATCGTTGCGCCTCAGCCGCGCCCAAAGCGCGTCCAAGTCGTTTGCCGCGCCAGCCAGAGCCAGACGTTTGCGCCGTGGCACCTGCATCGGTTCTAGTCGTTCGGAAGCCCCGGAGCCGGTATCCGGCTCGTAGGGATATGATCGATCGCGATCCTGGTGTGGAAACGGAATAAGCTTCTGCATGAGGCCTTTTTCAGGAACGACAAGAAAGAGGCGGGCACCGTCATCGGGCTTTCTCGGGAATGGTGAGGAAAAGCTGCCTCAAATCATTCGTGCAGCGCGAATAGGCTTTCGGTTGCTTGCCGACACTGGATCGTTCTTGGAAGACAACGCTCAGCGGCAACGCCGCATGATCTGACGCAAACCATTAACAAAAGCTGGATTTTTGCAGGCTGCGTTCATCTTTTGCTGCTCAGGCTGAATTTTTCTTCCCATATCGGACAGCGTTGGCGCAAAATGGACCTCGCCCGGCGCGGCCATTGAGGCAAATGCGCTGGCGGGAAACACTTGTCACTCCGATTTAAGGAATTAGGCAGGGGCGAGGCGCATCGTTCTTTGACGCATCTGGGAACAAAAGCACGTCGGAAATACTGCAAGCAACGGCGACATGGAATAATTTGTCAGATCCCTAATATAGGAGATCGGAAACCTATCGGCGCCGTGTAAAATTGATCTTGAGTGCCTTGCTGGAAGATTGTGAATTCAAGGGAAACCTGCGAACATAAAGGCAGTTTTTCTTCGGATGGTTTCTTTATGGATAAAAGACCCGATGCAATCGATGCTGAAGTTGGATTGCGCATCCGTCTGCGCCGGAAGGAATTGTCAATTACGCGGGATGTATTGGCCGAGAAGCTTCGTATAAGTCCTCAAGAGCTCAAGAAATGCGAATACGGCTTCGAAAAAATCAGTGCCGGCCACCTTCTGCATATTTCAGAAATTCTCGATGTTCCGATCATGTTCTTCTTCGAAAGTGCCTCGGACGACGCCTCTCCTTCCAGGGAGGCGTTAGCTAATTTTCGGCTTGCGAATCATCATAAGGCCGTTTTGCGAACAGCCTTGTCGGGGATCGAGGACAAGCGGTTGCGGGCGAAGATCCTCTCCTTTGTGCAATCAAGCGAAACTGGCAACGAGCACTGATCCGGCAAGATGACATTTCATTTAACGACCCTCGGCAGCTGCGCCCTTTATGATGAGAAGGGCGATCGTGTGAATGTGCCTAGACAGGCGCTGCTCATGCTGGCCTATCTCTATGACAGCCGACGATCCATACCCCGGAAGGATCTGGCAGCTTTTCTCTGGCCCAGCAATCTGCTAGCAGCCGGCGCCAACCTGAGATCGACCCTGCTGCGTTTGGCGACTGCGACGTCCAACTCCCCTAAGCCGCTGATCAGCGGCGTTGCCACGAACATCGCTTTGAACCGCGACGCGTTGCGATGCGATCTGGATGCCATCGAAAGTACGTCCGGCGTTGCCAAGCTCGGCGCGTTGAGCGATGCCGTCGCCAAGGAGTTTCTACCGGCTTACGGCAGCGGTTCCGCGGCTGTGGCGGTCTGGGTGCGCGACGTTCGGGCGCGGCTCGCAGGAGAGCTGCGAACCGAATTCTTCAAGACGCTCAACGAATCCTCTTCGCCCCAATATCGCGGGGAATTGAAGCGTGCAGCCATGCTTCTGCTGGACCGGGATCACTCCGATGACGAGGTCAGGATAGCGCTTGGCGAGAAAATCACCTCTTACATCCAGGTGATTGGCGAAACGAAAGATTCGAATTCAAGCCGCCCGGCCGAAGATACGATTCCGCCCGCCGCCGACAGCAGAGTGCCGCGTATCGCCCTGCTTCCTCCCGAGACACTGGAGGAATCGGAGCAAGCCGGCTCGCTCGCCAACGCAGTCATCGAAGACTTGACGATCAGCCTCTGCGTCGATCGAAGCGTCTCCGTGGTCGCTCCCTACACGGCAGAGAGGATTCGCTCCTCAAACAACAAGGCCGGGCTTCTCAGGCAGCATAATGTGGTCTACGCGCTGGATACGAAGAGGACGGGCGACAGCCTTTTCGCACAGCTGATTTTCATGCCGCGCGACGAAATTGTCTGGGCAACGCGCGTCCAGCTGGATAACGCGGCCATAACGGAGCATCGCAACGCGATCGCCACTGCGATCCAGAACTCCATCATCGAGCGTGTCGGTGCCTTCCACGGCATCGTGTCTGATTTCAGCTGCAAGCCTCAGGCCTATTTTGCCTATCTTGAAGGCGTACAATGCCTGTCCCGCCTGGGTCTTCAGAATGTCCGCCGCGCGCGCAAGCATTTCAAGCAAGCTCTCGAGCACGAACGGGGCTTTGCGGCGGCGCTTGCGGGCATCGCCAGAACGCTGACGATGGAATGGGTTCTGACGGCGCGCGGTGATGGCGATTTGCTGCTTCAAGCGGAGAAAATGGCGGCGGACGCAATCCGCGATGACAGTCGGTTCGCCGGAGGCTTCAAGGAAATCGGTGCCGTTCGGCTCTACCGCGGCAATATCGACGGCAGCCTGGAGGCCTTGTCGAATGCCGAGGACCTCAGCCCGCACTATGCGGATGTGATCTGCAGCCACGCCGATTGCCTCACCCATGGCGCCAATCCGAAAGCGGCATTGGCGAAGGTTTCAATGGCTCTTGACCTCAATCCGCTTGCCCCGGACTACTATTATTGGACCGCCGCGGGAGCCAGCTATTTCCTTGGAGAATACACCGAAGCATTGGCTTACCTGGACAGGATGAGAGACCCGGGACCGGCAAGCAGACTCGCGGCGGCAAGTTGGGCGATGCTGGGGAATCTTGCCAAGGCGAAGACGTATCGACTGCGCGCTTTACGCGACAATCCGAATTTCGATCTGGAGGCATGGCTGTCCATGATTCCAAACAAGGAAAAATGGCAGACAGAGCATTACAGAGAAGGCCTGCTGAAGGCCGGATTTTGAAAAGGAAGAGATTATGGCGGGTGCAGTTCTGATTGGCATTCACGGCGAAGAGGGTCTTTGGCTGGTTGACCTCGAAAAGGGGACGGTCGTTCGATATACGCGGCGGCTGTCGGGTGACCTGGCGAAAGCCGAAGCCTGGCGAGCCAAAGGGGTCAGAGTGGAGAAGGATGTCGATTTCGCGGTGGCGCTGAAGTCCGCAAGCTCCGTGGCATCGGGCCTCTATGAGGGTTAGGTGCTGGTTGATCGGTGTCCAACAGCTTTAGAGCCTGTTCCCCCGGCGAAACCCTGTCGAGGGTTTCGCCTTCTCTGAGGCGGCTTGGCATAACCCGCGTTGGCCGTCAGACCGAGCTCGACCGAATAGGCATTCCCGTCTGGTGCGCTTACGCCCCGAACTCCAAGGCGATCGTTATAGCCCATGGCAAGGGTTTGGACGAAATTTCCGCGAAGACATCTGCGGTGATGGAAGCGATCGAGCGATCGGTCGCGACCCAACCCCATTGTTCAGCGTTGATGGCAAGTCTGGATGACCTTGCCGCAAGCGGTCATGCGACGGATTGCTTGGACGATCTGCTGGCGATTGGCGCGCAACCGGTAGGAACTACTGAACAAATCAGATGGTGTCAGGCCCGCGATCTGGCGAAGAGCGCCCCAATATTCGTTCCTTTCGAGGCCATTCATCTTGACCGGACGCATGTCAGCCCGCGATTTTGGGTGTCATCGGATGGATTGGCATCAGGCAATATCTGGCACGAGGCCGTCCTGCACGGGTTGCTGGAACGGATAGAGCGGGATGCCTGTGTCCTCTGGGATGTTGAAGACCCGGCGTGTCGATATGCACGCCGGATAGATCCGTACGGCATCGAAGACCAGGGTATTCGCAAGATGCTGGAGAAGATTTTCTCGGCGGACTTCGATCTCGCCCTTTTCGATGTGACGAGCGATCTGGCCATTGCGTCGGTCGTCGCGTTGCTGCGGCCGAAAGGCGATGACAACTCGCTGAGATATGTCGACTTGACCATGGGGGCAGGAGCGTCCCTCTCCCCCAATGTGGCTGCAGCCCGGGCAATTTCCGAGGCCGTGCAATCTCGGATGACGTTCATCGCCGGTGCCAGGGATGATCTTGTCCCCGAGCTGTTCTCACGCCGCGCCGACCCCGCACACCTGCAGTCGTTTCGGGCTCGATGCACGACGAACATCAACGAATTGCCGGTGATGTCAGCCGGGTCCGCGCAAGATGCGCTCGACCAGCTTGTCGAGACTCTGTTGCGAGGCGGTATCGACCAGCTTTATGCAGTCGAACTATCACCCGAATGGTTGCCGGCGTCGGTCGCAAAGGTCTTCGCGCCGCAGCTCGAGCATCCGGACGGGGATCGCCGAATTCGTTTCGGCAGCCGCGCATTGTCAAAGGGTTTCCTGTGAAAGTGATCTTCGTAGGCCCGAGTTTGCCCGATGCCAAAGCTTTCGCAGACGATATGATGATCCTACGGCCGCCCGCATGCCAAGGCGACGTCGTCAGAGCTGTCGAGGATGGTGCGACTGCTATCGGCCTTGTCGACGGTCAGTTCGAGTTCGTCGCGCCGGTCTGGCACAAGGAGCTGCTCTTCGCCCTGTCCAGGGGTGTCTCGGTGTTTGGAGCAGCCAGCATGGGAGCGCTCCGCGCGGTGGAGTGCCAGGCTTACGGCATGATCGGCATTGGCCGGATCTTCGATGACTATGCTTCCGGGCGCCGGGTAGAGGATGCGGACGTCGCTCTCCTTCATGGCCCGGCGGAACTGGGCTACCCCGCGTTGTCGGTGCCGCTGGTCAATGTCGATGCGACAATCGAGGCTGCGATTGGCCAAGGTATTGTCGGTGATGAAGAGGCTTTGCGGCTCTCCCAGGCAGCCCGGCGTGTATTTTTCAAGGATCGGACCTGGAGGCGTGTTGCCGAAGCTGCCGATATGGACATAGGGCAGGTGAGGGCACTCGTCGCAACTGCGTGGACCGACCAGAAGCGCCGGGATGCCATCGGGCTGATGCGCGCAATTGCCGAGACGCCATCGCCGGCACAGATGGCGGACTGGTCCTTCAATGCAACTCCGCTATGGCGCAAACTCTTCCCACAATTTTACCGTATGTAATTGATTCTTTAATGCAGTCGTTGCGTGTGCAACGCTTTTGCAACGCACGTCATCTCTCGAATTATGCCAATCTCGCCTCAGGAAATCATTTGTTGAGGCTTTAAGAGTGATCGATTTTGAAGGACATGAGCGTCAGTGCGAGATCTTGGCGCTTGTAAAAATGATGCAATATGCCGCTCAAATCGCCAGCGAGCTCGATACGCCGCAGGCCGTGTTCCTGATAAAGGCAGCTCAAGAGGCTCTTTTTTCCGTCTTGAAGACCGAATCTCCAGCGCTTTCAAATGCGCATTTGAACGGACTTGTCAGTGACACGCATGGTCATTGCTAGAGCGCGATGCCGAAAGTGTCAGGGGATTTCGGGCGACATCCGACTCTAGAAGCTTCAAGAGGGTTGGCGTGTTTGGAAGAATACTGACCTGGATGCGCTCGCCCGTGAGAAAAGCAAGCTCCGCCAATACAGCCGGTATCGGCGTGGATTTCAAGGAACCTCAAAGAAGCATGAGGGTTGAGTTCATCCTGTTTGCAGCAATCATTGTGGCGTGGCTTGCGATTGCCTGCAACATCTGCGTTTCGTTGAACTGGCTCTGATCTCGGCGATCGGCAGCCTTTCGGACCCCTGCGCCGGCATCATGCACTCGGCGGGCTTACCTGCCGTTCGAACAGCCGCTCGGCCCTTCAATGGCGGGACAAGGCGCTCATGCCTCCAAGGTTATGATGACGATCCAGGCCTGCCATCTGACGCCGGACGGAAAACCGCTTAGCACTTTTCCTGGAACTGCCCTAAGTTTCTGGCATTCCTGATCAATCCGGTTATATGCCGGTATTCGGGGGAATAGCGGACCGGGTATGACGCGCGCGGTGGCGATCAACCGGCCAGAGGGGGGCGAACCCAGTCGTTGGGCCGCTGTTTCGGTCTTCCTGCGGTATCAGCCATTGCAGGATCGAGATTCGAAATAGCCGATCGGTATCTTCAGATACGACAGGCCGTTGCTCTCCGGCTCCGGCAAGCGGCCGCCGCGGATATTCACCTGCAGGGCGGCCAGCATGAGTTTCGGCAGCGGCAGCGTGGCGTCGCGTTCGTCCCGCACCTTCACAAAGTCGTCTTCCATCGGCAATCCCGCGAAATGCCGGTTTGAAGCAATGTGGCTCTCGACCGTCGCTTCGCATAATGGCGCCCGCCCGTTCGGTGCATAGTCGTGGCCGACGAAGAGCCGGGTGTTGGAAGGAAGCTCCAGGATTCGGCGGATGCTTCGATACAGCTCGCGTGAATTTCCTCCCGGAAAATCAGCTCGGCTGGAACCGCTGTCGGGCATCATCAGCGTATCATGGACGAAGGCGGCGTCTCGAGCGACGTAGGTGATAGACGCCATGGTGTGGCCGGGCGAGAAGAAGACGGTGACCGGAAGGTTGCCGAGGTGGAAGATTTCGCCGTCCTTGAGCAGCCGGTCCCATTGCGACCCGTCGGTGCGGAAGTCGTCGCCCAGATTGTAGATGCCTTTCCAAAGACGCTGAACCTTTGTCACGTGCTCGCCGATTGCCGTCGGCGCGCCCAGCCGCTCCTTGAGGTAAGGCGCGGCGGAAAAATGATCGGCATGGGGATGCGTATCCAATATCCAGACGACCTCGATACCCGCAAGCCTCACATAGGCGAGGATTTCATCGGCGCGCGCCGTGTCGATCGCGCCTGCGAGCGGATCGTATCCGAGGACCGGATCGACGATTGCGCCCTTCATCGTTTCCGGATCATGGAAGACATATTGCCAGCTTCCCGTTGGCTTGTCCCAAAACGACTTCACGACAGGATTTGACATCAGAAACTCCCGACAACAGCGAAATGAATAAACGCGCACCGGACCTCTGTCCAACAGGTCCGAGCACCTGCGCTTCATGCATCGAAAATGAACCGGAACCTGTCCTGCATCATCGCGTCAATCGACCTCTTCAAGCCAGGTCCAGCGTGCCATTCGCCCGGAAAGCCGGCTCCGGCAGTTCGGGTCGCCGGCATAGTGAATGGGCTGGACGGAAATGTCTTCGCACCAGATGCCGGAACCGTAACGTAGAATATCCGCACAGGCATCTCCATAACAGTGGCGATGCGACCGTCGGCAATCGAATAGTGGATTTGCCGAGAGTGCGCGGTCGGTCACGTCAAGGCATGCACACGGAGGCGTGGTCAACGTGCGTGATAAAGCGGCGCGGTCGATAGGCCGGAAAAGGCGTCTCAGCGGGCGGCGCGGTCGGAGCGTCTGCCAAGAAGGGAGGCTCGGATGAGTTCCGCTTTGCTCAATGCCGGGGGCGGAGGTGGCTCCTCCCGCTGAACCGTTGCCTTGGTCTGCGCCTGTTTCAGTACGGCCAGGCGCTGCTGCGCTGCCTGTCTGTCTGCGGCGGAAAGCGGTTCGACTGGATTGCCGGCAAGGTCATGGCGCATGGAGTCGGGTTGCGCGCAGGCGTAATAGTAGCGCTTGGAATGGAGAAACGCGCTGGTGGCGCGGCGGAGCGACATGACGGGCACATCGGGTTTCAGGAGAGGGCGGATTTCATTCCAGAGACCAAGTGCAAAGGGACGGATCGGATCGCCGGCTTTGGCGGGCAGGATCTCGATGGGGCGAAGCAAGAGCGTGTTGATCGCAGCCGCCTTCCTGACATCGAGTTCGGTTGCAACGATCGGCCCGCGATCGGTCGTCCAGGGTTCTTCCATGAAATCGTTCCTCTGCGTGCAAATCCATTACGGATTGATTGTGAAGTGATTTTGACGGAACAGCAAAGAAATCCATCCCTCACGCTCGCCCTCAAGCCGAGTTGACGACCATATATGAGGTAGCGCCGCTCGCAGCAAGTTTTGGTAACGGGATTTTCATGATTGGACGGATAGTTTGCGCCGAGCCGCGAAAGGTATTGGGTACGCGGCGCCTCACTCCTCAAATTCGTGATCCTCAAGAACCCGCGTCGAAAACGCTGCGCGGGCGGCGGCCGTTCAATCGCTGTCTTCACGCGGCGAAGCGCGGTTTCCAACAGGAAAAACGCGGCAGCAGCAAACAGGATTTTGTTGTCGCGGAGACATGTTTCGCCAGTGCGCTTCGGTGCTCCCTCGGTTATCCAATGTCCAGGCAGATTGGAGCGGAATGAACAATGAGTGTCGTTCGTATTCTCGGTAGGGTGTCTTCCATCAATGTTCGCAAGGTTCTTTGGACCTGCGAGGAGCTTGGCATTGAATATGCGCGGGAGGATTGGGGCGCAGGGTTTGCGTCAACAAAGACGTCTGAATTCCTGGCGCTCAATCCGAATGGGCTTGTCCCCGTCATCAAGACCGACGACGGCGTGCTGTGGGAATCCAACACCATCTGCCGTTACCTGGCGTCCAAACACGATCGTGGCGATCTTTTGCCGTCGGATCCGTGGAGGCGGGCATTGGTCGAGCGATGGATCGATTGGCAGGCAACGGAATTGAATGGCGCCTGGCGAGGTGCGTTTCTGGGTCTCGTTCGCAAGGAGGCCGCCCATGCCGATCCGGTAACCATTGCCGCGAGCACGATCGATTGGAATGGCAAGATGGAAATTCTGGAGAAACAAATCGCGATGGATGGGCCGTTCGTGGCCGGCCGGAACTTCAGCCTTGCCGATATCGTCATCGGCCTTTCGGTGAACCGCTGGCTTGGCACTCCGATCGAGCGTCCCGCTTTGCCGGCGGTCGTCGATTATTTCGAGCGTCTGAGGGCGCGACCGGCATTCAAGCGCGGCGCCTACGATGCAATGCCTTGAGGGCACAACATTTCGGGAAGTAGGTCGTGGGACCGATTAGGACATCATCGCTGAAGGAAACCAATGAGTATCGAACACGTAGCTGCATTTTCGATCGAGGGTATTGGCGGCAACCCCGCCGGCGTCATGTTGTGTGAGGTTCTGCCTCCGGCCGACGTAATGCAGCGAATAGCGCGCGAGCTCGGCTATTCTGAAACGGTTTTTGCCGAACCAAGCCAAGACGGTTGGCGAGTCCGCTACTTCGCACCGGCAACGGAAGTTCCATTTTGCGGGCATGCGACCATTGCATTGGGCGCCGTCCTCGCCCGGAGCAAAGGCGACGGGATTTTTGCATTGCAGCTCAATGAGGGTTCGATCTCGGTGGAAGGACGGTCTGGGGAGCCGTTAAGCGCCGCCCTTCAGTCGCCACGCACGCGAAGCGCAGCATGCCCCGACGATCTTCTCGACGCGGCACTGGAGCTTTTCGCACTCAAATGCGACGATCTCGACCCGCGTCTGCCGCCCGCGATCATCGAGGCAGGCGCGCGCCATCTGGTGCTGGCCCTGAAACAACGGGATCGTCTTTCCGCGATGGCCTACGACCTGGATGCGGGAGCCGATCTCATGCGCGCCCATGGCGTTACGACAATCGCGCTCGTACAGGCTGAGACGACGAGGCGCTTTCATGCCCGCAACGCCTTCGCCGCGGGAGGGGTTGCTGAAGATCCCGCGACCGGAGCGGCCGCTGCGGCGTTCGGCGGCTATCTGCGTGATCGCGGTTGGGAGCATGATGGACGCATCGAGATCATCCAAGGCGAAGACATGGGGCAGCCATGTCGTCTTATCGTCGAGATTCCGGACCAACCGGGAAGCGGTGTCCGCGTCTCGGGCGAAGCGCGCTTCCTGTGACTGATTGATCTGCAGGGGCCGTCCCCCACGCGTCAAGTGGAGCATGCCCTATACCGATGGCGCGGAACCGGCCGTCTTCGCCGATTCCGGCGGCGATCATTTGTCCGGCGGATTGCCGGCGCATCCGGCCACGACGCCTGTTCCGGCCCCCTTCTGCGAGGCAGCGCGAGGTCCTTTGCAAGTCGGCCCCTATCGAGGGTTCGATCCTGGCTGGCAGAGGGGCGCAAGCCTCTGACCTTGGGAAGCGCTTTCCACCGCTTGCGTCATGCTGGAAGCGATCGGCACCGGCAAATAATTTCCCATCCTTCTTGTCGGATTCATCTTCTCTTGGTCGTCCTTGGGGCATCAACTACTTCAACCTGGAGGGAATATCATGGAAAACGCTCAATCGCTTTGGCAGACTGCCGCCATTCTCATCGCTCGCCTGATCTTCGCCGCCGTCTTCGTGATGGCCGTCTCGTTCAAGTTCATGGATATGGGCGCTACCGCCGGCTATATCGCCGCCGCCGGCTTCCCGTTCCCATTATTCCTGGCTTGGTGCGCCGCTATTCTTGAAGTGCTGCTTGCCATTGCTTTCTTGACCGGTGCCTTGTTCGTGCCGGCGGCACTCGCGGCGGCCGTCTATGTCATCTTCCTCGCATTCTCGTTCCATGGTCCGGCGCATTGGGCCGGCAACCAAGCCGAATTCGGCTTTTTCGTCGATCACTTCACTTTCCTGGCGGGGCTGTTCTTCGCCGCCGTACACGGGCCGGGCAGCGTGCTTGCCGTAAAGTGGGCACCCGGCCGGACAGGATATGATGCGGCTTCATCATGATCCGACGCTTGCCGCAGCATGTCCTTTTTGAACATCTGATGCCAAGCTGAAGGCCGGACTCGATATGCCGTGGGGCGCAGCCGCATTTTTTAAGTCGGTCGGCTGCGCTTCCCGTTACTGGCTTGGCCCGGTCGGGATGCCCAGCCCGACCTTGATCCTGTCCATGGCGACAAAGGTTCGGAAGCGTTTGACGTTGTTGTTGCCGAAGAAGAGGCGCCGCGTCAGTGCGTCGTAATCGGCCATCGTGGGTACGACGATGACGAGAACGAAATCCGCCTCTCCTGTCACATAATAGCACTGCTGGATTTCGGGTGCCGCAAGGAATGCTTTTTTTGCTTCCTCGATCTGCTCGGCCGTCTCGCTGATCACCTCGACCTCGGCGAAGATGGTGATCGCCTGGCCGACGGCCGCCGGATCGATCACGGCGACGTTCGCGCGGATGACGCCTTCTTCCGTCATGCGCTTGATGCGTCTTTGCACAGCCGGCGCCGACAGGTTGATCATCTCGCCGATCATCCTTTGCGGCGTGGTGTTGTCCCGTTGAAGAATATCCAGGATCTTCCGGTCGAACGCGTCTAGCTGGGGCGCTAAAGGCGGCAAAGATCGACTCCCGTGAAACAAACTTGCAAACACATGGCCCAATATCAGCGCTTTTTTCGTGTCGTTTGCAATATATTTCCGGCAATACGCAAAGGGAGCTTCCATGTTCATCCTCAACACCAGTTCCGATTATCGACGGCCGCTCGAACCGTGCCATGCCGAACTGCTTGGCGCTACCGCTGTGGCGAAGGTGGAGCGGCATCTGACATATCGCGATCGCCATGCCGCCACACCGCTGTTAAGCCTTCCGAAACTGGCGGCGGAAATCGGCGTTGCAGCCATACACATCAAGGATGAGGGCCAGCGTCTCGGACTTGGCAGCTTCAAGGCTTTGGGCGGTGCCTATGCCGTCATCGAGCTTGTGCTGGAGGAGGCCGCAAGGATCTTGAACCGTCCCGTCGATATCGACGAACTGCGCTCGCAGGCGGTCAGGGAGATCGCGGAAAGGATGACCTTCGCCTGCGCCACCGATGGCAATCATGGCCGCTCGGTCGCGCAGGGTGCGCAGCTTGTCGGCGGGCGGGCGGCGATTTTTGTCCATTCCGGCGTCAGCGGGGAGCGCATTGCAGCCATCGCCCGCTTCGGCGCCGAGATGATCCGGGTCGACGGAAGCTACGACGATTCCGTGCGGGAAGCCGCCCGTGTTGCGGACCGGCAGGGCTGGACCATCGTGTCGGATACCTCGTGGCCGGGATACGAGCGCATCCCCGGCCTGGTGATGCAGGGCTATACGGCTCTCGTGCGCGAGGCTCTTGAGGCGATGACTGAAACGCCGACGCATGTCTTCATCCAGTGCGGTGTCGGCGGCGTTGCCGCTGCGGTTGCCGGTCATCTGGCACTTTCGCTTGGCGAACGGCGGCCGATCTTCACGGTTGTCGATCCCGTGCGTGCGGCATGCCTGTTTGAAACGGCGCGGGCCGGCCATCCGGTGACCGTACCGCATGGAGAGCCGACCGTGATGGCGATGCTGGAATGCTATGCGCCGTCGCTCATCGCGTGGCGTATTTTGTCCCGCGCGGCCGATGCCTTCATGACTGTCGGCGAGGAGGAGGCGATCTCGGTGATGAGGCGGCTTGCGCGGCCCGCTGCCGGTGATCCGGCGATCGTCGCAGGCGAGAGCGGCGGCGTCGGCTTGGCCGGGCTGTTGAAGGCTGCTACCGACCCTGAGATAAGAACGGCGCTTTCGATGGATGAACGCTCCCGGATTTTTCTCGTTAACACCGAGGGAGCGACGGACCCCGGCATGTACGAAGAGATCGTTGGCCTGTCTCCGGCAGCGGTCGCAAAGCGCAATTTCGATGGAGCCACACATGTGTGAGATTTCCTGTCGATGCGTACCGTCTTCTGGGCCGCCTTCGCGAGGTCGGGGCAGCGCTTGCCGGAGAGGCGTTCGCCACTGCCGGTGAGGTATTCGAGGGGCTGCATAATCCGAACCATGATTTCAGCGACGATGGCCTGATCCATAGCGCGCTTTCATGCCGCCATCGTTCGCGGACGGCTTTGCGCTTGAGGCCGGCTATGAGCTGTGTCTCCGTCGCCATGGACCGGTAAGGCCTGGAAGCGCCGTTGATTTACCCGGCCTACCCCTTTATTTCTCACGCTGAAAGAAGGGGTCAGCTAGCCATGGACAATGAATCGAACCTCCGGAACGAGCGCAAGCGCGGCTCTGGCGTGAAGGTGGTTTATGATATCCTGCGGGACGAGATTCTGGACCTGGAACTGCCGCCGGGCAGCCCCATCGACGAGGTACAGCTTTCCGAACGTTTCGGCATGTCGCGCACGCCGATCCGCGAGGCGCTGGTGCGGCTTGCAGGCGAGGGGCTGATCGATACGCTGCCCAACCGCTCGACCATGGTCTCGCAGATCGACTTCCTCAACATGCACAGCTATTTCGATGCGCTCGTGCTCATGTATCGGGTCACCACCCAGCTTGCGGCCAAATATCACCGTCCCGAGGATCTTGAGGGCGTACGCGCGCTCCAGGCTGAATTCGCCGATGCCGTCGAGGCGCAGGATGCGCTCGCGATGATCTCCACAAACGCGGCGCTGCATCTTGCCATCGCCGAAGCCGGCCGCAATCCTTATTTCACCAGTCTTTTTTCCCGGCTCTTGAACGAGGGCCGGCGCATCCTTCGCCTCTACTACCAATCCTATAATGATCGTCTGCCGCGTCGTTTCGTCGAGGAACACGATGAAATCATCGCTGCCATCGAGGCGCGCGATACGGAGCTTGCCGAGCGCCTGGCGCGCGAGCACGCGGAACAGATCGTCGGCCAGATACAGAAATTGCTGGTGCGCGGGGAGCGTCTCGATATCGGGCTTTAGAGTGTGCTGCCGAAAAGTGTAGACGGCTTTCGGACGACCTCACGCTCTACTTCCTTGATCCTAAAGCGGATTCAGATTTTAGGCCGAATAGACCTATAACCATCCGACTCCAGTGTGGATATTTCTTGTCGACAAGACAAATACAAAGATGTATCAATGCTGCAAGAACGGTAAGGAGCGGCCGCGGATGCGGCAGAACTGGCTGCCGATCCACACCAAGCCCAAGAGGATAGACAGATGACTGCAAGCATTTTCTCCGGCGTAGTCCCCGCGCTCATGACCCCGTGCAAGGCCGATCGCAGTCCTGATTTCGATGCGCTCGTGCGCAAGGGCAAGCAATTGATCACCGAGGGCATGTCGGCGGTGGTCTATTGCGGTTCGATGGGCGACTGGCCGCTGCTGACCGATGCACAGCGCATGGAAGGTGTCGAGCGGCTGGCCAAGGCGGGCGTGCCCGTCATCGTCGGCACCGGCGCCGTCAATACGGCATCGGCCGTCGCCCATGCGGCGCATGCCCAGAAGGTCGGCGCCAAGGGTCTGATGGTCATCCCGCGCGTTCTGTCGCGCGGCTCTGTGATTTCAGCCCAAAAGGCACATTTCAAGGCGATCCTTACGGCAGCGCCCGATCTTCCGGCCGTCATCTACAACAGCCCCTATTATGGTTTTGCAACGCGGGCCGATCTCTTTTTCGCGTTGCGCGCCGAACACGCCAATCTCGTCGGCTTCAAGGAGTTCGGCGGCCCGGCAGATATGCGCTACGCCGCTGAAAACATCACCAGCCGCGACGATGGCGTATCGCTGATGATCGGTGTCGATACGGCTGTGTTCCACGGCTTCGTCAATTGCGGTGCGACGGGCGCGATTACCGGCATCGGTAACGTTCTGCCCAGGGAAGTCATCCATCTCTGCAATCTCGCGAAGGCTGCAGCGGCGGGTGACGTCGATGCGCGCCAGCGCGCGCTTGAGCTTGAGCAGGCGCTCGCCGTACTCTCGTCCTTCGACGAAGGCCCGGACCTGGTTCTCTTCTTCAAGCATATGATGGTCCTGAAGGGAGACACAGAATATGAGCTCCACTTCAATGAGAGCGATGCCTTGAACGATAGCCAGCGCGGTTATGTCGAAGCACAGTTCAAGCTGTTCAATACATGGTATGGCGAATGGAGCAAGCTTCCCGGCGCCGTGGAAAAATACAGGGCCTAGAGCAATTCCAGGGAAAGTGCGCAGCGGTTTCCCGTCTGGAATTGCGTAAAGGCTCTGAGGCCGCCGTCATGGTTCATGTTTGGAATGCGGGAGGCCCGTGAGGGCCTCCTTTGCTATATCATTCACGGCCTTGACCGGACCCCATTCAGGCCACGGCGTCGAGACCGAGTTCCAGCAGGCGGTCGAGCTGGCCGATTTCCTCTGATGTCAGCTGGATGCCGTCCTTTTCCGCGCGAGCACGGGCGGCAAAGCGGCGCTGCGAAGGCAGGCGGGCGCCTTGACCGGCGATCGCTTCGAACAGCGCCTCGGCACGCACAAGCGGATTCCCGGGCCGGCCGGCTGCGAAAGCCTCCGGCGAGAAGGCGACGATGAGTTCGCCATGCCGAGGCGCAAATGCCGTCGTCCCGAGATGATCGAGCGCCTCTCGGCTGGTGAAATCGCCGATCATGACACCAGCCAGAAGTTCGATCATCGTGCCGATGGCCGACCCCTTGTGGCCTCCGAACGGCAGCATTGCGCCGGCGAGCGCTGCTTCCGGATCCGTGGTCGGCTGGCCATCGGCGTCTATGGCCCAGCCCTCCGGCAGGGGTTTGCCGGCGCGGCGATGCAGTTCGATCTCGCCGCGGGCGGCCACCGAAGTCGCGAAGTCGAAGACATAAGGGGGGCCGTCGAGGCGCGGCCAGCCGAAGGCGAGGGGGTTCGTCCCGAGCAGCGGCGCGGTGCCGCCGGCCGGCGCCACCGTGGAATAGCTCGGGCACATGGCGAAGGCGGCAAGACCGCGATCCGTCAGAGCCTCCACCTCAGGCCAGAGGGCGGCGAAATGGGTGCAGTCGTTGATCGCAAGCGCGGCAATGCCGAAGCGGCGAGCCCGTTCGGCAAGCACGGGTACGCCGACTTCGAAGGCGGCATTGGAAAAGCCGCTCTTGGCATCCACCCGCACGATTGCAGAGCCATCGCCTTGTTGCTCCAGTACCGGCACCACATCCGGCCGTGCCTTGCCGGCCTTGACGGCGCGCAATATGCCTTCGATGCGATAGATGCCATGTGATTTGCAGGCATCACGCTCGCCGGCGACGATGACGCGCGCGATCGCGGCCCCCTGCTGCGCATTGAAGCCTGCCTTCGAAAGGATCGCCACGACGCGGTCCTGCAGTGCGTCCGATGTCAGCGTAATTGCGTCGCTCATCTGAATTCTCCCATGTTTCGCTTGCTTGCATCATAAAGGTGAAAATTGTAAATACAAAACGTATACAAAGGATCGACATGTAGATAAGCATCGTCCTCGGGCTGCAGGGTCCTTGACAGGATGAGGACGCTGGCGGGGAGAAGATGACCATGATTTGCGTGACTGACGAAATGGCATTCGCTCCGAATGTTTTGGGTCCAGCCGTCTATTCCCACCAGGACATGATGGTCGAGAGCGGCAAGCCGGTGCATTCCGAAACCCAGAAATTTCTTGTGAGCGTGCGTTGATGGCAAGACCGGACGTTATCGTCATCGGGGCCGGAGTAATCGGCCTTTCCGCTGCGATTGCAACTCAATCGCGCGGCTTGCATGTCGTGGTCCTCGATCGCGAGGGACCGGCAGCGGGTGCGTCCGCCGGCAATGCCGGCGCTTTCGCTTTCACGGATATCCTGCCGCTTGCCTCTCCCGGCATTCTGAAGAAGGCGCCGAAATGGCTCCTTGATCCGCTTGGGCCGCTCTCGGTGCCGCCCGCCTATGCGCTGCAGATCGCGCCCTGGATGTTCCGGTTCTGGCGCGCCTGCCAGCCGTCGCGCGTCGCCCATGCCGTCGCGGCCCAAACAAGCCTCATGGATCTGTCCAAGGCGGAACTGGAGCCTTTCCTTGCTGCCACCGATACGCTCTCGATGCTGCGTAAGGAGGGCAATCTCCAGGTCTATGAAAGCGAGGCGGAATTCAGCGCATCGTTGCCCGGCTGGGACGCGCGCCGCGATCACGGCATCGAATTTCAGCACCTGAAAGCCGAGGAGATGGCAGCGATCCAGCCGGGACTGGCGTCGCGCTTCATACGCGGCACCTTCACGCCCGGCTGGTATTCCATCGCCGATCCCAAACTTTATACGCTGGCGCTGGCCGAGCATTTTCGTGGTCGCGGCGGCGTCATCGAGACGGCTGATATCTCCGCACTCCGCGCGATCCCGGCGGGTGTCGAGGTGGCGGCGGCGGATGGAAAGCTGCGTCAGGCCGGCAAGGTCGTTCTGGCAGCCGGCGCCTTCTCGCATCGGCTCGCGAAGACGCTCGGCGAGCGCATCCCGCTTGAAACGGAACGCGGTTATAATACGACGCTTCCGGCTGACGCCTACGATCTGCGCACGCAGATAACCTTCGGTGGTCATGGCTTCGTCGTCAGCAAACTTTCCACCGGCATCCGCGTCGGCGGTGCGGTGGAGCTGGGCGGACTGGAGTTGCCTGCGAATTTTCGCCGCTCCGAGGCCATGCTGCAGAAGGCCCGCACTTTCTTGACCGGTCTCAAACCGGAGGGCGGGGTGCAGTGGATGGGCTTCCGGCCATCGCTGCCGGACAGCCTGCCCGCTATCGGCCGGGCCAGGGGCTCGCCGGATGTGATCTATGCCTTCGGCCACGGTCACCTCGGCCTGACCCAGTCGGCGGGCACGGCGCGCCTGGTTGCCGACCTGCTGACGGGACAAAGGCCGACGATCGATCTGGCGCCCTTCTCGCCGCAACGTTTTTAGCGGAAATAGCTCTCGCTGCCGTAAGAATATCGACTGTGATCGCGCAGATACCCTCGATCTCGAGCGATCTCGCAATTAGATGACCGTCTCGCCGCCATCGACGACGAGGATCTGCCCTGTCATGTAGGAAGAGCGGTCGGAAACGAGAAAGAGGATCGGCTCGGCGATTTCCGAGACGTCGGCCCATCGTCCGAGAGGCACCTTTTCGGCGATATAGGCTTCGATGGCGCTGCGTCCGCCCATCTGTGCAATGAAAGGCGCGTTGAATGGGGTATCGACCCAGCCGGGGCAGAGCGCGTTGACGCGGACGCCGAAGCGGGCATAGTCGCCGGCCATCTGCCGGGTCATGGCGATGACGGCATGCTTGGAGGTGGTGTATGCGATCATCTCGCGGTCGTAGAGCACGCCCGACGATGAAGAGGTGTTGAGAATGACGCCTTTGCCGGCCTTCTTCATGATCGGCATGACGAGGCGCGAGGCCATGAAATGCGCGCGGACGTTCAAGTTCCAGGATGCATCAAAACCGGAGACAGCGACCTCTTCCAGATTGCCCGCGACCTGTGCGCCCGCATGATTGTGCAGAATGTCGATGCGGTCATGCCGCGCTGCGATTTCTGCGATGCCGGCCTCGAGCGCCTGGTCGTCCAGGACGTCGACAATGAGGCTTTCGGCGCTGCCGCCAGCCTCGCCGATCTGACGCACGGTTTCCCTCGCATTGTCCAAATCGATATCGGCGACGATCACATGCGCGCCTTCGCGCGCCATGATGAGCGCGCCGGCGCGGCCGATGCCGGAGCCGGCTCCGGTGACGATTGCGACCCGATCCTTGAGTATCATTGATTTTTCCCTGGTCAGTTTGTCGTTGTCTTTTCGCGCATCAGGAAACGCGCGATGAGAATGAGGACGAGCGATGCGATCAGCACCATGGTCGCGATCGCATTGATCTCTGGCGTGACGCCGCGGCGGATGGAAGCGAAGACATAGATCGGCAGCGTCGTGTTCGATCCCGCGACGAAGAAGGCGATGATGAAATCATCGAAGGAGAAGGTGAAGGCGAGCAAAAAGCCGGCGAGGATCGACGGCATGATCTGCGGCAGGACGATCTGGCGGAACGTCGTCCATGGCGTGGCGTAGAGATCGCTTGACGCTTCGACGATATCGCGGCCGAGGCTCGCAATGCGCGCCTTCACGATCATCGTCACGAGCGCCATGGTAAAAAGGCCGTGCGCCGCAATGATCGAGCCGTAGCCAAGTGCGAATTTCGGCGGCTGGTCGCCGGGCCAGACGGCTGCGATCAGCGGATTGACGATGCCGAAGACCTCGACCAGTGCCACCAGCGTCGCAATTCCGATGACGACCCCCGGCACGACGATCGCAGCTGCAAACAGCCCGTCAAAGATGGCGCGTGTGCCAGGCCCGAGCCGTTCGAGGCCAATTGCTGCCATCGTGCCGAAGATCGCGGCAAGTGCCGCGCTGGTAAAGGCGATGATGAGGCTGTTCTGCAGCGCTTCCATGAGGAAGGTGTTGGACAGCGCCCGTCCGTACCATTGCGTCGAAAAGCCGGTGAACTCGCTCGCATTGCGGCCGGCATTGAAGGAGAACAGCACGACGAGCGCGATCGGCGTATAAAGGAACAGATAGACGAAAGTAACGAGCGCGCGCATCAGACGAGATCCACTTGGCGGGTGCCTGCAACGCGCCATGCAATCCGCATGGCAACCAGAAGCACGATGACGACGACGGCAACGAGCGTCACCGCGATCGCCGATCCGAACGGCCAGTTGCGCGACTGCAGGAAGAGATCGACGAGCGCATTGCCGATGAAGAAAACCTTGCCGCCGCCGAGCAGCTGTGGGATCAGATATTCCCCAAGCAGCAGGATCGTCACCAGAGCGACGCCGGTCATGACGCCGGGCAGGGACAGCGGCAGCGTGATGCCGAAGAAGGTCGAGAAGGGCCGGGCGCCGAGGTCGGCGGATGCCTCCAGCAAACGGCGGTCGAGCTTTTCCAAGCTGACATAGATCGGCATGATCATCAGCGGCAGATAGCCGTAGACGATGCCGAGCAGCACGGCGCCGGGCGTGTTGATGAGCCTGACGTTCTCGATGCCGAAGAATTCGAGCAGATGCGGAATACCGCGCGCGCCGAGCAGATACATCCAGGCGTATGTGCGCACCAGCAGGCTGGTCCAGAAGGGTACGACGACAAGCGAGACGAGCAGCAGGCGGCGCTGCGGGCTGGCCTTGACGGCGAGATAATAGGCGACCGGATAGGCAACGAGCAGGCAGGCAGCCGCGCCGATCGGCGCAAGGATCAGCGTATTGATGAAGGCAGCCGAGCGTGAGCCGAGATTGGCGAATTGCGCGAAGGTGAAGGCTGCCTGATAGCCGCCCTCCGGAGCACGCTCGCCGAAGGCAAAGACGATGATGGCGATGAAGGGCAGCACCAGGAAGACGAATAGCCAGATGCTTGCCGGGCCGACAAGGGCAGCGGTGACGAGGCGCCGTTTGGTGGCGGGATTAAGGGGCATCGAAAGGTTCTTTATCCGTCATTCGGAATGGGGGCCGGTCCCTTGCCGCCACGACGGAGGGACCGGAGTTGAGCGAGGCAATCAGGCCGACTTGAAGCGGGCCATCAGTTCGGCACGGCTCGGATCGGTGAGCGTGACGGCGGCACCGAATTCCAGGGGTGTCAGCGCTGCCTCGTCCGGATAGACGATCTTGTTCGACGTGATCTCCTTCGGCAGCAGCGCGATGACGCGGCTGTCGGTCGTCGGCGCGCCGTTGGCGATATGCTCCTTCACCGCATTCTTCGGATCCATGAGATAGTTGAGGAGCGCGTAGCCGGCCGCCTTGTTCGGGGCGTCCTTGGGAATCGCATAATAGTCGGTCCAGATCTCGCCGCCGTCCTTGCCGAGCACATAGGCAAGCTCCGGCATGTCGCGGTTGAGCTGCGCGCCGTCATTCGTCCAGCACATCGTCAGCCAGGCGTCGGTCGAACGCATGGACGGCTGATAGTCGGAGTTGATGGCGAAGAGATGCGGCTTGACCTTGATCAGCAGTTCCTCGGCCTTGGCGAGTTCTTCGGGCTTGATCGAGTTGAAATCATAGCCGAGGGAAACCAGTGCGCTGCCGATGGTCGTCAGCTGGTAGTCGTGCACCATGGCGCGGCCGTCGGCCTCGGTCTGCGCGATCTCGAAGAAATCCTTCCAGCTCGAAAGCTTCGTCTTGATCTTCTTGGTGTTGACCGAGAAGCCGGTCGTGCCCCAGTTCTTCGGCACAGCATAGGTCTTGCCGTCGATCTGCCCTTCCTTGGTGAAGCGCGGGCTCTCGGTCGCCTGGCTGAAGTTCGGGATCTTGGAAAGGTCGAGTTCCTCGATGAGGCCGAGCTTGTGATGGGTCGAGATCGTGTAGTTGGTCGGCACGAAGAGCGACCAGCCGGAGGCGCCGGCCTGGAGCTTTGCGAGCATTTCCTCGTTCGAGCCGAAGACATTGACCTCGACGGCGACACCGGTTGCCGCCTTGAAGTTCTCGAAGGTCTGCGGATCGTGATAGTTTGGCCAGGTGGCGATCGACATCTGCGTGCCGAGTTCGCCGGCGGCGTAGGCCGGCGTCGAAAGTGCGCCCGGGACGCGTGACAGCACCGCCGTCGCAAGGCCGAGGCCGGTGATGCCGAGGAAGTGACGGCGGCTGACGGAACCGCGCTTCAGGCGCATGAACTCGTCCATGAAGCCTTCTGCTGAAATCGGAAGATTGTCCTTGTGATCCTTGCTCATGATGCTGTTCCCTTGTTTTGGTTTATGCATTCGATGCTGGAAAGATATGTAAGGCCTTGGGGTCGAAGCCGAGGAAGACCTGCTCGCCCGGACACACGAGATCGCTTTCGTTCAGGCTACGGCGATCCGAGGTGATCAGGAAATCGCCCAGTCCTGGAACGGTGACCGCGTATTCGGCCGACGAACCCAGGAAGATGCGATGGGTCACCGTACCCTTGAAGGACATGCCTGATGTCGCAATGTCGCGGCTGAGACGGATCGCCTCCGGACGCAGGGCCGCGATCGCCGCTCCCGGTGCCAGCCGCTTACCGGCCGAAAGTGCCGAGCCGTCCGCAAGGCGAAGCGTTTCACCGTCGGCTTCCATCGTCGCCTCTATGCGGTTCGTCTTGCCGACGAAATCGGCGACAAAGAGATCGGCCGGGCGGTCATAAACCTCCTGAGGCGTGCCGAGCTGGCGGATGCGGCCGGCGCTCATGACGCAGACGATGTCGGCCATCGACAACGCTTCTTCCTGGTCGTGGGTGACGAGAACGAAGGTGATGCCGAGTTCGCGCTGCAGCGTCTGAAGCTCGATCTGCATGGCCGAGCGCAGCTTCTTGTCGAGGGCCGCCAGCGGCTCGTCGAGCAGGAGCACGGAGGGACGATTGACGATGGCGCGCGCAAGTGCCACGCGCTGCTGTTGCCCGCCCGACATTTCATGGATGCGCCGTTTGGCGAAGCCGCCGAGGCGGACCATCTCGAGCGCTTCAGCAACGCGGCGGTCGATCTCGGCGGCAGCGATCCTGGGCCGCATCTGCTTCAACCCATAGGCGACATTCTGCGCGACATTGAAATGCGGGAATAGCGCGTAGTGCTGGAACACCATATTGACCGGACGCCGGTAGGCCGGAACGCCGTTCATCTCGCGCCCGTCGATCAGCACGGTGCCTTCGCTCGGCTGTTCGAAGCCGCCGATCATGCGCAGGCACGTCGTCTTGCCGCAGCCGGAAGGGCCGAGAAGCGCCAAAAATGCGCCCTTGGGCACATTGAGATTGATGTCCGTTACGGCGGTCACTGCGCCATAGCTCTTTGTGACCGAACGGAATTCGATGTCGTTCGTTGAAGCGGATGCCACGTCTGTTCCCTGCGGTTGGTCGGCAGTCTTTGATCTGCCTTATTGCCACCGTCGTTAAGGAAAGAGTAAGCCCGAGCATCTTGGAAGGTATATACCCCGAAAGAGGTATTTCCGTGCTAATAGCTTCGTGGAAGGTGTATATAGGGGCTGCGCTCGATTACGCGAGGTGGCAGAGGGGACCCGTCATATGAGCACCGACCTTGAAGGGCTTTTTGCTGCCTTCGACGCCACGATCGGCCGATCGGCGATGACGGATTCCGAATTCGGAGAGACGTTCCGTCAGATGATGGCGGCGCTCGTGCGGTTCGATTACGTCGTCGTTTTCGCCTATCGCGGCAAGGAACGGCCGATCGATCTCTACAGTACCTTCGATCGAGAGGAGCATATCGTCTTCGTCACGCTCTACCAGGCCGGCCCTTATCTGCTCGATCCATTCTACCACACGGCGCGCGAACGCCGCGAAGGCGTGCTCAGGATGAGGGAGCTGGCGCCCGACCGCTTCTTTTCCAGCGAGTATTACCGGACCTATTATGTGCAGACCGGGCTTGCGGAGGAAATCGGCTTCTTCGTCAATGCCGACGAGGACGTCACCATCGTCCTCTCATTGATGCGGCGCGAGAAGACCGGCGCTTTTCCTCCCGCGGAGTTCATGATGCTGAAGAAGGTCGAGCCGCTCGTCGCAAGCATGGTGCGACATTACTGGTCCGGCCTCGTCTCGCGCTTCGATGCGCAATTGGCCGCCGGCGACAGGAGCCGGCGCAGGAAGGGTGAGGCCGAGACTGTCCCGCCAGGCGAAACCGTCTGGCGTGACCTTAATCTGACAAGCCGTGAGACTGCTATCGTCGAACTCGTCTTGCAGGGGCACTCATCGGAATCGATCGGCCTGAAGCTCAATATTTCGACGGGTACGGTGAAGGTCCATCGCCGTAATGTCTACCGCAAGCTCGGCATTTCCTCCCAGACCCAGCTGCTTTCGCTCTATCTCAAGAACCTCGCCTAGCGTGGCCGAACCTTAGCTCGGCACACGAGCGCCATGTCCTTCCTTTGCAAGCATCCTCAGCCAAGGGCCGCAGTGGAAAAGACTCATGAGCAGATACATCGGGACCATCCCGCTGATCATCGAACTGTCTTGCGCCGAGCAGATCATATCCCCGCCCGCACCATAGGCTGACAGCATTGCCATGAAGGCAAAGCTCGGCGCTGCCGCCAATGCCAGCCACCCGCTGGCGATGGCGGGCAGGGCAGGAGCGGCGGCATGCCCGCCGGCCCCTTTATTGATTTCGGACGAGGCGGACATCAGTTTGCCCCGTACCGATCGTGGTGCTTCCACCAAACGCCAGTCTCGTTGCGGCCGAACGGGGCGCGGTCGAGCCATTGATACATGCCCCAAAGACCATCGAGCCCGCGGGCATAGGACGAGTAGGTGTGATAGATGTCGCCATCCTGCATGGCGAAGGCGCTGACGCCAGGCCGGTCGCGCGTATAGGTCGCCACGTCCGTCCCCGTCATTGACGCCATCAGTTCAACCGGGCCTTCGCCGCCGCGCAGCTCCCATTGCTGTATCGTCTTGCCCGCCTGAGCGTTCGGCATCGGCGGCTCACGACGGTAATTATATTCGATGCCGCCGCCGCGCTGTTCCTCCGGCGTGAACCAGACATTGAAATCATGGTTGAAATCGCTGCTTTCCGAAGAGGCCCAGTCGAAGGTCCAGCCCATTCGCCGCTTGAATTCCTGCAGCTTTTCGAGCGGTGCGCGGGAAATGGCCGAGAAGGCGACATCGTGATTTTCCAGATGCACCGCGATGCCGTTGAAGCCATCTGCGATCGACGAGCAGGATGGGCAGCCGGCGGTGTAATCCGGCCCGAACATGAAATGATAGACGAGAAGCTGCGAGCGCCCCTTGAAGAGCCCCGCGAGTGGAACGACACCCTGATCGGTCTCGAGGCGATAATCCTTTTCTACTTTCACCCAGGGCAGTTCCTGGCGGCGGGCGGCAATCTCGTCGCTGCGGCGTGTCAGCTCCTTTTCCTGCTCGAGCAGGGAAAGCCGTGCCGAAAGCCACTCTTTGCGTGTTCCTGTCGCATGCATCGTCATGGTTGGTCTCCTCTTGTCTGCGACTCTGTTCCTGTCGGCGCTGCGTCTTGCCTGCCGATGTGCAATAACTTACGGCTGAAGCTCCACGGGGAGGGAGTTACAAGTGTGACGGGATTTCGATGGACTCGCTGATTGTCGCAGCCGCCCAGGCACTTGCCGCTGGCGACGCCCTGGGGGCACTGAAGCGCGTGGCGCTCCGAGACGATGGGCCGGCGCTGGCGCTTCGCGGTATCGCCATGGCCCAGCTCGGGGACCTTGTCCGCGCCAAGATGCTGTTGAGAAATGCCGCGCGCGCTTTTAGTTCGCGAGAGGCTGTCGCCCGTGCTCGCTGTACGGTCGCCGAGGCGGAGATCGCGCTTGTCTCGCGGGACCTCGGCTGGCCGGAAAAGGCGCTCGAGACAGCGCGGGCCGTTCTCGAAAAACATGGCGACCGCATCAATTCTGCTCACGCCCGCAATCTGCAGATACGCCGCCTGCTGCTCGTCGGCCGCCTGGACGAGGCTGAAAGGCTGTTGGCCAAACTTGACCCATCGGCCTTGCCGCCCGCTGCAAGGGCAAGCCATGAGCTGACGGTTGCCGGCATTGCCATTCGCCGCTTGCGCGTCAAACCGGCACGCGCCGCCCTGACGCGCGCGGCGGAGGCGGCCGGCAAGGCCGGTATTCCGGCGCTTGCAATCGAGGTGCGCGATGCGGCACACATTCTCGATGTACCGGCCGCGCTTCTGATCGCGCGGGGAAGCGAAAGCTTGCTGTCGCTTGATGAGGTCGAGGCCCTGCTGGCGTCCGGTACACTGGTCGTAGATGCCTTCCGCAACGTCGTGCGCAGTGGCGGAGACATCATATCGCTTGCGAGCCGGCCGGTGCTCTTCGCCTTGGCGCGTGTGCTCGCCGAGGCGTCTCCCGGCGACGCGTCGCGCGCGCAGCTGCTCTCCCGTGCGTTCCGCGCCCGTCACGCCGACGACTCTCATAGAGCAAGGCTCAGGGTCGAGATCGGGAGGCTTCGCACAGCGTTAGAGCCGCTCGCCGAAATCGGCGCGACGACACACGGCTTTGCGCTGACGCCGCGTGCAAAGCGCGATATAGTGGTGCTGGCACCGCCGGTCGAGGTCGAAAATGCCTCTGTACTTGCCCTGCTCGCGGATGGCGAATCCTGGTCGAGCTCGGCTTTGTCGATTGCGCTCGCAACGAGTGCGCGCACGGTGCAGCGCGCGCTCGACGCACTTGCAGCGGAAGGCATGGTGCAAAGCGTCGGCAACGGCCGGGCGCGCCGCTGGATGATGCCGCCCGTCGTCGGCTTCCCGACAGCATTGTTACTCCCCGGACCGCTGCCGAGCGACTAAGCTTTCGCATCATCGACACTCAACTGATCCCGACCGGAGGATGGAAATATGAAAAAGTCGCAAGCGGAAATCATTCGCGAATACGGTCCCTTCGAGAACGCACCGCGCGTGAACGGCGTCACCTTCGACGGGGAGCACGTCTGGTTCGCTTCCGGCGAAAAGCTGCATGCTCTCGAACCAGAGAGCGGCGCGCAGGTGCGCACGATCGACGTCGCTTCACATGCCGGCACCGCTTTTGACGGCCGTTACCTCTATCAGATCGCCGAGGATCAGATCCATAAAGTCGATCCGGGAACCGGCAAGATACTTTCCACCATTCCCGCACCAGGCAACGGCGGCGATTCAGGTCTTGCCTGGAGCGACGGCAGCCTGTGGGTCGGGCAGCATCGCGGGCGCAAGATCTATGAGATCGACCCCGAGACCGGTGCCGTCAGGCGGACCATCGAATCCAACCGTATCGTCACCGGCGTCACGTGGGTCGATGGCGAGTTGTGGCACGGCACCTGGGAGGGCGACGAAAGTGACGTACGCCGCGTCGATCCGGTGACGGGAGAGGTGCTTGTGCGGCTGGAAATGCCTGAGGGCACCGGCGTCTCCGGCCTTGAATCCGATGGCAAGGATCGCTTTTACGCCGGCGGCGGCGGAAGTGGCAAATTGCGGGCGATACGCCGTCCGCGCTGAGCATTTGCAATGGAATGTCTTGCGTCCGGGGGCGATCGCTCGCCCTCGGACTTTCGATTCTGGAAGGGCCGGCTTACGTCTCTGGCAGGGAAGACTCCATCCGGATCATGACAGGATAGCGTGGCTCTGTAGCTCCGTGAGAATAGGCGGGACTTCGGGTCGGATCCCGCGCGTACCGAGGTGCTATATCGCGTATGGTGAACCAACTGCGATGCCATGCGTTTCCAGCATGGAAGACATGTCTTGTTGGTTTCGGTTTTCATTGCCATATTTTACTTACCAACCGCATTTCAAATCATTTCCAAGTTGCGAGCAGCGCCGATCTCGACCGACGTCGTGAACGGTCGTGCGCGCCAAGGAGGCATCATGAATGGCATCACGAAGAGTCTTGATGAAATGAATTTGCAGGAGCGTGCCGACCTTATGGCGGCTGTCGCGGATGTCCTGCAAGCCACCGCCGAGGAGGCCGAAGAGGACGGCGACGTGCTTGCCGCCACCAACTCGCTGTTCCTGGCAGGCAATCTGCGCGGCTGTTCGTCCGATCTCGGCCCGCATGATCTGAAGGCGGCCGAACTCCTGCTGGAGCAAGGCATCACGTTCATTCATCTGTTCAACGGACGCAAGAAAAGCCGCACGCCGGTGCACTGAAGCGCCGCCATGCACACGAAGGAGTTGTGCAATAGGATTGCCCGGCGTGCTCGCTCCGAGTATGGCAGCACGGTCATCTTGATGTGACGAATACTTCATGTAGCGTCAATTCGACTGCATGAATATTGCGTGTATTAATTAAATTAACGATGTATTAAGTATAATTGTCGCCGCGTCAAAATAGAAGATAATTAATATATTTGGAGATATCGTAATCTGTCTGCATGAGGCAGCGATAATTTAGAGAGCTATGATATGCTTGATCTACCCAAGTTTGTACAGTTGTTACTATTTGCTGCCCTTGTAATTCTATTTTTCCGCTGGGTGATCGAGGATATGAATAGGTAGCCGGCTTCGGCACCTCACGTCTCGGCGCTGCAACCGTTTTTCGCTGCTTGCTGCTTCGCCAACACCAGAAAGAGTTTTGGAAAGCCAAGGCCGCCGGCGCGATCGCGGGCGGCCTCCGAAACGTTCGCGGCGCTACGGTAAAACTACAGGTTCCGATGGTCTTCCGGCCATCCAGGGAAAGGGTCTCGCCTCGTCAGGAAAAGAAGCGCCGGAGTGGTGGCACGAAGCGAACCACGAGCTGATCGAAGAGCAGCATTACGGCGATGGCGGCTCCCGTCAGCGGAAAGGCTGCGCCGAAAATGAGGGCGATGAGCCACAGGCCGACATAGAGGGATCTTTGCGGCGGCATCGGCGGCACGCCGAGACGGCCCGATGGCCGGCGCTTCCACCACATGATCGCGGCCGTTGCGCAGCAAAGGACGATGGCAAGGCAGGCGGCCAGCATCAGAAGCTGGTTGAAGAGGCCCCACTCCTGCCCCTGGTGGACATTGATTCCCCATTCGATCGCCTTGCCGAGCGCAGGATATTGATCGTAGGAAACGTCGACCAGCGGCTTTCCTGAATATTGGCCGATATGGACGGTTCTCTCCTTGCTGAGATCGCCGAAATAGTGGCTTGCCGTGTAGACGCCCGTGTCATTGGCCGGGATCGCAAGATCGGAGCCCGCGACGATGCCCAAGCCATGCATGATGTCGACGGCCTTATCGACACCGATCGGCTTTGCCGATTGCGCCGCGGCAATATCGGATAGCGGAACCGGTGCGTTCTCAACCACCCAGCCGGCGCGGCTGACGACATCCTGTGTGACCTTGGTCGATTTTGGGACATCATCCCAGACGGCTGCCGGCGTTCCAAGATTATGTGCGGTCAGCCAGGCATTGACGTTGGCACCCCAGTAGCCGGACCACGGCATGCCGCTGAAGGCCAGGAAGAAGATGAGAAGGCCGGCAAGCGCTCCCGTCACGGCATGCAGATCGCGCCAGAAAACGCGCCGCGTTGGGGTGCCGCGAACGGTGAGCACACCGCCGTTCTGCTGACGCGGCCACCACAGATAGATGCCGGTCACCACGAGGACGAGAGCAAAGCCAGCGACAATCTCGACGGCGCGGTTGCTCCATGTCCCAAAATATTCGAGGCTGTGGATGCGCTTGACCACCCAGCCGAATTCCTGCTTCGAGTCGACAGATCCCAGGATACTGCGATCGTAAGGATTGACGTAGACGATGGTCGATTTGCCGACCTTGGATACGGTTACCCAGGCTGAGCGGTTGGGCGCCGACGGCTCGTGATAGGAGGTCGCGCGGGCGCCGGGAAAGGCTGCGAGTGCGGCATCGACGATCCGCTGCGGCGGCTGCATCGTCCCCGTCGCGGCCACGAGGTAGCGATGCGAATAGAAAGTGTCGGCAATCTGATCTTTGAACAGATATAGCGATCCGGTGATCGCCAGGTTGAGCATGAAGGGAACGACGAGAAGGCCGGCAAAAAAATGCCAGCGCCAGATCGCGCGGTAGAGCGAGATATTATGGGTTGCTGCGCCCGCAGGCTCTGCAGCGGTAAAGGTAGACATGAAATCCTCCGAAGATCGGCAGGCTGCCGCAAGCGGTCGATCCGAGGAGGGGGCGGCGATTGCTTGTCGCCGGGAATGCACCTGCTTCACATGGCCAGCTAGGCCAATCGGCCCGCCTTGCCCCGGTGAAGTTCGGCGGCGGAAAGCACCAATCCTCAGATGTTGCGACCTATAGGTCGCGCTTGACGGCGGCCGTTGATTGCAGGTGCTGCCGCAAAGCCGCAACACCGGTTCAGCCAACGATGTCGAGGACGGGTGGCGCTCTTGGGCCGGTGTTCGGTGGATAAAGCTGCCGGTGGAAAGCTTCCGGTCTCGCGCCAATGGTCTCTCCGCGCGGGGAGGCGAGGCGTTCGCAAATCTCGGTCGGAGGCGTGGGCAGGAGCGCAGCCGAAGCGATCCGGCATGCCTGGCATGCAGGCGCATAGGCTTTTCCATGCACCTTGCCGTCGGCATCCTTGTAAGTGATACAGAGGATGGGCAGCGATCCATCGGGCAGCCGGTATTGGGCAAGCTCGATCGGAGATATCTCGTCCGGGGTGGCCATGATCGGCTGATGGGCGAAGCCGACAAGCAGCAGCGCCACGGCGCAAAGGATGCGCGCGCCCCACTGCCATGTCCGCGAAATCGTCTTCCGCATCCTTCTCCCCGCCATCCGCATCCCGCGGATAAGGTTTGCAGTCTTAGGCCAGGCCCTTTGCATGCGCAATGCGTCAATTCGTGCCGTGGCGAGGCATGCCGATATCCAGCTCGCCAGGGCATAGCTCTGGCCGCAAATGCCGGCACCAGCCCGGCAATCTCTTCCGTCCGGCCGGTCTACGCGAAGTTGCACGGGAATGGTTCATGTATCGCTGGTTTAGTTTCACGCAAGGTCTGGTTGCGATAAAGCGTGAGGGGCGAATACCGGTGAAATGCGCTGTGGGGGCGATCTATGATTTCGACGTATCTCGGCTATGTGACCGCAACAAAGGACATGGCATCTACGCTTGCGCGTGTCGCCAAGCAGGCGACCGTCAAGAGCGACCAGCATTATTACGATACGCATATCGGCAAAGTTAAGAATATCGATGAGTTCCTGAGCGACTACAAGCTCTTCAGCTACGCGATGAAGGCCTATGGTCTGGAAGATATGACCTATGCCAAAGCCTTCATGAAAAAGGTTCTGACGAGCGACCTCAGCGACACTCACAGCTTCGCCAACAAGCTGACCGACAACCGCTACCGGCAGTTTGCTGCAGCCTTCAATTTCGGTGCCAAGTCCAAAAATCAATCCGCTCAGAGCGATACTCAGAAAAGCGATACGATCGGGCTTTACGAACAATCTTTCGCCAATGAAACGGCATTGGCGAAGAAGGAGAGCAAGTTCTATGATGCCGCGATCGACAAGGTCTCGAATGCCGACGATATCGTCAATAGCAGTAGGCTGAGCGATTATATCCTCCGGGCTCACGGGCTCAATCCGGACAATATATCGAAGACGTTCCTGAAGTCGGTTCTGACCAGCGATGTCAACGATCCGAACAGCTTCGTCAATACGGCGAGCAATTTCCCTTCGGCCGTGACGCAGACGACCTATAAGCTGATCGCATCCCAGTTCAATTTCAATGCCGACGGGACGCTTTCCGCGGCAACGGCGCAAACGGCCGGGCAGAAGGAGGCCATGATTTCGCGATATGACAGCATGGTTCCAAATCTGCTGACACCGGAGGCGGCCACCAGCAACGACGATTATTATCGCCAGGCAATCACGAAGGTGACTTCGCTCAACGATATCACCGGAGACAACAGGCTGCTCTCCTATGTAAAGGTGGCATTCGGGCTTGAAACAAAGCTCACCCCGGTCCAGTTCAATCTCGCCTTCGCCAATCCCGGCTATGCCGCCTTGACAGGAATGGCGGATATGGTCTCCCATTTCAATTTCGCATCCGACGGAACATTGCCGGCCGGCCAACCCGCGCAGCCGGCTCAGGCCATCGACGATATTTCCACGAAATATCTGACCCGGACCAAGGACGCCAAACAGGCTCTGTTCGGCGATGCCGAGAAGCATTACAAGACCGCGGTCGGCAAGATAAAGACGATCGAGGATTTCTTTGCCGCCAACGACACAAAGAGCAAGAACCTTCCGACCGTGGAGGAGATGGCGCTTCGTGCCTTCGGGATCGAGAAGAACGAGGTTTCCAGGGATCAACTACGCAAGATTCTCGAAAGCGATCCCTATGACAGCAAGAGCTATGTCGGATCCTTAAAGGACGAGCGCTTCATCGAGCTTGCCAAAGCATTCAATTTCGACAGCAAGGGCCATCTGCACGAACTCGTTACGGCGCTGTCGCAGACCTCGATCAACAGCTTCATCTCCGGCTACTCGAAGTCGAAGACCTTCGGCTTGACGGGTGACATGCGCAATAAGGCGGTCAAGGATGCGAAAGATGCGGCTACCGAATTCAGCAAGTCGATCGCCAAGGTCAAAACGGTCGACGAGCTCCTGGCAGACAAGAAGCTGACGGATTTCATTCTTGTTGCAAACAATATCGACCCGAAGACGATCGACAAGAACACCTTGAAAAAAGCCTTCACGGCCGATCCAGAGGATGCCAAGGGCTTTTTGAACACGACGGCAGGCGAGAAGTTCAAGGCGATGGTGAACGTCTTCAACTTCGATACCAAGGGAAATCTGACCACAGCCAAGATCGAAGCGGGTCAGAACAAGGGTGCGCGTCTTGCCACCAATGACCTCTATCTTCATCAGACCTTGGAAACGCAGCAGGGCGCTTCCAATGACGGTGTCCGCCTTGCGCTCTATTTTCAGCGGAAGGCGCCGCAGGTCAATTCCGTCTACGACATCATGTCGGATCCGGCACTCTACAACGTCATCAAGACGACCTATTCGCTGCCCGCATCCATGTCCAACATGGACGTGACCCGCCAGGCGAAGATGCTGGAAAAACTCTTTCCCATCAAGGATCTGCATGACGCCAGCAAGGTGAACCGCCTGCTGAAGCGCTTTTCCGCCGTTTATGATGCGGCAAACGGCGCGGGCACGAGCTCGCCGGCATCGGCTATTCTGACCCGCGGCACCGGCATCGGCATGAGCGCCGATCTCATGCTGTCGATTGCCCAGCTCAAGTCGCGTTAACGCACCTCATATTCGCGGCGCTGCTTCGCGTCTTGCACGGGATGCGAACCTTCTGAACGTTCGCAGCTGATTCATCCCGCTCTCGACGTCTTGGGTCGCATAGGCTTCAGGATGCGGCTTCAAGGGCCGCGGCGAGATCGGCGATCAGATCATCGGGGTGCTCGATCCCGATCGACAGGCGGATTGTCGATTCCAGTACGCCTATACGGTGACGCACATCCACGGGAACGCCGGAATGTGTGGTTGTTGCCGGATGAGAGGCCAGCGATTCCGTACCGCCGAGGCTGACGGCGAGCTTGAAGATCTGCAGCGCATTCAGGAACTTGAACGATGCCGGCTGGCCGCCCTTGATATCGAAGGAGAAGGTGGAGCCCGCGCCGCTGCACTGGGCGGCGAAGGTGCGGCCGGTCGCCAAAGAAGGGTCCGCATAGGACAGGTAATGGATCTGCTCGACCTTCGGGTGATCCCGCAGGAAATCGGCCACGGCCCGGGCGTTGCTGTTTGCCCGCTCCATGCGAATTTGCAGCGTTTCCAGCGAACGGCCGAGCATCCAGCAGGAATGCGGGTCGAGCTGGGTGCCGATCGCTCCGCGCAGCGCCTTCACCTGCTTGATGACGGTCTTGGAGCCGAGAGCCGCACCCGCGATCAGATCGGAATGGCCGCCGACATATTTTGTCAGCGAATAGAGGGAGATATCGGCCCCATGCTCGATCGGCCGCTGAAAGACCGGACCGAGCAGCGTGTTGTCGCAGGCGACGATCGGAGTGTGTCCCTGCTTCTTGCCGATTTCATCGGCAACGCGGCGGATCATGGCGATGTCGACCAGGCTGTTCGTCGGGTTGGCCGGCGTTTCCACGAGAATGATGGAGACTCGGCCTTTGGCCATGGCCTCGTCGGCGGCTGCCGCCACCGAGTCTTCATTGACCCCGTCGGCGAAGCCCACGGCCGAGACGCCGAGATTGAGGAATGTCCTGGCGACGAGCGTTTCCGTGCCGCCATAAAGCGGCTGGGAATGCAGGATCGCATCGCCCGGGCGGACGAAAGTGAGAAGGGTGGTCGCGATCGCCGACATGCCGGAGGAAAAAAGTGCACCATTTTCGGCTCGCTCATAGACGGCCAGGCGATCCTCGACGATTTCGCTATTGGGATGGTTGAAGCGCGAATAGACGAGGCCGACGCCTGTGCCTGTAGGTGGCTCGGTGCGGCCGGATATGTAATTGAAGAAATCGCGCCCGTCTTCGGCCGATTTGAAGACGAAGGTGGAGGTCAGGAAAACGGGTGGCTTGACCGCGCCCTCGGAGAGCTCAGGGTCGTAGCCGTAATTCAGCATCTGGGTTTCGGGATGGAGGGGGTGGTTGCCGATATGCGTTTTCGACGGATGCGGCGCAGTCATGACGATCTCCTCAGCCGATGACACGAATTTTAGATTCGCATCATATCATCAGTTGCGGTGCCGCTCGCTATAGTCTTTGGCGGATGACGGGCTCGCTGAGGCGAGCCCCTCTAGTCGATATTGTCAGTAGATTTCCGGCACGTGCATTTCCGGCGGCACCGGTGTGCGATGATAGTCGGCGTTGCGCATGCGCTCGGGCAGGATGATTTCCGGCTTCGGAACTGCCTCGTAAGGGATCTGCGTCAGCAGATGCGCGATGCAGTTGAGGCGTGCCCTCTTCTTGTCGACGGCATGGACGACCCACCACGGCGCTTCCGGAATATGGGTGCGCTCGAGCATCTCTTCCTTGGCCTTGGTATATTCCTCCCAGTGCACGCGGCTCTGCAGGTCCATCGGCGAAAGCTTCCACTGCTTCAGCGGGTCCTGAATGCGCATGTTGAAACGGAATTCCTGTTCCTCGTCGGTGATCGAGAACCAGTATTTGAGGAGAATGATGCCGGAGCGAACCAGCATGCGCTCGAAATCCGGCACCGAACGGAAGAACTCTTCCAGCTCCTCCGGCGAGCAGAAGCCCATGACGCGCTCGACGCCGGCGCGGTTATACCAGCTGCGGTCGAACAGCACCATTTCGCCTGCCGTCGGCAGATGGGCGGCATAGCGCTGGAAATACCACTGGTGCCGTTCCCGTTCGGTCGGTGCCGGCAGCGCGACCACGCGGCAGACGCGCGGATTGAGGCGCTGGGTCACGCGCTTGATGGCGCCGCCCTTGCCGGCGGAATCGCGGCCTTCGAACAGCACGACGACCTTGAGCTTCTTGTACTGCACCCAGTCCTGCAGGCGCACGAGTTCATGCTGAAGACGGAAGAGTTCGCGGAAATAGACCCTGCGGTCGAGGGTCGCTTCGCCTTCGCTGATCAGACCTTCGGCAACCAGCTCGTCGAGCCGGTCTTCTTCGAGCTGCATCTCCAGCTCTTCGTCGAAGCTGTCGACGATCTCATCCTTGATGCGGCTGAGCGGGTCCTGGTTTTCTTCGGTCATTATGCGCCTCCTGCTCTGTTCTCATGTTGATGCTGCCGCGGTGTGGCCGCAGAAAGCCGGCGCGCCGCTCAAGCATGTGCCGGCTATGGCTTTGGTATTATTCGGCGGTCCAGCCGCCATCGACGGAAAGCGTCGTGCCGGTAATCTGCTTGGCGGCGTCGCCGCAGAGGAAGACGGCGATGGCTGCGACTTCATCGACGGTCACGAATTCCTTCGTCGGCTGGGCGGCCAGCAGCACATCGTGCTTGACTTGCTCTTCCGTCATATTGCGGGCCTTCATGGTCTCGGGGATCTGCTTTTCGACAAGCGGCGTCCAGACGTAGCCGGGCGCGATGGAATTGACGGTCACGCCATCGCGGGCAGCTTCGAGAGCGATGGTCTTGGTAAGACCGGTAATGCCGTGCTTGGCCGAGACATAGGCCGACTTGAACGGCGAAGCGACCAGTGCGTGCGCCGAGGACGTGTTGATGATCCGGCCCCATTTGCGGGCCTTCATGCCGGGGATCGCGGCTTTGATGGCGTAGAAGGCAGCAAGCAGGTTGATGCGGATGATCGCCTCCCATTTGTCATCGGGGAATTCCTCGATCGGTGCCACGAACTGGATGCCGGCATTGTTGACGAGAATATCGAGGCTGCCGAAGGCTTCCTCGGCTTCACGCACCATGGCCGTAACTTCCTCGCCATTCATCATGTTGGCGCCGGAATAGCGGCACTTCACGCCGAAATCGGCCTCGATGGCGGCACGCTCCTTTTCGATCGCATCTGCATCGCCGAGGCCGTTGATCGTGACGTTCGCGCCTTCGGCGGCAAAGGCGCGGGCAATCGCAAGCCCGATACCGCTCGTCGAACCGGTGACCAGCGCATTCTTCGAAGTCAACGAACCCATGATGCAACTCCCGCAATCTCTGTGACGTGGTTGAGCAAATGGAAAATGCCCAAGATGGGCGCACACTGCCAGCCTCGTATGTCGCTTTGATAACAGTGCGGTGTCGCCTTTCGCCGCAACCCTTCTGCACCTGACACTTCACTGTCATGCAACCGTGCAAGTTTTCGCTCCGATGCCCGGCGATTTCCTCCAACGACGGAATATACGATGAAGGTCGAAGACATTCTCAAGCATGCATATGCGATGCCGCTGACCAGTCCTTCCTATCCTCCGGGACCCTATCGGTTCTTCGATCGCGAATATATCATCATTACCTACCGCACGACGCGCGAAGCCCTTGAGGCGGTCGTGCCGGCCCCGCTCGAAATCGACGAGCCGCTGGTGAAATACGAATTCATCCGCATGCCCGATTCCACCGGCTTCGGCGATTATACCGAGACCGGACAGGTCATCCCGGTTACCTATCGCGGACAAAAGGGCGGCTATGTCCACTCCATGTATCTCGACGACGATGCGCCGATCACCGGCGGCCGCGAGATTTGGGGCTTTCCGAAGAAACTTGCCAATCCGAAGATCGTCAACGAGGGCGAGGTCATCGTCGGCACGCTGCATTACGGCAGCGTCCTCTGCGCCACGGGCACTATGGGATACAAGCACAGGCCGGTCGACCAGGGACCTCTTCTGGCCGCTCTTTTGGAGCCCAATTTCCTGATCAAGATCATACCGCATGTCGATGCCACTCCGCGTATTTGCGAGCTGGTGCGCTATTACCTGACCGATATCACCATAAAGGAAGCCTGGACCTCGCCTGCGGCCCTTGATCTTCGTCCGCATGTCATGGCCGATGTCGCGCGGCTGCCCGTTCTCGAAGTGGTTTCCGCCGTTCATTTCACTGCCGATCTGACGCTCGGCCTCGGCGAAGTCGTTCACGATTATCTCGCCGAGCGCAGATAACCGAAACCTTATTTCATTTCATGCTGGAGACGGATCGTGCTCGAACGAAACACCAAGGCCGCGGCCCCGACTATCCCTGAAATTGCCGCTCAATATGATCGTGTCGCCCTGGTATTCCAGGGCGGCGGTGCGCTCGGCGCCTATCAAGCCGGTGTCTACGAGGCGCTTGCCGAAGCGGGATGTGAGCCGACCTGGCTTTCGGGCGTCTCGATCGGCGCGGTTAATGCCGCAATCATCGCCGGCAACGAGCCCGGACGGCGGCTGCAGCGCCTCGAGCAATTCTGGCAGATCATTTCCGGCCGCAAGATCTGGGCCTTTACGCCGGAAGGCGATGTCTTCCGCGATATCCGCAACCGTACCAGCTCCTGGATGACCATGACGATGGGCCAGCCCGGCTTTTTCAAGCCGCGCTTTCCCAATCCCTGGTTCGAGCTGCCGGGGGCTGACGGGGCTACCAGCTTCTACGATTCCTCGGAGCTGAAGAAGACGCTGGAGATGCTGATCGATTTCGACGTGCTGAATGACGGCAAAAAGCGTTTTAGCGTCGGCGCCGTCAACGTCCGTACCGGCAACTTCGTCTATTTCGACACCGACAATATCCGCATCGGCCCCGAGCATATCATGGCAAGCGGTGCGTTGCCGCCTGCCTTGCCGTCCATCCGTATCGAAGGCGAATATTATTGGGACGGCGGCATCGTCTCCAACACGCCGCTGCAATATCTGCTCGATCAGGAAGAGGACCGCAGCTCGCTGGTGTTTCAAGTGGATCTCTTCAGCGCGCGCGGCGTCCTGCCGCGCAGCATGCCGGATGTGCTGTCGCGCCACAAGGACATCATGTATTCGAGCCGCACGCGGCAGAACACCGACAATTTCAAGCGTATCCACGGGCTGAAGATGAAGCTTCTGAGCGCGCTGAAGCGTGTTCCGAAGGATCAGCTGACGCCGGAAGAGGAAGAGCTGATCGCCGACTATTCCGATGCCGGCGTCGTCAACATCGTCCATCTGATCTATCAGCACAAGAACTACGAAGGCCACGCCAAAGACTACGAGTTTTCCGGCACCTCGATGCGCGAGCATTGGGACATGGGGTTGGAGGATACCAAGCGAACGCTGCGCCACTCCGAATGGCTGCTGCCGCCCTTCAGCGATGAAGCAGTGGCCATCCACGATCTCCACCGAGAAGATCCGGTCTAAGCCCCGGAACGCATCAGCTCTGTTTGAGTCGGTGCCGATGGGCTGCCTGCTTGGCGCGATTGCCGCACATCGCCATGCTGCACCAACGTCTGCGGTGGCCGCGCGTGTGGTCAACGAAAAGCAAGGTACATCCGTGGCCTTCGCAAGCCTTCACATCGGAGAAGTCCTCCGTGCAGACAAAGCGCCCCAGCGCTTCGCCGATGGGCAATAGCAGTGCTTCCGGCGAGCGCCATTTCCGCATGGGCTGAAAGCTGAATTTGCCGCTTTCGCCCGGCTTATCTACGACGATCCGGCTAAAACCTTCATCGCGTTCCAGCAGGCGGTTCAGCGGTTCCAGATCGCTCAAGGCCTCTGCCGTCAGCGGCTGTCCCTTGTGGGCAAATACGAAGGTTCTGAACCATTCGCGCAGGCTTCGTGCCTGATCGGCGACCTTGTCGAGCTCGCCAGGCAGGGCCTGCTCGCGAATGGCTGCGAGCGTCTCCGGCGGTACCAGGCGCGCCTGTTCCAGCCAGGCAAGCAGACCCTCTCCATCGTCGACCCAGTCGATCGGCACATCCGCAGGCGTTGCAACCGAATTAAGGAAATCCAGGCCCAGCGTGTCGCCGACAAAGATAGCGGGCGAATGATTGTCCATCGACTACTCCTGTTCCGGCCGTCAGGGTTACCGAAAGGCCGCTCGAAAACATAGCGTCTATGTAACCTGCCAAAAGGCTCTTGACAAGTTATGTATATCGAGCGTAACCCTATTGAGGCAATTTAAAAGGTTACTGGCTTCGAGCCGCAGGGAGAAAGCTGATGTCGTCGCAAAATGCAGATATTGTTCTTGTCCATGGCGCCTGGGCGGATGGCTCGGGCTGGGCAAAAGTAATTGCGCCGCTTGCGGCTGATGGCTTTTCAGTAACGGCCGCACCACTGCCGTTGACGTCATTTGCCGATGATGTCGCCGCGCTCGAGCGAGCCCTGGAACGGACGATGGGACCGGTGATCCTGGTTGGCCACGCCTATGCCGGCGCGGTGATTGCCGCTGTCTCCGGCGAAAAGGTTAAGGCTGTTGTCTATGTCGCAGCGCTTGCGCCGGGTGAAGGCGAGACGGTTGCCGATGTCTTCTATCGGGGCGTGCCGCATCCGCAGGCGCCGAAGCTGGCGCCCGACAGCCACGGGTTGATCTACCTCCCGCAGGATGCGTTTGCCACGGCCTTTGCCCAGAACGCGAAGGCCGATGAACTGGCAGTCTTGGTGGCCGCGCAGCGGCCGATCTCGCCAGCATGCATCACCGTCCCCGTCGGCCGCCCGCTTTGGAAGGATCGTCCCACCTGGTTCCTGATCGCCGAGGAAGACCGGATGATCGGGGTCGAAAACCAGCGGTTCATGGCGGCACGCATGAGGGCGCAGCAGCGCTCGGTCCTGGCCGATCATATGCCGATGGTTACGGCGCCCGCCGCCATCATCGCCATCATCCGGGATGCCGCCTCTGCCATCAGCATTCCAGATAAGTAACTTAATAAGGTCGATTATGAAGGTTATGAAAGGACTTATCATGACTCATATCAGCTATCACACCGTCGATGTCGACGGCGTCAAAGTCTTCTATCGCGAGGCGGGCTCTCCGGGCGCGGCCAAACTGCTGCTGCTGCACGGCTTCCCGACTTCCAGCCACATGTTCCGCGATCTCATCCCGCCGCTCGCCGATCGCTACCACATCATCGCGCCGGATCTTCCGGGCTTCGGGCAATCCGATGCGCCGAAGGGCCGCAACACGTTCGATAGCATCGCCGAGACGATCGACCGCTTCACGGAAGTCGTCGGTTTCGATCGCTATGCCATATATGTCTTCGACTATGGTGCGCCGACCGGTTTCCGGCTGGCCGTGAAGCACCCGGAGCGGATCACGGCGATCATCTCCCAGAATGGCAATGCCTATGAGGAGGGTTTGAGCGAAGGCTGGAATCCGATCCAAGCCTATTGGCGTGACGCCTCCGAGGAAAACCGCAATGCTCTGAAGGCATTCCTGCAGCCGGATGCGACGGCGTGGCAGTACACGCATGGTGTCCCAGACGCCTCGAAGGTCTCTCCGGACGGTTATTCGCTCGACAGTTTTTATCTGGCGCGCCTTGGTGCGGAGAAAGTGCAGCTCGATCTCTTAGGTGACTATAAGAGCAATGTGGCGCTTTATCCCACATTCCAGGCCTATTTCAGAACCCACAAGCCGCGGTTGCTGGCGATTTGGGGCAAGCACGATCCCTTTTTCCTGCCGCCGGGCGCTGAGGCCTATCGCCATGACATTCCCGAGGCGATCGTCAAAATGCTCGACACCGGCCATTTCGCTCTGGAGACCCATGCGGCCGAGATCGCAGCTGAAATCCGCACTTTCCTCGGTTGATATCGAGCCGAACCGCGCCTGCGATCGCCGGCGCGGTCTGTCGGCAGTCTCGGACTGATCCCTGAAGGCATCTTTAGACCATATCAGCGGGCCTTGTAGCTGACCGAGATCCTGGCGTTTGCCAGGGCGGATTGTGCCAATTGCGCGCTATCGAAGTCGGGTGCGCTGATCTTCAGCGGCTGATCGAGGGCAAGATCGAGCGTGAAGAAACCGGTCGGATGCGGCAGATCCTTCACGAAGCGGAGCAGGGCTTCCTTCGATTCAGCATCAATCCGGCCGTCGGGCAGCGCCTGCAGCGCTGCGACAGTCGAATCGCGCAATTGGTTGATTCCCTGGGCGGGATCGTCGGAGCCAGCCATCTGCTGGAGGAATGCCGCGAGCGACGGTACGGCCATGCCCTCGAACAGTCCCTGATTGTCGAGCCGGAAGTGCAAATGGGTAAGGCCAACCGATCCATCCTGCATTAAAGCCGGCATACCGGCATCTTTCGGCAGGCTCAACTCGGCCGAAAGCGAGGCCTTGCCGAGGCGCAGATTGGTAAGCTCCAGCTCCTGAATGTCCAGATAGCCGTCCTTGGGATCGAAACGGAAGGAGCCCGACATGTCCATCGGCCACTGCTGGACCGTCGTGATGTAATTCGCCATGGCATTGTCTAGCATCGGCGTGAAACGCACGCCCTCGACCGAGAACCGTCCCCAGGTCGGCAAGTGTTCGGGCTTGCTGGCGATGGCCTTGAGGAAATCGGTTAGCCCATCTCCCTTGAATTCCGCATGCTCGAAGGTCCATCCCATTCTGCTGCCGGATTTGAAAATTCCGTTCGCAACGGCACAGCCGTCATGCAGGTCGGAGATAGCGAAGCCGTCCGCATGCTGGATGACGGCACTGCCCTCGATAAGGTCGGTACAGGGTGTCCCGGCGGCGGCGGAAAGAGGAGCAAGAGAGATGAATAGCGGGAGTAGAAGAGGGAAACGCATCTTTCAGGACTACCTGTTTGAGTCGATCGGCAAATACGCGCCATGTTTGCGGCTATGCGGGCTATGTCAAGGCATGGAGCTTGCGTAATAGCCCGCCGTTAAGTCTTTCAAGGACGATAAAACTTGCTAGGTTCTGCCCCAAGATGCCCTCGCCACTGGCAGCCACCTCGACTCCGCCAACCGGAAGCGGCGCTCAAGCGGAGTTTCCCATCGATGACAGCGCATGCGATGGTCCGATCGGCTGAAGCCGGCAGGTCCCGCCGCCTCCGTTGCGGCATTGTCGACAAGACGCGCATCGCTATGAAACGCTCTGCGCTCTCGTCTGGCTGCCATTGCCCGTCAAATGGATGGCGACGACAGCGCCGCCTTCCGGCCGGTTTGCAAATTCCAGGCGTCCACCATGGGCAGCCGCTATCGCCTGCACCACGGCCAATCCCAGCCCCGTGCCGCCCGTCGCGCGCGAGCGCGACGGGTCGCCGCGCCAGAAGGGGTTGACGGCAACGGCGTCCATGTCCTGCGGAAAGCCTGGACCGCGGTCGAGGATGCGGATGACGACGCTTTCATCCGCCGACTGCTCCGTCTCGCATCGCAGCCAGCCGCCACCCGAAGCATAGCGGCAGGCATTTTCAAGCAGCGCCAGCACGGCCTGTCTTACGCGAGGAGAATCGGCCGAGATCCAGGCGGGCCGCAGGTTCGTTTCAACCTGCAGGCTGCTTGCATCCAGCATGGGTTTTGCCGAAGCGATGACGGTCCCGACCAATAGCGATGCGTCTATGCGCTGTCGCTCCATGACGAGTTTCTGGCCGATGGCCAGAGATAGAGTGCGCAGGTCTTCGACGACCCGTCCCAGGCCTTCGACTTGCAGGAGAAGATCGGAGATAATTTTCCGGTCCATCGGAAAAACGCCGTCGAGCATGCTCTGCAACGATCCCTGCAGGATGGTCAGCGGCGTACGCAGCTCGTGCGCGACCGCCATGTTGTTGAAGCGCAGCCTCGCTTCCATGGTCTCAAGGCTGGTCGCGAGGGCATTGAAGGTTTCCATCAGGCTCGCGACTTCGCGGGTGCTGCGGTGGGACGCGCCAACACGAACGGAAAAATCCCCCGACTTCAATCCGTCGGCTGCGGCGGTGAGCTCCTCTAGAGGGCGCGCGAGCCGGCGCGCCAGATAGACCCCGATCAAGGCGCAGAGGCCGGCTGAAAGCAGGCCGCATATCAGAACGGAAAGCTGTATCTTGAAATCGGTCGGCTCGGTCAGCAGGTTGAGGTGCTCGAACAGGAGTCTAAGGGAATCGCCGTCCGGAACCTTGTTCTCGCTCAGCATCTTGTAGGCGGCCGCCGCCCTGGGCGGCAGGGTATGGGTGATGCCCTCTTCCAGATAGGAGGCGTACCACGTGACCCCCATATATGTCAGGCCGACGCTGAGAAGCAGCATAATGGCGGTCGCGATAGCCGTGAGTGTGGCCAGCGGCAGGCAAGGGGCTCTTGGTATCTTCATCTTGGGTCCGAAAAGCGATAGCCGATGCCGCGCACCGCCGGGAAAAAGCCGGCCTGTCCAATCTCCTCCAACTTGCGCCGCAGATTGGAAATGTGCGTATCGACGGTGCGTACCAGAGCGTCGCTTTCCGGCAGGCACGCATCGAGAATGTCAGCCCGTGAAAAGGCCTGGGTGGGATGGCGGATCATGTAGGCTAGAATCCGGAATTCGCTGAGCGTCAGCGGTAATGCGATCCGGCGCTCGTCGCTGCTGACGAAGACGGTGTAGCTGTTGAAATCGACCTCAAGCGTGCCGAAGCGCCGGATCGTTTCGGCGCGATCGCCCTGCGTCCGGCGCAGGACCGCCCTCACACGCGCGACGACTTCCTGCGGGTTGAACGGCTTGACGACGTAATCGTCGGCGCCGAGCCGCAGGCCGCTTAGACGGTCTATGTCGTCGGCGACCGCCGTGACCATGATGACCGGCGTCGAGCCGGCCTGGCGGAGCCGACCAAGTACCCCGAAACCGTCCAGTTTCGGCAGGCGCACGTCGAGGAGCACGATATCGGGCTTTAGAAGCGCGTGGTGCTGGAGCGCTGTTTCGCCGTCGCCGGCGCGGACGGTACGAAAGCCGTCTCGCGTCAGATAGCCCTCCAATATCTGCGCAATCGCCGGTTCATCCTCCACGATGAGAACGAGACTGTTGTCCAATCTGATATCCTGCGTTTCTTCCGTTTTCCCTTCGGCTTTGCCGCCTTGGGCCGCACTATTGCGAACAAAGCCTGCTTTCGCAATTTCCAAACACTCCTCCAACCGTTCTCCGGCCGAATCTGAACGCGACCTTGATGGGATCTTCGCCATTTCTTGACAATCCGGATCGAGGTTGCTGTCATTCTACCGCGGGAGATATGGCATGTGGAAATTTGCATCGCATTTCCGGAGTTCAGCCTCCGATCAAGCGCCCTTGCGCCGGCCTGAAACGGGTGCTGCGACGGACGGAGAACTGGTGGTCATCGGCATGCTGATCATCTGGACTAGCTTTGTCTTTGTGGTTTTTCCCAAACTCGATCTGGCGGTCGCGCGTTCGTTTGCCCGCGGGTCCGTCTTCTGGCTGGTCGACAATCCCTTCCTGAAGGCGGTGAGGGACATAAGCCGCAGGAGTCAGCCCTATCTTCTCGGCATCATGGCGATGATCATCGTCGTGCATGCTTTTCTGCCGAGGCGGTACAGATTCTGCCCTCCCCACAAGCCTCTATTCGTTCTCTTGAGCTTTGCCGCCGGCCCGCTCCTTGTCGTGCAGATCCTGAAAGTTGCGATCGGGCGCGTGCGCCCTCGCGAACTCATCGAATTCGGCGGCACTGCGGATTTCACGCCGGTATGGCAGTTCTCCGCCGCTTGCAGCCACAATTGTTCCTTTCCCTCGGGTGAAGCTGCCGGGGCCGCTGCAGCGCTTTCGCTACTGGTGTTCATACCTGCAGCATACAGATGGATTGCCGCCTTGGTTCTGACGCCATGCCTGATGTTCGTGGCGTTCAACCGCGTCATGTTCGGTGCCCACTTCCTGTCGGATGTGATGCTCGGATGGCTCCTGACTATGTTTGTCATGGCCATGATTTGGCGCTGGATGGAGACGAATGCGAGGGCGGTCGACCGTTTCGTTACCCGCATGATGTTCCGGTGACGCCTTCGATCTTACGTGTGGATCGGCATTCTCAAAGTCCATGTGTCGCCAGAATGCGACAATGCAGACGAAATGCATGTTACAAACCTTAATACAATGTTTGTTCACCTTTCCTTGGATCAGAGGTTACTTATGTTCCATTGGCTACGCCGCTGGAGACGATTGGGGTTGGTGGGACGTTGGCGCAAGGACCTGGGTAGGGTGAGAGTGATGGGATGGGGTTGGTAGATTGGACGTTGCGTGAAATGCTCGACGTGAGAAGCCGGCGCGGGATGGGCTCCCTGAGCAATCATTTCGAGCCGTGGGTCTTGCTCGCGGTGGAAAGCTTCGAGCGGGAAATGCTGGCTTTCTACAGGCGTTCCCAATTCAAGGTCATTCACACGGCCGCATGATCGGCAAACCGGACAAACGAACCGTTATGCGCGGTTTACCACGCGCCGTTCCGCTGGTGCAGGGAAATGGTCGTCCTCACGCTTGTCTTGCCGGATCGCCCGGTTGTGCTAGGGTGCTGCGCTGCTGCCTTTGTGGAGGGCTTTCAAATGGTTACAGTGCGCGAACCGATCCTGCATCCCGTTCCGATCGAAGAATTGAGACCGACCCAGATCACCGTTGGCATGCGCGAGGTCAAGGCCAAGCGTAAGGCTTGGCGCCGCAAAGCGGAAGCCGAAGGCGACCAAGCCGGCGAGTTCCTGGGGCATCATATGGTGCCGGCTATTCGCGGCCCCCGAGGGAAATATTACGTCATCGATCACCATCATCTCTCCCTCGCGCTTTATGAGGAGGGGGTGAAGGATGTTCTCGTGACGACGGTTGCCGACCTTTCGCGGCTTGAGCGGGATTCCTTCTGGTTCGTCATGGATTGCCACGACTGGATGCATCCCTTCGACGACGAGGGGAAGCGGCGCGGCTATGAAGATATTCCGAAAAGCATCAAGGATCTGATCGACGATCCCTATCGTTCCCTGGCCGGCGAGCTGCGCCGCGTCGGTGGCTACTCTAAAGATACGACGCCGTTCAGCGAATTTCTATGGGCGGATTTTCTGCGCCGTCGCGTGAAACGCAAGGACCTCGAAAAGGATTTCAGTGCCGCGCTGGAAAGGGCGCTCGAACTTGCCAAAGGCAAGGAGGCCGACTACCTGCCCGGTTGGTGCGGTCCGGTCGCCGAATGAGCCCATTGGCCGAGCGATAAGCAGACATCCGATTGTCTGCCATGCCCGCTCGACCTGGAAGCCGTCTTTACGAAGGTGGCGCCCTTTCGGCCGACATGTTGACAGATATTGGGCAAGCTCCTAAAGGAAGCGGGTCAGCTTCGCTGGCCGTAAGCGTTTGACGTCAAGCAACGCACTCAACGATCCTCGTCGGTCGGAGTGCGTTTTTTTATGCCTTCGTCGATCGAGGAAAAGCCTGGAGATCAACATGGCTTTTCAATCGCTATCCGATCCGTCGCGTGGCCTGCTTCTGAGCACCATTCTCTTCATTTCTTATCTCTGCGTCGGCATGTCGTTTCCGATCGTGCCGCTTTATGTGAGCGGCCAATTGCAGTTCGGCAATGTCTGGGCCGGGCTCGGTGTCGGTATCGCCTTTCTCGCAACCATTCTCACACGCGGCTACGCCGGCGGGCTCTCGGATCATCGAGGCGCCAAAGTGGCTGTGGTGCGGGGCTTGGCTTTCTATGTCGCAGGAGCTCTGACGGCAATGGTCGCCGGCCTGCTGGTGCAAATGCCGCTGCCGTCCTTCCTGCTCCTTCTCGTCGGCCGCCTGCTTCTGGGGCTGGGCGAAAGCCTGGTTGCGGTCGGCACTATCGCCTGGGGCATTGCTTTTGCCGGTCCGGCGCGTTCGGGCAAGGTCCTGGCTCTGGTGGGTGCGGCCATCTATGGAGCGCTTGCCGTGGGCGGCCCGATCGGTCTACTACTGCTCGGCCGGGTCGGGTTCGCCGGTACGATGGCGATCAGCGCGGTTTTGCCGTTCGTTGGCTTGCTGGCAGCCTGGCGGGTTCCCGGTGTTGCGCCTCATCCCGTCGCCGAGCGCCCGCCTTTCTGGAACGTCGTCGGCAGGATCTGGCTGGATGGTTCGATCGTGTGCCTTCAGGGCATAGGCTTTGCCGCGATCGGTGCTTTCTTCACCCTCTATTTCCTCGATCAAGGTTGGAGCTATGCCGGGCTCGGACTGACGGCCTTCGGCGTCGGTTTTGTGTTGGTGCGCGTGCTCGTCGGCCATTTGCCGGATCTTATCGGCGGCCTGCCGGTCGCCATCGGATCGCTCGCCATCGAAGCGGTTGGTCAATTGCTGATCTGGAGAGCCACCGATCCGATGCTTGCCCTGACGGGCTCGTTTTTGACCGGGCTCGGATGCTCGATGATTTTTCCGGCCATGGGTCGGGAGGTTGTTCGGCGGGTGGAGCCGCACCTGCGCGGAACGGCGCTTGGCGGCTTCTCGGCCTTTCAGGATCTCGGCTACGGATTGACCGGACCTTTTGCCGGCCTTCTGGCCGACCGCGCCGGCTATGGCAGTGTCTTCATGGTAGGTACAGCGGCCGCGATTGCAGGTTTGCTGATTGCATTGTCGCTCCGCCGGATGCGTGTGGTCGCATTCAATTGAACGACATGGCAGCCCCTCTCCGTCGGTAGGGGCTGCCTGAACTGCGTTGCCACCTTTCAGCTTTAGTCTTTGCTTCCCGGCACATCGCTATGGGGCCGCTGTGGCACGGGGCCACCTACAAGGTTTGGAAAACGATGCCGTAGTGATAGGGCGGCAGTTCGATCACGGCCTGGGACTTGAAGCCACGGGTCTCGACAATTGCTGCGACCTCTGCCGGCGCCATGCGCATCTCGGTTTTGGGACCGCGCGGCCGCCCGAGTACCGTGGTCTCCTCGCGCGGCCGAGCTTCCCAATTGACGATGGCGAACAATCCTCCTGGAACGAGCACCGAATGAACGGCGCCAGCGAAGCCGGGCTGATCGGGAACGCCATGGAACGTGTTCGCCATGAGGACATAATCGACCTTTTCCGTAAGGTGTCCGGCTATGTCACGTGCATCGGCCCGGATCCATTTTCGCACGGACGCGCCTTGCCGTGCGACTTCCGCTTTGGCCATTTCGATCATGGCTTCATCGAGATCGAGCGCATAGACCTTTCCAGCAACGAGCTCGGCCAGCGGCGCCGTAAAATATCCGTCGCCGCAGCAAAGATCGAGAACCGTCATGCCCGGCAGGATGCCAAGCGCCTCGAGGACGGCCCGCGGGTCGGGCCAAAGGGCTGCCCACCAGTCGCGGTCCGGCATCGAGGTCGCAGGAAATGCTTCTGCCATTGCGGACCTCCGCAGCTGTGTGGTTTCAGGAAGCACAGGATATCATCATGTCGCGGCATCAGAATATTGCCTGCGGCGAATAAAAAAGCACCGTCCCGACATCATGCGATACCGGCAGGAAATCGCCGCCGGCAGCCGAGCCGGAGCAACGCGCGCGGCGGGATCATCCTGCGCGAGCCATCGTCAAATGAGGATCAGGCTACCGCATCTGCAATATGATCGGGCTGCTGCTTGCCGGGTCCGTATGCTCGCGCAAGGTCTTTACATCGTTTGCGGCAACCGCTCCGCCACGATTTCCCCAGGACGAGCGCACGAATGTCAGTACATCGGCAATTTGCTGGTCCGAAAGCTGCTGGCGGAACGGCGGCATGCGATACGCATCCGGAATGCCGCTTGCCACGATGCGGCTGGAGCCATTCAGCGTCGCGTTGATCTGCGACGCGTTTTCTTTGGCAAGCGAAGCGGCGGAGCCCGCGAGCGGCGGAATCCATTGCTGCTTTCCGCGGCCATCGATCCCGTGACAGAAGCTGCATTTGGCCGCGAATGTCTGCGCGCCCGGGATGTGTTCGCGCGTGGCGAGCGAGACGTTCTGAGCGGTACCTTCATCATATTGCCAGGGCGTGCCGTCGCGGCTGGGGTCGCCGGGCAACGATTTCAGATAGTGGCTTATGGCTTTAAGCTCGTCATCGGTCATGAACTGCGTCGAATTGTTGAACGCATCCGCCATGGAGCCGAAGACGACGGCATGACCGTTCCTGCCGGTCTTGAGGAAAGTGTAGATATCGTCCTCGCTCCAGCGGCCAAGGCCGGTATTCGGGTCGCCACGCAGGCTCGGCGCATACCAGCCGTCGAGAAGGGCGCCGGAGAGATAGAGCGGACTGCTTTCGTCAAGCGCCTTTTCCGCCATGGTGATCGCGCGCGGCGTATGGCAGCTGCCGCAATGGCCAGGCCCCTGCACGAGATAGGCACCCCGGTTCCAGCGATCGTCGCCGGCGGCTTTCGCTTCATAGGCTCCGCTTTCGGTGAAGATCGCGTTCCAGAGCGCGAGCGGCCAGCGCATGTTCATCGGCCATTTGATATCCGAGGGTCTGTCCGCCTGTTTCACAGGCTCGACCTTGCTGGTGAAATAGGCATAGAGCGCGCGGATGTCGTCGTCGCTCATCTTTGCATAGGAGGGATAGGGCATTGCCGGATAGAGGCGGTGTCCGTCTCGCGCAACGCCCTGGCGGACGGCGCGGTCGAAATCGGCCAGCGTATAGTTGCCGATACCCGTTTCCTTGTCTGGAGTGATGTTGGTCGTGAAGATCGAGCCGAGCGGCGTCCCCATTTCGAGGCCGCCGGCGAAGGGGGCGCTCTTCGGCGTGCTGTGGCAGGCGACGCAGTCGCCGAGCCGTGCGACATACTCGCCGTGCTGCAGCAGATCCTCCGAGGGAGCCTGCGCCGCGGCGACATTGTCGAAAGGAGAGGCCGGCGTGCGCGTGACGAACCACGCGATACCGCCGGCCACAAGCACGACAATCAAAAGAAGAACCAGAAGAAATTTCTTCAAGGGTGTGCCCTCACATCTTTGCTTCGGGATTTCGTAGGCGGCTAATGGAGGAGTCGACAAAACCGGCTCTCGGACCAGAAATGGGTCGAGAGCCGGAGCTGTACTTGGCGCAGGGTAAGCTGCGCCTTAGCTTTCAAAGGTGTAATTGGAGAGAGGCATGCTGCGTATTCGCTTGCCCGTCAGCGTGGACACCGCATTGGCGACCGCCGGCGGGATTGCCGGGAGCCCCGGCTCGCCGATACCGCCCATCTCGGCGCCGCTTTCGACGATGCGGACGTGGACGCGGGCCATGCGGTCCGGCGGCAGGATCGGATAAAGGTCGTAATTGCGGGCGACCGGCTCGCCGTTCTTGTAGACGGCTTCCTCCATCAGCACCTGCGACATTCCGAGTGCTGTCGCCGAATTGACCTGTGCTTCGATGATCGCCGGATTGACGATGCTGCCGGGATCGATCGCTTCCCAGACATCGTGCACGACGACCTGACCGTTGCGGATGGAGACTTCGGCAATCGCCGCCGTATGGCTGCCGAACGGAGAGGCCATGGCCACGCCGCGTGCCCGCCGCGAACCGTCGTCCGCGGTGAAGGGACCGCGCTTCCAGCCGCCGGAGAGATCGCCAGCGGCCTTCAACAGGTTGCTCAGCCGCTCGTTCTTCTGCAGCAGCTTGAGCCGCAGCTCATAAGGATCTTGCCCGCCCTCGTCGGCCAGCTCGTCCAGGAACGTCTCATAGAAAAAGTCGTTCATGGAGTTGCCCACCGAGCGCCAATAGGCGAGCGTCGCCGGGTTTTTCACATAGATCTGGGCGATGCGGTAGTTCGGGATGGCGTAGGATTTGCCGGTCAGACCCTCAAGAGCGGTTGGATCGAGCGAATCCTCCTTGTGACCGAAAACGCTTTCGGTCGGTCCTTCGCATGCACTGATTGCCTCGAGCGCGACGGGCATGCCGCTGGCATCGAGGGCACCGCGAAAGCGCACGGCCGCCATCGGGCGCATGGGGTCGCGCAGAAACTCCTCCTCGCGGCTCCAGATAAGCTTCACCGGCCGCCCGACCTCCTTTGCAAGCTGGATGGCTTGCGGATAGGGATTGGCGGACGGATAGAGGAAGTGCCGCCCGAAGAAGCCGCCCAGGATGAGGCTGTGGAGCTTCACCTTCGATGGATCGAGCCCCGTCAGCTTGGCAATGTCGGCCTGGAATTGCTCGGGTGCCTGATTGGGCAGCCAGACTTCGAGACTGCCGTCCGGATTGAACCGGGCCAGGGTGGATGGCGGCTCCAGCTGCGCGTGACGCAGATATTGGCTCGCGTAGGTCGCCGAAACGACGGTCTTCGCACCTTCGAACGCTTTGGCGATATCGCCGACATTCTCCGCTTCCTTGCCGTTTCCCGGCTCGTTGGCGAGCTTGTCGTTGAAGGCCGAGGTCGCGAAATCCGCGGGCATATAGCGGAGGGCGGCATTGGCATCGGGACCCGGTTCGCGCCAATCGACTTGGGCCGCCTCGGCTGCGCGCTTGGCATTCCACCAGCGTTCGGCAACGACGGCAACGGCGCCGGGCAGGCTATGGACGGAATGGACGCCCGGCATTGCCTTGAGCTGGTCCTCGTTACGGATCCTGCCGATCGTGAGACCGAGGCGCGGCGCATGCTGGACGGCGGCATGCAGCATGCCGTCAACCTTGCAATCGATTGCGTAGACCGCCTTGCCCGTCGATTTGTCATGGATATCGAGCCGTTCGACCGGTTTGCCGATCCAGCGGAATTTGCTCGGGTCGCGAAGTGTCACGCTTTCGGGGGCGGGAACCGGCAGATCCAGTGCCTCGGCAGCGACATCGCCATAGGCGAGGCTCCGCCCCGATGCGGCATGGATCACGCGGCCGGGCTCGGTTGTCAGCTCGGCGATGGGTGCGTTGAGGCGCTTTGCAGCCGCTTGCAGGATCATGTTGCGCGCCAGCGCGCCCAGCCTGCGCATGGTCTCGTAGCTTGTGCGTACCGACATGCTGCCGCCGGTAATGCGCATCTTGCCGTGCACGACGAGATAGTCGCTGCCCGTCGGTGCATTTTCGACGACGAAGGTTTTAGGATCGGCATCAAGCTCCTCGCCGACGATCTGGGCCATCGCCGTGAAGACGCCCTGACCGCCTTCGACGAAAGGGCTCATGAAACGGATGGTGCCGTCCGGGCGGATTTCGAGGAATGCCGGAACGCGGGCGCCTGGAGGCATTGGGTTTGCCGCCTGCTGGGCTCGTGCGGAGCCGACTGGCACGCCGAAACCGAGGACGAATGCGCCGGCTGCGGCACCGGCCGAGGTCAGGAGAAAGTGCCGGCGCGAGATATTGACCGGAGATCCGATGGGGAATTCATTTTCGGGGACAAGGTTGCGGCTGGCTTCGGTCACAGCGTTTCTCCTTCTTTCGAGGAGAGATCTTTGACCGCCGCCTTGATCGCGTTGTAGGTTCCGCATCGACAGAGATTGATCATCGCCGCGGCGATTTCGTCATCGGAGGGATTGGGCGTTTGCTTGAGGAGCGCGGTCGCGGCAACGATTTGCCCCGATTGGCAGTAGCCGCATTGCGGAACCTGATGCTTGATCCAGGCGGCGACCACGCGCTTGCCGATAGGGTCGGCTTCGATCGCCTCGATCGTCGTGATCTGGCCGCCGGCGACGCTGTCGAGCGGCGTTACGCATGAGCGCACGACTTCTCCATCGACGAGGACCGAGCAGGCACCGCATTGTGCCAGCCCGCAACCATATTTCGTACCGGTCATGGCCAGCTCGTCACGGATGATCCAGAGGAGCGGCGTGTCTCCGTCCGAATTGACTTGGTAGGATTGATTATTGATCTGAAGATTCACGCGGCGCCTCCTGAGGCTTTCGATGGCGAGCCTTCGATGCCAGGCGCTACGCGATGATCTGAATGCTGGACAATCGGACGACGCATAGCTCAGGCTCACAACCCGGACCATAACACTGAACCGACCGCATCAAAAAGATTAGTAGCTGAATCGCGATAGACGTTAGAAGCCAGATTCATAAATCGGCTTTCAGCTCATTTCGATCGCTGAAGCAAGGTCCCCGCCGGCCGACGGGGCGGCGATGCGGTCTTCGAGCCGCGCCGTAACTTCCTGTTTCTAATGTGTAATCGCGCAGCTATGGTCCTGCACGTCCTCGCCGCCCATGCCGGGCGCTGCGACATCGGTGAGGACGATGAAGCCGGGACCGTCGGCGAAATCGGCGCCGACGACCACGAGATTGTGATCGCCCATTTCCTTCGCCGGGTCCTTCAGCATCTTGGCAAGCGCCAGGAACGGATTGAAGTCGCCCAATGTCTCGCCCTTGACCCGGACCGCCGTGAATTTATGGCCGGCGATGGTATCAGGAAGAGGTGCCCAATCGACACCGATCGTGTCGGCATCGGCCTTAAGGGCGGCCCGCGCATCGGCGCCCAGGCAATCGACGTGGATATGCAATTGGTTCTGCGAGCGCGCCTGCTGCGCGTTGACGGCCAGGCTGAGGCCGTCACGCGGGAGCGCGTGCGGCAGCCGAGCATCGACATCGCCCCGCTCGGCCCAAGCGTCGGCAAAGAAATTATGCGTTGCAGGATTGAGGAGTGCCGCGCTCTCCATACCCGTGATCTTGTCGGTCGGAATGAGCAGAACTTGCGCAACGCCCCGCAGATCCTTCAGCATCGCATAGTGCTCGGTCGTATTTATCGAGAGGCAGGGCGCGGTCTGCACCACGCATTTGTCGTGAACGATCTTCCACAGCACGTCGGAGTCGGCAAAGGCCGGCGCAAAGAGGAAGGGAAGGAAGGATACGGCAAGAGCTGTGACGCGGCGCGAGTATGTCATGACAGGAAACTTCTCTGGTTCAAAAGGTTTGGCATTGTCCGGAATTCCGGTGGACTTATCACAGGTCTTTTAGGCTCTTGTGACGGCTTGGACAAAGAACGGGAGCCGGCCGCCGACAATAGCGGCGACCAGAACGGCCGACTGGAAAGCGGCAGCCACGCCTGCCGAAAGGATAGCTTTCTAAGCTGGAAGCAGGGCCAGTCCCTGCTTTCTGGTTCTCCGGCTATGGCTGCCCCATCCCTCAATAGCGAGCGATAGCGCCACTTGCCGCGGATCTCGACACAGATCTCATCGATCCGGACCGAACTGCAATGGGATCGGCGAACCTGGCGCAACCGCTTCTCGATCATCGGCGCATAGGCGAGGACCTAGCGGCTGATCGTGCTGTGGTCCACTTCGAAGCCGCTATTCCATCCGTCTTCAGCCATCGGCCTCGACGGAGATAAAGGGATGAAAGAATCCAGTCGGCTGCAGGATCGAACTGGCGATATTGGCAATGATCGGGCCTGCCGTCTCGCTCTTTGCCAGAGCTTCCTTCCAGGCTGGATCAGCCACGAACTCTGCCCATTTGCGCTCGCGCTCCTCCAGCGATTGCCATTCGAGGAAATAAATGAGGTCGTTGCTGGAAGGACCGATCATCGTCGTCCAGAAACCGAGGGGGCGGATGCCGAGCCGGTCCCAGATCGCCAGCGTCGCCGTTTCGAAACGCTCCTTGAGGGCTGGCAGCTTGCCCGGCAAGCAAGTATAGATGCGCATTTCATGAATCATGGAAAATCCTCCTTGAGCGAATTCAGGGGCAGGCCGCGCCTGTCCCTGAGGCGCCGAATTAAAACTAGTTAGCGATATCAGCGGATTGAGATTCCCTTTTGGTGCTGAATCAAAATGCGGTTTCCGAAAATCTGCATCGCTATTGCTCAAATTGAGCATAATAGAAATATGCTTCATTTTTCAAGTGATTTGGAGGGTCGGGAGTGAGCGTTGATCTATCTTCTAATCCCGCCTTCTTGCCCATCCACAATTTCGGTCGGTTCAAGGCTAGATTCGCCCAGGTGTCGGGGCTTGACGAAAACAAGCCAGGCATTAATTTAAACGGAGGCGCCTCCGTTTATTCGTGGCGCCTTTGCTTCCTAATTCGGACGAGAGCCGACCATGACGCCAGAATTCCATCGGCTCCGTCTTCCTGAAACTATAGCAACGGTAGGCCGACGGACGGATTCTACTCGATTCCGTAGGTCTCATCTTCGTGACGATGGCAGGAGCTTATCATGACACGAACCATCCATATCGCGCTCGACATTAACGGGCAGCGCCACGAACTCGATATCGAGCCGCGTGTGACGCTTCTCGATGCGTTGCGCGAGCATCTATCACTCACCGGCACCAAGAAGGGCTGCGACCAGGGCCAGTGCGGCGCCTGCACCTGTCATGTCGACGGTAAGCGCGTGCTATCTTGTCTGACGCTTGCCGCGCAGGCCGAAGGTCGCGAGATCACGACGATCGAGGGGCTGGCGAGCGAGGCCGGCGACCTGCATCCGGTACAGGCTGCCTTCATCGAGCAGGACGCCTTCCAGTGCGGCTATTGCACGCCGGGCCAGATCATGTCGGCCGTCGCCTGCATCCGCGAAGGGCATGCAGGTTCCGATGCGGAGATCCGCGAATATATGTCCGGCAATCTCTGTCGGTGCGGGGCCTATAACAGCATCGTTGCCGCGGTGCGCCAGGCTGCGGAGGTCGCATGATGCGAAACTTCTCCTATCTGCGCGCCACATCGACAGCCGAAGCCGCTCAGGCGGCACAACAGGCCGGCGCCATGCTGCTTGCGGGCGGCACGACACTACTCGATCTCGCCAAATGCGGCGTGGGTGAGCCCGATACGGTTATCGATATCACTCATCTCTCCGGCATGAGCGGCATCACGGTCGACGCAGTCGGCGCCCGGATCGGCGCGCTCGCCAGGATGAGCGAGGTTGCCGACCACAAGGATATTCGCGCGGCTTTCCCGGCGGTTTCCGAATCCCTGTCCCTGGCCGCCTCCGCACAGCTTCGCAACATGGCGACCATCGGCGGCAACCTCCTGCAGCGGACGCGTTGTTCCTATTTCCGCGACCCCGGCGCCTTTGCAGCCTGCAACAAGCGTGCCCCCGGCTCGGGCTGTTCGGCGATCGGCGGTATGACGCGCAATCACGCCGTGCTTGGAACCAGCGAAGCCTGCATCGCCTCCTATCCCGGCGATCTGGCGGTTGCCCTGGTCGCGTTTGACGCCGTAGTCGAGACGGATGGCCGCAAGGTTGCCATCGACGATTTCTTCCTCCTTCCCGGTGACACACCGGATAGGGAGACCGCCCTGCAGAGCGGCGAAATCATTACCGCCATTACCATTCCTGGCTCCGCCGCTGCTCGGAACTCCACCTACATCAAGGTCCGCGACCGACAGTCCTACGAATTTGCTGCCGCGAGTGCCGCTGTTGGCCTAGAGCTGGAAGCCGACGGCAGGACAGTGCGCGATATTTGCGTGGCCATCGGCGGCGTCGCGACCAAGCCCTGGCGAGCGCGTGTCGTCGAGCAGGCATTGATCGGCAAGGCGCTCGTTCCGGAGGAGGTCGAAAAGGCTAGCCGTCTCGCCATGGAGGGTGCCGTCGCGCATGGCGGCAACCGCTACAAGATCGAACTTGCGCCGCGCGTCATCGCCCGCGCCATTCTGAAGATGGGAGGTCTTGCATGACCATGATGGAACCCCGCAAACATGGTGACGCGTCCGACGGTACCGTCGGCGGTCGTCAGTCGCGCTTCGAAGGCAATATGAAGGTGACGGGGGCTGCGACCTACGCGCTGGAATATCCGGTCGAAAATCTCGCCTACGCCGTCCTCATCCAGAGCACGATTCCCGCCGGCCGCGTCGTCAAGGTCGATGCCTCGGCAGCGCTTGCGAAGCCCGGCGTACTGCTGGTGCTGACGCCGGAGGACGATCTCGGTCTCAAGCTTTCGGCTGACTGGGGCGGCAACAAGCCCGCCGACGGCCCTTATTATCCGCTGCCGCGCGAGGTGCGTTTCAACGGGCAATCGATCGCAGCCGTTGTCGCCGAGAGCCGCGAACTGGCGACGGAGGCTGCCGGGCTGGTGCGCATCACCTATGAAGAGAGCAGGCATGTCGCCGACCTCAACGACCCGAATGCCGGCGAGGGCAAGCTCATGGAGCCGCTGTCGATCGCCTGGGGTGATGCCGAGGCAGCTCTTGCCGCATCCGCGGTCAGGATCGAAGCGGAATATTCGACGCCGCGCGAATATCATGTGGCGATGGAGCCGCACGGGCTGACGGCGAAATGGGATGGCGACCAGCTGACCATCTGGGAACCCAGCCAATGGTCGCATGGCATGGCGCGCATGTATTCCGAATGGTTCGACATGCCCTATGACAATGTCCGGATCATCTCGCCCTTTATCGGCGGTGGCTTCGGCTCTAAGGGGCAGCCGCTCGCCTATGGCGCGGTGGCTGTCGCGGCCGCCAGAAAGCTCGGCCGGCCGGTGAAACTCGCGGTCACCCGCCCGCAGAATTTCACGAGCTATGGCGGGCGCGCCGCGACCAGGCAGAAGATCGCACTCGGCGCTACCGAGGATGGTATTCTGCAGGCGATCGTCCATCGCGGCGCCAGCGAAACCTCGCTCGATGCCGACTGGCCGGAACAGACGGGGGCGGCAACGTCGATCCTCTACAAGGTCGAGAATTTCTCCTCGCAGCATCGCGTCGTGCCAGTCAGCAGCGTGACACCAGGCGCCCTGCGCGGTCCTGGCAAGAACCCGAGCGCCTACGGCATCGAATGTGCGATCGAGGAACTGGCCTACAAGCTCGGCATGGACCCGCTCGAGCTCAGACTGAAGAACTACGCCGATCACGACTACCAGTCCGGCAAGCCATGGTCGACGCGCCGGCTGCGCGAGGCGCTGACGGAAGGGGCCGAAGCCTTTGGCTGGTCGAAGCGCAGCCACGCGCCGCGCTCGATGCGTGACGGCAGGACCCTGATCGGCTGGGGCATCGGCTGCGGCACGTTCCCCGTCATCCGGGCGCCGAGTGAGGCGATGATACGCATTTTGTCCAACGGTCGGGTGGAGGTCGTCAGCGGCGCCATCGACATGGGGCAGGGGACCTATACGATCCTCGCGCAAAGCGCCGCGGAAGTCTTCGGCATTCCGGTCGATCAGGTGAACGTCCATCTCGGCGATTCACGCCTACCGGGCTCGGCGATCGCCGGCGGCTCGATGCTCGCCGGCTCGATCATGGGAGCCGTGCACAAGGCTGCGGTCGCGGCCCGCGACGAACTCATCGGCCTTGCTCTCAGCGACGGCAATTCACCATTCCGCGAGACGGGGGCGAATACGCTGAATTTCGCTGAGGGGCGCATCGCGGCCCCCCGCGGCGAGGCACCGTCGCTGACGCTGGCCGAACTGATGTCAGCGCTAAAGCGCGAGGAGATCGAAGTCCGGCGCAACACCTTGCCTGACGGCACGAATGCACAGGAGCAGCTTCAGGCCTGGACCACCATGGCTAGAGTTCAGGGGCCGACCATGGGCGATTATTCCATGCATAGCTGGTGCGCCCATTTTGCCGAAGTGCGGATCGACGAGGATTTCGGCACGGTGCGCGTCTCCCGTATGGTCTCCGCCTTCGATTGCGGCCGCCTTTACAATCCCAGACTGGTCGAAAGCCAGTGGCGTGGCGGCATCATCATGGGCATCGGCCAGGCTCTTCTGGAGGAAGGATTGGTCGATCCGCGCAACGGACGAACCGTCAACAACAATGTGGGCGACTATCTCGTGCCGACAAACTCCGACATCCCGGATATCCAGGTGATCTCCGTCGGCGTGCCCGATCACAATGCCTCGGCGCTCGGCGGTAAGGGCGTCGGCGAAGTCGGTATCGTCGGCGTGGCGCCTGCGATCGCCAATGCGGTGTTTCATGCAACCGGCCGGCGCGTACGTGATCTGCCGATTACGCTGGAAAAACTGCTGTAAGGGAAGTGAGGTTCGAGCCGCATTGCAATCGGCAAGCGGCTCGAATGTCTACTCGGGAGTGGTTTATTGTCAATTCTTGCAGATCAATCTCTGCTCCGGCCGATCCCATAGGTCAGTGCAAGCGCACCGACGAGAACGGCACCCTTGATGAAGTCCTGCGTATAATAAGGCGCGTTCAGCATCGTCAGCCCGTTCAGAAGAACGCCGACAAAAACCGCGCCGATCGTCGTCCCGAGAACATTGGGCCGCCGCAGTCCGAGCACGGCAAAGCCGATGAGCGAGGCTGCGACGGAGTCCATCAGCAGCGAGGCGCCGGAGGAGACATCGCCGCGGCCGACACGGGCGGCAACGATGATGCCGCCAAGCGATGCGAGAACGCCTGACAGCACATAGGCGAAGGTCTTCAGGCGGGCGATGTTGGCTCCGGCCAACCGTGTTGCCGCTTCATTGCCGCCGGTCGCATAAAGCAGGCGGCCAAGGCGTGTGCGCTCGGTGAGGATATGAAGCACGAAGGCGACGATCAGCATGAGAATGACGGGGAGGGGGATGGTGCCGAAGAGGCTCGAGCGGCCAATCGTCAGGAAGGCGGTATCGACTTTGCCGGTCGCCGTCGTGCCATCTGGAAGGATGAGGCCCACCGAGATCGAGCGACCGGCCGTCGGGATGAGCTGGAGGCCGGTCAGGAGGAACATGGTGGCGAGGGTTGCCAGCAGATCCGGCACTTTCAACCGGACGATCAGCAGGGCATTGACGAGCCCGACGATTGCGCCGAACGCAAGAACCAGGGGCACTGTCTGATAGGCGTCGAGATTGAGCACGATCATGGCATAGCTTGCGGCCATGACGCTGGAGGCAGCCACAGCGCCGACGGACAGATCGAAGCCGCCGATGGCAAGCGTCACGGTGACGCCCGCGCCGATGATGGCGACCACAGAGACGGCCTGCAGGATGCTCATCAAATTGTTGATGTTGATAAAGGCCGGCTGAGCGAAGCCGAAGATGATCACGAGGGCAAACAGAAGAAGAAATACGGCTCCCCGCCGCACGAGTTCCTGCGGCGATACCGTGCCGTCTGCCGTCCTTCGCTCTTCGGGGATGTCAGCGGTTCCTTCGCTCACCAGGCATATTCCTCGTTTTGCCGGTCAATGGCCGTCGCATCGGCACCATCCTTCAGGCCATGATCCTCCATCACCAGCACCCGGTCGGCGACTTCGAATGCCTCTTCGGGGTCGGATGTCGCGATCAGCGTGGCGCGATCGCCATGGGCGCGTATGGCGGCAATGATGTCCTGGCGCGCGCCGACGTCGACGCCCTGAAAGGGTTCGTCGAGCAGCAGCAAGCGGCTCGGCTCGGCCTCCCAGCGTGCGAGCACGACCTTTTGCTGATTGCCGCCGGAAAGCGACCAGACGGATGCATCCGAGCCAGGCGCCTTTATGCCGAGGCGCCGGATGGCCTTTGCGCCCTCGCGAGCCTCTCGTCGCGAAAACAGGAAGCCGGAGGGATACCATTGCTTCAGATGCGGCAGGCTGATCGTCGCCGCAATGCTTTCTCCCGGCCAGTCCGGAGGCATGAGCGAAGAGCGATGCCGATCGGCGGCAGCCATGACGACGCCGCGCGCGATCGCATCCGCAGGCGAGCCGGGCTGAAAGGGGAGGCCATCGAGAAGCGCGGTGCTCGCGGCGGAGCGTTCGAGGCCGAAGAGGATCGAGAGAAGCCGGCTCTTGCCGGCTCCAAGAACGCCGGTAATCGCCACGACTTCGCCGGCGTGGAGCTTAAGATCGATCGGCGGGCTGTCGGCAAACAGCCGGACATCCCGAAGTTCCAGTATGATCCGGTCGAACTGCTCGCGACGATGCGGACGGGCTGCCGTCATCGATCGCCCGATCATGGTTTCAATGGCGGCGCCAAAATCGATGGGACGGGTAAAGGCACCGACATTGCGGCCGCCCCGCAGGACGACCGCGCGATCGGCAAGCGCATCGAGATCGCCTGTTCGATGCGAGATATAGAGAATACCCAGGCCACGCGTTTTCAGCTTGCGGACGATATCATAGAGCCGGCCCGTTTCGCGCGCGGACAGGCTTGCCGTCGGCTCGTCCAGGATCAGCAGCTGCGCCTTGTTGGAGAGGGCGCGGGCAATGGCGACCATCTGCCTGTCCGCCGTGCCGAGTTCGGCAAAATCCCGGTCAAGCGGCAGATCGAAGCCGGCTTCCGACAGAATGGCTTCCGCTTTTCGCCGTAGCGAACGCTTCGACAGAAAGAAGGGTTGGCGCCCGTCGACGAATTGATTGAGCAAAAGGGCATCCGCCACCGAAAGACCGGGCACACCGACGACATCGGTCGACTGGTGCACGGTCACGATGCCCTGGGCGCTTGCCGCTGCCGGACTGTCGGCCCGATAGTCCTTGCCATTCCAGAGGATACGGCCCGCGTCGGGATGATGAATACCGGAAAGAATCTTCACCAGCGTCGACTTGCCGGCGCCATTGGCTCCCATCAGTGCGACGATCTCGCCGTAATCGATGGTCAGGGACGCGTCCGCCAGGGCCTGCGTCGAGCCGAAGGCAAGCGAGAGATTTCGAACATCAAGCAAGGTCATGGGTGCGGGTTCGGTGATCGTTCGTGACACTCGTAAGCCACAGCCACGCAATCACAAGGATCGGCCTTGCATTATTTACTTATTCTATAGAATAAATTTTCATTCGCTTTTGGCTTGCGTTCATTGGCAGTTTTAATGGGCAGACGACGAGATCGATCAGACGATGTCCTACCCGCAACGGATGGGTTTTATTTGTCCGAAATGCCAGGGAAGCCGGAAAAGCTTTCCTTTTGTCTATTATATTTATAGACAATAAAAAGGCTCCAGTATTCAGGATTTCCGCTCTCGCGATGGCGTTCGTCCAGCTTATGCGGATATTTGCGTCAGGAGTCTTTATGGACACGGTTCTCTATCTTGCTTCTCTTGCAACTCGGCCAAGCCGCGCCGCAGCCGGGCGCATCTGGTCGATCCTGCAGCACCTCCTGGCCGGCCTCATGGTTTTCTTTTCCCTACTATTGTTGCTGCACGCCCTTTGCGGGACCTGAGATCCGCGTTCCGACAGTAAGGGCTAAGGATAAACCAAAGAAAGGCCCGGCGTGCCGCATCTGAACGCCGGGCCTTCATGTGGCTATTTGATAGTGTGAAGATCGACGCCCTTGGTGTCGCGAACGAAGATAAGGCCAATGACGAGTGTCATCGCCGCGATCGCGATCGGATACCAGAGACCATAGTAAATATCGCCCTTGGCGGCGCTCATGGCGAAAACCGTTGCCGGAAGCAGACCGCCGAACCAGCCATTGCCGATATGATAGGGCAGCGACATGCCTGTATAGCGGATGCGGGTCGGGAACATCTCCACCAGGATTGCGGCAATCGGGCCGTAGACCATGGTCACATAGATGACGAGGATCGTCAGGATCAGGATGGTGAGCGGCCAATTGATGGCCGCGGGGTCGGCAACCATCTTGAAGGCGCCGCCACTGGCGATGGTATAGACCGGCATGTCCGTGGCGCCGCCAGCCTGATCCGCCGTCAGAAGCTTCGCCTTCACCAGATCGGCGACGGGTGTCACTGTCTTTTCGCCCGCCCGAACAGTCGCCGCGTTGAGCCCTAGTTCGGGGTTGGCGGCGATGAAGGCGTCCAGCTTGGCGTCCGGCACCTTGGCAGGATCGCGCGCCAGCGGGAAACCTGCCTTTTGCAAGGCGAGGTTCATGTCATGCGTGAATGCGCCGCTCTTGGCCGCAGCACCGGCTCCGGCCGCTGTTGCGTCGTAGGAGGTCACGGTCGCGTCGCCGAGCTTGACGGTTGCCGGCTGCCCGGCTGGGCCTACGACGACCGTATAGGGCACGGACGACTTCGACAGGAAGGATGTGGCGATGTCGCATGAATTGTTGAACTTGGCGGTGCCGACCGGATTGAACTGGAACGTGCAGTCGCCAGGAGCAGCCGTCACCGTGGCCCGGACGGTTTGCTCCGCTTGGGCGAGCGCAGGGTTTGCGGCATGGGTCAGCGCTTTGAACAGCGGGAAATAGGTCAGGATCGCCAGCGCAAGGCCCGCCATGATGATCGGCTTGCGGCCGATCTTGTCGGATAGCCAGCCGAAAACCACGAAGAACACGCTGCCGATCACAAGCGCGATCGCGATCATGATGTTGACCGATTGGCCATCGACCTTCAGGACGTTCTGCAGGAAGAACAGCGAATAGAACTGACCGGCATACCACACGACCGCCTGACCGGCGGTGAGGCCGAGCAGCGCGATTAGGGCGATCTTCGCATTCTTCCACTGGCCGAAGGCCTCGGAAAGGGGTGCTTTGGAGCCCTTGCCCTCTTCCTTCATCCTCTTGAACGCCGGCGATTCACTGAGCGACAGCCGGATCCAAACGGAGATGGCGAGCAGAATGCAGGAGAGAAGGAAGGGAATGCGCCATCCCCAGGTGGCAAAGGCATCCTTGCCGACGGCATTCTGCACGATGAGGATGATGATCAGCGACAGGAAGAGCCCGAGCGTCGCAGTCGTCTGGATCCAGGACGTGTAGTAGCCGCGCTTGTTGTCGGGTGCATGTTCGGCGACATAGGTGGCGGCACCACCATATTCGCCACCTAGCGCCAGGCCTTGCAGCATGCGCAGGGCAATCAGGATGACCGGAGCGGCCAGACCCCAACTCGCTGAACCTGGGAGGACACCGACCAGGAACGTCGACAGGCCCATGATCAGGATCGTGACGAGGAAGGTATATTTGCGGCCGACGAGGTCGCCGATCCGTCCGAAAACCAGTGCGCCGAACGGCCGGACAAGGAAACCCGCGGCAAAGGCCAGCAAGGCGAAGATGTTACGGGTTGCTTCCGGATAATCGCTGAAAAAGGTCGCGCCGATGAAGGCGGCCAGAGACCCATAAAGATAGAAATCGTACCATTCGAACACGGTTCCCAGGGAAGAGGCGAAGATGACCTTCTTCTCTTCCCTGGTCATGCCTCGACTCGTCGTCTCGGCTACGGACGTAGTTGCCATGAATCAATCCTCCCAATTGCACCAGGGACATAGTCAAAAGACCCGTGTCATGTCCCCCATGATGACATTACGCAGGACTTTCCCGCCGATGTACGCGGAAAGTCGCGCCAGTGGGTGCTCTCCTGATTTCCTCCCCCAGGAGATCACGCACCTGATGCATTTGCGAGTGTTGGCCAAAAATTGAAAATTGCAATGGCTGCAACTGCCGTCGCTTATGAAAAACTGTGTGTAGGCATCAAGAAATACGGATATGTCGGGCTTTTCTCAATGCGCCGTGCGGGGCCGAGCGCTTCTGAGCGGCAGGCCTTATTGCCGGGCAGACGCATCAGCCGGATAGCAGGCCGTGGCATATAGGGGCGGAATATGCCGGTTCGAAAGCTGGATCTCGTGGCTGGCCCCGTGAGCGATGCAATAGGGCGGCAACTGGTCGTCCTTGATATCAGACATATAGAGCATGCCCTTGGTCGCCACGTCGCTTGCCGTAACCCACGGCGAAAGCCTGAGATCACGATCGACGGCAACGTCGGGCCTTTGCGGCAATCCGAGTGAAACCAGGCCGGCAAGCCAAATCGTTCCTCCCGTGATTTGCAAGGGCGTGGCGACTTCGGTCTTCCACACGGCGTTTACCTTGTCGGCAAGTTCCTGCATCGGCCAGGATGTTCTCTGCGGTTTATGCGATTTCGACCAGACGGCTTCGCCGATAAACACGGCTGCGGTGAGGGAAACACACACCACAGCGCCGGCCGTCAGGCGCTTGATCATGGTCTCGCTCCAGTCGCCGCCGATTTCGGCAACCAGCCAGAGCCCGACGGTGGTGAACATCGGCAATCCCCACATGGTGACGAGACCTTTTCCGGTTGCGAGTGCGCCAATGACCAGCATTGCCAGTGGGGTAAACGTGAATAGTCGGAGAAACAGTTTTGCCGCAGACGGGGTGTTGCCGTCGCGCGGCCTACGGAAGGCCGAAAAGCCGACGCAACTCAAAAGGAGAAGCATGGGCATCTGGTTTAGGAATTGGGTGAGCAGGAATATGAGCGGCTCTTCGGCAAATCTACGGCCTGAGGTGCGATCTGAGACATATTTGAAGGTCAGGAAATCGGTCTGAAACAACCATAGAACATGCGGCAGGAAGATCAGCCCGGCGATCGCGACCGCGATATAGGGTCTCGGTGTCTTCAGCTGTGCCCTGACGTCCGAAAATACGAAGCCGGCAATCGCTGCCGTGGTTGCGATGACGCCGACGGAATATTTGGCGTACATGCCCGCGCCGACGAGCACTCCCAGCATGATCCAGAGCGATGTTTTTCCCGGTCTTTTCGTTATGTGTGCAAAAACTAAAATGATCGCTGACCAAAATGGCAGCTGCAGAACATTATGATTAAACTGCGTGGAGAAGTAGTTGAAATATAGCGATCCGGTCAGCAGCAGGGTGCCGGCCAATGCACGCCATCTGCTCATGAAGACGCAACCCGTAAGATAGACGAATAGATAGGTCAGGGCTACGGCAATCTGTGACAGCAGATAGGGACCCAGCAAATAGCCAGGTATCAGGTAGTGCATGATTTCGATCGACCAGGCCGGCCCGGGCGGGTGCTTGTACGTGCCGATCAGCCAGTGGGGTGCCCAGGTCCAGCCTTCGACAACGTCGAGCGGAGGCGCTGAACTGAATACGGTCGGGACGATCGTTAGAAGGAAAATTTGCAACGTCATGAGAAGCCACAGAATATTCGTGGGACGTTGGAAGATGCTGCTGAAAGCCGTTGGCAAAGACTATTCCCTCAAGTTCGGCGCCGCAGCGATGCTCCGCGGCGAAATGCGGCAACGGATTACCTTAATCCATTGTTTATTCAAGCATCCGTCATCATCGATATCTTTTGTAAGATTTGCGGCTGCATGCGGGAAGCATTTACCGCAAAACTCAGTTTTAATTCACCAAAATGTGCAAGGGTTCAATCCAAAATTGGACGAATCTATTCTGTCGATATGAGTATCAAATGCCAGTCTTATCCCTAGTCGCACCGTTTCTGAACGAGCAAGCCTCGGCTGAAGCTTTCGCGCAATTCACGAAAGCAATAGCAACCGATGTCAAAAACCGCTTTGGCCTCGATTTGGAGGTTGTGCTGGTCGACGACGGCAGCACGGATAACAGCATCGGCCGCTATCGCGAGGTCCTGGATGGCAATTGGCGGATTGTCGAACTCAGCCGGAACTTTGGCAAGGAAATAGCGCTTTTCTCCGGCATTGAAGAAAGCAAGGGCGATTTTGTTCTGATGGTCGATGCCGATCTGCAGCATCCCTATGAGGTCTGCATCGAGATGATCTCAACCCTGATGGCAGACGATGATCTCGACGTCGTCTATTCCGTGCGAAGCGACCGAAGGGACGAATCCTGGGCCAAGGCGTTTGCGAGCAAGCTTTTCTACAAGGTGATCAATGCGGGCCAGCGCTTCGACATGCCGGAGAATGCCGGTGATTTTCGCATAATGCGCCGCCAGGCAGCGACGGCTCTTTTGAGCATTCGCGACAAGAGGCGCTTCAACAAGGGGCTTTATGCCTGGATGGGGTTCCGGCAGAAGGGCATACCCTATGTTCCCGCCCCGCGCGCGGCAGGCAATACCAAATGGTCAAAGCGAGCTTTGGCAGCCCTCTCACTTGAAGGCATCACCTCCTTCTCGTCGCTGCCACTGCGTTCCATGTCGGTCGTTGGCGTCATTATCGGCATTCTTGGCATGCTCTACGGGGCCGAAATCATCGTTGAGGCTTTGCTGTTCGGTACCAATGTGCCCGGTTATCCGAGCCTGATGGCGTCGATTTCCGTGCTTGGCGGCTTTAATCTCGCTCTTCTCGGTCTGCTTGGCGAATATGTCTGGGTGACGATCGGCGAGGTGAAGGATCGGCCGCTCTATATCGTGCGGCGGATCCATCGATCGGACGACGCAGCTTGATGACGCCGCAAATCCCGCAAATCAATGTCATTGCCGACGACTACGGCCTTTCCCCCGGCGTCAGCGGCGCTATCAGGGAGCTGATCGGTTGCGGCAGGCTGACGGGTACCGGATGCATGACGCTTTTCCCGGAATGGCCTGAGCAATCGCAGCTGCTTCGCCGGCTCAACCACGAGTCCCGGGCCGACATCGGCTTGCATCTGACGCTGACCGATTTTGCGCCGCTCTCCCGGCCGGGCGCGGATAAGAAATTGCCATCGCTGCCACGGCTGCTCTCCGCAAGCCTCCTGCACCAGCTCGATCAGGAGATGATCAACGCGGAACTCGATGCTCAGCTGGAGCGCTTCGTTGACGGCATCGGGCGGCTTCCCGACTTCATCGATGGGCACCAGCATGTGCATTTCCTGCCCGTTGTGCGCCGCTGGCTGGAAGCCCGCATCGACAGGCTTCGACGTGACGGCAACCTACCGTGGCTGCGCGGAGCGCCCTCGATACTGTTGGGCACAAGTGTCGGGATAAGGGCGAAGATCGCTTTCGTCGAAACGGTCGCGACCGGTTTCGATCGCCGCATGACGGCAGCCGGTTTCCCCGTACGCGGTCCCTTGGCCGGTTTCTACAATTGGAACCGGCCCGGCGATTTCTTGACGGTTATCGGCCAGCTCCAAAGCGGACTGCCGCAGAATGCGGTTTTGATGTGTCATCCGGGTTGGATCGACAATACGCTGGTCGATAGGGATAAAATGGTTCAGGCGCGACCGGTGGAGTTCGAAGCTCTAGAGCGGTGCAGTTTTTCACGGAATCTCTGAACCGCTCTTCTGTAACGGGCCTTGCCTTGTCAATCCCTTATGAGCTTAATCCCTCGCCGAGTGCTTGCTTCTGTGCGCAGTCGACGCTTGGCCGCTGCTCTATGGGGTCTGCTGAGGACCGGC